>Ga0075429_100000020_pt1 | contig 69154 bp, 60 predicted proteins | sample RhiMetdeltSRZDD3_FD_75295 | JGI IMG/M metagenome (GOLD analysis project Ga0075429, IMG submission 75295) | Populus rhizosphere microbial communities from Tennessee, USA - Rhizosphere MetaG P. deltoides SRZDD3 | ecosystem: Host-associated > Plants > Roots > Rhizosphere > Soil | place: USA...
ATCGGCGACGACGGACTCCGGCAGATCGTCGAGCGCTACGTCGATGCCTGGGAACGGGGCGACGTCGACGCCATCCTCGCCCTGCTGGCCGAGGACGCGACGTTCGCCATGCCGCCGCTCCCGACCTGGTATCGCGGCCGCGACGTCATCGCCGTCTTCCTGACCCACTTCGCGCTCCGCGACCGCTGGCGCGTCGTGCCGACGCGGGCGAACGGCCAGCTGGCGTTCGGCGCCTACGCGTGGGACGCGGAGGAGCAGTGCTACACCGCGCTCTCGCTCGATGTGCTCACCCTGGAGGGAACGATCGCGACGGACATCACGTCGTTCGCGACGCCACACACCACTGGCCCCGACCGGGAGCGCTTCGCCACCGACGTCTTCGGACGATTCGGCCTGCCCGCCCGGCTCGACTGACTGTGCCGCGTGTGCACAGCAGCAGGATCCTGGGCTAGGGGCCGACCGTCGCCGTCGGCGGGGGCTTGTCGGCGCTGCTCACGCTGTCGAGCACGGCCTGGCCCTGCCGGTCGACGAGCCGGGTGAACAGCTGTTGGGCGTACCCGAACACCAGCGCCCAGGCGAGGATCTGCGCGGACGTGTCGAGTGCGCTGAGGCCGGGCACGAACTGACCCCGCATGAGCAGCAGGCCGAGGAAGGCGGTGATGGCGCCGGTCGGCAGCTTCAACAGCCCGAGGGAGATCGGGACGCCCAGCCGCTCCGACGAACCACGGATGCCACGGATCGCTGCGGCCGCAGACACCGCTGCGGCGGTCAGCCCGATGAGCTCGACGACCATGATGTCCTGGGGCTTGGCGGCGTCCACGATGCTGTCGTCGATGTCCTCGGCCTCCCGCTCCGCCTGCAGCGCGCCGTCGTCCGCGCTCGACGTCGGGAAGGGGGCGGACTGGGCCGTCGGGCAGACGACCACGGCCTCGCCGGACTCCTCGGGCGCGAAGCACAACGGGATCATCGTCGGGCGGATCCAGCCGATGACGGCCAACGCGACGACCAGCGCGAACATGAGGGCCGTCGTCGTGGCCAGGACGTTGCGGAAGCTTCGCACGCGCAGCTTCTCCCGCAGGGCGGCGGAGCTTGCGCCGCGCACGACCGTGACGATGCTGCCTCGTTCGGCGTCGACGATCTGGAGCTTCTTCTCTCTGTCGTCGTGATTGGTGTCCGGGGGCGGCGGCTGATCCGGGCCACTGACCCCGAGCGACCGGCAGATGCGCTCGAACGCCTGACGCCGCGGGTCGGTCGGGGCGAGGTGGCACTGCACGTGGCGGAGCAGGCTGGGCATCTGTCCGAGGACGTACACGTTCGGCGCGAAGTTGAGGAGCTGGGCCTCCGCGGCGTCGAGGTTGCTCATGGCGCGCTCGAGGAGCGACGCGTTGCGGAAGAACCCGATCCGTTTCCTCGGGTTCAGCTCCTGTCCCTCGGCGGCCTGCCTGGCCGCCTCGAGGTGATTCGTCACCGCCGTCACCAGGACATCGCACTGGTTCGGCCGGTTCGCCTGGACCCAGGAGCACAGCGATTCGAGCTCGGCCGCCCGGGTGAGCGTGCCCTCTCGCCAGGGAACCCGCACGGGCCCCCACACCACAGCGGCAGGTGCGGGATGATCCGGCGCAGACGGTGGCGTGGGCTTGTGGTTGATCACGACTGACATCACCGGGCCTCCTCGCGACGGCCTCGCAGATACCGAGGACGCGGGGGACCTCCAGATACGGCGATTCGCGGAACTCTCTGGCGGATCCTTGCCTCGCTTGCCCGGCTCGCACCCTGCCTCGCCGGCCATCGCACCGCCTGGGACCGGGATGGCTTCGCGGACGCTCGGGCTCACAACGCCGGCATCGGTCTCGCACCCGCGGTGAGCGCTCCGTGAGGCCTCCGTAGATGACGCGGTAGTGGAGGTGAGTCACGCCGCCCTCGCCTTCGAGAACCCTGACCCGCTCCAGCTGGCGCTGCTCGGCGCCGAGGTGGTCGAACAGGCGGCGGCCGCCACCGAACAGGACCGGAACCAGGTGGATCTCGATCTCGTCGAGGACGCCGGCGGCGAGGGCGCGCTGGGCGATGCCCGCGCCGTGGACCAGCACGTTCTTGTCGCCGGCCGCCTGCTTGGCGTCCCTCACCGCGGTCTCGAGGTCGCTCACGTACTGCACGGCCGGCCAGTCGGCTGCCCACGCAGGGGCCGGGTTGTGGCTGAGGATGTAGATGGGCACGCCGTCGTGATGAGGGCTGCCTCGAGGTCGGCGTCGCCGGGTGGTAGGACCCAGTCGTGCAGCTGTTCGCCCCCGTCAGCGGCGGCGGTCGCGCCAGTCGGTGGCGTGGGCCAGCGACGTGACCGCGTGGACCTCCAGCCACCGGAGGGGCTCCGGTTCCCACCGCCGGGAGCGGTGGCCGACCCAGGGGAGGCGGGTGAGGTCCGAGTCGGCGCCGCGGATCAGGTCGGCGAGGCCGCGGCCGGCGGCATTGGACGCCGCCACGCCCTGGCCGGTGTAGCCGCCCGCCCACGCGAGGCCCGACGCGCGGTCGTAGCCGATGCCGGGGAGCAGGTCCCGGGGCACGCCGAGGACGCCGCCCCAGTGGTGGGTCACCTCGATGCCGGCGAGGGCGGGGAACAGGTCGACGAGGGTCCTCCGCAGGCGGTCCGCGACCCGGCGGTCGCGCATCGGGGACGGCGGGACCCGGCCGTTCCACCACGACGGCCCGCTCAGCCCGCCCCACGCGATGCGGCCGTCGGCCGTGCGCTGCCCGTAGCCGAGCATCACGGCGCTGAGCTCGAACAGCTCGCGGTCCGCCAGGCCGATCGACGCCCATGTCGCGTCGTCGATCGGCTCCGTGGCGACCATGTAGTTGCCCAGCGCCAGCAGCTCGCGGTCGTGGCCCTCGATGCTGGCGGTGTACGCCTCCGTCGCCCGCACGATCACGTCGGCCCGGACGGTGCCCCGGTCCGTGCGCGCCCGGCGACCGTCGATCGCTCGCACCGGCGTCCGTTCGTGGACGGTGCCGCCCAGGCGCTCGACCTCAACCGCCAGGGCACGGGCCAGGCGGGCCGGGTGGACCGTGGCGGCATGGGGGGTGAACAGGGCGCCCTGTACGCCGGCGGCGTGGACGATCGCGGCCGCCTCGCGGGCGTCGAGGAGCGCCCACGCGTCGCCGAGGCCGTAGCGGACGAGCCCGGTGTGGTGGTGGCGGATACGCCGCAGCTGGCCCTCGTTGGTCGCCACGTAGATCGCGCCGCCCTTGTGCCACCCGCAGTCGATGGCCGCCTCCGCCACCACCCGGCCGACCTCGTCGACGCTGCGGTGCATCTCGCGGGCCATCGCCTCGACCGAGCCGGGCCCGCCGGCGCGCTCGACGGCGCCGACCGGACCGCCGTAGTCGCCGACGCACCACCCGCCGTTCCGGCCCGAGGCCCCGAACCCCGCTACCTCCGCCTCCAGGACGACGACTCGGATGTCGGGGTCGGCCTGCAGCAGCGAGTGAGCCGTCCACAGGCCGGTGAAGCCGGCGCCGACGATCGCCACGTCGGCCTCGACGTCGCCGGGCAGCGGCGGTCGGGGGACCAGGTCGTCCCCGGGGGCGAGCGAGTCGTGCCAGTACGAGAGCGGCGGGCCCACCCGCCTAACCTAGACATGACGTTCGCCCGCCGGGTGGAGTCGATCCGCGCCGAGGGGCCACCACCGTCAGCTGCTGACTCGCGGCGGGCCCGTGGAGGACCGGGTCACGAGGGTGGTGGGCAGCTCGATGATCGTCGCAGGGGCGCCGTCGAGCAGGAGCCGGGCCGCCGTCTCCCCCTTGCCGAACAGCGGTTGGTGGACGGTCGTCAGCGGCGGCACGGTCGACGCCGCGGTGGGGGAGTCGTCGAAGCCCACGACCGACAGGTCGCCGGGGACGTCGAGGCCCCGCTGGCGGGCCGCGTCGAGGACCCCCGCCGCCAGCTCGTCGCTCATGGTCACGATCCCGGTCGGCCGGTGCGGCCGGTCGAGCAGGTCGAGGGCGAGGCTGCGGGCGGCGCTGCGGGGCGCCTGGTCGTCGGGCACCGCGATGACCGGCACGTCGTCCCACGCGAGGCCGGCCTCCTCGACGGCGTCACGGCATCCGTCGAGCCGGTCGGCCATGATCGAAAACCGGATCGGTCCGGGCTCGGCCGGGTCGATCGGGCCGCCGGTGGCGCCCGGGCTGCGGGGCAACGCCAGCACGCCCAGCCGGCGGTGCCCGAGGTCGATGAGGTGGCGGGCCGCGGCGCAGCTGCCGCCCCGGTCGTCGATCACGACCTGGCTGGCGGCGCCCGAGTGGGGGGCGTCGACCGTGACGAACGGCAGCCGGCGCGCCACCAGCGCGCCGAGGCGCTCGTCGTCGGTGTCGTCGCAGATGGACACGAACCCGTCGACGGCGGCGCCGGCCAGCACCGAGGCGCCGGCGTCGTCGGCCCGCAGCCGGGGGAGCAGCGCCAGGCTGACTCCGGCGCCGTCCCAGACCGCGGCCATGCCGGCGACGAACTGGAGGATCGCCGGGTCGGTGAACAGGTACGACAGCGGCTGGTCGTAGACGACGCCGACCATGCCCGTCCGCCCGCGCCGGAGCCCGCGGGCCACGGGGTCCGGCCCGGGGTAGCCGAGCCTGGCCGCGGCGGCGAGCACCCTGTCGCGCAGCTCGGCGGAGAGCTGGTCCGGGCGGTTGTAGGCGTTGGAGACGGTGGTGCGGGAGACGCCGACCTCCCGGGCGACGTCGGCGAGCGTCGGACTTGTCACGAAACCTCTTGACCGATTCAGATGATGTGCGAGACAGTAGCAGCAGGGCGGCACTGAATCGATCAAGTGATCCGGCCCGCCGGACCCGCCGAATGGCAGAGGAGCTCTCCCGATGACGCCAACCACGACCTGCACTGTTGCCATCCCTGCGCCGATCCCCGCGCCGGTCGAGGCCGCCGACGCCGCGGTCGACGAGGCCCTCGAAGGCTGGCAGCTCCTGGCGACGGCATCGCTCGGGCGCCGGCTCACGGCGGTGGAGCTGGCCGCATGCGAGCAGCTGCCCGTCGAGCTCGCACTGGACCTGCTGTTTCCCGGTCTTTCCCATGCCGCCCGTCACGAGGCCCTGTCGATGCTCGGCTGAGGCGGGCGCCGTGTCCACACCCACCGGGGCCGGAGTCGAGCCCTTCCGCATCGCCGTTCCCGACCTCGTCCTGGACGACCTCCGCGAGCGCCTGCGGCGGACCCGCTGGCCCGAGCGCGAGACCGTCGAGGATTGGTCCCAGGGCGTCCCCCTCGCCTACCTCCGGGACCTGTGTGCCTACTGGGCGGACGGCTACGACTGGCGCGTCCGCGAGGCCCGCCTCAACGCCCTGTCCCAGGTCCGCACCCGGATTGGCGGCCTCGGCATCCATGCCGTGCACGTCCGTTCGTCGCACCCCGGGGCGCTGCCGCTGGTCGTGACCCACGGCTGGCCCGGCTCCTTCGCCGAGTTGGCCAAGGTGGTGGGTCCCCTCGCGGACCCGCCCGCCCACGGCGGTGACGCCGCTGACGCCTTCCACGTCGTCTGCCCCTCGCTGCCGGGCTACGGGTTCAGCGACCGGCCCTCCCACCCCGGCTGGGGCGTCGAGCGCATCGCGGAGGCCTGGATCGAGCTGATGTCGCGCCTCGGCTACGACCGCTTCGGCGCCCAGGGCGGCGACTGGGGCGTCAGCGTGTCGTCGGCGATCGGCCAGGCGGCACCCGACCGCGTCGTCGGGCTCCACCTCAACCCGCCCCTCGCCGCCCCCGACCCCGCCACGCTGGACCAGCTCACGGACGGCGAGCAGGCGGCGCTCGCCGACCTCGAGCGGGCCAACCGCTGGGAGTCGGGCTACGCCGAGCTCCAGGCGACCCGGCCGCAGACGATCGGGTACTCGCTGGTCGACTCACCGGCGGGGCTCTGCGCCTGGATCGTCGAGAAGTTCCGGGCCTGGACCGACTGCGACGGCCAGCCGGAGAACGTGCTGGATCGGGACGAGATGCTCGACGACGTCACGATCTACTGGGTGACCGGCACCGGCGCCTCCTCGGCCCGTCTCTACTGGGAGAGCTTCCGGCAGGTGTCCCGGACCTTCGGCGACGAGGTGGTCGACACGGTCCCCGTCCCGACCGGCGGCTCGATCTTCCCCCGGGAGATGCCGCGGCCCTCCCGCCGGTGGGCCGCGCGGCGCTACCCGGATCTCCGCTACTGGAACGAGGTCGACCGGGGCGGCCACTTCGCCGCGTTCGAGCAGCCCGAGCTGTTCGTCGACGAGGTGCGGGCCTTCTTCCGGCTCGTCCGCGACGGGTGACCGGCCCCGGCCGGGTCGAACGGCGAGGCCAGGGGTCCGGCGTGGCCGGTCAACGTCGTTCAGTGCGGGCGGGGGGGCCGAGCGGGTCGATCGGGCTGTGGCGCGAGAGCCCGCCGTCGCACGTGACGATCTCGCCGGTGACCCAGCGCATGGCGTGCACGGCGAGGATCGCCTCGGCGACGTCGCCGGCCGTGCCGAGCCTCCCCAGGGCGGTGCGCTCGGCCACGCCCCGCAGCCAGCCCCGGTCGCGGGGCGCCGGCCCCAGCATCGGAGTGTCGGTGACGCCGGGGGCGACTCCGTTGACCCGGACGGCCGGTGCCCACTCGACCGACGCCACCCGGATCAGCATGTCGAGGGCCGCCTTGGAGACGCAGTAGAGGCCCATCGCGCGGTCGGCCAGGCGGGCGCTGACGCTGCTCGTGGCCACGATCGACCCGCCGCCCCCGGCGAGCATCGGCGCCGCCAGCGCCCGCATGGCCAGCCAGACGCCCTTGGCGTTCGTGCCGACCACCCGGTCCCAGTCGCCGGCGGGGACGTCGAGGAGCGGGCCGGCGTGACCGATGCCGGCGGTGACGGTCACGAGGTCGGGGACGCCGATCCGTTCCAGCGTCGCGGTCGCCGCCGCCTCGACGTCGTCCGGGTCGGTGATGTCGCAGCGGATGTCGGCGTCGTCGCCGACGTCCCAGGCCAGGACGTCGTCGCCCCGGGCGCGGTGCGCCGCCGCGACCGCCGCGCCGATGCCCGACCCGCCGCCGACGACCACTGCGGCCGTCACGGCCCCACCCCGCGGAGGACGAAGCCGATGACGTCGTCGGCGATCTGGTCGATGGGCCGACCCGGGCCGGGCGTGACCGCGTTGATGCCGACCGTCGTCACCGCCCCGAGGATGGCGACCGTCACCAGGCGCGGGTGCTGGACGGGGCGGAGGCTGCCGTCTTGGGCGCCCGCCTCGAGGAGGCGCCGGACGGGCCCGCGGTACGCGGCCTCGATCCGTTCGTCGATGAGCGGGATCCGGGCCGCCCGGCCGAGGTCGAACTGGAGCGCGCGGCTGGCGGCGGGGAAGTCGGCGAACACCCGGAGGTGCGCGACGATCGCGGCCCGCAGCCGGTCGGCGGCCGTGCCCTGGGTTCGGACGGCGTCGTCGATGGCCCGGGCGACCTCGGCGAGGATCTCGGCGAACAGGAAGGCGAGGATGTCCTCCTTGCCCTCGAAGTAGTAGTAGAGCGTCGCCTTCGGGACCCCCGTGGCCGCGGCGATGTCTTCCATCTTGGTGGCGTCGAGGCCGTGCTCCGCGAACAGCTCGGCGGCGGCCAGGACCTTCTCACGCATGCCAGCGGGCAGCGGTCGCACCCGGATCGGACCTCCTCGCTCGCGCCTGATCGGGGGATGACAGGTTTGGACTCGAAGTCTAAACTCGTGATCCAGTGCCTGTCATCCACCACACCGCCATCTGTGTCCGCGACGTCGAGGCCAGCCTGCGGTTCTGGCGCGACGGGCTCGGCCTCGAGGTCCTGATGGACCACGGATTCGAGGGGGACTGGCCCAGGCTGCTGCGGGCACCGTCCCCGTCGCTGCGAGCCGTGTTCCTGGGCGATCCCGCCGCCCCGGGCTCCGGCATCGTCGAGCTGGTCGACCTCGGGGAGGTGCCCGACGGCCCCCGGCCGGCCGGCGCGCCGGCAGCATCCGGGTTCCTGCTGCTGTCGCTGATGACGGCGCTCGACGTCGCGCTCGACCGCCTGAGCGTGCTGGACCTCGGCGGCGAGCCCCGCCGGATCGAGGCGAGCGGCGTCGCCATGGCGACGGTGGTCGACCCCGACGGCGTCGTCGTCGAGCTGATCGACACCGCCGCCGCCCCCAACCTCGAACGGATCGTCCGCACGGAGGAGCCCACATGACCGAGCGGGTCGAGGTCGCGGTCCTGGGCGCCGGCTTCGGGGGCCTGGCGGTCGCCCACCGCCTTGCGGAGGCCGGCGTCGACGACGTCGCGATCTTCGAGCGCCACGACGGCGTGGGCGGGACGTGGCGGGCCAACAGCTACCCGGGGGCGGCGTGCGACGTCCCCTCGCACCTCTACAGCCTGTCGTTCGCCCCCAACCCTCGCTGGTCGCGGGCCTACGCGAGCCAGCCGGAGATCCTCCGCTACGTCGAGGACTGCTACGACCGGTTCGACGTCCGCCGCAAGGTCCGCGCGGGCACGGAGATCGTCGCGGCCGCTTGGTCCGAAGCCGATGCCTGCTGGCGGATCCTCGACCGGCGCGGTGGCGCCTACGAGGCGCCCGTGCTCGTGTCTGCGATCGGGATGTTCAACACCCCGTCGATTCCGGCCATCGCCGGCCTCGACGAGTTCGCCGGGGTGCAGTTCCACTCCGCTCGCTGGGACCACGACCACGACCTCACCGGTCGCCGGGTCGCGGTCGTCGGCACCGGAGCCAGCGCGATCCAGGTGGTGCCTGCGATCGTCGACCGCACGGCGCACATCGACCTCTACCAGCGCAGCGCACCGTGGATCGTGCCCCGCAAGGACCCCCCGTACTCGGCCGAGCAGCAGCGGGTCTTCGCCACCCGGCCAGATGAGGCGGCCCGGCACCGCCAGGGCCTCCACGACCTGTTCGAGCAGACGACGGCCTTCTTCACCGGCGACCCGTCCGTGGAGACCATCGCCGCCCTCTCCCGCAGCTACCTCGAGCGCAAGGTCGCCGATCCCGGCCTCCGCGCCCGGCTCACACCGCACCAGCCTTTCGGCTGCAAGCGCACGCTCGTCTCCAGCGACTACTACACAGCGGTCCAGCGCGACGACGTCGAGCTGGTCACCGAGGCCATCGACCGGATCACGCCGACCGGGATCCGCACCGCCGACGGCGTCGAGCGGCCGGCCGACACGATCGTGCTGTGCACGGGCTTCCGGGCGTCCGAGTACCTGCGCGGCGTCGACGTCCTCGGCCGGGACGGCACGAGCCTGCAGGACCACTGGGCGGGCGTCCCTCGGGCATACCACGGCATGGCCGTGCCCGGCTTTCCCAACTTCTTCATGCTCTACGGGCCCAACACCAACCAGGGCGGCAACTCGATCCTGCTGATCCTGGAGGCCCAGGCGCAGTTCGTGGCCAGCGCCCTCGACGCGCTGCGCACGAACGGGGCGACCTGGGTGGAGGTCTCCGCCGAGGCGATGGCCCGCTACGCGCGCATGCTCGAGCGCGACCTGCAGCGGACGGTCTGGGCCGGCGACTGCGACAGCTACTTCCACAACGCCGCGGGCGACATCGTGACCCAGCTGCCCCGCACCGGGGGATGGTACCGGGAGGCCACGCGGCAGATCGACCGCGCCGACTTCGTCTTCGGTGGTGTGACGTGCACGACCTCGTGATGCGGGGGACGCGCGCGTGAGCTGATACATTCCGCCGTCGCAACGACGGCGATCTGTAGCATTCGCACATGGCACGCACCCTGACCGAGACGATGCGGCCCCGGTCGGGCAGCAGCGCCAAGGCGCTGCTGCTCACGGTCCTCGGCGAGATGGTGCTGCCGCGTGGCGGTGCCGTGTGGACCTCGACGCTCGTGCTGGGGCTCGGCGAGCTCGGGGTGGGGGAGCGTAACGCCCGCCAGGCGGTGTCCCGGCTGGCCGACCAGGGCGTCGTGCGGTCGGAGAAGGAGGGCCGCAAGGCCCGCTGGCACTTGACCGACCAGGGTTCCCACCTGCTCACCGACGGCACCGAGCGCATCTACGGCTTCGCGGCCGGCGACGACGGCTGGGGCGGGCGCTGGCTGGTCGTGCTGTGCTCCGTCCCGGAGGACCAGCGCACGCGGCGCCACCAGCTCCGGACCCAGCTCGCCTTCCTCGGCTTCGGCTTCCTCGGCCCCGGCGTCGCCCTGTCGCCCCACCTGGAGCGGGAGGCGGCGGCCACCGCCGTGCTGGCCGACCTCGACCTGCTGCCCGGGGCCGTCGTGTTTCGGGCCGAGGCGGGTGACGTCACCGCACCCGACGTCCTGCTGCGCCGGGCGTGGGATCTCGACGCCCTCGGCGCCGACTACGGCGAGTTCGTGGCCGGGTTCGAGCGACGGGCGCCGGTCGCCGGCCCCGACGAGTTCGGGGCGCTCGTCGAGCTGGTGCACGCCTGGCGCCGGTTCCCGTTCGTCGACCCGGAGATCCCCGAGCGCCTGCTGCCGGCGGGCTGGCCCGGCCACCGGGCCAAGGAGCTGTTCGACGCGCTCCACGCGGCTTGGGCGCCGGGGGCCAACGCCTGGTTCGACGAGATCGAAGCCGCAACAACCTGATACAACTTCTTGACGCATCTTTGGTCAGTTGTAGTATGACTTGAACCTGAGCAGAGGGGAGGTCGCTTGGCGACCACACCGACGATCACGTTCGAGCGGGACCCGGGCACGTACCGCCACTGGCAGCTCGCGATCGACGGCCCGATCGCCACACTGACGCTGCGGGTCACCCCCGACGCCGGGCTCCGCCACGACTACGAGCTCAAGCTCAACAGCTACGACCTCGCCGTCGACATCGAGCTGTACGACGCCGTCCAGCGGCTGCGGTTCGAGCACCCCGGGGTGAAGGCCGTCATCGTCACCGGCGGGCTCGACAAGGTGTTCTGCGCCGGGGCGAACATCCAGATGCTCGCCACCTCGACCCACGGCCACAAGGTCGACTTCTGCAAGTTCACCAACGAGACCCGCAGCGGCATCGAGGAGGCGACCGCCCACTCCGGCCAGACGTGGATCGCGGCGGTCAACGGCACCGCGGCCGGCGGCGGCTACGAGCTGGCCCTGGCCTGCGACGAGATCATCCTGCTCGACGACCGGTCGTCGGCCGTGTCCCTGCCCGAGGTGCCGCTGCTCGCGGTCCTGCCGGGCACCGGCGGCCTCACCCGCGTCGTCGACAAGCGCCACGTCCGCCGCGACCTGGCCGACGTCTTCGCCACCCGCACCGAGGGCGTGAAGGGCCGCCAGGCCGTCGAGTGGGGGCTGGTCGACGCCGTCGCGCCCCGCAGCCGGTTCGACGAGGTCGTCCGCGAGCGGGCCGAGGTCTGGGCCGCCGGCTCCCCCCGGCCGGACGGTGCCACCGGCGTGGCCCTCGCCCCGCTCGCGGTCGAGGACAGCGGCGACGGGCTCCGCTACGACCACATCACCGTGATCCTCGACCGCGATGCCGGCGCCGCCCACGTCACCGTCCACGCCCCGAGCGAGCCGCAGCCGGCCACCCCCGACCAGCTCACCGAGGCGGGCGCGCGGGCGTGGCTGCTGGCCGCCGTGCGCCAGCTCGACGACGCCGTCCTGCGGCTGCGGTTCAACGAGCGGGAGCTCGGCACCTGGGTGCTCCACACTGCCGGCGACCCGGACGCGGTCGTGGCGGCCGAGGACGTCATCCGCCACCATCCGGACCACTGGCTGGTCAACGAGGTCCGCCTCCACTGGGGCCGCACGCTCAAGCGCCTGGACGTCTCCGCCCGCACGCTGGTCGCCCTGGTCGAGCCTGGCAGCTGCTTCGCCGGGCTGCTCGCCGAGCTGGCGCTGGCCGCCGACCGCTCGTTCATGCTCGACGGCGACGACCCCGACGGCGCGTTCCCGCCGGCCGCGCTGCGACTGACCGGCGCCAACGACGGCTGGGTCCCCATGGCCAACGGGCTGAGCCGGCTCGCCACGCGGTTCTGGGGCCGGGACGGGGCCCTCGACGCCGCCCGGTCCGAGATCGGCAAGGACCTGCTGGCCGGCGACGCGGCCGCCGCGGGCCTCGTGACGTTCACCCCCGACGACCTGGACTGGGACGACGAGGTGCGCCTGGCGCTGGAGGAGCGGGCCAGCTTCTCGCCCGACGCCCTGACCGGCATGGAGGCCAACCTGCGCTTCCCCGGGCCCGAGACCCTCGAGACCAAGATCTTCGCCCGCCTCTCGGCCTGGCAGAACTGGATCTTCCAGCGTCCCAACGCGGTCGGGCCCGACGGGGCGCTGCGGCGCTTCGGCACGGGCTCCCGCCCGACCTACGCGCGGGACCGCACATGACGAGCACGAGCACGAGGAGCGCGCCGTGACCGCCGTCGACATCGACGCCCGCATCCCGAACAACGTCGACCTGGCGGGCGACCGGCGACTCCAGCGGGCGCTGGAGTCGTGGCAGCCCCGCTTCATCGAGTGGTGGAAGGACCTCGGCCCCGTCGCCTTCCAGGACAACGACGTCTACCTCCGCACCGCCATGTCGGTGGGCCAGGAGGGCTGGGCCAACTTCGGCCACGTCAAGATGCCCGACTACCGCTGGGGCATCTTCCTGGCCGACCCGGAGGACGACCGGCGCGTCGGCTTCGGCGACCACCTCGGCGAGCCGGTGTGGCAGGAGGTTCCGGGCGAGTTCCGGTCCGACCTGCGCCGCCTGGTCGTCGTCCAGGGCGACACCGAGCCGGCGTCGGTCGAGCAGCAGCGGGCGCTGTGCCTCACCGCGCCGAGCCTCTACGACATGCGCAACCTGTTCCAGGTCAACGTCGAAGAGGGCCGCCACCTGTGGGCGATGGTGTACCTGCTCCACCGCTACTTCGGCCGGGACGGGCGGGACGAGGCCGACGAGCTGCTCGAGCGCCACTCCGGCGACAGCGACAACCCCCGGATCCTGGGTGCGTTCAACGAGCCGACACCCGACTGGCTGTCGTTCTTCTTCTTCACCTACTTCACCGACCGCGACGGCAAGTTCCAGCTGGCCTCGCTGCGCGAGAGCGCGTTCGACCCGCTGTCGCGCACCTGTGACTTCATGCTCAAGGAGGAGGCGCACCACATGTTCGTCGGCGCCTCCGGCATCGCCCGGGTGGTGCAGCGGACCGTCGAGCTCATGCAGGAGCACGACACCGACGACGTGGCGCCCCACGGAGGCATCGACGTCGACATGCTCCAGCGCTACCTCAACTTCCACTACAGCGTCTCGCTGGACCTCTTCGGCGCGGAGACCTCGACCAACGCCGCCAACTACTTCGCCGCCGGCCTCAAGGGCCGGTTCCACGAGGAGCGCCGCCCCGACGACCACCGGCTGGTCGACGCCACCCGGGACGTGCCCACCGTGGTCGACGGGCGGGTCGGGGCCCGGGAGGCGCCGGCGCTGGCGGCGTTGAACGAGACGCTGCGGGACGACTACCGGGCCGACTGCCAGAAGGGCGTCGACCGCTGGAACCGGGCGCTGGACGCGGTCGGCCGGGAGCTCACGCTGCCCCACGCCGGCTTCAACCGGGCGGTCGGCGCGTTCGCCGGCCATCGGGTGGGCCCGGACGGCCGGATCCTGAGCGACGACGAGTGGGCGGCGGGGGTCGACGGCTGGCTGCCGACCGCCGCGGACCGGGAACACGTGGAGTCGCTCATGGTCGGCGTGCCCGAGCCGGGCCGGGTGGCGGGGTGGCTGGCGGCGCCGACGTCCGGCATCCACGCCAAGCCCGTGGACTACGAGTACGTACGGGTCTGATCGGAGCCAACGAGGGGGCACGATGACGGCGCACAACGCGGCGGCCTGGCTGGTCGACCGGCACGTCGAGGCCGGCGGCGGCGAGCGCACCGCCTACCTGGTCGAGGGGACGGCGACGAGCTACGCCCAGCTCCAGCGGGAGGTGTGGCGGGCGCAGAACGCCCTGCGCGCGCTGGACGTCCGGCGGGGTGAGCGGGTGGCGCTCCTGCTCGACGACGAGCTGGCCTTCCCCGCCTGGTTCCTCGGAGGGATGCGGTCCGGGGTGATCCCGGTCCCGCTGTCGACGATGCTGACGCCGCCCGAGGTGGCCGCCATCGTCGCCGACGCCGAGGCGGGCGTGGTGGTGGTGTCGGCCGGCTACGAGGCCCACCTCGACACGATCGCCGGCGCCGCGCCCGACCTGCGGGGCGGCGTCGTGATCGCCGGCGCCGCGGGCACGCACGACCTGCCGGTCGAGCCGTGGTCCCGGTTCGACGACGGCGCCGAGGCGCCGGTGGCGGCCACCCGGGCGGACTCGCCGGCGTTCTGGCTCTACAGCTCCGGGACGACCGGCGTCCCCAAAGGCGTCATGCACCGCCACGGCAGCCCGCGGGCGACCGCCGAGACCTACGCCCGGTCGGTGCTGGAGATCGGGCCGGACGACCGCACGCTCTCCGTCGCCAAGCTGTTCTTCGCCTACGGGCTCGGCAACTCGCTGACGTTCCCGCTGGCGGTGGGCGCGTCCAGCGTGCTCAACCCCCGGCGGCCGACCCCGCCGGGCGTGCTCGAGCTGGTGCGAACGACGGCGCCCACGCTGTTCTTCGCCAGCCCCGGCTTCGTCGCCGCCGTCCTCGACGCCGACCCCCCGCCCGACACGTTCGCCAGCGTGCGGGCCACGGTGACGGCGGGGGAGGCGCTGCCAGCCGGCCTCCAGCGCCGGTTCGCCGAGCGGTACGGGCACCCGGTCCTCGACGGCATCGGGACGACGGAGGCGCTGCACATCTTCCTGTCCAACAGCAAGGGCGCCGAGCGGCCGGGGACGAGCGGCACGCCGGTCGACGGGTACGCGCTGCGGCTGCTGGACGATCGGGGGGCGCTGGTCACCGAGCCGGACACGCCCGGCTACCTCCAGGTGCGGGGCCCGTCGCTGGCGACGGGGTACTGGTGCCGGGACGAGGCGAGCCGGGCGGCGTTCCAGGGCGAGTGGCTGTCGACGGGCGACGTGTACTCGACGTCGGCCGACGGTTACTGGACGTTCCACGGCCGCAACAGCGACATGATCAAGGCGGGCGGCATCTGGGTCTCGCCCGCCGAGGTCGAGGCCGTCGTGATCGAGCACCCCGACGTGCTCGAGGTGGCGGTGGTGGGATCCCGGGACGAGGACGGCCTCGAGACCGTCGTCGCGTTCGCCGTGCCCCGCCAGGGTCGCACGATCGAGCCCGCCTCGGTGGACGCCCACTGCCGCGAGCGGATGGCGTCGTTCAAGCGTCCCCGGCGGCTGGTGGTTGTCGACCAGCTGCCCAAGACGGCCACCGGCAAGGTGCAGCGCTTCGCCCTGCGAGCCCGGCTCGAGGACGAGCGGCGACGGTGACGGCGCCGTCCCGTGTCCGCGTCGACGGCGCCGCGCTCGACGCCCGCTTCACCCCGGCGGCGGCCTGGGCGTCGGCGGGGGCGCCGCCGCTCGTGTTCCTCCACGAGGGCCTCGGGTCGATCGACCTCTGGCACGGGTTCCCGGACGCCCTGCGGGCGCGGGCAGGAGGGCCGGCCACGCTGGTCTACTCGCGGCGGGGCTACGGGCGCAGCGACCCGGCCGAGCGGCCCCGCCCCGTCACCTACATGCAGCACGAGGCCGCCGTCGTGCTCCCGGCCGTGCTGGCCCGCTTCGCCCTCGACCGCCCGATCCTGGTCGGGCACAGCGACGGTGCCTCGATCGCCCTGCAGTACGCGGGTGCCGGCCACCCGGTGCGGGCGCTGGTGCTGATCGCCCCCCACGTGTTCGTCGAGGACGTCACGGTCGCCGCCATCGCCGAGGCCCGCGACGCCTACGCCACGACCGACCTGCGGGCCCGCCTGGCCCACCACCACGACGACGTCGACGCCACGTTCCGGGGCTGGAACGACATCTGGCTCGACCCCGCCTTCCGGTCATGGAACATCGAGCCGAGCCTGCCCGGCGTGACGTGCCCGGTGCTGCTCGTCCAGAGCGCCGCGGACCCGTACGGGACGGTGGCCCAGCTCGACGCCATCGAGTCGGGCGTCGCCGGCCCGGTCCGCCGGCTGCTGACCCCGACACCGGGCCACGCCCCCCACCTCGACGACCGGGAGGCCACGCTCGACGCGGTGGCCGGGTTCCTGGCCGAGTCGGCGGGCGCGTAGGTCCGGCCGCTGCCAACGGCACCTTCGCCCTCCGCGTCGACCGGGCGGCGGGACTCGCGCCGCGAGGCCTCGTCTGTGCCGACGTCCCCGCGGGCGGGCGACCCGATCTCGTGGGTCACGCACTCGACGGAGCCCTTCGCCCCGGTGTCGTAGCTCCCGGATCGCTAGCCCACGGTGATCGGCATCGACTCCCAGCCGCGGACCGTGGAGGTCGAGCTCAGCGTGATGTTGTCGTAGTCGACGTCCCACTCGGGGAAGCGGGTGAGCAGCTCGTCGAGCGCGACCCGGCCCTCGAGGCGGGCGAGGCTGGCGCCGAGGCAGAAGTGGAGCCCGTAGCCGAAGGTCAGGTGCTGGCCGTCGGTGCGGTGGATGTCGAACTGGTCCGGCCGGTCGTAGCGGCGCTCGTCTCGGTTGGCCGAGCCGACGAGCAGCAGCATGGCGCTACCCTCCGGGACCGTCGTGCCGTAGTACTCGACGTCCCGCGCGACGTAGCGGGCGAGGTGCGGCCCCGTCGGCTCGAAGCGGAGCGTCTCGTCGACGGCCTGGGGGATGAGCGTGCGGTCCTCGACCAGGTCGCGGCGCTGGTCCGGGTGCTCGGCGAGGACCTTGGCCAGCCAGCCGATGAGCCGGCCGGTCGTCTCGTTGCCGGCGCCGGCGAGGACCTGGGTGTAGGTGAGGACCTCGGGCCGCGTGAGGCGGCGGGTGGTGCCCTCCTCGTCCTCGAACTCGGCGTTGAGCAGCACGGTCATCAGGTCGTCGGACGGGTGGCTCGCCCGCCACTCGATGTACTCGGCGAAGATCTGCCCGTTGGCGATCGCGTCCTGGCGGATCTGCATGGGGCGGCCCGCATCGGTGCGCAGGATGGCGTCGGCCTTGTCCCGCACGGCCGTCTGGTCGGACTCGGGAATGCCGAGCAGCATGCCGATCACCCGCATGGGCATGACCGCGCCGAGCTCGGCGACGATGTCGAACCGGTCGGTGCCGACGAGGGGGTCGAGGCAGCGGACGCAGAACTCCCGCACCTGGTTCTCCAGCGCCGCCATCCGCCGGGGCGTGAAGACCCGGGACATCAGGCCGCGGTGCATCGTGTGGGGCGGCGGGTCCTCGAACATGACCACGCCCGGCGGGAGCTCGACCCCGGCCTGGATGATCTCGAGGATGTCACCGCGGCAGTTCGAGAACGTCTGCCAGTCGACCAGGCCCGCCTCCACGTCGGCGTGGCGGGACAGCGCCCACACGTCGTAGCGCGCGTTGTGGTAGATCGGCGCCTCGTCGCGGAGCCGCCGGAACGTCGGGTAGGGGTCGGCGTTGATGGCGACGTCGTAGGGGTCGTAGTAGACGTCGCCGGCCGCCTGCGTCGTCATCGCCCGCCCCTCACGCTTGGGATGCGGTGAGCCCGCCGTCGATGGGGATCACCGCGCCGGTGATGAAGCTGGCGCGGTCGGAGCACAGGAAGGCGGCCAGCTCGGCCACTTCCCCGGGCTGGCCGCCCCGCTTCAGCGCGGTGCCGCTCACCAGGTTGGGGAACCGGGCGGCGGCCCCGGGACCGCCGGACATCTCGGTCTCGATGAAGCCCGGGCAGATGGCGTTGGCCCGGATGCCCTGGGTCCCGTACTCGACGGCCGCCGCCTTCGTGACCGCGATGACGCCAGCCTTGGCGGCCGAGTAGACGCTGGTCGGCAGCGTCGAGGCGTTGAGCCCGCCGGTCGAGGACCAGTTGGCGATGGCCCCGCCGCCCGTGGGGACCATCGCCCGGATGCCGTGCTTGGTGCCGAGCAGCACGCCGCGCAGGTCGACGTCCATGATCCGGTCGTACTCGTCCATCGTCACGTCGGCCAGCGGCTGGGCGTTGCCGATGCCAGCGACGTTGAGCACGGCGTCGACGCGGCCGAAGGCGTCGAGCGCCTTGGCGAACATGGCCTCGACCTGCGCCTCGTCGGTGACGTCGACCTCGAACGGGACCACCGCGTCGCCGAGCTGCGCGGCGGTCTCCTCCTGGCGGCCGCTGATGTCGGCTGCCAGCACCCGTGCCCCCTCGCGCACGAACACCGTCGCCGTCGCCCGGGCCATCCCGGACCCGGCGCCGGTGATCACCGCGACCTTGCCGTCGAGTTCGCCCATGTCCCCTGCCGATCGTCGTGTGAGCCTGCTGTGCAACTGCTCAGCCGAGGCTAACACTTCGGTCACATCGGCGGGAGGGTCGGATCAGGCGACCGTGAACACCACCCGGCCCCGCATGCTGCCGGCGAGGATGTCGCCGGCCAGCGCCGGGGCGTCGGTCAGCGGGCGGGTGTCGGTGATGGCGTCGAGCATGCCCGGCGGCAGATCGCGGGCCAGGCGGTCCCAGGCCTCCCGGCGGGCCGGCATCGGGGCCATGACGCTGTCGACGCCGGCCAGCGTCACGCCGCGGAGGATGAACGGCGCCACCGAGGCCGGCAGGTCCATGCCCTGGGCCAGGCCGCAGGCGGCGACCGTGCCGCCGTAGCAGGTGCCGGCCAGCACGTTGGCGAGGGTGTGGCTGCCGACGGTGTCGACGGCGCCGGCCCAGCGCTCCTTGCCGAGCGGGCGGCCCTTCTCCGACAGCTCGGCGCGGTCGAGGACGACGACGGCGCCCAGGTCCTTCAGGTACGGGGCCTCGCCGGCCTTGCCGGTCGACGCCAGCACCTCGTGGCCCGCCGCCGCCAGCAGGGCGACCGCCACGCTGCCCACGCCGCCGGTGGCGCCGGTCACGAGGACCGGTCCGGCCCCGGGCGTGACGCCGAGGCGCTCCAGCGCCAGCACGCACAGCGCCGCGGTGTAGCCCGCGGTGCCGATGGCCATCGACTGGGCCGCGGTGAACGCCTCGGGCAGCGGCACCAGCCACTCGCCCGGCACCCGGGCCCGCTGGGCGTAGCCGCCCAGGTGGGTCTCGCCGGCGCCCCAGCCGTTGAGGACGACCGCGTCGCCCGGCGAGATGTCGTCACGGGACGACGAGGACACCGTGCCGGCGAAGTCGATCCCGGGGATCATCGGCCAGCGGCGCACGACGGGCGACGCCCCGGTGAGCGCGAGGCCGTCCTTGTAGTTGAGCGTGGAGTGGGACACCTCGACGGTCACGTCGCCGTCCATGAGGTCCGAGTCGGCGACGCTCGTCCAGTCGAGGCGCTGCTCGCCGCTGTCGTCCCTGGTGAGGACGAACGCTTCGAAGGTGGTCATCGTGCGGAGGGTACAGATCTTCTAACGTTCGAGTCACTCTGGCGAGCCACACCAGCGGAGGGTCCCGTGACCGGCAACGAACCGAGCGCGAGGGTCGCGATCGTGACCGGCGGCAGCAGCGGGATCGGCCGCGAGGTCGGCCGCCGACTGGCTGCGGCCGGCTACGACGTGGTGCTCACGGCCCGCCGCCCGGACCCGCTCCGGGAGGCCGCCGAGGGCATCGGCGCCCAGTGGGTGGCGGCCGACACGGCGGTGCCGGACCAGTTCGCGGGCGTCGTGGCCCAGGCCGGCACGGTCGGCCTGGTGGTCCACGCGGCGGGGGTGATGGACGGCACGTTCGTCCGCAAGGAGACGCTGGCCGGGTTCGAGGCGGTCGTCCGCACGAACCTGACCTCAGCGTTCGTCGTGGCCCACGGCGCCCTGCCGGCCATGGGGCCGGGCGGCCGGTTCGTGTTCCTGTCGTCGTCGTCCGCCCACGCGCCCCAGCCGGGGCGGTCGGCCTACTCTGCGTCGAAGGCGGGGCTCATCGCCTTCGCCGGCGCGCTGGCCGGGGAGGTCGAGCGGGACGGCATCGCTGTCCACGTCGTCACGACCGGGCCGGTGGCGACGCCGATGCTGGCGGACGTGCGGTTCCCGATGCGGACGCTCGGGGCGGAGGAGGTGGCGGCCGCCGTCGTGTGGCTGGACACGCTGCCGCCCAACGTCGTGCTGCCCGAGGTCGAGCTGTCGTCGGTCGACGCGGGCCCGTTCGCGCCGGAGGCGTTCGTCCCGGACGCGGCCCGCCGGCTCGGCCGGACCGAGCTCTGACCCGGGCGCCGCGGCTAGGGCTGGGCCCGCAGCTCCCGCTTGAGCACCTTGCCCGACGGGTTCCGGGGCAGGGCGTCGATGAAGGTGACGTCCTTGGGCACCTTGAACGTCGCCAGGTTGGCGCGGCAGTGCTCGACCAGCTCCTCGGGCGTGACCACCGCCCCCGCCCGCACGACGACGAACGCCACCGGCACCTCGCCCCACCGCTCGTCCGGGCGGCCCACGACGGCGACCTCGACCACCGCCTCGTGCTCGTACAGCACCCGCTCCACCTCGGACCCGGCGATGTTCTCGCCGCCGGACACGATCATGTCCTTGACCCGGTCGACGATGTAGAGGTAGCCGTCCTCGTCGCGGACGCCGATGTCGCCGGTGTGGAACCAACCGCCGGCGAAGGCCTTGGCGGTCGCGTCGGGGTCGCGCCAGTAGCCCGTGAACACCTTGGGCCCGCGCAGCACGATCTCGCCCCGCTCGCCGGCCGCGACCGACCGCCCGTCCTCGTCCCAGATGTCGAGCTCCAGGTGAAGGCACGGGCGCCCCACGCTGCCGAGCTTGGTGATGATGCTGTCCCGGTCGAGGAACGTGTCGCCGGAGACCGTCTCGGTGAGCCCGTAGGCGTCAGCGAACCACGCCGAGGGGAACGTGCGCTGGATCCGCTCGATCAGCGGGATCGGCATCTTCTCGCCCCCGTTGATGACCACCCGGACCGACGACAGGTCGCGCAGCTCGACATCGGGCAGGGCCATGATCGCGTTGACCATGGCGGGAGCCAGCCACACCGTGGTCACCCGCGACCGCTCGAGCTCGTCGACCACCGCGGCGGCGTCGAACGCCCGGTGGACGATCACCGTCGCCCCCGCGGCGATGAGCGAGGTGGTCGTGAGGTCGAGCGCGCCGACGTGGTACAGCGGCCCACAGGCGAGCCCGAGGTCGTCACCGGTGAAGCCGAACTCGACGATGTGGGCCAGGTTCTTCCACGCCAGGTTGGCGTGGGTGAGCATGACGCCCTTGGGGTGCCCGGTCGTACCGGACGTGTACATGAGGCGGTGGACGGCGTCGCCGCTGGCGAGGACCGGGGCCACCGCGCCCGGGTCGCCGCGGAGGTCGGCCAGGGCCGTCCAGCCGGCGGGCGCCGCGGGCGCGACGCAGGCCCGCAGGAGCGTGCCGTCCATCCCCTTGGTGGCGTCGTCCGCGGTCGCGACGAGCGCCTCGTCGCACACGAGCGCCCGGGCCTCCGAGTGCTCCAGGATGTAGCGGACCTCCGGCGCCGCCAGCCGCCAGTTGATCGGCATGGCGATGGCACCGAGATAATTGGCGGCGAACAGCGTCTCCAGGAACTCGGGGCAGTTGTAGGAGAGCAGCCCGACGACGTCGCCCCGCCCGACACCCCGCTCGTGCAGCCCCGCCGCGAGGGCCGCGGCCCGCGCCGCCATCTCGCCGTACGTCGTCGTCTCGCCCTCGAAGACCGTCATCGCCTTGCCGGGTGATCGGGTCGCGTGGTGGGCGAGCACGCCGAACCAGTTCACATCCGCCAGCATCGCAACGACCCCTCCTGCGGCTTGTACCGACCGTTCAGCCTATATACCCCTTCCCGGGACGTGCCGCCCGCTAGCGTCGCCACCATGCCCCGGGTGGATGCGAGCGACGTGTCTCGACGCAACCCGAAGTGGCAGGCGCGCCGCGAGGCGATCATCGACACGTCCGCGCGCGTCTTCGCCCGGCAGGGCTACCACGCCACCGGCATCAACGAGCTGTGCGACGCGAACGACCTCGGCAAGGGCGCGCTCTACCACTACATCGGGTCGAAGGAGGGGCTGCTCGCCGCCATCCACGACCGGGTGATGGACGAGGTGATGCGGGGGGCCGACCGCGTCGCCGAGGCGGGCGGGGCGCCGTCCGCCCAGCTGGAGATGCTCGGCGACGAGCTGCTCGACGTGATCCACCGTTACCCGGACCACGTGTGGGTGTTCCTGCACGAGTTCCCGGCGCTGACGGGGGATCGGGCGGCCACGTTCCGCGAGCGGCGGCAGGCGTACGAGCGGCGGGTCGAGTCGATCCTGCGGGCCGGCGTCGAGGCGGGCGAGTTCCGGGACCTCGACCCGTGGCTCACCGCCCGGGCGTGGCTCGGCATGCACAACTACACGTACCTGTGGCTGCGGCCCGGCCACCGGCTGACCGCCCGCGACGTGGCCAAGCCGTTCGCCGAGATCTTCGTCCGGGGAATCCAGAGCGCAGGTCAGGGCGCCGAGTAGCCGCCGTCGACGACCAGCGCCGACCCGGTCGTCCACCGGGAGTCGGGGCCCGCGAGGTACGAGTAGGCGCCGACCAGGTCGTCCGGGACGCCGAGGCCGAGTGGGTGCCGGCCCTCGATCGCGTCGAGTGCCTCGGGCGGGAGCCCGTCGTGGATGGCCGAGCGGAACGTCCCGGGGCAGACGCAGTTGACCCGGATCCCGTCGCGTGCGTACTCGACCGCCGCCACCTTGGCCAGCTGGATCACCGCGGCCTTGGTCGCGCAATAGGGGGCGGCGTGGGACCAGGCGGTGAGCCCGGAGACCGAGGCCGTCAGCACGATCGAGCCCGCCCGCTGTGCCCGCATGACCGGGACCGCGGCCGTGATCCCGTGGACCGCGCCGAGGACGTTGACGCGGAACGCCCGCTCCCAGTCTTCGGTGGCCAGGTTGTGGATGCGTCCGCTCGGTGACAGGACACCGGCGTTGCTGATCAGCACGTCGAGGCGGCCGAAGCGCTCGACGGCGAGGTCGACCACCGCGCCGACCTGGCCGGCGTCGCCGACCTCGGCAAGCGCGGCCTCGATCGTGCCGCGGTCGTCGGGGAGCCCGTCGAGGGTCTCGGCCAGGGACGTCTCGCTGACGTCGCTCAGCACCAGGTCGGTGTCCGGCTCGCCCGCCAGCCGGTGGGAGATCGCCGCGCCCAGGGCGCCGCCGGCCCCGGTGATCACGACGACGCGTCGTGGCTGCGCCGCGTCGGTCATACGAGCAGGTACCCGCCGTCGACGCTCAGCACGGTGCCGGTGACGAACGCCGAGGCGTCCGAGGCCAGGAACAGGTAGGCGCCGACCAGGTCCGCCGGGGCGCCCCAGCGTCCCTGGGCGGTGTGGCCGGTGATGGCGGCCGACAGCCTCGCGTCGCGCTGCCAGCCGTCGGCCAGCGGCGAGTCGAACCAGCCCGGGGCGACGACGTTCACCGTGATGCCGGCGGGCGCCAGGTCGAGGGCCAGGCCCTTGGCCATGCCGGCCAGCCCGGCCTTCGACGCGCTGTAGGCGGCCAGCCCCTCGCGGGGCCGCTCGCCCAGGACCGAGCCCGTGAAGATCAGCCGCCCGCCGTCGCCCATCACCCGGGCGGCGGCGCGGGCGCCGAGGAACGCGCCGGTCAGGTTGACCTCCAGCACCCGGCGCCATACCGCGGCGTCGGTGGCGCGGGGGCCGGCCACGATCGGCGAGATCCCCGCGTTGGCGATCCACACATCGAGGCCGCCCCATTCGGCCACGACCGCATCGGCGCCGGCCTCGTTGAAGTCCTCGTCGGTCACGTCGCCCGGCAGCACCAGTGAGGGTCCGGGGAGCGCCACGGCCACGGCCTTGAGGTCCTTCTCGGTGCGGGAGACGAGCGCCACCCGGGCTCCGGCATTCGAGAACGCGTGCGCCAGCAGTGACCCCAGTCCGCGCCCGGCGCCGGTGATCACCACGCGCTTGCCCCCCACGTCGCCGGGGTCGGGGAACGACTCGGGGATGTCGATCGGAGCGGTCATCGCCCTTTCCCTGTTGTACCGATCAGTACAATACACGCTTCGTGAGCAGCGACCGACCGTCACCGCCCTCCCTGCCCGTCGCCGACCTCGTCGAGATGCACCGGCGCATGCTGGTGATCCGCGGGTTCGAGCAGCGGGTGGCGGCGCTCTACCGGGACGGCGAGGTCCCCGGGTTCGTACACCTGTCGATAGGGCAGGAGGCCGCCGCCGTCGGCGCGTGCTGGCCGCTCGGCCCGGCAGATGTCATCACGTCCACCCACCGCGGCCACGGCCACTGCCTGGCCAAGGGCCTGGACCCGCTCGGAATGTTCGCCGAACTGATGGGCAAGGACGAGGGGACGAACCGGGGCCGCGGGGGATCGATGCACATCGCCGACCCGGGGCTCGGGATCTTCGGGGCCAACGGGATCGTGGCCGCCGGCGTGCCGATCGCCGCGGGCGCGGCGGTGGCGTCGCAGCTGCGGGCCGACGGCGGCGTGGCCGTCGCGTTCTTCGGCGACGGCGCTCCCGCGCAGGGGGCGTTCCACGAGGCCGTGAACCTCGCTGCCGTGTGGCGTCTGCCGGTGGTCTTCTTCTGCGAGAACAACGGCTATGCCGAGTTCTCGCCGGCGGCGACGCAGCACGCCGTGTCCCTGGAGCAGCGGGCGGCGGGCTACGGGGTCGAGTACGCGGGGGTCGACGGCAACGACGTGGTCGCGGTGGCCGCGGCGATGGACCGGGTCGTCGGCTCGGCGCGCGCCGGGCACGGCCCTGCGGTCGTCGAGGCCATCACCTACCGCTGGCTCGGGCACTACGAGGGCGACCCCGAGCGCTACCGGTCGCCGGACGAGGTCCGGGAGTGGGAGGCCCGCGACCCGGTCGCCGCCCAGCAGCGCCGGCTACGGGATGCCGGCGTCGGCGACGACGAGATCACGTCGCTGGAGGCGGCGGTGGCCGAGGAGCTCGACGCCGCGGTCGAGGCCGCCCGCCGGCTCGATCAGCCCGCGGCGGCCACGCTGCGCGACTTCGTCGTCCGGGCCCGGTCGGCCCCGGCCGAGCCGCCGCCCCTGCCCGTGGACGCACCGGTGTTCCGGACCATGGACGCGATCCGGTCGGCGCTGGAGGCCGAGCTGGAGTCGGACGCGCGGGTGTTCGTCGCCGGCATCGACGTGGGCGACGGTGGGAACGTGTTCGGCCTCACCCGAGGCCTGCGGAACCGGTTCGGCGACCGGGTGCGGGACACGCCGATCTCGGAGACCGCCATCGTGGGGCTGGGCGTGGGCGCGGCCATGGCCGGGATGCGCCCGGTGGTGGAGGTGATGTACCTCGACTTCCTCGGGGTCTGCTTCGACCAGCTGCTCAACCAGGCGGCCAAGCTGCCGTTCATGACCGGTGGCGCCGCCCGGATGGGGCTGACCGTGCGCACGCAGTTCGGGGCCGGGCGGTCGTCGGGCAGCCAGCACTCGCAGAGCCTGGAGGCGCTGCTCGCCCACGTCCCGGGGCTGAGCGTGGTGATGCCGTCGACCCCGGCGGACACCTACGGCCTGCTGCGGGCCGCCATCCAGGACCCGAACCCGGTGGTGTTCATCGAGAACCGGCTGCTCTACGGGATGCAGGGCCCCCAGCCGCCCGCCGACCACGTGATCCCGATCGGGACGTCGGCCGTGGTCCGCGAGGGCACGGATGTCACGGTCGTCTCGGTGTCCCGCATGGTCCACGAGGCGCTCGCCGCCGCCGACGCTGTGGGTGACGGCATCTCCGCCGAGGTGATCGACCTGCGCACCGTGGCCCCGCTGGACGTCGCCCCGATCCTCGCCTCGGTGGGCAAGACCAGCCGCCTGCTGATCGCCCACGAGGCGGTGGTTCCGTTCGGCATCGGCGCGGAGATCGCCGCCGTGGTCGCCCGTGAGGCGTTCTGGGACCTCGACGCCCCTGTCGAGCGCCTCGGCGCCGCCGCGACGCCGCCGCCCTACGCCCCCGCCCTGGAGCAGGAGTGGCTCCCGAACCGCGACGACATCGCGGCCGCCATCCGCCGGCTGGTGGCCGTGTGAGTCAGCAGCCCAGCTCGCGGGCGATGACCAGGTGCTGGATCTCGTTGGTGCCCTCCCCGATCTCCAGCACCTTCGCGTCGCAGTAGAAGCGGGCCACCGGGGAGTCCAGCATGTAGCCGATCCCGCCGTGGACCTGGACCGCCTCCGACGCGGCCCAGGCGGCGACGCGGCTGGCCTTGAGCTTGGCCATGGCCGCCTCCTTGCGGAAGGGCTGGCCCTCGTCCCGCAGGGACGCGGCGCGGTACGTGAGCCAGCGGGCGGCCTCCAGCTCGGTGGCGATGTCGGCCAGCTTGAACTGGATCGCCTGGAACTGCGAGATGGGCTGGCCGAACTGGACCCGCTGGCGGGCGTAGTCCGTGGCCAGGTCGAGGACGGCCTGGGTCAGGCTGAGCGACAGCGCGGCGATCGAGATGCGCCCGACCTCGAGCGTGCGGAGGAACTGGCTGAGGCCCAGGTCGGGATCGCCGACGAGGTGGTCGTCGGGAACCCAGACGTCGTCGAAGTACAGCTCGCGCGTGTCGAGGCCCCGCCAGCCGATGCCCCGCATCTTCGGCCCCATCGTGAACCCGGGCGTGTCCTTCTCGACCACGAACGTGGCGTGGTTGGCGTCCGTGCCGGCCAGGAGCGTCACCCCGAACGACATGTCGGTACCCGCGTTCGAGATGAACGTCTTGCGCCCGCTGATCAACCAGCCGCCGTCGCGCCGCTCGGCCCTCGTGCGGATTCCCCGGGCGTCGGAGCCGGCGTCGGGCTCGGTCAGCCCGAACGCGCCCAGCGCCCGGCCCTCGGCCAGCGGCCGCAGCCAGCGCTCGCGCTGGGCGTCGGTGCCGAACAGGTAGAGCGGCAGCGAGCCGATGGTCACGTGCGCCTGCCACGCCGCCGCCACCGACTGGTCGGCCAGCCCGATCTGTTCCATCGCAGCCACGAAGCCGACCGTGGACATGCCGATCCCGCCCCACTCCTCGGGGACGAGCATCCCGAGCAGGCCCAGCTCGCCCATCTCCCGCAGCAGGTCCGTCGGGCACCGCGCCTCGTCCCAGGCGAGCGGGGCCCGGGCCGCGATCTCCTTCTGGGCGAAGTCGCGGCACAGGGCGACCAGGTCGCGCTCCGGTTCGGCGAGCGAGAAGTCCATGCGCGATTCACTCCGCCTTCGGGGGCAGGTGGGCCATGAACGTGGCCGACCAGTCCATCAGGTCGGCGGGGATGCCGTAGCCGGCCTCGTCGTTGATCGCCGCCCAGTGGTCGGCGACGTCCTCGATCGTCGGCGACCCGCCCGCGTGGACGTAGCCCGCGGTCATGGCGACGAAGATGCGGGCGAAGCGGCCGAAGCCGGCGGCGTAGATCTCGCCCGAGACCGGGCAGTCGTCGTGGGCGAGGTAGGCGACCATCGGGGCGACCAAGTCGGGCGACATGCCCGGATCGTCATGGCCCGACCGGCCGGCCATGCGGGTCATGGCGCCCGGCGCGATGAGGTTGACCTTGATGCCGTGCTCCGCGCCCGCGACGGTCAGGCTGCGGGTGAGCCCGATCACCGCGCCCTTGGCGGTCGCGTACGAGATGTTGTTCGGCAGGCCGAAGAGCCCGGCGGACGTCGTCATCACGATCCGGCCGTAGCCGGCCTCCACCATGTGCGGCCAGGCGGCGCGGGCGGTGTTGAAGGACGCGCCGACGTGGACGGCGAGGTGGCGGTCCAGGTTGTCCTGGTCGGCCTCGGGGAACCCGGCCCAGCGGATGATGCCCGCGTTGTTCACGAGCACGTCGATCCGGCCGAACCGCTCGACCGCGGTGTCGACCAGCGCCTGCGCTCCCTCCGGCGTGGACACGTCGTTCGTGTCGGGGACCGCGGCGCCGCCGGCGGCGACCATCTCGGCGGCGGCGTCCGACGCCGGCCCGTCGTCCGCGCCGGTGCCGGCCATCGAGCCGCCCAGGTCGTTGACCACGACGCTGGCGCCCCGGGCCGCGAGCAGGCGCGCGTGGGCGCGCCCGATGCCGCGCCCCGCGCCGGTGACGACCGCGACGCGCCCGTCGAAGCGGTGGTCGGTCAGGCTGCTGCCACCGGAGCCTGGAACCCCAGCAGGCCGCCCAGGGTGCCGCCGACCAGGGCCTTGCGCTCGTCGTCGGGGAGGTCGCCCAGCTGCGTCTCGAGCAGCTCGCGGCTGCCGCGGAACGTCCCCTCGGCGTGCGGGTAGTCGTTGCCCCAGACGATCGTCGACAGTCCGGTGATGTGGCGGCAGGCGACGGCCACTGGGTCGTCCTGGAACGACACGTGGAACTGCCGCCGCACGTAGTCGCTCGGCATCAGCGGGTAGGGCCACTTCTCGTTCAGCCGGAACAGCTGTGCCATGTGGGGCTGATCGTCGGCGGGGCGGCTGTCGTCCCAGTGGCCGAGCCACCAGTCGGCGTCCTGGCCGACGCCGGTGAGCCAGCACTTGTCCATGGAGCCGACGAGGGAGGACAGCCAGTGGGCGTTGAACTCGATCAGCGCGAAGTGGAGGTCGGGGTAGCGCTCGGGCACCCCGCCGCCGATCAGCTGGCACATCACCTGCTGCGGGACGATCGGCTGGTAGACGGCCTGGGTGATCATGCGCTTGGCGGCGGCCTTCTCGGTCATGGGCTGGTTGACCTGCGCCGCGTTCTCCATCACGACCTTCAGCGTCGTGGACTCGGGATCGTCCACCTTCACGCCGCCGGTCTGGGTGTGGATGAAGACGTGCATGCCGCTGCCCTGGATCGCCGCCCACACCGGGTCGAACTCCCGCGAGTAGTACGGCTTCGGGGGCGTCGCCGGCAGGAGGACCGCCCGGAACCCCGCGGCCGCGACCCGCTCGATCTCGGCAACGGCGTCGTCGACGTCGGTGATCGGCACGGGGGCGGTGGGCGCCACCCGGGAGAAGTACGGGCTGAACCGCTCGACGACGTAGTCGTTGTAGACGCGGGCGTGCGCCATCGACAGCTCGTGGTCGTCGGAGTAGAGGCCGAACAGCGACAGGTTCGGGTGCATCACCTGGACGTCGACGCCGTCGAAGTCCATGTCCTCGAGGATGCTCTCGGGGTCGCCCTCGGGCATGCGCCCGCCTGTCTGGCGGTAGCGGGAGATCGTCCAGCCCTCGAACCCGGGCGTGTGCAGCCGGCGGAAGATGCTCGCGCCGCCCTCGACCAGGGGCTCGATCTCGAAGTCCTCCTCCCACACGGCCCGGTCGCGGAGGTGCTCGGGCAGGCGGGTCTTGAACAGGTCCGTGGGCTCGAGGAGGTGCCCATCGGCCGAGACGACAAAGTCCTTCTCCGTCATGGATAACGCCCTTTCCGGCACCCGGACGCGCATCTTCAATGGTCGTCGAAAGTTAGACCAACCGGTCGGTACATGCAATGCTGCGGCCGTGACGCAACGGTGGACGCAACGCCCGCCCGGCTCGACCTGGGGCGACTGGGGCGAGGACGACGAGCTCGGCCGTATCAACCTGCTGACGCCCGAGAAGGTCCTGGAGGGGGTGCGAGAGGTCCAGGCCGGGATCAGCTTCTGCCTGAGCCTGCCGCTCGACTTCCCGGGCGGCACCGCGCTGAACCAGCGCCGGTTCCCGCCGGTCATCGCCCCGACCGAGGACATGGAGGGCAACGAGGCCACCTTCTACAACGTCCACATGAGCGAGATGACGGGCTTCGGCGACCCCAAGTACGTGGACGTGTGGGCCGACGACGTGGTCACGCTGTCGCTCCAGTACTCGACGCAGTGGGACTCGCTCGCCCACGTCGGCGCCGAGTTCGACGCCGACGGCGACGGCATCGAGGAGGCCGTCTACTACAACGGCTACCGCGCCGGCGCCGACCTCGTCGGCCCGCAGGACGACGCCGCCGGCGACGGCGGCGGGCACCGCAGCTTCGCCCGCCACCTCGGCCTGGAGCACATGGCCGACCACGGCGTCCAGGGCCGGGGCGTCCTCGTCGACCTCGCCCACCACCTCGGCCGCGCGTGGCGGGGGGTCGACCTGGCGACGCTCCAGGAGGTCATGGAGGCCGACGGCGTCGTCGTCGAACCGGGGGACATGCTGCTCCTGCACACCGGCTTCGCGACCCGGATCCTCGAGTGGGACCGCCAGCCGGATCCGCGGGAGCTGTTCACGACGTGCTCGTACCTCGACGCCAGGGACGAGGCACTGCTCGAGTGGATCGCGGACTCGCAGATCGCGGCGCTGGTGGCGGACAACTACGCCGTGGAGGGCCTGCTCGGCAAGGACCGCGACCCGAGCCGCCACTCCTTCCTGCCGATCCACCACCTCTGCCTGTTCAGGCTCGGGGTCCCGCTGGGCGAGCTCTGGTACCTGCACGAGCTCGCCCGCTGGCTGCGGGAGCACGGCCGGAGCCGCTTCCTGCTGACGGCGCCCCCGCTGCGGCTGCCCGGGATCGTCGGCTCACCGCTCACCCCGATCGCAACGGTCTGACGTCAGAACCTTGGTCCGGGCCGGCTCGGACGCCTTCGACAGCTCGAATGCTGCGAAGTCGGTCGTCAGAACGTCGGCGATCACCTCGAACAGCTTCGGGCGGCCGCCGGTGTTGAGCAGGTAGCGCCTCGGCTTGCCCGGGATGTTCGTGCCCACGTACTGGCCGATCGTGCCGAACGTGGTCCTGGCCGCACCCCGGTCGACCATCCGGGTCCAGCGGTCCTCGGCCTCCGCGGTGACCTCGATGACGTCGCAGCCGCGGTCGCGCACGTGGACGAGCGCGCCGGTGACGAAGTCGACCTGGTCGCCGTTGTACCGCGGGTTGTTGCCGGCTGCCGCGTGCGGGCCGCCGGGGAAGAACAGGTTGGGGAAGCCATGGGTCTGCACGCCGAGGAAGGTCCGCGGGCCCTCGGCCCAGTGGTCCATGAGCGCCTGGCCGCCGCGGCCCCGGACCCCCATCCGGGCGAGCGCGCCGGTGCCGAAGTCGAAGCCGGTCGCCCACACGACGACGTCGTGCTCCCGCACGCCGCCGGTGGTCTCGATCCCCGTCTCGGTCATCCGCACGATCGGCGTCTCCCGGAGGTCGACCAGCGACACCTTGGGATCGTTGAACGCCTCGTAGTAGCCGGCGACGAACGGCGGGCGCTTGGCGCCGAACAGGTGGTCCTTCGGGATCAGGCGATCGGCGGTGTCCGGGTCCGCGACGATGCCCCGGATCTTGGCGGCGATGAACTCGCACCACTCCGCGTTGGCCGCCTCGTTGAACATCAGGTCCGCGTAGTTGCTCGTCAGCTTCATGAACCCGGGGCTGTTCCACATCGTCTCGTAGAACGCGTGCCGCTCGGCCGCGGCGTCCTCGAACGCGTTGCGGCCGTTCACCGGGTGGTGGAAGCCGCTGATCGACGTGTTGAGCACCCGGCACAGGTCCTCGAACTCCGCGCGGAGCCGGGCCTGCTCGTCGGCGGTGATGGGCGTGTTGTTGAGCGGCGTGCACCAGTTGGCGGTGCGCTGGTACACGGTCAGCGACGCGACCTCGTCGAGGATCGCCGGCACGACCTGCACGCCGCTCGACGAGGTCCCGACCACCGCGACCCGCTTGCCCGTGAAGTCAACGGGCGCCGCCGGCCACAGCCCGGTGTGGTGCGCCACGCCCCGGAAGTCCTCGCACCCGGGCACGTCCGGGACGTACGGCACCGACAGGACCCCGGTGGCGGCGACCACGAACCGCGCCCGGACGCGGCCGCCGTCGCCGATCGTCACGGCCCACGTCCCCGACGGCTCGTCGAAGACGGCGGCGGTGACGCGGGCGTCGAAGCGCATGTGGCGCCGCAGGTCGAACCGGTCGACCACGTGGTTGAGGTAGCGCTCGGTCTCGGGCTGGCCGGCGAAGTGCTCCTGCCACTCCCACTCGTCGAACAGCTCCTGCGAGAACAGGTAGCCGTAGGTGTAGCTCTCGGAGTCGAAGCGGGCGCCCGGGTAGCGGTTCCAGTACCAGGTCCCGCCCACGCCGCCCCCGGCCTCGGCCAGCAGGGCCGAGAAGCCGGCCTCGCGCGCCGTGTACAGCTGGTAGATGCCGGTGATGCCGGCGCCGACCACGAGCACGTCGACCTCGGTCACATGATGGGGGGATGGTGTCATGAGGCGGCGTGGCTCGGGTTGGCCCGGGTCGGGTTGTACCGACCGGTTAGTATAAGTTCCCGTCAAAGTTACACCGGGAGTGAGAGGGGTGTCGCGTGGCGATCGTGGACCAGAAGCGGCCGGCACTTCCCGTGCCCCACGCGATGGAGCTCCCCGACCGGGCCCCCAAGGAGCGCTACCTCGACCCCGACTTCTTCCGGCTCGAGGCCGAGCAGCTGTGGTCCCGGGTGTGGCAGATGGCGTGCCGGTTGGAGGAGATCCCCCGGGCCCACGACTACGTCACCTACGAGATCCTCGACCAGGCGGTCATCGTCGTCCGCACGGCGGACGGCGGGGTGACGGCGTTCCAGAACGCCTGCCGCCACCGCGGCGTCAAGCTCGCCGACGCCCGCGGCACGTGCGAGACCGGGTTCACCTGCCCGTTCCACGGCTGGTGCTACGCGCCCGACGGCCGCAACACGTTCGTGTCGCGTCGCAGCTCGTTCTCCGAGCACAACCTGCGGCCCGGGGACATCGACCTGCGGTCCGTGCGCTGCGAGGCGTGGGGCGGGTGCGCGTGGATCAACCTCGACGACGACGCCCCGCCGCTGCGGTCCTGCCTCGAGCCGATGGCCACCGTCCTCGACGCGTGGAAGCTCGCGTCGATGCACCCCGAGTGGTGGTACGCCGTGCGCCTGCCGGTGAACTGGAAGCTGGCCGAGGCGGCGTTCATGGAGCAGTACCACGTCATCGAGACGCACCCCCAGCTGCGGATCCCCGGCCGCTACCCGCCCCGGGACCCGGCGGCGTTCGACCACCGCACGTTCGTCGACGCCGAGCTCCACTACCTGCGCACGATGAGCGAGGGCATGGCCGGGATGGTGCACGCGGACGACGTGCGCGTCGCCGAACGCCTGCGCGACATCGAGCTGCCCGACGAGCCGGGGCCGGCGATCGAGACGTGGAGCCGCACGTTCAACGACGCCGTCGTCCGCTGGCACCGGGAGCAGGGCCACGACGTCCCCGACCTCAACGAACTCGAGGACCGCGGGCTCAGCGAGCCGATGGGCTACTGCTTCCCCCACTTCTTCGTGCTGCCGATGTACAGCAGCGCCTCCTCCTACCGGTTCCGCCCCCTGGGGCCGGAGGAGACGCTGATGGAGATCTGGTCGCTCACCCGGTTCCCGGCGGGCGAGGAGCCGCCGAGCCCGCCGCCGCCCGAGCCGTGGGCCTGCGACGACCCGCGCGTGCCGCCGATCCCCGCTCAGGACTTCTCCAACCTGCCCCGGCAGCAGAAGGGCCTGCACACGAGGGGTTTCGAGTACATGCGGTTCTCCGAGCAGATCGAGGGCGGGATCGCCAACTTCGAGCGGACCGTCGACGGCTTCCTCGCCGGGTTGCCCTACGAGAAGCTGCTGCCCGCGCTGTCGGAGGTCAACGTGAACCCGCTCGAACGCCCGGTCGTCGACCTCGGGTTCTGATCACCCTGTGAAGTCGGGCATCACCTCGCGGGCGAAGGCCTCGACCTGGGCGGCGCCCGCGCCGGGCCAGCCGCACACGAGGTACCCATACCCCGCGTCGCGCCACTTCGTGATGTGCTTACGGGCGGTGTCGACGTCGTCGAGCGAGACGGATCCTGCCCGGAGGATGTCGGCGGGGTCGCGGCCCGCCTCGACCGCGAGCCGGTCCAGGCGCTCCGAGGCCTCGCGCAGCGAGTTCGGCGTGCCGAACGCGTGCCACGCATCGGCGAACCGGGCGGCCAGGGGCAACGTGCGGCGGGGCCCGCTCCCGCCGATCCAGATCGGCGGGTGCGGCTGCTGCACCGGCACCGGCTGCATCCGGGCGTCGCGCAGCGACACCACGCGCCCGTCGTACGACACCACCTCGCCGGTGAAGAGGCGGGTCGTGATCTCGAGCGCGTCCTCGAGCAGCGAGAACCGCTCGCCCAGCGGCGGGAACGGGATGCCGAGCTCGTCGTGCTCCTTGTCGAACCACGCCGCGCCGAACGACAGGTCGAGCCGGCCGTGCGACGCGTGGTCGATCGTGAGCGCCTCAGCCGCGAACACCGACGGGTGCCGGTACGTGACGCCGGTGACCAGCAGGCCGAGCCGGACGCGCGTCGTCTGCCCGGCGAGCGCGGCCAGCGTGGTCATGCCCTCGAACGTCTCGCCCGGCCCCTCGCCGTACATCGGCTGGAAGTGGTCGAACCCCCACACGCCGTCGAAGCCAAGGTCCTCCGCGAGCTGCGCCCGGCGCACGAGCTCGTCCCACGGCATGCGCTGCTGCGCCACATCGAGTCCGAATCGCATGGCCGCACACACTGGCACACGCGGCGGCGGGCGAGGGAGTCGATGACCACGTTCGAGGGCCCGCCGGTGGACGGGGTCGAGGGCGTGGGCGCGCTCACGCTCGGCGGGTTCCTGGCCGAGGTGGCGGACCGGTTCGGACCGAACGAGGCGGTCGTGCTCGACGACCCGCTGCGGGGCGGCGAGACCGTGCGCTGGACCTACGGGCGGCTCGAGGCCGAGGCCCGGCGCATCGGGCGGGCGCTCGCCGCCGCCGGGGTGGTCCCTGGCGACGCGATCGGCGTGCTGATGGGCAACCGGCCCGAGGCCGTGGCGGCGATCTTCGGCGCCGCGCTGGCCGGCGCCGTCGCCGCGCCGATGTCGACGTTCTCGCCCCGGCCCGAGCTCGCCCACCTGGTCGACACGTGCCGGGCGGCGGTCGTGCTCACGCAGCCCCGGCTGCTCGCCCGCCGGTTCGGCGACGACCTGGCCGCCATCGCCGCCGACCGGCCGCACCTGCGGCGGGTGGCGGTGCTGGGTGAGCCGTCGTGGGAGTCGCTGCTGGCGGCCGGCGACGCCGTGACCGACGCGGACCTCGACGCCCGGGCCGCGGCGATCACGCCCGACCACCCCGCGCTCGTGATCTTCTCGTCCGGCACGACCAGCGAGCCCAAGGGCATCCTCCACGGCCACCGGTCGCCCGCGCTGCAGTTCTGGCTCCAGGCCCGGCTGTTCGCCCGCCACCCCGGCACCCGCATGTTCAGTGCCCTGCCGCTGTTCTGGACCGCGGGGCTCAACACCGCGGTCGGTTCCACGCTGGCCGCGGGCGGCTGCTGGGTGGCTCAGGAGACCTTCGAGCCCGGCGCCGCCCTGGCGTTGATGGCCCGCGAGCGCGTGACCGAGCCGTACACGCTGCCCCACCAGACGGTGGCGCTGGCCGAGCACCCCGACTGGACGGCCACCGACCTGTCGTCGCTGCGCTGCGTGTACGGCAAGGGGGCGTTCGCCCGCCATCCCCGGGTGGAGGGCGACCCCGGGTGGATCATGCCGGTCGGCTGGGGCATGTCCGAGACGTGTGCGTTCGTGTCCGCCCACCCCTCGGACACGCCGCGCGAGCGGGCCAGGGTCGGCCACGGCGCCCTGCTGCCCGGTGCCCGCCTGCGGGTGGTCGACCCGGACACGGGCAGGCCGCTGGGGGTCGACGAGGAGGGCGAGCTGTGCGTGGCGGGCGCCACCCGCATGCTCGGCTACCTGGGCCGCCCGCCCGAGGCGTGCTTCGACGGGGACGGGTTCTTCCACACCGGCGACGCCGGCCACGTGGGCACCGACGGCAACGTCCACTGGTCCGGGCGGCGCACCGAGATGATCAAGACCGGCGGCGCCAACGTGGCGCCGGCCGAGGTCGAGGTGGCGCTGCGGGCCTGCCCGCCGGTGAAGCTGTCCCGCGTGCTGGGCGTGCCCGACCCCCGCCTCGACCAGGCGGTCGTCGCGTGCATCGTGCTGCGCGACGGCCAGGCGGCCACCGCAGACGACGTCCGGGCGTTCCTGCGGGAGCGGGTCGCCGCCTACAAGGTCCCCAAGCACGTGCTGTTCTTCGAGCCCGACGAGATGCCCATGACCGGCAGCGATGCCAAGGTCCGCGACGACGCCCTGCTCGAGCTGGTGCATGTCCGGCTCGCGACGGCCGGCGTCGCCCCCACCGAGGGAGGAACATGAGCCCCGACCAGGCCACGACCGATGCCACGCTCGACGTGTCGGACCTCGATCGGTACATGGGCGTGCCCATGCGACCGGGCGAGCTGAAGGAGCCGGTCGCGCTCAACGACATCCGGCGCTGGGCCCAGGCGATGCACTACCCCAACCCGCTGCACTACGACGAGCGGTGGGCCGGCGAGAGCCGGTGGGGCGAGATCGTGGCGCCCCAGTCGTTCACCGTCGCCTGCGACACCAGCCACGGCGCCTCCCCGGCGCAGGTGGGGAAGATCCCGGGCTCCCATCTCATCTTCGGCGGCGACGACTGGTGGTTCTTCGGGCCCCGGGTCCGGCCCGGCGACAAGCTCGTCTGCCACCGCATGCCGTACGACTACAAGGTGGCGGACACCAAGTTTGCCGGCCCGACCTGCTTCCAGCGGGGGGACACGCTGTACATCAACCAGCGAGGGGAGCGGGTCGCGCTCCAGCGTTCCACCGCCATCCGCTACCGGGTGCAGGGGGCCCGGGAGAAGGACATGTTCGAGACGGAGGCCGCGCCGGCGAGCGACGGCGAGCCGGAGTGGACCGACGAGCAGCTGGCCGAGCTGGAGGAGCGCAAGCTGGCGTTCATCGACCAGATCCAGTCGCTCGGCCACGCCAAGCGCCTGTTCTCGTCGGTGGCGGCCGGCGACCGGCTGGCCGATCACGTGCTGGGGCCGCACAGCCTGGCGTCGTTCGCCACCGAGTGGCGGGCCTACCCCATGACCACCTGGGGGGCCACGGCCAAGGGCCCGACCACCGTGCGGGCCGAGGAGCTCGGCTACACGAAGGAGATGGCCGGGTTCGAGGGCGACCGCCGCATGGAGCGGGTCAACCCGGAGCTCACCGACGGCGCCTATTACGGGCCGTCCCGCGGGCACCTCCAGCCCCGCTGGGCCCGCCACGTCGGCATGCCCCGGGGCTACGGCTACGGGGCGTCGATGGGCGCGTGGATCCTCGACTACGTGGCGGCGTGGGCGGGGGAGTGGGGCATGATCACCCACTCGTCGGCCCAGTACCGCAACCCGGCGCTGACCGGCGACGCCACCGTCCTGTCCGGCGAGGTCGTCGACACCCGGGTCGAGCGCAAGCGGGTCCACCTGGCGGTGGTGGAGGTCGACATGCGCAACCAGGACGGCGCCACGATGGCGTCGGCCACGGTCGAGGTCGAGCTGCCGGCAGAATGAGCGCCACCGGCAACGCGCCCTACGGCTGGTGTTCCAACCCGTCCTCGTGGCCTGGGCGCCTGGCGGGCCTCATGGTCACGGAGGACACGATCAGTCCGCGACTCGCTGACCGGCCTTCCACACCTGTTCGACGCGGTGGCCGATGCCCTCGAAGTCGTACGGGTCGCCGCCTATGACGACGAGGTCGGCGAGCTTGCCCTCCTCGACGGTCCCCAGCTCATCGTCGACGCCCAGCAGGCGGGCCGCCTCGAGGGTCGTCGCCCTGAGCACCGCAGCGGGAGCCATTCCCGCTTTGGCCATGAGGGACAGCTCGCGCAGGTTGTCGCCGTGTGGCCCGACGCCGGCATCGGTGCCCATCGCCACCTTCACACCCGCGGCGACGGCCCGGGCCACGGAGTCGGCGTGGATTCCCACGGTGTCTCGGGCCTTGCGAATGGAGGCGTCGGAGATCTGGGCACCGGCGTCGACCGACTCGAGCACCCAGATCGGTGCGATGAGCGTTGGCACCAGCCACGCACCCCGCTCGACCATCAGGCCGATCGCCTCGTCGTCGAGGTAGATGCCGTGCTCGATGGAGCGAATGCCGGCTCGCACCGCGTTCTTGATGCCGTCCGCGGCCTGTGCATGGGCCATGACCGCCCGCCCGGCGGCCGTCGCCTCCTCGACGAGCGCGGCTAGTTCCGCCGGCCGGAAGTGGGCACGGTGCGGATCGCTCCCGACACTCAGCACGCCACCGCTGGTGGCGACCTTGATCACGTCGGCGCCTGCCCGGATCAGCTCCCGGACCGTGCGGCGCATCGCGTCGGCGCCGTCCACGACACAATGCGGCACACCCGGGTACGGCGGGCTCAGCAGCCGGACGTCGAACCCACAGGGGAAGTGCTCGTCACCGTGGCCACCGGTCTGGCTGAGCATGCCGATGGCGATCTGCATGCGAGGCCCGGCCACGAGGCCCCGCTCGACCGCCAACTTCACCCCGGCGTCGGCGCCGGCGGCGTCGCGCACGCTCGTGATGCCGGCCCGCAGCGTCAGTCCGAGGTTGCGGGCGGCGTCGAAGAACCGGAAGGAGAACGGTGTCTGCAGGTCCCGCAGGATGTCGATGCCCGAGAACAACATGTGGACGTGGCAGTCGAAGAGACCCGGCAGGAGGGTGCGGCCGTCGAGTGCAACACCGTCATCGCCGTCACCGGTCCCGGGTCCCCCGACGGCGACGATGCGGTCGCCGTCCACCACGACGTCAGCTGGCGCCGGGTCCGTCCCCGTCCCGTCGAACACGTTGCCGCCGTGGAAGAGGGTGCGGGTCATCGCCGCCACCCTAGGGCCTGGCCCGGTGGCGTTCGCCGGTCGCGCCGAGCCGGGGGCCCGGCTGGACCAGCGTGCCGGCGCCGCAGCCGGTGACCTCGCCGGTGAACTGGGCAGCGCTCGGAGGACGCTCTTGCCCGACTAACAGGCGGGAGCTGAGAGCCCTGGTGCGGGGGCCGCAGCCCCCGCACCAGGAACGCCCGTCGGTCAGTTCGGCGTGTTCCTCACGTCGACCTTGGTCTTCGAGAAGAACAGGACCGCGTGGGCGACGGCGTCGGACATCTGGTCCAGCGCCACGATGCCCAGGCCCGGCGCCGTGGCGCCGGCGCCGTCGCCCGTGCCGGCGAAGGTGTCGCACGCCTCGTGGTAGCACGGGTCGAACTGGGCGTTGGCGATCCCGCCGTACCGCGCCACCTGCTCGGCCGTCTTCGGGACCTCGGCGCCGGTGAACAGGCCGCCGGCCGGGATGCCCTCGGCGATGAACGGCCCGTAGTCGGACCGCCCGTCGAAGGCGGTGGGCTCGTTGAAGAGGCCCTGGCTGGCGAAGTAGTCGACGAACACGTCCTCGATGAAGCCGGACCCGGTCGGGCCCTCGGGACCGACCGTGCCGTCGCCGTCGTAGACGAAGCGGGCGAAGTTCGGCGACCCGATCATGTCGAAGTTGAGCATGGCCAGGATGTCGTCCTTCTCCTCCTGGCTCAGGCTCTCGACGTACTTGGTCGAGCCCACGAGGCCGATCTCCTCGGCGCCGTACCACATGAACCGCAGCTTGTTCCGTGGCTCCCGCTCCTGCGCGGCGAAGACCTCGGCGATCTCCAGGATGCCGCCGGAGCCGCTGCCGTTGTCGTTGATGCCGGGGCCCGCGGGAACGCTGTCGAGGTGGGCACCGATGACCACGGTGCGGCTCGGGTCGCCCCCGGGCGTCTCGGCGATGACGTTCACGCCCTGGCCGAGCTCCTCGAGGACCTCGGTCTGCACGCGGGCCACGGTCCCGCTCGCCGGATCGGCGAGGTCGGCGCCGACGGCGAACGACGTGCCGACGCCCGGAATGTGGACGCCCTCAGCGCCGAGCGGGAGGTTGTTCGGCACGGCGGTCCGGCCGGCCTGGCCCTCGTTGAACAGGATGATCCCCGAGGCCCCCGCCTCCTGGGCGTTGATGGCCTTCGTGACGTAGGGGCAGGTGCCGCGCTGGATGAGCGCGATGTTCCCCGCGACGAAGCCGGCGAAGTCCTCCGGCTCGCAGGCGCTGGTCGACGAGTTCGGGGCCGCACCCGGCGGGAGCACCAGGTCGATGCCCTGCACTGGCGCCGTCACCTCGCCACTGCCGGTGAACGACACGAAGTCGTTGTCGAACGCGGGCCGCGACCCGGCCACGAACACCTGGGGCTCCGGCGCGATCTCCTCCAGCTCGGGTGCAGAGCCCTCGGTGAAGGTCTCGACGAAGGTGAACTCGTCGAGCGTCACGTCGTAGCCCGCGGCCGCCGCCTTCCCGGCGACGTACTCGACCGACGCGTCGTAGCCCGTCGTGCCGACCGCCCGGTTGCCGCCGTTGGCGTCGGCGATCGCCTGGAGCGCCTGCTGGTGCTCGCGTATCCCCTCGACGGTCACCGCCCGGCGGAACCCCTGGCTCTGGCTGATGGGGTCGGCCGACGCCGGCGCAACGCCGACGGCAAGCACCGCACTCATGAGCACGACCAGCGACAGCCGGCGCGCCACCCGATCTCCCCGCATGCTTCCCCCTCTCCGGCCCGTTCCACGAGCCTCTCGTCCTGCAAGGTAGCCGGGTGGTCACCCGGCCGCCGGCAGACGGCGGTCCGCGAAGTGGTCACGCAGGATGTCGACGAGGGCCGCCACGTGGTCGGGCGGGTCGCCCTGGCGCCAGGTGGCGTACCAGGTCCGGGGCTGTGGCGGGCGCGACAGGCGCACGGTGGCGATCCGGCCCGCGGCCGCGTACGGCCCGGCGACCCAGCCGGGCAGGATGCCGACGCCCTGGCCGGCCGCGACGAGCTCCACGACGAGCTCGGAGACGACGGGGGTCGTCGTGACGCGGGCCGGCCGGGTGCCGCCGGGCAGCGGCAGGGGGAGGGGCGGCACCCGGGCGGGGTCGTAGGCGTCGAACAGGATGAGGTGCTCGCCGTCGAGGTCGCCGCGGCGGAGGTGGGGGCGGCGGGCCCACGGGTGGTCTGCGGGGACGACGGCCACCATCTCGTCGTCGAACAGCGGCAGGGTGGCAACCGCGTCCATCCGCCGGTCGGGCTTGCAGGCCAGCGCGAGGTCGACGCGGTCGTCGAGCAGCGCGCCGACGACGTCGTCGTGGGGCACGGTCTCGATGCGGACCTGCACGCCCGGGCGGCGCACTGCCAGGGCGTGCACGACCGGTGGGAGCCACTGGTAGTTGGTGCTGCACTGCGACGTCAGCCGGAGCACGGCGGTGCGGTCGTGGCGGATGTCGTCGAGGTCGCGCTCGGCGGCCCGCAGCTCGGTGAGCATGGCGGTGGCGGTGTCGATCATCCGGCGCCCGGCCCGGGTCGGGACCAGGCGCCGGCCCTCGCGGGTGAAGAGCGGGAGACCGAGCCGGCGCTCGAGCCCGGCGAGCCGCTGGCTGAGCGCCGGCTGGCTGATGTGCAGCCGGCCGGAGGCCGCGGTCAGCGTGCCGTCGGTGGCGACGGCTTCGAGGAGCTCGAGGGTGCGGGTGTCGAGGTCCATAGGCAAAGCTTATGCCCAGCAGTGAAAACCTGTAGTCGTCGAATGGTTAGCGCGTTCGTACGGTGGTCGGCATGACCACGACGACCCCCCAACGCGACGGCGACCTCGACGGCTCCCCCGGCCCCGTGCGGGTCGCCGTCGTGTTCCACAGCGGCTACGGCCACACCCGGGTGCAGGCCGAGGCGGTCCACCACGGCGCGTCCCGCGTGCCGGGCGTGGAGGCCGACCTCGTCCCGGTCGACGAGGTGGACTCCCGCTGGGACGCCCTCGACGCGGCCGACGCCATCGTGTTCGGCGCGCCGACCTACATGGCCGGCCCGTCGGCACCGTTCAAGGCCTTCCTCGACGCCACGTCGCCCCGGTGGCAGGAGCAGCGCTGGAAGGACAAGCTGGCGGCCGGTTTCACCAACTCTGCCGGCCTGAACGGCGACAAGCTCGCCACGCTCCAGGCGCTGGCCCTGTTCGCGATGCAGCACGGCATGGTGTGGGTCGGCCTCGGGCTGCCGCCCGGCAACACACGAGCGCGGGCTCGGCGGAGGACCTCAACCGGCTGCCGGGTTCCTGGGCGCGATGGCCCAATCCCACGCCGACCTGCCCGCCGACGTCGTGCCCCCGCTCGCCGACCGCCGCACCGCCGAGCACCTGGGCGCGCGCGTCGCTCAGGCGGCCCGGCGGTGGCGGCGGTCCGGCGTTCCGGCGGCGAGGGCCTGACCGTGGACGCCCGGTTCGCCGCCGTCGCCGGCGTGCTCGGCACGTACCTCGACGGGCTCCACCACAGCGACACCGCCCGCCTGCGGGCGGTGTTCCACCCCGCCGCCCGCTACGTGACCGCCACCGACGGCACCCTGCTGTCGCTGTCGATGGACGAGTACCTCCCCGTCGTCGACGCCCGCCCCTCGCCGGCGAGCAAGGGCGAGGAGCGACGGGACCGGATCGTGTCGATCGAGCTGGCGGGCCCGGTGACCGCCTTTGCCCGGGTCGAGTGCCGGATCGCGCCGCGCTCGTTCGTCGACCTGCTCACGCTGGTCGAGGTCGACGGGCGGTGGCGGATCGTCAGCAAGGTGTTCCACTACGACCTCGACCGAGCGGAGGACCCGTGCCCTACGTGAACGTGCGCATCACCCGGGAGGGCGCCACGCCCGACCAGAAGCGCCGGATCATCGCCGGCGTGACCGACCTGCTGGTCGACGTGCTCGCCAAGGACCCGGCGACGACGTTCGTCGTGATCGACGAGGTGGCGGTCGAGGACTGGGGCGTCGGCGGCGTCCCGGCCGACGAGCACCGCCGGCGGGCCGGGTGACCGGCGTCGTCCGCCGGATCCATGGGGACGGGGCTGCTGTGGGATCCTGGCGGTGACCCGGGAGGCCGTCATGTTCGAGTTGATCCCCGCACTGCCGGACAACGTCGTGGGCGTCGTGGCCAAGGGCGAGGTCACGAAGGACGACTACGAGCAGCGGCTCGTCCCCGCGGTGGAGGATGCGCTCACCCGCCACGACAAGATCCGGCTGCTGTACGTGCTCGGCGCCGACTTCACGGGCTTCACCGGCGGTGCCGCGTGGGAGGACGGCAAGCTCGGCCTCGGCCACATCGGCAGCTGGGAGCGCGTCGCCGTCGTGGCCCGGGAGGCGTGGGTCCGGCACGCCGTCAACCTCTTCGGCTACCTCATCCCCGGCGAGGTCAAGGTGTACGACCTCGCCGACGAGGCCGACGCTTCGGCCTGGATCACGTCCTAGGGTCCCCCAGGCTCGGGTCGACCGCCGTGGCGGGTGGTTGCCACTCCGCGCCCGTTTCGGCCTGGAACGCCTTGACCGCCTGGGTGATGGTCGGGAAGAAGTGGGCCGGGTCGATCGTGCGGGTCAGCTCGTAGCGGTCGATCTTGCGCCGCACCGGGTCCTTCATCTCCGCGAACACGAGGTGGACGCCGCGGGCGTTCAGGGCCTCGTCCAGGTCCCGCAGCATGTCGGCCGCCGTCGTGTCGACGTCGGTGATGGGCTCGGCGGCGACGATGATCCACACGGGCGCCGGATCGGTGGCGGCCAGGGCCCGCACCTGCTCCCGGAACGTCCGCGAGTTGGCGAAGAACACCGGGGCGTCGAACCGGAAGATCACGCAGCCCGGCAGCAGCCGGGCGTGCGGGTAGCTGGTCACGTCGTGGTACCCGGCCAGTCCCGGCACCCGGCCGAGCACCGTCTGGTACGGCCACCACGCCCGCCGGAAGACGTTGCCGATCGACAGCGCCACGGCCAGGGCGATGCCCTGGAGGACGCCGAGGAGGACGACGCCGAGGAAGGCGGCCACGCTCAACACGAACTCCGTGCGGCGCACGCGCCGGAGGCGCAGCGTCTCGGGGATGTCCGCCAGCGACAGCGAGGCGGCGATCACCACCGCGGCGAGCGTCGGCTGCGGCAGGTCGCGCAGCAGGCCGGGGAAGAACAGCAGGATCAGCACGATGGCTGCCGCGCCGACCAGGCCCGTGAGCTGGGTCTTCGCGCCCGCGTTCTCCGCCACCGCGGTGCGGGACCCACTGGTGGAGACCGGAAAGCCCTGGAACAGGCCGGCGGCGAGGTTCGCCGCGCCGATCCCCGTCATCTCCCGCTGTCCGTCGACCTCCTCGCCGCGGCGGGCGGCGAAGGACGAGGCGGTCGAGATCGTGTCCGCCAGCGACACGACCGCGATCCCGAGGGCGCCGCCGACGAGGAGCCCGAGGTCGGACAGCCGGATGTCCGGGATCGTGAACGGCGGGAAGCCCCGGGGCAGCTCGCCCACCAGGCTCACCCCGTGCTCCGCGAGGTCGAGCGCGGCCGCGGCCGCGATCGACAGCACGACGGCAACCAGGACGCCGGGCACCTTCGGGAGCCAGCACTGGAGGGCCAGGATCAGCACGAGGCCGAGGACCCCGATGGCCAGGGCGGCGGCCACCGTGTCGCCGTCCATCACCCCCTCGACGAACCCGGTGAGCTCGTCGATGAAGCCGTCGCCGTCAACGGAGAAGCCGAAGAGCTTCGGAAGCTGGCCCACCAGGATGGTGAGGGCGAGGCCGTTCATGTAGCCGACGATCGTCGGCTTCGAGATCAGGTCGGCGACGAATCCCAGCCCGGCCAGGCCCGCCGCGGCGTTGATGGCCCCGACGAGGAGCGCCAGGGCCGAGGCCAGGGCCACGGCCCGCTCGGGGTCCCCGCCGGCGCCGACGAGGGGGACCACGGTCGCCGCGATCATCGGCCCGAGCGACGAGTCGGGACCGAGCACGAGGATCTTGGACGGCCCGAACACCCCGTACGCCGCGAGGCAGAGGATCGACGTGTACAGGCCGGTGATCGGCGGCAGGCCGGCGAGCTCCGCGTAGGCCATGCCCTGCGGTACCAGCAGCGCGGTCAGGACGAGGCCGGCCACCACGTCGCGGCGCAGCCAGCCCACGCGGTACGACCGGAGGTTCTCGAGCCCCGGCGCGAGGCCCTGCATCAGCCGCCCCGGGCGATCACCACCGCGCCCGCAAGCTCGCCGTGGTCGCCATGGCGCCGAACCGTAGCGGCCGGCCGGCGACACCACCCGGCATGGGTGATCCGGAGCGGTGCCGAGGCGTCGAGGATCGGCCCGTGACGTCCGGGCCCGGAGGCCCACGCTCGGGGAGGAACCACATGGCGACTGCGGAATCGACGCACAGGGGCTGGCTGACGGTCGGCAAGGTCGCCAAAGTGCTGCTCTGGCTCGTCTATGCCTGGCTCCTCGTGACCCTGGCGCTGCTCCTGCTCGCCTTCATCCTGTTGCTGTTCGGGGCGAGCCCGGACGCATCGTTCGTCGAGTGGGTCTACCGCTCGACCGAGCGGGCGATGGCGCCGTTCCGCGGCATGTTCCAGCCTGTCCCGCTCGGCGACGCGTCGGTCCTCGACACGTCGCTGCTGTTCGCGGCGATCATCTACACGCTGCTCGCGCTGCTCCTGCGGGCGGCGATCGACTGGCTCACCGCCCGGATCAGCGCCGCCTCGGCGCCGGCGCGGGCGATGCCCCCGCCCGATCGGCGTCCCCCGGACCCGTGGACCCCGCCGCCGGCATGAGCACGCGCGGCTCCTGGTCGACCTGCGAGGGGCGCGTTCTCGACCGACGGTGAGGAATCCGGAGCCCCGGGGCGGGCGGGAGCTGCGTCGTCACCCGGACGCGGCGACTCCGATCGGGTGGCGGGCGAAGAAAGCGGCGAGCCCTCGGGCCACGGCGTCCGGGTTCTGCACCATGAGGAGGTGCCCGGCGCCCGGCACCTGCAGGCGGTCGGCCTGGGGGAACCACGACTGAACCAGCTCGGCGCCCTCGGCGAACCGGGGTTGGCTCTCGGCGCCCTGCACGTTGAGCACGGGCCGGGTGACACGTCGGGCCTCGTCCGGCCCGAAGGCGAACTGCTGCACCGCCGGCATCTCGCCCTGGAAGAACAGGTCGGCCGCGTCGAGCGCCTGCTCGAACGCGCCAGGCACGGCCCGTTCGAGCACGGGCCGGTAGCCGTCGCCGCACACGTGCCGTAGGAATGCGTCCACGGCGGTCGCCTTGTCCCCGGCCCGGTAGGCGGCGATGACCGGCTGCAGCGCCGCGGCGATCTGCGCCGAGCTGGACACGCCGCGGGCCGCGGGCTCGAGCAGCGCCACCGACGCCACGCGCTCGGGGCGGTCGAGCGCCATCTGCAGCCCGACCAGCGCGCCGTACGAGTGGCCGACCACGTGCGCGGCCGGCCAGCCCACGTGGTCCATCAGACGGGCGCAGGCGGCGGCGTCCTCCGCGACGCTGAGCGGCCGGTCGCGGCCGTCCGCGGACGGCCGGAGCCACCGCCGGTACCGGAGGGTGGCGCAGCCCGGGAGCCGCGCCACGAGCGGCTCGTACCACGAGACGAACGCGGTGGCGTGCACCAGCACGACCGGCTCGCCCTGCCCTTCCCGCTCGTACTCCAGCTCCAGGTCGTCGAGCTCGACGTGATCCATGGTCCGCCTCCTCAAATCGACTACAGCATATCTGGAGTGAATTAGCTGGTACTTTAGCGGAATGGCCCCGCCCGTCAAGCCCCGGCGACGCGCCTACTACTCGCCGCTGCGCGCAGACCAGGCGCAGCAGACCCGGCGCCGCATCCTCGAGGCCGCCCGCGAGCTCTTCGGCGAGCGCGGCTACGCCGGGACGACGGTGGCCGCCGTGGCCGAGGCCGCCGGCGTGTCCCCCGAGACCGTCTACCTCTCCGCCGGCTCCAAGCGGGGCCTGCTGGTGGGTGTCATGGACATCACCGGCCCCCAGGAGTCCGCCGTCGAGGACGAGGAGTGGTGGGACCGGGTGGCCGAGCTCCCCACCGCCGCCGACAGGCTCGACAGCATGGTCGAGTACAGCTGCCGGATCATGGCCCGCACGGCGAGGGTCCACGCCATCATCCGCGGCGCCGCCGACAAGGAGGCGTTCGCCGCCGACCTGGGCCGGCGCCTGCTGCAGGAACGCCTCGCCAACCAGACCGACCGCATCCGGCGCTACGTCGGCGGCGAGCTACGGCCGGGGCTGTCGGTCGGCGAGGCGGGGCAGCGCTACTGCGCGCTCGCCAGCCCCGACCTCTACCACGTGCTCACGCGGCAGATGGGCTGGACCGCCGACCATTTCCGGCAGTGGCTCACCGAGCTCGTGCGCAACGATCTACTCGGTCCGGCCCGCGGGGTCACTCCGCGGTGATGGCACGCTCCGGGCAGCGGGTGACGGCCGAGCGCACCGCCGCCTCGTGCTCGCCCGGGACCTCGTCCACCTGGACGGTGGCGTAGCCGTCGTCGGTCAGCACGAACACCTCGGGGCAGAGCGTGCAGCAGACCGCATGGCCCCGGCACATGTCCTCGTCCACGCGGACCTTCACGTGGCCCCGGTCCCGGCGACGTCGAACTCCAGGTGCAGCTGGGTCAGGCCCCGCAGGATGAACGTCGGGACGTAGCTGTACCGGCGTGCCCCCGGCGGGCCGTGCTCGGCCTCGGAGATGCGGATGTCCGTCGTGCGGTCGAGCAGGCGCTCGATCGCGACCCGGCCCTCGGCGCGGGCCAGCGGGGCGCCGGGGCAGGTGTGGATCCCGCGCCCGAACGCCAGGTGCTGGCGGGCGTTGGCCCGGGCCGGGTCGAGCGTGTCGGGGTCCTCGAAGTGGCCCGGGTCGCGGCCGGCGGCGCCGTTGAGCACCATGACGATCGTGCCGGCCGGGAGGTCGACGCCGCCGACCGTGGTGGGGACGCGGGCCAGCCGGAAGTCGCCCTTGACCGGGCTCTCGATCCGGAGCGTCTCCTCGACGAAGTTCGGGATGCGCCCGGGCTCGGACCGCAGCAGGGCCTGGAGGTCGGGCCGCTCGGCGATCGCCCGGAGGGCGGACCCGAGCAGCCGGACCGTGGTCTCCTGGCCGGCGGCGAACAGGTTGGCGGCGACGCGCACGACGTCGATCACCTCGGGCGTCGAGCCGTCGGGGAACGTGGCCGTGGCCAGTCCGGTCAGCACGTCGTCGCGGGGCTCGCGCCGGCGGTCCTCGACGTAGTCGCCGAAGCGGCGGTACAGGTACTCGAGCGGCGAGTGCCCGAGCGCCTCCTCGCCGGTGCCGCCGATCCCGCCGCCGGCGCCGGGGGCCTGGTGGAGGGCGACCGCGAACTCGTCCCTGTCCTCCTCCGGCACGCCCAGCAGGTCGGCGATGACCAGCATCGTGAACGGGCCGGCGAAGCCCTTGACGTACTCACCCTCGCCGCCCGCCAGGAAGCCGTCGAGCAGCCCGTCGGCCATCTGCCACATCGACGCCTCGTTCTCCTTGAGGCGCTTGGGGGTGATCAGCCGCATCAGCAGTCCCCGGTGTGCGGTGTGGACCGGCGGATCGAGCGTCGGCAGCTGGTCGCTCATCGGCAGAGCGTCGCGGTGCTCCTCGATGAGATCGCTGATGTCGTCGCCCGCCAGCGGGACCGGGAACCCGGGGAAGGGACCGGTCACCGACAGGCACGACGAGAACGTCTCGGTGTCGTTGTAGACCTGGATGGCCTCGTCGTAGCCCGTGATCATCACCACGTCGTGATGGGGCTCTCGCCACACCGGGCACTCGCTGCGCAGGGCCTCGAAGTACGGGTACGGGTCGGCGACCGGCCCGTCGTCCCGGAAGAAGTCGATCGTCTCGAAGTCCCTCACGGCGTGCACCCCCGCACAAGTCTGGACCGTCTGTTCGGAACACCATTCTCCACAGGCGAGGATCACTCTCCCACATCGGCGGAGAGCCCGGCGGCGTGCTTGACTCCCCGTCGGGACGGCGACGGGGAGGACGATGGGCCTGACACCGATGGCGGACCGCTACGTGCGGCCGGACTGGGTGCGGCGGCTGAACGCCATGGGCCCCGCGGCGGGCGGCGACCGGTGGATGGTGCCGCTCGACGCCGGGGCCATGATCGACGACGCCCGGGCCTCGACCGGGCTGGCCGACCCCGGCGACCTGGGCGACGGCGACTGGGAGGGGCGGTTCCGGGCGCTGGTGGCGGCGGTGGACGGCGGCGACCTGCACGTGGTTGGCAGGCTGATGACCCGGGAGGAGCTGGCCCGCGGGCTGCGGACCCGGCTCCTGCTCGCCGACCGGCGCCGCCGCGAGCCCGCGATCGCCGACGAGGCCGTCGAGGCACCGATCGTGGTGACCGGACCGGCCCGATCGGGCACGACGATCCTGTTCGAGCTGCTGGGCCTCGATCCCGGGCTGCGGACCCCGGTGGCGACCGAGGTCCTCCACCCGGTCCTGCCGCCCGGCGCGGGCGAGGACGAGCGGCGGGCGATGACCGAGGCCGAGCAGGAGCTGTGGGCCGACGTGCAGCCCGAGTTCGCCGCCATCCACGAGCTGCGCTCGGACCTGCCGGTCGAGTGCATCACGATCTGCGCGCCCTCGTTCGCCGGCAATCACTGGTCGATGGCGCTGACCGACCAGGGGAGCTGGGCACCGGACGTCGCCGCCGACCTGGCGTTCCACCGCGCCGTGCTCCAGGCGGTGCAGTTCGGGCGACCGCCCCGCCGGTGGCTGCTGAAGACCCCGGGCTACCTGCTCATGCTCGACGACCTGCTGGCCGCGTACCCGGACGCCTGCGTGATCCTCACCCACCGGGACCCCGCCCGGACCATGCCCTCGACGGTGAGCACGACGGCGATGATCCAGTGGCTGCGCACGGACGCGGTCGACCTCGACGGGCTGTCCGCCCTGATCGGGGCGATCTTCGCCGACGCGCTGGCGACCGTGGCCCGCCGCCGGGCCGACGGGACGCTGCCGGGCGTCCACGGCGACGTCCGCTTCGCCGACCTGATGTCCGACCCGGTCGGCGCCATCGCCGCGGCCTACGGCGAGATCGGCCGCGAGCTGACGGACGACCACCGGCGGGCGATCGTCGACTACCTGGCGGCGAAGCCCCGCGGCAAGCACGGCGCCCACGCGTACACGGCGGCCGACTGGGGCTTCGACGCGGCCGCGGTGCGGTCGGAGCTGGCCGGCTACATGGCCGCGTTCGGGGTCGTGGCCGAGGATGGCGCCTGAGCGCTCACGCCCGCCCCCAGCGCGGCGACCGGCACGACGTCGGCGGTCGGGGCCTCGATCGGGCCCTCGGGCAGCATGAACCGCCAGAACACCAGGCCGAACGGCCGGCCCTCGGTCGACAACCAGTGCTCCACGCCGGGGTCGCGGTGGGCGATCACCATCGTGACCGTGCCGTCGGGGCCGGCCGGGGCCTGGGCCCGGTTGAGGCTGACCGGGTGGCGCAGGTAGTCGAACGTCTGGAGCTGGCGGTTCCACAGCGAGACGTTGGCGCACCGGCAGTCCGGCCAGCGGGCCCGCATGACCAGGGCGTCGTCGGGGCCGAGCAGGTATGGCGCCATGCTGTAGGCGGCGTCCGCGGCGGCCAGGGCGTGTGCGCCGGGCGTGACCGGTGCGGGGAACTCGTGGGGCACGCGCGACACGAAGGCCGGCGGCTCGCCCTCCCCGGGCCTGGCGATCGCCTCCAGCGTGCGACTGCGCACGTACGTCGCCATCCGCCGGATCGCGTCCGCCACCGTGGCGTCGGTCGGCGCGGGCGGCGCCCCGGGGACGCCGTCATGCCCGCCGACGAGCTCGATGTCGAGGCCCAGGTCGGCCACCGGCGGGCGCCACGGCGATCGCTCGGACTCCCAGTAGTGGCGGACCGTCAGCCGGGACGCGTCGGGCGCCAGCGGCAGCCACGCCCGGTCCCGGGGCGGGCCGCCGACCGTGACCTCGAAGGCGCCGGCGGGCCCGACGTCGAAGCCCGTGTCGTTGAGCACCCCGACCGTCCCCGACGGGAACGCCCCACCCTCGGCCCCGGCCTCCACGGTGAACGACACGTACACGGCGCCGCCTGTCCGGCCCCGCACCCGGTAGGTCCCGGCCGGATGGACCGGTGCGTCGTGGTAGCGGGCGTCGGCGTTGTCGCCCAGCGCCTTGCGCCAGGGCGTCACGATGGCCCGGAACGTGGGGTGGGCGGGGTCGTCCTCCAGCTGGGTCTCGATGCCGGTCCCCAGCTGGTGCAGCACGACCCGCAGCCCCTCGGCGACGTCGGCGGGGTCGGTCAGGCCCCACTCCTCCCCGGCGTAGCGGTCCCCGACCTCGGCGAGGGTGGCGAGGAGGTCGGCGTAGGCGTTCCTGCTCTCGGACATCGCCCGTGTTCTAGCCGCCCTCCGTACGCCCCGGCGGCCCGGTGACGGACGAGACGGACTAGTCGAGAACGTTGAAGGTGATGCCGCCCGTCATCACGGCGTATTCGATCGCGGTCGGCACCATCGCCACGATCGTCAAGGCCGCCGTCAGAACCAGCCCTGCCCAGGTCATGCGCGTGCGCTTGGTCACCGTTGCTCCTTCCCCGGCGGCACCCTGCCGCCAACCGGTCATTCGGAGCGGACCGCCGATCGGACCTCCGCAAGCAGCTCGACCTTGCGGTCGTCGGGCAGGAACGACGCCGCGATGCCGTTGGCGACCAGCGCCGCCACGCCGGCGGCGTCGAGCCCGCAGGTGGCGGCCACCTTGCGGTACTCGTCGGTGAGCGTCGTGGCGAACATCGGCGGGTCGTCGCTATTGATGGTCACGACCACCCCCGCGTCGATCAGCGCACCGACGGGGTGGTCCTCCATCGACCGGAAGACCCTGGTGCACACGTTGGAGGTCGGGCACACCTCCAGCGGGATGGCGGCGGCCGCCAGGTGCTCGACCAGCGAGGGGTCCTCGATCGCCCGCACGCCGTGGCCGATACGGGCGGGCGCCAGGTGGTGCACCGCCGCCCACACGCTGGCCGGCCCGTCGCCCTCGCCCGCGTGCGGCACGCCGGGGAGGCCGGCGGCCCGGGCCGCGGCGAAGGCAGGTGCGAACGCCGCCCGGTCCACGCCCGCCTCGGCCCCCGCCAGGCCGAAGGCCACGAGGCCGGGGGGCGGCTCGTCGAGCGCGCAGCGCAGCGTCGCCCGGGTCGCCTCCTCGCCGTACTGGCCCGGGATGTCGTAGATCCACGCCAGGTCGACCCCGCGGGCGGCGGCCCGGGCCCGCCCCTCCGCCAGCCCCTCGGTCAGCACGGCGTGCGTGACGCCCACCCGCTCGTGCATGTACGGCGTGACCGTGACCTCGGCGTAGACGACGCGCTGGGCGGCCAGGTCGGCCGCGCAGCCGTCCAGCGTGAGCGCGACGTCCTCGGCGGTGGTGACCAGGTCGTTCACCCGCTGGTACACGTCGATGAAGTGGGGGAAGTCCCGGAACCGGAACAGCTCGGCCAGCTCCGCCTCGCCCGTCGGCACGCCGCTGCCCGGGTGGCGGGACGCCAGCGCGGCGACCGTGGCGGGCGTGGCGGACCCGACGAGGTGCAGGTGCAGCTCGACCTTGGGGACAGCGGCGAGGAGGTCGTCGATCTCGGCCATGCGGCTCTGTAGCACGAGAACGTCGCTCCCGGTGTGCGAGAGCGACGTTGTAGAGTCGGGCCGACCCGCCGGCCAGGAGGACCCGATGCGCGGACCAACCAGCGACGTCTGGGATGTGATGTCGACGGCCCGGACGATCCGTCGGTTCACCGACGAGCCGGTCGACGACGACACGCTCGCCCGCTGCCTCGAGGCCGCGACCTGGGCGCCGAACGGTGCGAACGCCCAGGCCTGGCGGTTCGTCGTCCTCCGCTCGGCCGAGCAGCGGGCGGTCGTCGCCAAGGCCGCGGCCCAGGCGCTGGAGGTCATCGAGCCCGTGTACGGCATGGCCCGCCCGGCCGAGGACGACCACAGCCGCCGGGCGCGCACCTACCGGGCCACCTACGAGCTCCACGACCGGGCGGGCGAGCTCACGTCGGTGCTGTTCGCCCAGCAGCGGTTCCCGACCGCATCCGAGCTGCTGCTCGGCGGCTCGATCTACCCGGCGATGCAGAACTTCCTGCTGGCCGCCCGGGCCCAGGGGCTGGGAGCATGCCTCACCAGCTGGGCGTCCTACGGCGGCGAGCCGCTGCTGCGGGAGGCGGTCGGCGTCCCCGACGATTGGTTGCTGGCCGGGCACGTCGTCGTCGGGTGGCCCCGCGGCAACCACGGGCAGGTGCGCCGCCATCCTGTGTCCGAGGTGGTGTTCCTCGACCGCTGGGACCGAACGGCGCGCTGACCCCGGAGTCACGGGTCCGGGGGCCCGCAACGTACGGTGGCGCATGGCCGACGCCACGTTGCCGCTCGGGGATCTGCGGGTGCTCGACCTCACCGTGGCGCGGGCGGGGCCGACGTGCGTGCGGCAGCTGGCCGACTGGGGGGCGGACGTCGTGCGGATCGAGCCGCCCGGCCGGGGTGGGACCGGGATCCTCGACGATCGACGGCACGATCCCGACTACCTCAATCTCCACCGCAACAAGCGGTCGCTCACGCTCGACCTCAAGCAGGAGGACGGGCGGCGCATCCTGCACCGGCTGGCCGGCACCGCCGACGTGCTCGTCGAGAACATGCGGCCTCCGGTCAAGGATCGGCTCGGGTTCGACTACCGGACCATCCGGGATCTCAACCCGCGGATCGTGTACGCCTCCATCTCCGGGTTCGGGCAGGACGGGCCCTACGGGGACCGGGGCGGGGTCGACCAGATCGCCCAGGGGATGGGCGGCCTGATGAGCGTGACCGGGATGCCGGGGACCGAGCCGACGCGGGTCGGGATCCCCGTGTCCGACCTGGCGGCGGGGCTGTACCTCGCGGTCGGCGTCCTCGCCGCCCTCCACCAGCGGGAGCGGACCGGGGAGGGGCAATGGGTGCGGACCTCGCTGCTGGAGGCGATGGTCGCGATGATGGACTTCCAGGCCGCCCGCTATACGATCGCCGGCGAGGTCCCCCGCCAGGAGGGCAACCACCATCCGACCATCGTCCCGATGGGGTGCTTCGCGACCGCCGACGGGCACGTGAACATCGCCGGCGCGGGCGGACGGCTCCTGCGGAGCTTCTGCGACGTCGTCGGCCTGCCCGACCTGCCGTCCGACCCCCGGTTCGCCAGCACCGCCCTCCGCTCCGCCAACCGGGCCGAGCTCAACGCGCTCGTCGCCGAGCGGCTGCGGACCCGCACGACCGCCGAGTGGGTCGAGGCCCTCACCGCGGCCGGCGTGCCCGCCGGGCCCGTGTACGGCGTGGACGAGGTGTTCGCCGACCCCCAGGTCCGCCACCTCGACCTCGTCGCCGACGTCGAGCATCCGGCCGCCGGCCGGATCGGCGTCGTCCGCAACGCCGTGACCGCCAGCGGCGGCGGGCCGTCGGTCCGCAGCGCCAGCCCCGAGGCCGGCCAGCACGCCGACGAGATCCTGCGGGAGGCCGGCCTCGGCGACGACGACATCGACGACCTGCGCCGCCGGCGCGTCATCTGACCGGAGGAGGCACATGGACACCGGCACCGACAAGCTGCGCGTCGAGGTCGACGGCGGCATCGGGCTGCTCACCTTCGACGACCCGGCCACCCGCAACTCGCTGTCCGCCGAGGTCCGGGCCGCGCTGCCGGCCGCCCTCGACGCGCTCGGGGCCGACGAGGGCGTGCGGGTCGTCGTGGTCACCGGCGCCGGCGGCCAGGCCTTCGTGTCCGGCGCCAACATCGCCGAGTTCGCCGAGCAGCGCACCACCCCCGAGGCCCGCCGCGCCTACGACGGGGCGGCGGCCGACGCCGCAAGGGCATGGGCGAACCTCGACAAGCCGATCATCGCCATGATCCGGGGGTACTGCATCGGCGGCGGCCTCATCACCGCCCTCCAGGCCGACATCCGCATCGCCTCCGACGACAGCCGGTTCGGCATCCCCGCCGCCCGGCTCGGCCTGGGCTACGGGATGGGCGGGGTGCAGGCGCTGCTGGAGATGGTCGGGCCCGCGCAGGCCGCGGAGATGCTGTTCAGCGCCCGCCGGCTGACCGCGGCCGAGGCGCTCCAGGCGGGCCTGGTCAACCGCGTCGTGCCTGCCGCCGACCTGGAGGGCGAGGTCATGGCGCTGGCGCAGGACATCGCGGCCAACGCGCCGCTGACCGTCCGGGCCTGCAAGGCGGCGCTGCGGGAGGCCCGCCGCGACCCCGGCAAGCGGGACGTCGCCCGGGTGGCCGAGCTGGTCGAGGCCTGCTTCCTGTCGGACGACTACCGGGAGGGCCAGCGGGCGTTCCTGGAGAAGCGCCCGCCCCGGTTCACCGGGCGGTGACGCCGTTGACTTTTGCATACCACTGGTATCGGATACCGGCCGCCGGACCCGGGTTGACCCTCCCGCGACGGGAGGGCGGAGGATCGGGGCATGGCTTCGATCCGCAAGGTCATCCCCGTCGGCGCCGGCTCCCAGGAGGCGTGGGAGGCGCTGGCCGACTTCGACGCCGTCCACGAGCGCGTGGCTGCCGGGTTCGTGACGGCCGTCCGCCTCGACGGCGGCGACCGCGTCGTCACGTTCGCCAACGGTGCCGAGGCGCAGGAGCGCCTGGTCAGCGCCGACGGCGAGGCCCGCCGGCTGGTGTACACGGTCGTGCGCAGCGACCTCGGCTTCACCCACCACCAGGCCTCGGTCGAGGTGGTCGACGGCGGGGACGGCACCGGGGGCTGCCGGTTGGTGTGGATCACCGATGCCCTGCCCGACGAGGTGGCGCCGATCGTCGACGGCCTGATGGACGCGGGCGCCGCCGCCATCGCCCGCACGCTCGCCGGGTGAGAGGATCGGGCCGCCATGGACGCACTGGTCACCATCGGGCAGTTCTCGAAGATGACCTACCTCAGCGTGAAGGCGCTCCGGCACTATCACGACGTCGGGCTGCTGGAACCGGCCGAGGTCGACCCGCTCACCGGCTACCGGCACTACTCGGTGCGGCAGGTGGGCACGGCCCAGGCCATCCGGCGCTTCCGCGACCTGGGCATGCCGATCGACGACGTGCGCGAGGTGCTGCGGGCGCCGGACGAGGCCGCCCGCAACCGGGCGATCCTGGGCCACCTGGAGCGCATGCACCGCCAGCTCGACCAGACCAGGGCTGCGGTCGAGTCGCTCCAGGCCCTGCTGCGCGAGGGGACCGGGCCGGGCGCGCCGGTCGAGATCCGGCGGCTGCCGGCCACCCGGGCGGTGGTGGCCCGGGCGGAGGTCGGCTTCGACGACTGCGGCGACTGGCTCGCCCCCGCCCTCGACGACCTGCGGCGGTCCGCGGCGGCGGCCGGGCTGGCGGTCGCCGGGCCCGATGGCGCCCTGTACCCCGACGCGTTCTTCGAAGCGGGGCGGGGCGAGGTCACCGCCTTCGTGCCGGTGGACGGCGGCGCCACGGCCGTGGTCGAGATGCCACCCGGCACCGCCGCCGTGCTCGTGCACGACGGCCCGTTCGACGAGCTCGACAGGGCCTACGGGACTCTGGGGACCGCGGTGGCCGAGATGGGGCTGGCGGGGCCCGGGCCGATACGCGAGCACTACCTCGCCGCGTCGCGCACCGAGGTGTGCTGGCCGGTGACGGGAGCCGCGGCGGTCGAGGACTAGCGGATGCGGTAGCTCCACCGGTAGGTGCCGGGACCGACGCGGTGGGGCGGGCTGACGTCGGGTCCCACGGCGCCCGACCCCACGCCGCGGTGGCGGGCGTCGACCCATACGAAGGCGTGATCGCGGACCGGCAGCTCGTCGAGATGGGAGGCGTCGGCCAGCTCCTCGTCCGTCCACCGGGACACGGTCACGTCGAGGTCGTCGAGCTCGCCGATCGTGAGCACGACATCGCCGCCGGCGTCGAGGAACCGGAGCCACCGCACGCCGGTGCGGTTGCCGTTGGCCTGCGGGTGCACGTAGCGGACCGGCCAGTCGTCCACCGCCGTGCGCCAGCGGCCCACGATCGCGCCGGCCCGACGGTCCGAGTAGCACTCGTGCGGCCCCCGCCCCAGCCAGTCGACGGCGACGACTTCGGGCGGCAGCGAGAGCCGCACGCCGACGCGGGGAATGTCGTCCCAGTCGTCGGGGACTGTGACCTCGTGGGTGATGCGGTCGCCGTCGACCTCGCTGCGCAGCTCGACCCGCTCGTGAGCGGTGCGCAGGCCCATGGCGTCCCAGCGCTCGGCGTGGCGCGGCCCGTAGGTCTCGTTGTCGATGGGGGCCCGCCACAGGCACAGCCGGGTGTCGAGGGCCCGGGACGCCGCCGGCGACGCCGGCCCTGGCGCCCGCGACCTGGCCAGCTCCGTCTGCCCGACCGCCACGTCGCCCACCGAGAGCGTGAGGTGCGCGACCTCGGTCCCGGTCACGCGCAGCGGCGGGACCGGGATGCGCACGTCCGCGGAGGTCCCCGGCGCCAGCGGCACCCGCCCGAGCGACCCCGCGGCGATCTCGTCGCCGTCGACGGTCACCGACCAGTCGACGTCCGCCACCTCGGCCAGGTCGGTGAAGTCGTGGCGGTTGGTGATCCGGACGGCCCCGCCGCCGAGCCAGGCGAACCCGACCGGCTGGAGGACGGCCTTGGCCTCCAGCAGGGCGGGGTGGGGCGTGCGGTCCGACGCCACCAGGCCGTTCAGGCAGAACGGCCCGTCGTGCGGGTCGTCACCGAAGTCGCCGCCGTAGGCGAGCCGCTCCCGCCCGTCGCCCAGGTCGTGCGCCAGCGCCTGGTCGACCCAGTCCCACACGAAGCCGCCCTGGAGCCCCGGGTGGGCCTCGATGGCCCGCCAGTACCGGTCGAGGTCGCCGCACGAGTTGCCCATGGCGTGGGCGTACTCGCACATGATCAGCGGCCGGCGGGGGAGCGCGGCCGTCGCCCACTCCTCCAGGTCCTCGACCGCCGGGTACATCGGCGGGATCACGTCGGTCTCCGGCCGCGGTGCCCGCCACGCCTCGGGCGGCGGGGCGCCGTGCAGCAGGCTCTCCAGGTAGCCGCTCTCGTACTGCACGGGCCGCCCGGGGTCGCGGGCCCGCAGCCAGGCCGCGGCGGCGTCGTGGATCGGCGACCAGCCGCTCTCGTTCCCGAGCGACCACATGATCACCGACGGGTGGTTCTCGTCGCGCAGTGCCATGCGGGTGACCCGCTCCAGGATCGCCGGCGCCCACTCGGGCGCCTTGGTGAGCGACCGCAGGTACGCATGGGTCTCGACGTTGGCCTCGTCGACGACGTACATGCCCAGCTCGTCGCACACGTCGTAGAGGTACGGGTCGTTGGGGTAGTGCGAGGTGCGCACGGCGTTGAGGTTGTGGGCCTTCATCAGCTCGACGTCGCGCCGGATCGAGTCCCGGGTGACCGCCTTGCCCCGCTGCTCGTCGTGGTCGTGGCGGTTGACGCCCTTGATCAGCACCGGCTGGCCGTTGACGAGCAGCTCGTGGCCCCGCACCTCGACCCGGCGGAACCCGACCCGCAGCGCCACCGCGTCGAGGACGTCGCCGCCCTGGGCCACGAGCTCGACCCGCAGGTCGTGCAAGCGGGGCTTCTCCGCCGACCACGGCGCCACGCCGGGCACCGCGGCCCGCACGACGCCGCCCCGCCCCTCGAACAGGTAGGCGTTCACCGGCTCGCTGGTGGGGTGCTCCCAGCGGGCGTCGGCCTCGCCGACGACCGTCCCGTCGAGCCAGGCCCGGATGAGCGCGTCCCGGGCCGGGGTGGCGCCGGTGACCGCCCGCACGTCCAGCACCCCGTCCCCGGTCGTCCGGTCCCAGTCGGCCACCGCCCGAACGTCGGCGATGTGCACCGGCGGCGTCGAGTACAACAGCACCGAGCGGTGGAGCCCGGCGTGGTACCAGTGGTCCTGGTCCTCCAGGTAGGTGGCCGCCGACCACCGCACGACCGTCAGCGTCAGCTCGCACGCGGACCCGGGCGTGACGAGGTCCGTGAGGTCGAACTCCTGGGGGAGCCGCGTGTCGGTGCCCATACCGACGTACGCCCCGTCCACGTCGACGTAGAGCACGGACTCGGCCCCGCCGACGTGCAGCACGACCCGGCGGCCCGCCCAGGCGGCCGGGACGTCGACCCGCCGCCGGTAGACGCCGGTCGGGTTGTCGTCGGGCACCCGCGGCGGCGGGCCGGGGAATGGCATCTGCACGTTGGTGTACTGCGGCGGGTCGCCGATGCCCTGCATGGTCCAGCACCCGGGGACCTCGACCGTGGCCTCGGCCCGGACCGTGCCCCCCGGCCGGTCGAGCAGCGTGAACGACCAGTCGCCGTCGAGCGACACGACCTCGGACGGGTCCCGCATGAACGTCGTCATCGGCAGCCGGTTGAACGCGACCGCCTCGGGCCGGGTCCAGGATCGGGCCTCGATCGTCATGGGGCCGGACGGTACCGGCGGCCACCGGCCAGGGGCGGGACCCAGCCGGTGGCCGTCAGATCTCGCCGGTCCAGTAGCGCTGGGCCAGCTCCCAGGCGTCCTTGCCGCACTGCGAGCCCAGCTTGCGGCCGGCCAAGTCGTCGGCCGTGATGTGGATGCCGCCGAAGATGCGGGAGGTCCCGGCCTGGTCGGCGGCGTCGTAGTACGTGGCCCACTGGAGGGTGACGGCCCGCGTGGGACCGGCCTCGACGCCGAGGGCGCCGGCTTCCGATGTCCATTCGGACAGGCCGCCGGGGAAGTAGGCGTCGCCCGTGAACGACGTCATCAGCTCGGCGGCGGCCCGGCTGAACGTGCTGTGCCCGGACACGTAGCCAGCGAACGCCGGGGTCACGAACGTCGGGCGCTGGTACGGGAGCCAGTCGACGGCCCGGACCCAGCCCACGCCGCTGGCGGTCGCCTCGGGGTCGGCAGGCGTGCCCCGCCAGGCCAGCACGGCGATCTCGCCCCCGTGGCCGGCCAGGCCCTCGTGGCGCTGCCCGGGGGCGCTCGACTCGGGCGTGACCACCTCGACCAGGCCGGGGACGAGCGGCAGGCCGTCGGCGTGGTACGACGGACCGGCCGGGTCGCTGGACTGGCCCATGCCGCCCATGTACCGGATCATCGAGATCGGCCGGGCCGTGTCGTAGTAGCCCTTCGCCCCCCAGGCGGCGACGGCCGCGTCGTGCACCGCGCCGTTGAGGGCGAAGTACAGCTTGACGTCCCACTCCAGCCGGTCGACCGGCTCGCCCTCGCCGCCGATGCGCAGCTCGAACCCCGGCGTGTCGGAGACCTCGTTGGCGATCGTATTCCAGTGGCCGGGCGGGGTCTCGGAGTCGGGGCCGTCGGCCCAGAACTCGGTCAGCACCCGGGCGAAGTCGCCCTGCAGCACGACGTTGGGCTCGTACGGCTCGCCGGTGGCCGGGTTGACGTCGTGGCCGTCGCCGTCGTTGGTGCCGACGTCGTTGTCCCCGGTGGCGCCGGGGGAGATGTCGATCGTGACGCCGTCGCCGGGGTCGAGCTCGCTGCTGGCCCGGATCACCTCGATCGCCGCCTGCCCGAACGCGGCCCGGCTGGCCGGGTCGCTGCCCAGCGCCGGCGGGGGACCGGGGTCGGCGGGCAGGCCGTTCTCGGCGCCGGGCAGGGCGAAGCCGGCCACGTGTCCCCAGTGCGGACCCACGAAGCGCTGCACGCTGCCGGGCAGCGGCTGGCCGTTCTGGGCCACGATCCGGGCCAGCGCCAGGGGCTGCCAGCGGCTCGGGGTGGTCATCCTGGCGCCGCCGTCGGCCACCACCAGCGGCGCGTTCACGGGCCGGTAGTTGGTGTCGATGTAGCGGTTCTCCTCCAGGGACCCGTCCTCGCGACCGCGCTCGATCACGGTGGCGGCGATGCGGTTGCCCAGCGCGGCCGGCGAGTCCCCCTCGTCGTCGACGTAGTCGATCCGGTAGCACAGCGACTCCATCGTGGCGACCAACTCGTCGAAGGTGGCCTGGAGGTTGGCGGCCAGCGAGTACCGGTGCAGCAGCACGCGGTAGGCCGCGTAGCTGATCGCCGCCTCCCGGGCGGCCTCGACGTCGCCGGCCTCGTGCTTCTCGTCGACGAAGTAGCCGTGGGCGTCGGCGTCGTAGGCGGCCCAGGCGTCCCACATGGCGGCCGAGGTGTGGAAGAGGTTGCGGGCGTGCACGGTCGGGGCCGGGGTGTCGCGGCGGATGGCGCCAAGGAGCGCCTCGTCCCACACGCGGGCCACGGACCGGCCGTCGAGGTCGGCCCGCTCGCAGCCGTCGATCGTGTAGTCGGCCGCCACGTCCGAGCCACCGGACCCGCCGGACGTGCAGGCGGGGACCACCGCCACCGCCAGGGCCAGCAGGCCGCCGAGCGCCTTGGCGGAGGCGGTCACTCGGGTCGCTCCACCACGAGGCGCTGGTTGGCGGCCACGTCGTCCACCGCCGTCTCCTCGCCGTCCGGCCAGGTCACTACCACCCGGCGGGCCGCCTCCGCGTCGCCCAGGCCGAAGTGCGGGCGGGGGTCCTCGGAGGACTGGAAGCTGCTGCCGGCGTGGACCTCCCGTGTCATCGTGTGCCCTCCCGCCAGCGAGACGGACACGGTGGCACCGGGGACGACGCCCCCCAGGTCGACCTCCAGCCAGTTGCCGGTGGCCGCCTGGTTCTCGAGCAGGACCAGCGGCCCGCCGACGGTGCCGACCGCCACGTCGAGGTCGCCGTCGTTGTCGTAGTCGGCGACGGCGCTGCCCCGGGCCAGCAGCGGGCCGACGGCGCCGAGCCCGGCGTCCCCGCCCACGTCGGCGTAGCGGGCCCCGTCGCCCTGGGCCGCGAGGTTGCCGAACACCTGGAGCGGCTCGGCGTCCGTGGCCGGATCCGTGATCGGGATGGCGCCGTTGGCGATCACGAGGTCGAGGTCGGTGTCGAGGTCCAGGTCGGCCCACGACACGCCCCAGCCGGTGGAGGCCCCCAGGTCCGGCCCCAGCTCCCGGCGGACGTCGCGGAACGACGGGTTCACCACGTCGGACTCCTGGCCCCGGAACACGCCGTGCACCTGGCCCCGGGCGTTGGTCACGAACAGGTCGTCGCGGCCGTCGCCGTCGTCGTCGGCCTCGGCCACGCCCATCCCGGCGCCCGGGTCGGCCACCCCGGCGCGGGCCGCCAGCTCCTCGAACCGGAACCCGATGCCGGCGGGATCCGCCGCCGCGCCGCCCGGCCACGGGACGTTGTCGTAGAGACGGTCGGGCTTGGTGTCGTTGGCGACGAACAGGTCGAGATCGCCGTCGCCCTCCAGGTCGGAGAACAGCGCGCCGAGCCCGTAGTCGAACGCGGCGACCTCCAGGCCGGCCTCCCGGCCGACCTCCCGGAACGTCACACCGCCGTCGTCCGAGCGCCCCTCGTTGAGGTAGAGCAGGTCCCGGACGCCGGTGTAGGTGTTGGGGAAGCCCAGGGTGGCGCCCTCCACGGGGCTGTCGGTGTTGGCGTAGCCGGCCACGAACAGGTCGGGCCAGCCGTTGCCGTCGACGTCGCCGGCCGCGGCCCCGGCGTACCAGCCGAGGGCCGTCACGCCGGCGTCCTCGGCGGCCTCCCGGAACGTGCCGTCGCCCTCGTTCCACAGCAGGGACCCCGCGTCCGCGCCGGTCACGTACAGGTCGGCGTCGCCGTCGCGGTCGAAGTCGGCCGCCACGCAACCGGTGCCCTGCCCGGCGAGGTCGGCCCCCGACCCCTCGCTCACGTTCTCGAAGCGCCCCTCGACGTTGCGGAACAGGGCGTTGCGGGGCAGGCCGCCCTCGGCCTCCCACCGCTCGGCCTCGTCGGTGGCGTGGAGGTTCACCGCGTAGAGGTCGAGCCAGCCGTCGCCGTCGTAGTCGACCCAGCACACCCCGGTCCCGGTCATCGCCACCGGGTCGTTCGAGATCCCCCAGCGGAAGGCGCCGTGGCGGAAGTCGAGGCCGGCCTCCGCGGCCACGTCGACGAGGGCGATGCGCGGGGGCCCGGGACGGGGGGCGGCCGGGGCCGGCCCCGGCTCCGGCTCCGACCGCCCGGCATCCTCGCCGTCGCCGGACGACCCCGACGTGCACGACAGCGCCAGCAGTCCGGCGGCGAGAACCGCGGCGACCCGCCCGAGCCCGGTCACGGTCACATCATTCCGCGGGCGGCACGGCGCCGGGTCGACAGCGAGTCGACCAGGACCGCGGCCAGCAGCACCAGGCCGGTGATCACGAACTTCGTGCCCGTGGCCAGGTTCAGCAGGCCCATGCCGTTCGCGATCGAGCCGATCACCAGCGCGCCCAGCAGGGCGGAGACGACGCGCCCCCGGCCGCCGAACAGGCTGGTGCCGCCGATCACCGCCGCCGCGATCACGTTGAGCAGCAGGTCGCCGCCGCCGGCGTTGGTCGCCACCGAGCGCAGGCGGGAGGCCAGGATGATGCCGCCCAACCCGGCCATGAACCCGGCGATCATGAACACCGCGATGCGGACCCGGTCGACGTTGATGCCGGCGCGGCGGGCGGCCTCGGCGTTGCCCCCGACGGCGTACACGTGGCGGCCGAAGCGGGTCCGCGAGGCCACGAACGACCAGAACACGAACAGGATCAGCACGATCAGCGTGACCGACGGGACACCCCGGTCGCGGTTGGCGTACCAGACGGCCGCGCCGGTGACGACCGCCAGCCCGGCCACCTGGAGCACGATCACGCTCAGCGGCTTGGCGTCGAGGCCCCGCGCCCGGCGGGAGCGGGCGGTCTGGAGCTGGGTCAATGCATACGCACCCACGCCGACCGCCGCCACCACCCAGCCCCAGGCGTCGCTCAGGAAGTCGTTGGCGATGCCGACGATCGTGTCGTCCTGGATGCGGACCGTGCCCGAGGTCGAGTACTGGGTCGTCAGGATGAGCACGACGCCGTTCCAGATCAGCAGGCCGGCCAGCGTCACCACGAACGACGGCACCCCCGCCTTGGTGATGACCAGGGCCTGCACCAGCCCGATCGCCGTAGTGACCAGCAGCCCGACCCCGAGCGCGGCCCACCACGGCCAGTTGGGACCGTCGGGTCGCAGCAGCAGCGTCATCGACACGCCCCCGACCGCGCTGACGTAGGCGACCGACAGGTCGATCTCGCCGATGAGCAGCACGAACACCACCCCGATGGCGATGGTCGCGGTGGCCGCAATCTGGAGCAGCAGGTTCGTGAAGTTGCGCTCGACGTAGAACGTGTCGTCGAGCGTGCCGAACACGATGGCGATGAGGATCAGCCCGACGATGATCGGCAGCGAGCCGAGCTCACCGGCCCGGACGCCCTGCCACCAGCGCTGCATGTAGCCGCCGAGCGTCTCCGGCGTGGCATCGAGCCCGGTCGGCAGCGCCGGCGGCAGCGCCTCGTCGACGCCGACCACCGGTCCGGCGTCGACCTCCGGATCGGTGCGGGGATCGATGGTCATGTCTCGGCCACCCCCTGATCGACCATCCCCGGCACGTGGTCGAGCGTGCCGGCGGTGATGGCGTGGACCACTTCCTGTTGCGTCGTGTCCGACGCCTCCAGCATCGCGACCCGCTGGCCGAGCCGCAGCACCGTGATCCGGTCGGCCACCTCGAACACGTCGTGGAGGTTGTGGGAGACGATGACGACTCCGAGACCCCGCTCGGCGAGTCGCCGCACGAGGTCGAGCACCTGGCGGGTCTGGGCCACGCCCAGCGCCGCCGTCGGCTCGTCGAGGATGAGCAGCCTCGAGTTCCACATCACCGACTTGGCGACGGCGACGGCCTGCCGCTGGCCCCCCGACAGGCCCGCCACGGTCTGGCGGACAGAGCCCAGGGTCGTCACCGACAGGCCCTGGAGCGTCTCGCGGGCGGCATGCTCCATGCTGGACTCGTCCAGCACGAAGCCCTGCCGCACCGACTCCCGCCCGAGGAACATGTTGGCGGTGACGTCGAGGTTGTCGGCCAGCGCCAGGTCCTGGTACACGACCTCGATGCCAAGGCGGGCCGCCTCCCGGGGGTTGTGGACGGTCACGGGTGCGCCGTCGAAGCGCACCCGTCCCTCGTCGAACGGGTAGATGCCGGCCACGCACTTGACGAGCGTGGACTTCCCGGCTCCGTTGTCCCCGACCAGGGCCATCACCTCACCGGCGCGGACCTCGAAGTCGACGCGGTACAGGGCTTGCACCGCGCCGAACGCCTTCGAGACGCCCTCGCACTCGAGGAGCGCCGTGGTCACGAGTTCTCTTGGCAGAACGGGGTGCTGGCCACGTCCCCGGTGCAGAGCTCCTCCACCGTGCGGAACCCGTCGGCCACGACGGTGTCGGCCACGTTGTCGACGGTCACGCCGATCGGGACCAGCGCCACATAGGTCACGATGCCGTCGCCGCTCGCCTCGTCCGAGGGCTCGCCGCTCTCGGCCTCGATGCCGATGATGTTGACGTCCGAGCCGCCCGAGGCCAGCTCGGACTCGTAGGAGCTCGCCGCCTCCTCGATGTCGTCGCCCGACCGCAGCGCCAGGGCGATGGCGGCGGCCACGCCGGCCTCGTCCTGGATCGGCTTGTAGACGCTGACCGTCTGCTTGCCGAGCAGCACGTTCTGGATGCCGGCCTGCGTGGCGTCCTGGCCGCTGAGCGGCACGGGCGGGACGCCGGCGGCCTCCATGGCGTTGATCACGGAGTTGGCCAGGCCGTCGTTGGCCGCGAACACGGCGTCGACGCCGTTGTTGGCGTCCACCAGGATCTGCTCCATGATCGTCTGGGCTTCCTGGTTGTCCCACTCGGGAACGAACTGGTCGGCGACCAGCGTCCAGTCGCCCGCGTCGACACGCGCGTCGACGGTCTCCTGATAGCCCTGCTTGAACAGGAACGAGTTGTTGTCCTCCTCGCCGCCGTTCAGCATCACGACCCGGGCGGGCGCGAGGTTGAGCGCGTCGATGGCCGGCTCCATGGACTCGGCCATGGCCGCGCCGACCTGGACGTTGTCGAAGCTGACGTAGGCGTCGCCGCCGGACCCGCCCGTGTTGAACCGGTCGTACTCGACGACGGCCACATCGGCGTCCTTGGCCTGGTCGATGATGGTGGCGCCGGAGCCGGTGTCGAGGCTGGTGAGCACGATCACGCTGGCACCGTCGGCGATCGCCTGCTCGGCCTGGGACTGCTGGGTCGAGGCGTCGCCCTCGGCGTTGACGATGGTGAAGTCCTCGTCCTCCTGGAGGCCCGCGGCCTCGAACGCCTCGGCGAAGAACCGCCTGTCGTCCTTCTCCCATCGGTCGGACGACGCGGTGTCCGGCAGGAGCACCCAGATGCTGCCCTCGCCGTCGCCGCTCGCCTCGTCACCGCCACCGTCGTCGTCGTCGCCGCACCCGGCGGCGATCAGGCCGAGGACGGCCAGCGTGGCGACTGCCCGCCACACGCGGTTGGACCTGGACATGGTTGTCCCCCCTCCGGATGACCCGTGTTCCCGCGGAACTTACGACGGGATACGCGAACAGGGCGTGAACGTTACGTCAGAGGCGTGAACGAAACGTTAAAGGCTGCTGCGTCGGGGCTGCGGTACGAACCGGTAGCCGGAACGGGGCTCGGTGACGAACAGCGACGGCCCGTCCGGGTCCTCCAGCTTGGATCGCAGCCGGGCCATGTAGACCCGGGTGTACTCGGTCTGGGTCTCGTAGCCCTGGCCCCACACCCGCCGCAGCAGCGTGGCGTGGGTGAGCAGCACCCCGGGGTTGGTGGCGAACTCGCGCAGCAGCGCGAACTCGGTGGGGGTGAGGTGGACCAGCTCGCCGGCCTTGGTCACCTTGCGCGCCGCCAGGTCGATCTCCAGGTCCGCCGCCCGCACCACCTCTTCCGGCGGGGGCGGCTCGGCCGGCGCCGGGCGGCTGCGGCGGAGCGTGGCGTTGATGCGGGCCAGCAGCTCCTCGATGCCGAACGGCTTGGTCATGTAGTCGTCCGCGCCGAGGTTGAGGGCCCGGACCTTGTCGGTCTCGGCCCGGCGGGCCGACAGCACGATGATCCCGACCGGCGAGCGCTCCCGCAGCTCGCGGCACAGCTCGAACCCGTCGACGCCCGGGAGCATCAGATCGAGCAGCACCGCGTCGGGATCATGGGCCTCGACCATCGCCACCGCGTCGCAGCCGTCCTTGGACACGACCACGTGGTGGGCCCGCGCCATGAGGTTGGCCCGGACGAGGTCGACGATGTTCTGGTCGTCCTCGACCAGCAGCACCGTCGTACGGTCAGACGACATCGGGCTCCTTGGTGGCATCGACGAGGGTCCAGGCGGCGTCCGGCGGCGCGTCGGCGGCGTCGGCGGGCTCGCACGGCAGCGTCACCACGAACCGGGCCCCGCGGCGGGCCGGGGCGGCCACGAGCGTTCCCCCGTGGGCGACCACGATGCCGCGGGCGATCGACAGGCCCAGGCCCGCGCCGGACACGTCGCCCGCGGCCCGCACCCGGGGCTCGAAGATCTGCTCGGCGAGCGAGGCCGGGATGCCCGGGCCGCGGTCGGCCACCTCGACCTCGGCGGTGCCCGGGGCCCGCCCCCGGCGCACGGTCACGTCCACGCCGTGGCGGGAGGCGCCGTGGGCGACCGCGTTCTCCAGGAGGTTCACGAACACCTGCTCCAGCCGGTCGTGGTCGCCCCACACCGGCTCGACGTCGCCGGTGGCGTGGGCGCGGATCGCGTCGCCGCCGGCCACCAGCCGCCGCGCCGTCTCGACCACCAGCCCGAGATCGCACCAGTGGCGCTGGAGGCGCAGGACGCCGGACTCGATGGCGGACGAGTCGAGCAGGTCGCCGACCAGGCGCTCCAGGCGGGCGCCCTCGGTGGCGATCGAGCGCAGGAACCGGTCGGTGGAGGCCGCGTCCCAGGTCAGGTCCGGCTGGAGCAGCGTCGAGGCGAAGCCCTGGATGGCCGTGAGCGGGGTGCGCAGCTCGTGGCTGAGCGACGACAGCAGGTCCCGCTGGATGGACTGCGAGCGGCGCAGCGCCGCCGCCTCCCGCCGGGCGTGCTCCAGCGCCTCGCCCTCCATGGCCAGAGCGAGCGAGCGGGTGGCGTCGTCGAGCAGCTCCAGCGTGTCGCCCGGGGGGGTGGTGCCCGCCGGCAGCCGGGCCACCAGCACCGCCCGGCCCTCGGGGTGGCGCAGGTCCACCGCGGCGAGGTCGGGCTCGACGAAGCGGGCCCCGCGGCCCGGCGCGTCCGCCAGGACCGCCCGGGCAGCCTCCCGGAACCGCTCGTCGGCGGCGTCGGGCACGCCGTCACCGTTCCCGTCGCCGCCGTTCCCGTCGCCGCCGTCGGGGGCCCGCGCCACCAGCTGGTCCAGTTCGCCGTCGCGCTCGATCAGCACGCCGACCGCCGTCGCACCGAGCGCCTGGCGCAGCGCCAGCGACGATGCCGTCAGGCCGCCGACCACCCGGCCGGGGCCGGCGACGGTCTCCAGCAGGTTGCGCAGCGACTCCAGGATGCGGTTGCGGCGCGACACCTCGGCCAGCAGGCGCTCCCGCTCGATGGCGGAGGCGACGTAGCCGAGGTAGAGGCGGGCCAGCTCCAGCTGGGCGGGGTCGGGGCCGCCGAGCGAGGTCGCGAAGCCCGACACCGTGCCGAGCACGCCGCGGGTCCCGACGATCGGGGCCGCCCACTCGCTGCGGATCCCCGACGTGGCCGCGGCCCGCCGGTAACCCTCGGGGGCCGGGTCGGTCGCCAGGTCCTCGTGCACCACGGCCACCGCCCGGGCGGCGGCCTGGCCGGCGCAGCCGCCTGCCCGCCCCGGCTCCAGCCGCTCGTTCACCTCCAGCAGCGGGGCCGGGAGGCCGACCGCCGCGGTCCGCCGCAGGACGGTGCCGGCCCCGGGGTCGGCGAGCGGCTCCAGCAGGTGCACGCACAGCATCTCCTGGTCGAGCGCGGCGGCCATCGCAGACACGATCAGCGGCAGAGACGCCGCCGGCTCCACGTCGGACAGCTGGTCCACCAGGCTGCGCAGGCGCTGGAGCTGGCGCCGGGCCATCGAGTCCATCTCGATGCCCGAGATCAGCGCCACGATGTCGTCGCGGTGGACCTCCAGCGGCGCCACGTCCGCCACCACCCGGCCGTCGCGCAGGACGACCACCCGGTCGGCCAGCTCGAAGACCTGGTCCAGGTCGTGGGTCACCAGCAGGACGCCCGCGCCGCCGTCCCGGCGCCGGCGGATGGTCTCCTGGACGTGGCGGGTCTCCACCACGCCCAGCGACGCGGTGGGCTCGTCGAGCAGCAGCAGCCGGGGCTCGCTCCACAGCGCCCGGGCCAGTGCGACCAGCTGGCGCTGGCCGCGGGACAGGCCCCGCACCGGCCGGTCGAGGGGCAGGTCGACGGCACCGACCCGGCGGAGGACGGCGGCGGTGCCCTCCCGCATGTCGCTCTCCGCGATCATCCAGCGTCCCGGCTCGCGGCCGAGGTAGACGTTGGCCACGACGTCGAGGTCGTCGCACAGGCCGTGGTCCTGCCACAGCACCTCGACCCCGGCCCGGCGCACCTGGTCGGGGGTCGAGGGCAGTGGAGCGCCGTCGAGGCGGACGTCGCCCTCGTCGAGCTCGAGGATGCGGGCCAGGCAGGCGACCAGCGTGGACTTGCCCGCGCCGTTCTCCCCGACCAGCGCGACCACCTCGCCCGGGCTCACGCGCAGGCTCACGTCGCGCAGCACGGTCAGGCGGCCGAAGCGCTTGGTGATGCGCCGTGCGTCGAGGCAGGGCGCGCCGTCACCTGGCAGCCGCCGTCGCTCGACACCCGTCTCCGTCACCGCCACCTCCTCGGCCGCCAGGGG
>Ga0075429_100000021_pt1 | contig 69066 bp, 70 predicted proteins | sample RhiMetdeltSRZDD3_FD_75295 | JGI IMG/M metagenome (GOLD analysis project Ga0075429, IMG submission 75295) | Populus rhizosphere microbial communities from Tennessee, USA - Rhizosphere MetaG P. deltoides SRZDD3 | ecosystem: Host-associated > Plants > Roots > Rhizosphere > Soil | place: USA...
CGCGGCGCCAACAAGCTGGCGGCGTCGCATCCGAGGGTCCAGGCCGGTCCGGCCTCTCCGGCCGTGCTCGCCGGGATCCGGGGCGCTAGCGAGCCAGCCCCAGCAGCGCGCACGGCGGGACGTAGTCGCCGACGATGCCGAGCAGCGTGTCGAGCAGGGCCGGCCGCCGGGCGAGCGCGTGGCACGCCGCGTTGGCCAGATGACGGTGGCCGATCACGACCTGCAGCAGGCGGCTCAGGCGCTCCTTGCCGCCGAGGGCGGCCCGCCGCGACCGCGCGTAGGCCGCCAGCGCGCTCGCCGACACGTCGCCGGCGCGCAGCGACCGGACGGCCGTCTCCACGGCGAGCTCGGCGGAGCGCAGCGCGGTGAACACGCCCTCGCCGGTGAACGGATCGAGGAACCCCGCGGCGTCACCGACGAGCAGAACGCCGCCCACGCGAGGTGCCGTCACCCGGTGTGCCAGGGGACCCAGCGCCCGGATCGGCTCCACGCGAGCCGCGCCGGCCAGCCGCCCCGCCAGGTGAGGCAGCTGCTTGATCCGCGCGGCCAGGAAGTCGTGCAGGCGGCCGCTCCATGGCGCCGCGTGGCTCAGGGGCACCACCAACCCGAGGTTGACGCGGTCAGGGCCGACGGGGTTCAGGATGGCGTAATCCGGCGGGTCGACGAAGATCTCCCCGAGCCCGCGACAGTCGGTCAGCCCGCCCAGGTAAGTCATGAGGGCCAGCCGGCGCAGCCGGTGGGGGCGCCGGCAGCCCAGTCGCTCGGCAACGACCGAGGCACGGCCGTCGGCGGCGATCACGAGGCGCGCGCGGATCTCGAGCGGCCGGAGCTGGGCGTCCTCGGCCCGGACCCCCACGACGGCGCCGCGCTCGACGACGACGTCGACGACGCGCGTCCGGTCCTGCAGGTCGACCGGCACGGCGCGCAGCCGCTCGACGAGCGCGCCGTCCAGCGTCGTCCGGGCGACCCCGGTGGCGTGCTGACGGTAGGGCCGCCACGGCCCGACCGGCTGGTAACGTCCCACGATCGTGCTGCCGTCCGGCGCGGTGATACGCATGCCTTCGAGCGCCACCGCGCCGGCGGCGTCGATCGACTTGAGGACCCCGAGCCGGTCGAGCAGCCGCCCGGACTCCGGGCTCAGGTACTCGCCGCACACGATGCGGGAGCGCGGCAGGGCGGCCCGCTCGAGCACCACGACGTCGAGCCCGTGCTCGGCCAGGAACACGGCGGTGGCAGCCCCGGCAGGCCCGGCACCGACCACGGCCACGTCCGCCTGCCGCGCGCTCACGGGATCTCCGCCACCAGCCGGGCGAGCCACGGATAGCGGCGGATGCGGGCGCACACGCCCGCCCGCGCCGCCAGACCGCTCAGCTCGGCCGCCGAATACGCCCGACGGACCGACAGCGGTCCGTCGTGGCGGGACACCGGATGCAGGCCGAACACGCGCGTGCTGAGCCAGGCGACCACCAGCGACAGTCTCGTGCGCAGCAGGTCGTTCACGACCGCCAGCGATGCCGCCGCGGCCATGCCGGCCAGGCAGCTCACCGCCGAATCGCCTTCGAGATGGTGCAGGGTCAGCGTGGAGACGGCGACGTCCGCGGCGCCGTCGCGGATCGGAAGCGCGGCGGCGTCGGCCTGCACGAGCGTGATCTCGGGGTAGCCAGCCGTGTGTCGGCGGGCCAGACCAAGCACGGCCGGCTCGGAGTCGAGGACCAGAACGCGGACGGGCCGGCGTCGCCGCCGCGCCCAGCGCACGAGCGCGATCGCAAAATCGCCCCGGCCCCCGCCGACGTCCACCACGACCAGGCACCGGTCCCGCGGCAATCGAGCCGCCGCGCGCCCGACTCGCGACAGCGTCAGGGCGTGGCCGCCAAACCAGGCGTTGAGGCGATCGATGTCCTGCAACGTCGCCTCGAGGGCTGCCGGCGGCAGCGGGCCGTCCAGCAACTCGCGCGCCCCGACGGCCCGCCTCATTGCAGGCTCGCCCCGCCTCCGGCTGGAACTACCATCTCAGCAAGGCGCCCTCGGCGGCGAAGCCGGGGCCGAGGCCGACCATCACGGCCCATTCGCCGGGGGCGGGGGATTCGTGGCGGAGCAGGCGGTCGAGGACGAAGATGATCGTGGCCGAGGACATGTTGCCGTAATCGCGCAGGACGGCGCGGCTGTGGGCCAGGTCGGTTTCGTCCAGGTCCAGGAGATTGCCTGCGCGATCGAGCACTCGCCGGCCGGCCGAGTGCAGGACCCAGTGACGTACGTCCTCACGCTTGAGCCCCTGGGTGTCCATGAGCAGCCGGGCCATCTCCGCCATCATCGTGCCCCCGATGCGGCGAACGTCCTTGGACAGGATCACACGCGGACGACCCCCCGGATACTCGAAGCCCATGGCCTCGAGATGCTCGGAGCGGAAGAGGGTCCGGTGCTCCAGCAGGGCGGGGCCCGCTCCGTCGCGCGAGAGTGCGACGGCGCCGGCGCCGTCGGCGAAGATCGCGTGAGCCACGGCGCTTTCCAGGCGGTCGTCGAGGAAGTACGCCGTCGAGCAGATCTCCACGGCGAGCACGAGCGCCCGGTGCCCGGGAAAGGCCCGCAGATGATTCCAGGCCTGCTGCAGGGCCACGACCGCCGCCGCGCACCCGGTGTCCCCGACGTGGACCCGCTGGATGTCGCGGCGGCAGCCGAGCCTGGCCACGAGGTGGCTGTCGAGGCTGGGCGTCAGGCGTCCCGTGCAGGTCGTGGTCGCGATGAAGTCCAGCTGGTCGGCGGCCCAGCCGGCCCGCTCGAGCGCCGCCCGGGCCGCCCGCTCGCCGAGCTCGAGCGCGCCCCGGCGGAAGCGCTCGTTCAGCGCATCGACCGACTCGTCCGGCCGGAAGTGCTCGGGGTCGATGAAGAGGTGACGCCCCGCGATCCCGCTGGCCTCGAAGAACCCCCGGCGCCGCTCGTCGACGTAGCCGGCCAGGCGCAGCAGCTGCGCCTGTGTGAATCGCTGCGCCGGCGTGGCCGTCGCCACGGCGGCGATCCTGGGATGTTGCATTCTGGCTCCTCGACCGGGCCCGGCTCGCCGGCCTCCCGGCACACACCGGAGGAGTTCATCGGCCGGACCGGGCGCGGGCCGCACATCACGCCGCTCTGGCTCGCGTAAGATGAGGGCACTTCCGAGGATACTGCGAGGGTTCGAGCCATGCCACTGTTCAGCTTCGAGGGCAAGCAGCCGCGCGTGCATCCCACCGCGTTCGTCGCGCCAACGGCGGTCATCGTGGGCGACGTGACGATCGAGGAGCGGGCGTCCGTCTGGTACAACGCCGTCGTCCGCGCCGACTTCCAGCCGATCGTCGTCCGGCGCGGCGCCAACGTGCAGGATTGCTCGGTCGTGCACGTCAACGGGACCCAGGGCGTCGAGATCGGGGCCGGCGCCACCGTCGGCCACAACTGCACCGTGCACGCGGCGACCCTCGGCGAGGAGTGCTTGATCGGCAACGGGGCCACCGTGCTCGACGGCGCCCGTATCGGCGTGCGCGCCATGGTGGCCGCCGGCGCCCTCGTCACGCCCGGCACCGAGGTGCCCGACGGCACGCTGGCGCTGGGAACCCCGGCCAGGGTCCGCGGCCCGCTCGCCGGGACCCCGGCGGAGGAGTGGGTCCGGAGGAATCCCGAGGGCTACCAGATGCTCGCGCAGCGCCACAAGCAGGGCGTCGCGCCGATCGACTGATCGTCGGGCCCTCGCGGGACGTCCAGGCTGGCCCGCGCTACTTCCCGCGAAACTTCGGCGGGCGCTTCTCCTTGAAGGCGGCCACGCCCTCGGCATGGTCGGCCGTCTGGCGCACGATCGACATGTGCGAGCTGACGAGGTCGAGGTGCGTGCGGAGGTCGAGCCGCAGGCTCTGATACACCAGCCGCTTGATCATGCGCACCGGGATCTGCGGCCCGTCGGCGATCTGCCGGGCGAGCGTATAGGTGACGTCCCACAGCTCGGCGTCGGGAACGACGCGCTGCACGATCCCGAGGCGATGCGCCTCCGGCGCCTCGATGAAGTCGGCCGTCCACAGCAGCTCCAACGCCTTGGCGGCTCCGACCAGGCGCGGCAGGAAGTACGTGTCGCCATCGCCCGGGACCAGCCCCACCCGCACGTAGCCGGTCGAGAAGCGCGCGCTCTGGGCTGCGATGCGGACGTCGCACATCACGCACATGCCCATGCCGGCGCCGACGGCGAGGCCGTTCACCATGGCGATCACCGGCTTGTCCATCTGCTCCAGCTGCTTGGGCACTCGGTGTACGCCTTCCCAGAGGCCGTTCTTGCCGTCGAGCGCGGTCGGCTCTCCCTGACGCATCCGTCCGACGTCGCCGCCCGAGCAGAACGCCCGCCCGGCGCCGGTCACCACCACGACGTTGACGCCGTCGTCGGCCTGGGCCTCGGCCAGCGAGCCCGCCCACGCGGCGATCATGTCCCCCGTGAACGCGTTGAGCTTGTCGGGCCGGTTCAGCGTGATCGTCGCAACCCTGTCCTTCACCTCGTAGAGCAGATCACCCATGAGTCGATCCCCCGGTCTCGTGTTGGTCTCCGCGGCGGGGCGGGCAGCGGCTCGGACCTCACGGCCCGTCAGTCCTTGGGCAGCCCCAGCACGCGCTCGCCCAGGATGTTGCGAAGGATCTCGGTGGTGCCCGCCCGGATGCCGCTGGCCCGGGCCAGCAGCTCGTAGAACTCCCACTGCCCGTCGTCGGGTGCCCACGGCGAGCCGTGGGCGATCTGGGAGTAGGGGCCGATGACCTGCGTCGCGGTCAGGGCCAGCTCCTGGTCGAGCTGGCTCCAGAACAGCTTGGAGGTCGAGCCCTCGGGGCCGGGCTGGCCGCCACGGAGAATGTTGGTGAGGCTGCGGTACCCGTTGAGCTGCAGGGCCTGCTCGCCGATCCACAGCTCGGCGATCTTCTGCCGCACCACCGGATCGGTGTTGCGCCCGCGGCTCTGGACAAGCTTCACGAGCCGGTGCAGCGCGTTGCGGAGGGAGATGTGCCGGATGAACGTGAGCAGGTCCCGCTCGTAGGCCAGGGTGGTGATGGCCACGCTCCAGCCCTCGTTGAGCGTCCCGACGAGGTTCGCGCGGGGCACTCGCACGTTGTCGAAGAAGGTCTCGTTGAACTCCGCCTCCCCGGTGATCTGTCGCAGCGGCCGCACCGTGATCCCGGGGGTCTTCATGTCGACCAGCAGGAACGAGATGCCCTTGTGCTTGGCGACGCCGGGATCGGTGCGCACGAGCAGGAAGCACCAGTCGGCCACGTGGCCCATGCTGGTCCACACCTTCTGGCCGTTCACCACGAAGTGCTCGCCGTCCAGCGCCGCCCGCGTCTGGAGGCTCGCCAGGTCGGAGCCCGCGTTGGGCTCCGAGAACCCCTGGCACCAGATCTCCTCCGCGGTGCGGATCTTCGGCAGGAAGCGCGCCTGCTGGGCCGGCGTTCCGTGCCTCATGAGCGTGGGCCCCAGCATGGACACGCCGCCGCGGTTGACGAGCTGGGGCGACTCCGCCCGCGCCATCTCCTGGTACAGGATCACCATCTCGGTGATGGGCGCGCCCCGTCCCCCGAACTCGCGGGGCCAGTCCATCCCGACATATCCCGCCTCGGCCATCCGCTTCTGCCACGCCCGCAGCCGCCGCACCTCGTCGACGTCGGCCCGCGACGCCGCGAACGCCTTCCCCCGGAGATCGTCGGGCAGGTTCGCCTCCAGCCAGGCCCTGACCTCCTTCCGGAACATCTCCTCCCGCTCCGTGAAATCGAAGTTCATCGGCGGCACCCGTCGAGAATTCGCGCTCCACGCGGGTTCGCACGAGTGATGAGAAGGGTCCAGATGCGAGGCGCCGAGGAGCCGCCCGACCGAGGCGTGGGCCGCCCACGCCGGAGGGAGGGCGCGACGAGGCAACGACGCAGATGGGCCCTTATCATCGCTCGTCGCCTACCACATGACGCAGCCGCCATCGACCATCAGCGCCTGCCCCGTGATGAAGCGCGCCTCGTCGGAGGCGAGGAACACCGCGGCGTTGCCGATGTCCTCCGGCGTCTGCTCGCACTTCATGGGGACGATGTCGGCCACGCGCTTGTCGAACACCTGTCGCGCCGTCATGCCCTTGAAGGCCGGGTTGGTGTCGGCGATGTGCTGGGCGAGCTTCTGCCAGAAGTCGGTGTAGAGGACGCCCGGACAGATCGCGTTCACCGTGATCCGGTGGGGCGCCAGCTCCTTGGCCACGACGCGGGTGAACGTGATCACGCCCTGCTTGGCCACGCTGTAGGCCGGCATCGTGACCGCCGCCAGCGGTCCCGCGATCGAGGCGATGTTGACGATGCGGCCGGCCTTGCGCTCGATGAAGTACGGCGCCACCGCCTTGCAGGTCAGGAACACGGACTTGGTGTTCACGGCGAAGGCGCGGTCCCAGTCCTCTTCCGTGTTGTTGGTGAACGGCATGCCCGGGGGGGCGGCCAGGCCGGCGTTGTTCACGAGGATGTCGATCCGGCCCAGCACGTCGCGCGTGCGATCGACCACCGTCTTCACGTCGGCCGAGCTGGTGACGTCGGTCTTCATGGCCAGGACCCGCCGCCCGAGCGCCTTGACCTCGTCGGCGACGCGCTCGGCGTTCAGCACCTGGATGTCGGGGATCGCGATGTCGGCGCCCTCGCGCGCCATCGCGAGCACGATGCCGCGTCCGATGCCGCTCCCTCCGCCCGTGACGATGGCGACTTTGCCGGCGAGCCGCATGAAGTCTCCCTATACTGTGGGTCTTCTGGAGGGCCCCATGACAACACACACGCTCAGGAGCCGCAACTGGTTCGGCCGTCAGGACCTCGACGGGTTCGTGCACCGCTCCTGGCTCAAGGCCGAGGGCTTCAGCGACGTGGTGTTCGACGGCCGTCCCGTGGTCGGCATCGCGAACTCGTGGTCCGAGCTGACCAACTGCAACGCGCACCTGCGTCAGGTGGCCGAGGCGGTGAAGCGCGGCGTGTGGTCGGCCGGCGGCTTCCCGCTGGAGTTTCCCACCATCTCGCTCGGCGAGGTGCTGATGAAGCCCACCACGATGCTGTTCCGCAACCTCATGTCGATGGACGTCGAGGAGTGCATCCGCGCCTACCCGCTCGACGCCGTCGTCCTGCTCTCCGGCTGCGACAAGACCACGCCGGCCATGCTGATGGGCGCCGCCTCGGCCGACGTGCCGGCCATCATGGTGACCGGCGGTCCCATGCTGAGCGGCAAGTGGCGCGCCGAGGAGCTGGGCTCCGGCACCGACGGCTGGCGGCTGTGGGCCGAGCGCCGGGCCGGCCGTCTCTCGGACGAGGAGTTCTGCGAGGCCGAGTCCTGCATGTCCCGCTCGTCGGGGCACTGCATGGTGATGGGGACCGCCTCGACGATGGCCTCGATGGCCGAGGCGCTCGGCATGACGCTACCCGGCAACGCCGCCATCCCCGCGGCGGACGCGCGCCGGCTCGCGATGGCCGAGCTGGCCGGGCGGCGGGCGGTCGAGCTGGCCGGGGCAGGCGGACCGCGGCCCGGCGAGATCCTGACGGCGGCCGCCTTCGACAACGCCATCCGGACGCTCATGGCCATCGGCGGCTCGACGAATGCCGTGATCCACCTGCTGGCGTTGGCCGGCCGGGCCGGCGTGCCCCTGTCGCTCGCGCGCTTCGACGCGCTCTCGCGCTCGACGCCGTTCCTGCTCAATCTCCGCCCGTCGGGCAAGTACCTGATGGAGGACTTCTTCTACGCCGGCGGGCTGCCGGTGGTCCTCAAGGAGCTTCTCCCGCTGCTCCACGGCGACGCGCCCACCGTCAACGGCCACGCCCTCGCCGACAACGTCCGGGACGTGCGCGGCTGGAACGAGGACGTCATCAGGCCGCTCGGGATGCCGCTGGCGGCCGAGGGAGGGCTCGCGATCCTCACCGGCAACCTGTGCCCCGGCGGCGCCGTGATCAAGGTGTCGGCGGCGTCGGCGCCCCTGCTCACGCATCGCGGCCGGGCCGTCGTGTTCGAGGACCACGCCGACCTCCACCGGCGCATCGACGATCCCGCGCTGCCGATCGACGAGACCTCGGTGCTCGTGCTCAAGAGCGTCGGCCCGCGCGGAGCTCCCGGGATGCCGGAGTGGGGCGCGGCTCCGGTCCCGGCGCGTCTGCTCAAGAAGGGCGTCAAGGACCTGGTGCGGATCTCGGACGCCCGGATGAGCGGCACGTCGTACGGTACCGTGGTGCTGCACGTGGCGCCGGAATCGGCGGTGGGCGGGCCGCTGGCGCTGGTGCGCGACGGCGACGAGATCGAGCTGGACGTTCCCCGGCGGACGCTGAGCCTGCGTGTCGACGATGCCGAGCTGGCGAGGCGCAAGGAGGCGTGGCGGCCCCGGCCGCCACACTACACGCGCGGCTACGGCCGGCTGTTCCTGGATCACGTCCTGCAGGCCGACGAGGGCTGCGACTTCGACTTCCTGCGCGGCCGGACCCCGGTCCGCCTCGAGGATACGGCCGGGCCGTCACACACGTGACCCGCGCGCGCCCTCAGGGCGCCTGGGCCCCGTCGTGAGGCGGAGCGGCGGGCTGGGCGCGGTCGAAAGCGGCGACGGATGTCGCGCGATCGCCTGAGGGGCGGCGCCCCCGGACCGCGGACTCGAAGGTCGCCGGTCGAGCCAGCGCGATGGAGCGCGGCGCTCCACGAGCGTGCTCGCGCCTCGGATCCGCTTCGCGGGCAGAGCGCGCGCTGAGCACGAGACCGACCGTGGCGGCCAGCCCGACGACCACGACGACGGCTGCGGCCGCGACGATCCCCGACCTGTTCGCCGGCTCTGCACTCTGCCGGCCCCCGGCCGCCCGGATCCGGGCGGCGCACTCTTTACAGATGCCCTCTGTAAATTCGAGCCGGAGACCGCGCCAGCCGCCCACGCCGACCAGCTTCACGTGTCCGTAGTTTCGCGGGTGCCACGCGCAACGGGTGATGCGCACGCAGTGGGAAGCAGCAATCCACGTGCCCTCGTCCTGCGGGCGGAACTGTCAGCGCGCGGACGGCGGTTCCAGCAGGGGACGCAGCGATCCTCCGGCCGCCTGCAGAGCCCGGACCGCGGCATCGGCCGACAGGCTCCTGCGCGCCATCACGATCGCCACGCGCACGCGTCCCCGCGCGCCGAGCAGGGCCTGCCGCGCCCGCGCTCGTCCCACGCCGGCCACGTCGGCGACCAGCCTCTCCGCCCGCGCACGCAGCTTGGCCGAGCGCGGCTGGAGATCGATCATGCGATTGCCGTAGACCTTACCCAGTCGCGCCATGCTCGCCGTCGTCAGAGTGTTGAGGACCAGCTTGGTCGCCGTCCCTGCCTTGAGCCTCGTGGAGCCCGCGAGCACCTCGGGTCCCGGAATCGGCCGGATGACGACGTCGGCCGCGCGGGGCCCGCGTCCGGCGTTGCACTGCACGAGCACCGTGGCGGCCCCGAGCGCCCGGGCGGTCTGCAGCGCTCGCCGTACGAAAGGGGTCACGCCGCTGGCCGAGATGCCGACGAGTACGTCGCCACGCCGGACCCGCGCGCGCACGACCCGGGATGCGGCCCGCGCGTCGTCCTCGGCGCCCTCGCGCGAGCGGAACACCGCGCGCCGGCCGCCGGCCATGATCGCCTGCACGAGCCCCGGTCGGGTGCCGAACGTCGGTGGGCACTCGGCGGCCTCCAGCACGGCCAGCCTTCCGCTCGTTCCGGCCCCGACGAGGAACAGCCGGCCGCCCGCGCTCAGCGCCGCGACGATCACGTCGACGGCGGCAGCGACGGCGGGCGCGACCCGGCCGACGGCGGCCACCGCGGCGCGGTCCTCGCGGTTCATCAACGAGGCGATGGCGCGGGCGTCGAGCCGATCGAGGTGGACGGTCCGCGGGTTGGCGCGCTCGGTGGCGAGACGCTCGTAGCGCACGCGCGCGGCCATGGCGCGCATGGTAACACCGGCTGCGCTACACTCGCCGCGGTGGCACGCGTCCTGTCCGGCCTCGACGTCCTCCTCCACCACCGGCTCGCGCTCCTGCGCGGCCGTCGCTTCGGCCTTCTCGCCCATCAGGCGTCGGTGGACGCGAAGCTCCAGCACGCCGCCGACCTGCTGCGCGACGTCCGGGGCGCCCGGCTGAGCGCGCTCTTTGCGCCGGAGCACGGGCTGTGGGGAGCCGCGCAGGACCTGGTGCCCATCGCGGCGACCCGCGACCCGCTCACCGGGCTTCGCGCGGTGAGCCTCTACGGCGACCGCCGCGAGCCGACACCGGTGATGCTCCGGGACCTGGACCTGCTGGTCATCGACCTGCAGGACGTCGGCGCGCGCTACTACACGTACCAGTGGACGATGGCGCTGGCGATGCGGGCGTGCGCGCGAGCGGGCGTGCGGGTCCTCGTGCTCGACCGACCCAATCCGCTCGGCGGTGACGTCGTCGAAGGCAACGTGCCGGATCCGGCGTTCTCGTCCTTCGTGGGGTTGTATCCGCTGGCCGCCCGGCCGGGGCTCACGCTCGGCGAGGTCGCGCGCCACCTGCAGCGGGCGCACGCGCTCGGCGGTCCGGTCGACGTCGTCGGCATGCGCCGCTGGCGGCGCGCGATGACGTGGGAGGACACCGGTCTGCCGTGGGTCCCGCCCTCGCCGAACATGCCGACCCCCGACACGGCTCGGGTCTATCCCGGCGGCTGTCTGATCGAGGGAACGAACCTGTCGGAAGGCCGGGGGACGACGCGACCGTTCGAGTGGGTCGGCGCGCCGTGGCTCGACGCGCACGCGTACGCCGCCGCCCTGGAGGCCGAGCGGCTGCCCGGTGTCGGCTATCGTCCGGCGCGGTTTCGACCGACCTTCCAGAAGTGGGCCGGCCAGGTGTGCGAGGGCGTGCAGCTCCACGTGACCGATCGTGCCCGCTTCAAGCCGTTCCTCACGGGACTGGCGCTGATCGCGGTCGCCCGACGCCTGGCTCCCCGCGCGTTCCGCTGGCGGCGGCCCCCCTACGAGTTCGAGCGCCGGCGGTTGCCGATCGACATCCTGCTCGGCACCGACCGTGTCCGCCGCGCGATGGAGCGAGGGCAGCCGCTCGGCGCCATCGAGCGCAGCTGGCAGGGCGACCTGGCGCGGTGGCGGCGCCGGCGCGCAGCCACCCTCATCTACGACTGACCGCGGCTCAGTTCGAGAACAGGCTCGTGAAGAAGTTCTTCACCGTCGCGCCGAAGGCGTTCGCGGTGTCCTTCATGTTGTGCCAGGTGCTCTTGGCCTCCGGCTCGGCCGCCTTGCCCGACTCCTTGAGCTTCTCGCCCGAGTACTTGGCGCCCTCGACCACCGTGTTGCCGATGCCCTTGGCGGTCTGCTCGACGCCGTCACCCACCTTGCCATCGCCGATCTTCTTGGCGCCGGTCTCGACCTGACCCGTCGCGGCCTTGACCCTGGAATCGTCGGCCGCTCTCACGGAAGCGACGGGTGAGAGCAGGACCGCGAGGCTGAGCGCGAGGATGAAGCCCTTCATGACGTTGACCTCCCGGCCCGCAGGGGGCCTGGCCTCATCGTACCAGTCCTCTACCGGCGGCGGTGGTGGCGAGGCAAGCCTCGTTGGTCCCTGGAAGAGAGGGGCGCGGGACGGTCAGTTGGCGTAGCCGCGCGAGCGCATGCAGCGGGCATACGCCGCGAGGTAGCGCTCGTCGGGCTGCGCCGGACCGTCGGCGCTCGCCTCCGCCCGCGGAGCCGCGGACCACCCGTCGGGGGGCTGGAGCTGGCTCGCCTGTCGACGGCAGGCGGCCACGGCGTAAGGCGGCGGCGGCGACATCGCCGTGGCCTGGGAGGCGACCGCGCCCATCCTCTCGGACGCCGACTTCGCCGGCGCGATCGCCGGTGAGCCTCCCCGCAGCTCGGCGTCGGTGGTCGTCCACGCCACCGCGGCGATGAGCAGCGAGGTGACCAGGACCAGGGCCACGGCGGTCGCCACGAGTGACCAGGGGTTCGAGCCGTTCATCGCTCTGCGGTCTTGCTCCTCGGGACGCTGACGACCGTGGTGGACTGGCTCTCGCCGCGATTCACGATCTGACCCAGGTCCTTCGCCCGCAGGAGACCGCGGGACTTCATGGCGCCGAAGACCTGCCCCCACGTGGTGCCGGTCTGCTTCTGCGCGGCGATCTCGTCGAGCGTGAGCGTCCGCGTGGCGCTGCCCGGGGCCGACATCGTGACCGCGGCCTGGGCATCGAAGAGGGCCCGCGCAATCCGCTGGTTCCCGGAGGACAGCCGCTGGTATGCCCCATCGACGAGTCCCGGCGTGTGCGCACCGCCCGGCGACGACGCCACCCCCAGGAGCAGCAGGAAGCCCGCAAGTGCTGATGGGTTGCCCATGGCCGTTCCCCCCGTTGCCAGCGACCGGGATGGTCTTCCCGGCGCCCAGGTACAGAGCACCCGTCGTGCCAGCCCCTGGACAGGGACAAATGACGCCACCACTGCCGTTTAGCGGACGGCTAGGCTGGGGGCCGCCCCGGTGACATCCGCTCCTTGTCGGTTCCCTCCAGCCAGTGTGGCACTCGTCCGCGGTCGACTGACGCAGCGCGGCATCCGATCGGAGACGCGCGGCCTGGCGTCACTCGTTCGCTAGAATCGAGCGTCATGGACATCCAGGATCTCGTCGGCGAGCGCCTCATGATCGGACTGGTCGGCCCCACGCTCACGGAGGACGACGTCGGGGCCTTCCGCGATACCCGCGCGGCAGGGGTGATCCTCTACCGCCGCAACTTCGAGAGCCCCGCGGCCCTGGCCGTCCTGCTGGACTCGCTCGAGTCCGCGCTCGGCCGTCGGCTGCTGGTGGCGACCGACCACGAGGGCGGCCGCATCGTGATGCTGGGACACGGCGTGACGATCTTCCCCGACAACCTGGCGCTCGGCACGGCCGGCGACGAGGCCTCGGCATTCCGTCAGGGCCTCATCGAGGCCCGAGAGCTGAGGCGGCTCGGCGTGGACTTCAATCTCGGCCCGTGCCTGGACGTGCTCACCGAGCGCTACAGCCCGAACATCGGGATCCGCTCGTACGGCAAGGACCCCAAGATCGTCTCCCGCTACGGTGTGGCGCGCATCCGGGGGATGGCCCGGGGAGGGCTGTCCGCCTGCGCCAAGCACTTTCCGGGCAAGGGCCACTCCCCGCTGGATGCCCACCTGCGGCTGCCGACGATCGATTCGACTCCCGAGGAGATGGAGGAGCTTCACCTGCCCCCCTTCGTGGACGCGATCGCCGCGGGCATCGAGGCCGTCATGACGTCGCATCCCGTCTATCCGAAGCTCGATCCGAGCGGTGTGCCGGCGACCTTCTCACGGCGCCTCGTCGGCGACTGGCTCCGGCGCGACCTCGGCTTCCCCGGCGTCATCGTGTCCGACGATCTGGAGATGGGCGCGGTCAGCGAGACGTGCCCGATCGGCGAGGCGGCGGTGCGCGCCGCGGCGGCGGGTCACGACCTCCTGCTCGTCTGCCACACGGCAGCGGCCCAGCGTTCCGCCGCTGCCTCCCTGGTCGCCGCCTACCGGGAAGGCCGGCTGCCCCGGGACGAGTGCGAGGCGGCCGGGGCCCGCGTGCAGCGGCTGCGCCTGGCCCGGCCGGAGCGCCGCGAGGGCGGCGAGCCCGCCGCCGAGCCGGACGGCCCGCCGCTGGCGAAGGCGATCGCCACACGAGCCGTCACCGAGGTGGGGCGCGGCGCGCCCGACCTGGGCCGAGCGCTCAACGGACGGGTGCTAGTCGTCTTTCCGCGCTTCTCCGACCTGGCGCCGCGGATCACGATCGAGCCCGAGATCGCGGACGAGACCGGCTGGGTGCGCGGAGCGTTCGGCCCGGCCGGCATCGCGCCGGACGTGGCGGTGGTCGGGATCGAGCCCGGCCCGGCCGAGATCGCCGACGCAGCAGCCCGCGCAGCGGCCGCCGACGCCACCGTGCTGTTTCTCTACGACGCGCACCTCTACGCGTCCAATCGCGCCCTGCTTGAGGCGCTCCAGGCGGGCGCCCGCCGCCTGGCCGTCGCCCTGCTGCGCGATCCGTACGATGCGGCGCTGCTGGCGCCCGGCGTGCGCGGCCTCACCGCCTATGGCTTCCGCAAGTGCCAGCTCGACGCGGTCGTCGCGCGCCTGACGCATCCGTGATGACGGCCGATCGGGTGGTCGTCTACGAGCCGTTCCGCTCCATCTTCTACGCCCCGCAGTTCGTGGCGCTCCACGGCGGGCACTTCGCCGACGAGGGGCTCGACGTCGAGGTCCGGACCTCGACGCCCGCGGTCACGACGACGAGCGCGCTCATCGACGGCACCGCCGTGATCAGCCTGGGGGGCGTGATGCGCAGCCTGGACCTCGCCGATCGCGACGGCCCGAGGCTGATCCACTTCGCCGAGGTGAACAGTCGCAACGGATTCTTCCTGCTCAGCCGCGCGCCGGGCGCCTCGTTCGCGTGGTCGGACCTCGTCGGCCGCACCGTCCTGTCGTTCGCGGAAGCGCCGACGCCCTGGCAGTGCCTGCTGACGGTGCTGCGCCGTCACGGGGTGGATCCGGCCCAGGTCCGCATCGATCGTACGCGGCCGGCGGCGGCGGCAGTCGCCGCGTTCCGCGCGGGCCACGGCGATTTCCTGGAAACCGGCCAGCCGTTCACCGAGATGCTGCTCCGGGACGGCGCCACCGGCCTGGCGGCCTCGATGGGCGAGGCGACCGGGCCCCTGCCATTCTCCTCGTACATGACGACACCGGCGGCCCTGGCGGACCGACGCGACCTGCTCACCCGCTTCACCCGCGCGCTCTATCGCGCGCAGCGCTGGCTTTCCCGGGCGGCCGCCGCCGAGGTGGCCGAGCTCATCGGCCCCGCGTTTCCCGACGTGCCGTCCGCGATCCGCCAGGCGGCCGTCGGGCGCTATCTGGCCCAGGGCACGTGGGCGACCGATCCGATCCTCCGCGCTCCCGGCTACGAGTACCTGCAGCAGATCCTTCTCGACGGAGGCTTCATCACCCGGCGTCACCGTTACGAGGACCTGATCGACACCACGGTCGCGACGGCCGTCGTGCGGGCCTCGGCCGGAGACGGCGGTCGGTGATCACGCCGGACCGCCACCGCTGCGGCCGAGCGGAGCCGCCTGCGCGGCCGCCTCAGCGGCGGGTGGCGATCAGGGCGAGCCCCATCGTCCCCACCGTGCCCAGGATCACCAGCCACGACCACGCGAACGTCAGGATCTTGAGCTCGGAGAGCACGAGCAGCCCGAGGTTGACCGCGGCCATGAGGATCATGGCCGCGACGTTGGCGCCGTCCGCGACGCGGCGCCGGGTCAGCAGCCCGAGCAGGAACACGCCGAGCAGTGAGCCGAAGGTCACGCCCGCGATCTTGAACGCCAGCCACAGGATGTTGTCGAAGAACGAGAACGCGTAGGCGATCCCGGCCAGGATGACGCCGAACACGATCACGGCGGCGCGCGAGACGCGGAGGTAATGCCGCTCGTCGCGGTCGCGGGCCAGCAGCGGCCGGTAGATATCGGTCACGAACGAAGCGGCGAGCGAGCCGAGAGGCGAGTCGATCGACGCCAGGACGATGGCGCTCAGCATCACCCCGCGCAGGACCGCCGGCATGACCTGCCCGACGTAGTGCGGCAAGATCTCGTCGGGTCGCGAGACGGGCAGCCCGGGGTGCTGCGCATAGAACGTGAACAGGGAGGCGCCGAGGCCCAGGTAGATGATGAGCGTCAGCAGCGTTCCCACGGGCGTCAGCGCCAGGGTGCGCTGGCTCTCGCCTCGCGTCTCCACCGTGAGCAGCCGCTGCATGAGGTCGTGGTCGGTGCCGAAGGCCGCCATGGACCCGACGATGCCGTTGAGCACCGCCACCCAGACGATGTTGGGCTCGGTGAGAACCCGGCGCCAGAAATCCGGGGCGCTCGGCGCCGGGCCCCAGTTGACGACGTTGAGGCGTCCGGCCTCGCCGGCCACGCGCACCACCGTGGCCAGCCCGCCGTCGATGTGGGCCAGGAGATAGCCGAGCGTCGCGGCCCCCGCGACCAGGAACGCGAGCGCCTGGAAGACGTTGGTCCACACGATCGCCTTCACCCCGCCGGTGGCGATGTAGACGATCGACACGACGGTGAAGACGGCCAGGGTCGGCACCAGGGGCCAGCCCATCAGGATCGATACCGCCAGCGCGGCGGCCATCAACCGGACTCCGGATCCGGCCAGCCGGGTGACGAAGAAGAACAGCGACGCCGTGACCTGGGTGGCCCGCCCGAAGCGGTGGGCCAGGAACTCGTAGATCGTCGTGACGTCGTGCCGGTAGAACGCCGGGATGAACAGGAAGGCCACCGCGAGCTTCGCCAGGCTGGAGCCCACGAAGAACTGGATGTACTCCCAGTTCTCGCTGTACGCCGTGGCCGGCACCGAGATGATGGTGACCGCGCTGATCTCGGTGGCCAGGAAGCTCATGCAGGCGGCCCACCAGGGCACCCGTCGGCGGGCGAGGAAGAAGTCCGCGGTGTCGCGCTGCTCCCGGCTCAGCGCCACGCCGATCGCGACGAGGACCGCGAGCGCCAGCACGACGACCGCGTAATCGGGCCAGGTCAGCGACGAGACGGCGCCGAGCACGCTCTATCCTTGCACGTCGGCGCCGAAACCCGTGCACGCCGCGGCGGGCCCGGCCCCGCAGGAACGACCGGGGAGTGGCCGGGCCGAACCGGCTTCCCTCTAGTGGTTCCGCGCCAGGGCGGCGTCGGCGCTCTGCTTGCGGAGGCGCTCGAGCAGCGCCGCGTAGGACTCCTTCTGGATGATGCGGCTGAACTCGCTCCGGTAGGTCGCGACGAAGCTCACGTGGTCGATGAGCACGTCGTACACCTTCCAGCGCCCGTCGCGCAGGTGGAGCCGGTAGTCGAGCGGGGTCTCGCCCCGGCGCGACGTGACGACCTTCGAGCGCACGATCGCGAAGCCGCCGTCCACCGACTCCCCGACGTAGACGATCCGCTCTCCGGCGTACGACTCGATGCGCCCGATGTAACTGCGCTCCAGCAGGTCGGTGAACAGGCGCACGAACTCGACCTGCTCCTCGGGACTGCGGGCCGACCAGTGCCGAGACAGCGCGCGCCGGGCGACCTCGTCGAAGTCGAACAGCTCGCCCGCGGTGCGCCGGATCTCCAGGCGTCGCCGCTGGAGAGCCTGCCGCTGGGATGCGGAGCTCGACTCCATCTCCGCGCGCTCCACGGCGAGCACGACGCGATCGACCGCGTTCTGGACGATCTCGCGCGGGCTCGGGACGGGCGCGGCGACCGCCGTCGCGACCAGCATCCACGCCAGAAATGACTGTGTCATGGGCGTCGGCCTCTGCCGCAACGAGACACAGCACCTTCCGTGCCACACCCCGACCGGTCGCCGGAGTGTCGGCGCCGTCTCCGGCGCTCGTTGAATGTGTCCATGAGCCCTCGGATCTGCGCATAATGGACGGCACCGTCAGCCATGTCTGGATCTCGACAGGGCCATCTGGCCGTCGGCGTTGATCTCGGTGGCACGTGGATCCGTGCCATGGTGCTCGATTCCGGTCACGCGACGCGACGGGTCAGGCGCGTCGGCCGTGCGCAGGAATTCACGAGGTTGTTGCCGCGGTTGCTGAGATCTCGGCGCCGGATCGGCTCGCTCGTCGTCGCGGCCCGCGGTGTGTGGACGACCTCAGAGCGCGAGGCCCTCCGCCGCCGCTTGCGGCGCACGGCCGATCGCGTGGAGGTGATCTCGGACGTCGAGGCGGCCCTGCTCGGCGCCCTCGGCGACAGACCCGGACTCCTGGTGCTGGCAGGGACCGGCTCGATCGTCCTCGGCCGCGACGACCGTGGTCGTCTGGCGCGCGCCGGCGGACTGGGACCTCTCATCGGCGACGAGGGCTCGGCCTTCTGGCTCGGCCGTGAATGGCTCCGTCTGAGCCCCGACGCCTCCCGGGAGGCGCGCGCTCAGGCCCGACGGCCCGACGCCGTGACGCGCATCGCTGGCCTGGCTCCCGCAGTGCTGACCCGGGCCCGCCGCGGACACCGGCTGGCCCGTGGAATCGTCGCCGCCGGACAGGAGCACCTGGCCGCGCTCGCCGCGGGTGTGATCCGGCGCCTCGGGCTCCGCGCGCCGGTGCTCGTCTCGTGGAGCGGCGGCCTGTTGACCGACCGGTGGTACCGGGCCGGACTGCGCCGGGCCCTCGAGCGCCGTGTGCGCTGCCGGTGGCAGCCGCCTCGAAGCGACGCGGTGGCCGCCGCGGCCCGCCTCGCGGCCGCCCGCCTGCGATGAGCCGCGCGCGGCGGATCGTCGTCACCGTGTGCCCTCGAGAGGCGGGGGCCGTCAGGGTCCCCGTCGAGGATGGCGAGCGCGCCTGCCGGCTGGACGCCCGAGGCCTCCTTCGCCGTCTTCGCCAGGCCGTCGAGCGGCGGGGCGTGGCCGACCGCGTCCAGCTGAGCGAGGCCTGCGCGGGCGGATGTAGGACCGCCGGACCCAACGTCGGCGTGACGATCTACCCGCTGGCCGTCGCGGGCGAGCGCGGCGACCACGTCGCCATCGGGTGGAGGACCTACGTGCACTCCTTGCCGACGCTCGACTGCCTGGCGCGGATCATCGACGAGAACCTAGACGAGCCTTCCGCGCCAGCGAGTAAGCCGCCGGCCCCGTCAGCGCGGCGATCACACCGGCCAGCGTGTTGAGCCAGCCGGCGGTCGCCATCGCGAACAGGGACAGTCCCGCCGGTACCACCGCGACCGCCAACGCGATGCCGAATCCCCCCGGCACTCGCCAGGGCCGCGCCAGCCCGGGCTCGCGGACGCGCAGGGCCACGAAGGCAGCCAGCTCGACGAGCAGGCTCAGCGAGTAGAGCCACACGTTGAGGACGATCAGCTCCTTGAAGGAGAACACCGCGAACCCCGCATAGAGCGCCGCCGAGAGGACGACCGCCAGCCAGGGCGTCCCGAAGCGCGGATGGACCGTGGCCAGCGCATCCGGCATGAGCCCGTCGCGGGCGAGCACGTAGGGCAGCCTCGAGTTGGTCAGCAGCAGCGTCAGGAACAGGCCGGCCGCGCTCACGACGGCGCCGGCTCCGACGGCGTGGCCGAGCCAGGCGCCTCCCACCGCGCGGGCGAGGGTCGGCAGCGCGCCCGTCTCCCACGCCGACCACTCGGTGGCTCCGGTCGAGAGCACGGCCGCCACCGGCAGCAGGTAGGCGGCGGCGATGACCGGCAGCGCCAGGAGCAGCGCGCGGCGGAAGGCATGCTCGGGCGTCCTGGCCTCGCCGAGACACGTCGACGGCGTGTCCCAGCCCGAGTAGTTCCACATGACGACGGCCAGGCCCACGCCCAGCCCCGCGCCGGCGTGCCCTTCGGGAACGAACGGCCGCCACGGCGCCTGCGTCGTCGCGGCGAATCCGACCAGCGTCAGCGCTGCCACGGGCGCCAGCGCCAGGATCGACAGCGCCACGGCCGCCTGTCCGGTCGGCCGAACGCCGAGGACGTTCAATCCGGTGAGCACGACGATGAACAGCACCGCCAGCAGCCATCGCTCGAGCGGCGTCATCGCGGGATACCAGAACCTCAGGTACTCGACGAACAGGGCCGGATAGACCGCCACGTCCACGAAGCTGTCGATCCACGACCACCAGCCCACCTGGAAGGCCCAGAACGGTCCGAAGGCGCGGCGCACCCAGGTGACGTAGCCCCCTTCCTCCGGCATGGCCGCTGCCAGCTCGGCCATGGCCAGCGCGACCGGCAGGCTCCAGAGCACGGGCGTGAGCGCCAGGAGCAGGAGCGTCAAGCCGGGTCCGAACGACGAGACCGCGTCCTCGACGCCGTAAGGCCCGCCACTGACGTTGAAGAACACGATGGCGGCCAGTGACGTCAGGCCGAGCTCGCGTTTCAGGGACGGCGAGGATCGGGCGGCCGCCAGAGGGCTCCTGGTGGGCGCGGTCACCTCTGGGCGGCAGCGATCAGCGCGGGCAGGTCCTTCACCCAGTCCTCGATGGGACGGGTCGCGTCGACGGTGATCTCCAGCTTGCCGTTCGGCAGCCGGCGGACCCGCCCCGGCGTGGCGGGCCCCAGCGGGATCACCAGCATCTCGCGGTGAATGCCGAGCGCGTCCGTCACGATGAAGATCGCGTCGATCTCCCTCATGGTGACCACGTCAAGCATGGACGCCCGCCTCCTCCGCACACCGCTGGATCTGCCGCCACGTCTCGTCCTCGATAGGCACGCCCGCGGCGCGGCGCTCCCGCTCCGTGCGCGCCTCCGGCTCGCCGGGAACGAGGATCTCCTTGGCGCCGGCGGCCAGGGGCGCCGAGCGCACCCAGTCGAGGAGCGCCGCGACCTGGCGGTGAAAATCGGCCGGCGGCAGGAACCGCGCCGGGTCGAGCGCCACGATCAGCGTGCCGTTGCGGAAGACGGCCGGCTCGCCGCTGGCAGCGCCCGAGCCCGAGAGGATCCCACCCAGGACCTCGACCGCGATCGACAGGCCGAAGCCCTTGTGGTCGCCGGCGGTCAGCAGCGAGCCGACCGGATCGGCGTAGTATTCGCGAGGATCGGTCGACGGCTCGCCCCGCCCGTTGAGCATGATGCCGGCCGGTACCGTCTCGCCGCGGTTGAACTTCACGCGCAGCTTGCCCTCGGCCCAGACGCTGCTGGCGAAGTCGTGGGACAGCGCGACGGTACCGTCCGGGCCCGGCACCGCGATGGCGTGGGGGTTGGTCCCGAGCCGGCGCGCCGCCCCGCCCCATGGAGCCACGTTGAGGCCGCCCCGCGCGTTGGCCCACAGCAGGCCGATGAGCCCGGCCTCGGCCAGCATCTCGGCGTAGTCCGCGAGCCTGCCGACGTGGTTGGCGCCCCGGAGGGCCACGGCGGCGAGCCCGTGCGCCCGGGCTCGGTCGCGAGCCAAGGTCACCCCGCGCCGTGCCACCACCTGTCCGAAGCCCCCGTCCCCGTCGAGGATGGCGAGCGTGGGGGTATCGACGACCACCGTCATGCGCGGCGCGGGATTGAGCGTGCCGCGCGCCAGCCCCTCGACGTACTGGGGTATGCGGATGACCCCGTGCGAATCGTGGCCGCGCAGGTTGGCCCGGACCAGGGCGGTGGCAATCCAGGCGGCGTCGTCCGTGGGCACGCCGCGGGACGTGAAGATGTCGTGGGTCAGGCGCTCCAGAGTCGCCGCGTTCACCGTTGGCATGGGCGATACACTACCCCGGCGTCATGCTGAAGTGGGAGCCGGAAAAGATCCGCCTCGGCGTGTCCTCTTGTCTGCTCGGCGAAGAAGTCCGCTACGACGGCGGCCACAAGCGAGACGCGTTCCTCGCCGACGTCCTCGGGCCCTTCGTGGAATGGGTGCCGGTGTGCCCGGAAGTCGAGCTCGGCCTCGGCGTGCCGCGTCCTGCCATTCGCCTGGTCGGCAACGCGGCCGCCCCCCGGCTGGTCGTCGAGAAGACCGGCGAGGATCTCACGGCGCGGATGCGCCGCTGGGCGAGCCGTCGCGTCGCCGAGCTCGGCGAGCTCGGCCTCCACGGCTACGTGCTGAAGCGCGGCTCGCCCTCGTGCGGACTCCTGCGCGTCCGGGTCTACACCGACGGCGGCCAGCCGGGCCCGGCGGGCCGCGGCCTGTTCGCCGCCGCCCTGACCGAAGCCCTGCCCGCGCTGCCGGTCGAGGAGGAGGGCCGGCTGGCCGACGCCGGTATCCGGGAGAACTTCATCGAGCGCGTGTTCGCGTCGGCCCGCTGGCAGGCGTTCAGCCGCGCGCGTCCGCGCGCGCGGGATCTCGTCGCCTTTCACGCCGCCCACAAGTTCGCGATCCTCGCCCATAGCCCTCGCGCGTATGCGGCGCTGGGCCGTCTGGTCGCCGCCACCGGACCCCGGCTCGATGCCGCCACCCTGGCGGAGTACGGTGGCGGTCTCTCGACCGCGCTGGCCGTGCGGGCCACCCGGGGGCGGCACGTCAACGTGCTCGAGCATCTGGCCGGGTTCTTCAAGCGTCGGCTCGACGCCGACGAGCGCGCAGAGCTCGCCGAGGTCATCGCCGAGTACCGCCGCGGCCTCGTGCCGCTCGTCGTCCCGCTCACGCTCGTCAAGCACCACGTGCGCCGCCTGAACGTCACCTACCTGGCCGAGCAGGTCTACCTCACACCGCATCCCAAGGAGCTGATGCTCCGCAATCACGTCTAGCCCGGGCCGACGAGCACTGACCCTCCTCGGGCCTCCGCCGCGGAAGAGAGGACACGACCGTCATCGTGACAGCGCCGACAGTCCGGCGCCGAACGCGGCGAGCGCGCGCCGGCGGGCCGCCGCGTGCTCGACGATGGGCGGCGGGTAGGCGGCCACACCGCCGGTCTCCCAGGGTGCGTGCACGTCTATCGGGCCGGCCGACGCGAGCTCCGGCACCCACCGCCGCACGTAGGTACCGGTCGGATCGAACCGGCGCCCCTGCGTGACCGGGTTGAAGATGCGGAACGCCGGCAAGGCGTCGGCGCCGACGGAGGCCACCCACTGCCAGTTCCCTCCGTTGAGCGCGGGATCCCCGTCGAGGAGCTGGCACATGAACCAGCGGTCGCCGTCCCGCCAGTCGACGAGAAGGTGCTTGACCAGGAACGATGCGGCGATCATGCGCGCGCGATTGGCGATGAACCCGGTCGCGGCCAGCTGACGCATCGCCGCGTCGACGACCGGATACCCGGTACGACCGGCCTGCCAGGCCGCCAGCGCGCCCGCATCGCCGCGCCAGCGCAGGGCGGCGCGGGGAGGACGCAGGGGCTTCCACCGCGTCGCCGGCGCGTGCCAGAGGATCTGCACGAAGAAGTCCCGCCACGCGAGCTGACGGATGAACGCGTCGGCCGACGAGACGACGCGCCGGTCCCGGGCGGCTGCCGCGACGACCTCGGCGTAGACCTGGCGCGGCGACAGCGCGCCGACCCTGAGATACGGCGACAGCCGCGAGGTAGGATCGTCGTCGAGCCGATCGCGCCGAGCGGCATAGGTGCCGAGCGCGCCGTCGACGAACCGGGTCACCGCGGCCCGCGCCGACCGCTCGCCGGCCGACGGCAAGGCGTCCACCGTCGGCTCGGGTGGAGGCAGCGTGCGGACGTTGCCGGGCATCCGGATGCGCGGGGGAGCCGGCGCCGGCGGCAGCCGGACGCCGCCGAGCCACGCCCGGAAGAACGGGGTGAAGATCGTGTAGAAGCCACCGCGAGCCGGCACGACACTCGACGGCTCGCTGAGTGTCGCGTCGGCGAACGACCGCGGCTCCAGCGCGGCCGCACGGAATGCCGATTCGGCCGTCGCGTCCCGCTGCCGGGCGTACGGCGTGGCGTCGCGATTCCACCACACGCCGGTCGCGCCGACTTCTCGCGCGACCTGCACGAGCTCTCCGATCGGATCACCGCGCCGGATGACCAGGCGCGCCCCGTGCAGACGCAGCTGGCGGTCGAGCGCGGCCAGCGTGGCCGCGAACCACGCATCGCGGCGCTCGGAGCGCCCACGCAAGCGCGGATCGAGCACGAACACGGGCACGATGGCGCCGCGGGCCGCCGCGTCGGCCAGGGCGGGGTTGTCGGCAAGCCTGAGATCGCGGCGAAGCCACACGACGATCACGAGCCCAGGATATGCGAAGTTCGCTGGTGCGACGGCGGCGCCGCGTCGGGTATGCTCGAGCGGCTCGCATCACGAGGGAGGAATCGTCATGTCCCCGGCCGCGCCCACTCCACTGCTCGACGGCATCACGGTGCTCGATTTCACTCGCGTCCTGGCCGGACCGTACTGCACCCGCTTGCTGGCCGACCTCGGGGCGCGGGTGATCAAGATCGAGCGTCCCGGCGAGGGCGATGACACGCGCCGCGGCTACACCCAGCTCGAGGAAGGCCGGACCGATCAGGCCACCTACTTCGTGCGCGTCAACGCCGGCAAGCTCGGGGTCGCGCTCGACCTCGCCCATCCGCGTGGTCGCCAGGTCGCCCTGGACCTCGCGCGAGTCGCCGACGTCGTCGTCGAGAACTTCCTGCCAGGGGTCGTGGCGCGGCTCGGCTGCGACTACGCCTCGCTGGCTTCGGTGAGAGCGGATCTGGTGTACTGCTCGATCTCCGGTTTTGGCCAGACGGGACCGCTCCGCGACACGCCGGCCTTTCACCACATCATCAACGCCATGTCCGGGATCATGCACCTCGAGCGCCAGGCCGACCCCGACCCCCGCGTGGGCTATCTGCAGGCCGCCGACGTGCTGGCCGGCACGCACGCGTTCGGGGCCATCCTGGCCGGCCTCGTCCGGCGGTTTCGCACCGGGGCCGGCGCCTATCTGGACGTGTCGATGCTCGAGGCCATGATCGCGGCCGAGGACATCACCTACGGGGCCGTGATCAACGGCGGTGACGTGTATCCCGGCCCGCGGGCCGGGATGATCGTCCACACGCTCGACGGGGGCGACGTCGCGATGCAGACCGTGGGGGCGCCGCAGCTCTGGGCCCGCCTGTGCGAGGCGATGAAGCGGGCCGATCTCGCGGACGATCCGCGCTTCTCGACCCCGATGCTTCGCCGCCAGAACTGGCCGGCGCTGCGCGAGCTCATCGTCGCGTGGCTGCAGGAGCTTGGGACGCGTGAGCGGGCCCTGGACGCGTTGCGGGCCGCCCGGGTGCCGGCCTCGCCGGTGTTGACCCCCCTGGACGTGGCCGCCCATCCGCACCTCGAGGCGCGCCAGGCCTTCCCCGAGGTCCCCCACCCGGCCCGGGGTCAAGTGCGCGTCACCGCCACGCCGTTCCAGGTGGACGGGCGGCCGCTCCGGCCCGCCACCGGCGCCCCCTATCGCATCGGCGAACACACGCGGCAGGTGCTGGGCGAGGTGCTGGGCTACGAGAGGGCGAGGATCGAAGACCTGGCCCGCTCCGGCGCGATCGGGCTGGTGTCGTAGGCGCCGCCATGCTGTTCATGGTGATCGAGCGGTTCCGCGACCAGAACGCGCTGGCCGTCTACCGCGAGCTGCGCGAGAAGGGACGCCAGATGCCGGAGGGCCTCTCCTTCGTCGGCAGCTGGGTATCGGCGGACCTCGCCCGGTGCTTCCAGCTCATGCAGTGCGACGACATCACCCTGCTCCAGCGGTGGGTCGCCCACTGGTCGCATCTGGTCGAATTCGAGATCGTCTCGGTGGTGCGGGGACAGGACACCGCGACCGCGCTGACTCCTTAGCGAGGGGCCCGGCCCGCCTCCCACCGGGCATTCCTCCAGGGCCGCGGCCGGCCCTGGAGGAGCTGCCGACGGGCTAGTCCACGAGCTCGCGATACGTGCCCTTCACGAGGGTGAACCCCATGTTGATCTCGGGCGGCGGCTGCAGGGCGTTACAGTTGAACTTGACCCGCGAGTTACCGGTGGTGCTGCTGTCGCTCGAGGAGACGGCCGTCGCGTTGGTGTCCCGGATGTTCTGCGAGACGGCCAGCCCGTTGATCTCGCCGGTGCCGAAGCCGTTGTAGGTGAGGTCGTTCATGGCGTAGACGAGGCCGTTGATCGTCATGTCTCCATTGATGCGAAGCGAGCCATTCACGATGATCCAGCCCGTGAAGTTGCCGCTGAGAAACGGATGCCCTCGAATCTCGACGTTCGCAAAGTCGGAGGGGTTCTGGTCAGCCATGTTCGTCGGGATGTCGTTGCCACTCACCGTATCGATGAAGACGATACCGTCCTTGAGCTTGTGACTGGATTCGAACGTGACGCTGCCCGACCAGGTCGGGCTGCCGGCCGCGGTCCCGTCGGGATAGCCGGGGCCGAAATACGTGCCGTTCTTCTTGGCCCGTTCCCGCAGAGTCTTCATGTTGCTCGCGGTCAGCGTGATGCCCGCGAACAGGTCGGGATTCTGGTTCTGTAGGTAGTCGTAGTTCAGCACATTCTTCGTGGCGGCGTTCGCATCGCCCTGAATCGACGCGCTGCCACTGGTGATGTCGACGGTGCCCGTGGTGACCGCGCCTCTCTTGTTACCGCCGCAGGTGGGGTCGGCCGTGCCGTCGATGAGGGCGTTGCCGCCGACCTGGAGGTCCCCGCGCACGCAGAGCGCGCACGGCGTCTCCCAGGAAAAGAGCGGGAAGCGCTCGACGGTGGCCTCGATCTTCCGGTGGGACTTCGTCCGCGCGTCGCCGGCCGCGTTGGTCGGCGTCCAGCCGATCGCCGTGATCTGGCGCTCGTGGGGCCGGGTGACCGGGGCGAGACTCTTCACGGTCACCAGGTATCCGCCGGAGCTCCCGTTCTGGAGGAACGTGCTGCCGTCGTAGGGCGCCGGGGCGGTGACCACCCCCGGGCTGGCCCCGGTGGGATCCGGCAGCGGCGAGGGCAGGCTGCCCGCCACGCCGGTACCCGCCGGCGGCGGGACCACGCCCTGCGACAGCGCCCACACGCCGCGCTCGAACCCGGCCTCGGCCTGCGCGCGCGCCTGGGCCGTACGGTTCTGGTTGTGCGCGACGACGGGCTCGGTCTGGGCCAGCAGCGCGAAGGCCATCATGAGCGTCGTGAGCAGCACCAGGACGATCATGGCCATGGGCAGCGCGACGCCCCGGTCGTCTTTGATGATCTGTACCAGTCTCATCTCGGGTCTCCGGACGTTAGGCGCCCGGGAAGTCGTCCCGGTTCTTGGCGCTGTTGTCCTCGCCGAGATCGAGCGAGGTGACCTCGCCGGGTGCGAGCTTGACGCGCAGCCGCCACGTCGGGCTCCCGGCGATCCTGTTCGTCAGCATGTACGTGCCCGGTGGGATCCGCGTGAACTCGAAGCGGCCACCGTCGTCCGTCCGCAACACCCACTGCTCGTTGGCGTTCGGACTGTTCGGCACCCCCTTGAGGAAGAGCTGCACGCGAGCGGTCGGTCGGCCGTCCGCCCACAGCACCTGGCCCCTGATCCCGCTGTTCCCCCCCGTCTCGGCGATGGCCGGCTCGGGGGCGGGCGTCGCCGCCTCGGCGGGGCGCGCCAGGACGCCGGCCTCGATCAGCCAGGCCCGCGCCTCCTGGGCCTCCGACAGTTCGGGAGCGAGATTGGCGACGATCCACTGGAACTCCCGGATCGCCTCGTCACGGACGTTCAGGTGCGAGGCGGCGACCCCGAGATGGTAGTGGAGCTTGGCGCTCGTCGGGCTCTGGCGCAGCGCCCGGCGCAGCAGGTCGGCGGCGCTCGCCCAGTCGGCCCGCCCGACGGCAGCCATCGCGTCCGCCTCGACGTCCGGCGTCGCCGCGACGGGGCGCGGCGGAGGCGGGCTGGTGCAGCCGAGGAGCACCACGGCAATCATGGCGGCGAACAAGCGAGTCGTCATGAACGCTCGGCTCCGGGCCTACAGATTACGCAGCCGCACGCGCGTCTCCATGAACGCGTGCTGATTGCGATCCAGCGAGGGGTTCGCCTCCGTCTGGGTGCCGATCCGCACGTACACGGAGCGCACATCCGTGGCGGTCGCGGTCAGGACATCGGCGGCGTCGTAGCACCAGATCCGGAGGCTCTGCACGCCGCCGATGAGGATGGTCCCGTTGCGCTGGAGCTGCAGGGTCACGTCGTCCCACAGGTACTGGACCGGCACCCCGCCCTGGTCCGAAAGGGTGAGCGTCTTGCCGCCGCCGCCGGTCGGCACCGGCCCCGTGCCGCATCCGGCGCCGGCCACCGTGATCGCCTGGGCGGTCCGGATCTCGTTGAACATCGTCTCGAGCGCCGCCCGGGCATTCTGCTGGACCTCGACGCGGGCCGCGCCGACCTGGTATGCCATCAGCCCCTGCCGCTGAACGGTGAACACGCCGAGCATGAGCAGCCCCAGCACGGCGGTGGCCACCAGCAACTCCGCGAGGGTGAAGCCGCGTTCGTTCACAAGCGCTGGGCGACGAGCCATTCGAGGTTCACCGAGGTGTTGACGTTCGAGACGCCGGCCGCCGAGGTCGGCCGATAGGTGACGGTCACGATGACGAGACGCACCGCCGCACTGGTGACGTTTCCGCAGGCGGCGAGATTGGCGACGTCGCCGCAGTCCAGGATGCGCACGCTGCGCGCGTACTGCCCGAAGCCCGGCAGGGAGTTCAGCGGCTCGTCCGCGAACGTGACGTTCACCCCGGCACACGTCCCGGCCGGGGACGGACCCGGCGCCGCCGTGGCGGCGGCCGACAGGCCCACGCAGTCGGTGGTGGCCGTCCACGTCGCGTTGCGGACCTGTTCCAGGCGCTGCTGCGCGAGGTACGTCGCCGTGGACGTCTGGTTGCCATCCTGGACGGCGTGGCCGGCGACCGGCACGACCGATATGAGGGCGGCGATGCCGAGGCCGAGGATCGCGGCGGCCGCCAGGACCTCGGCCACGGTGATCCCGCGCTGGTCGAGCAGACGCGTCAGGAGGTTCATGGGTTTGTTCATGGCCCTATGGAGATGCGGCCGGAGGGCGCCACGCTCACGCTGAGCGTGCTCGCGTCCTGCGGGTTGGTGACGACGTACGGGACCGGCACCGCCAGGTTGGCCGTCCCGATGTACGTGAAGACGACGACCTGCGCGGGCGGACCGACCGTGATGTTGTTCGCCAGCCGGATGAACCCGGCGCCGTCCGTTCCGGCCCCGATCCACACGGCGCCGCCACAGCCGCCGACCCGGAACCGTACGCCGCCGGCATTGGTCACCACGCAGATGCTCGTGTTGTCCCGGATCGCCATCTGGCGTGCCTGTCCCAGCACCGTCGCGAGCTGCTCGGCTCCCGCCTTCAGCGCCGACGTCCGGATGGCGGACAGAAAGAACGGCGCCGAGGCGGCCATGAGGATGCCGATCACCGCGACGACGACGACGAGCTCCGTCGCGCTGAAGCCCCGCTGTCCGGACGTCCGGCTTCGCGAGAGAGGTGTGCTGGTCATGGTTGCGGTGCTGATCCAGGCAAGAAGTATTCCGGGCCTGCCGGCCGCCGAAAGACGCGTGTTCAAAGGGCTTGACGAACAGGCACGGAGTCGTCACGCCACTTCGCGTGCCAGGCTGACGAGCGCGATAAAGAAATGACCAGACGGCTCGAGCGCCCGCGAGCGGTCCCGGAGCTCAGGCGAGAAGAGCGTCGGTGGCGACCTCGCCCGCGCGCACGCAGTCGGCGATGCCGACGCCCCGGTAGCCCGCGCCGGCGAGGGCCAGGCCCGGCAGCGCCTGCAGCCGGCGGTCGATCGCCTCGGCGCGCGCGAGGTGCCCGAGCCGGTACTGCGGCATCGAGACGGGCCAGCGGTGGAGGCGGGTCAGCACGGGCTCGCCAGTGATGCCGAGCGCCTCTCCGAGCTCGCGCCGGGCCAGGGCCATCAGCGTGGCGTCGTCCGTCGTCAGCAGCGTCGGGTTGAGCATGCCGCCCAGGAAGCCGCGGATGAGCACGTGATCAGCGGGCGCCCGGCCCGGGTACTTCACGCTCGAGAACGTCGCCGCCAGCAGGGATCGCGCTTCCCGGCGCGGCACCACGAAGCCGAACCCGTCGAGCGGATGGGCGACGTCACCGCGACGGTAACCGAGCGAGACCGTGGCGGCCGAGGCGTAGGGGATCTCTTCCAGCAACGTGGCCAGCGCGGGGTCGAGATAGCGGGCGAGTCGCGCCGCCACGTGCGCTTCGGTGGCGACGATCACGGCGTCGGCGTCGAACCGGGCCCCGTCGGCGGTGCCGACGCGCCAGCGCTCGCCGACCCGCTCCAGGGCGCTGACCCGTTGCTCGAGCACCACCGAGCCGGCAGGTATCCGGGCTGCCAGCGCCGCGATCAGCTCTGCCATGCCGTCCGCGAACGTCACGAAGAGCGACCAGCGGGCGCCGCTGGTGCCAGGCAGCGGCGCCCGACGCAACGCGCGGCGAAGGCCCAGGATGATCGAGCGCTCGCGCCGCTCGAGCTCGAGGAAGCGCGGCATGGTCGCGGCGAGGCTGAGGTCGTCGGGATCCGCGGTGTAGATCCCGGCCACCAGCGGCTGGGCCACGCGCTCCAGCGCTTCGGAGCCGAGCCGCCGGCGGACGAAGGCACCGAGGCTCTCGTCGTCGCCGTTGCCCCGGGGCAACACCAGGTCGAGGCCCATGCGCAGCTTGCCCGGGAGCGAGAACAGCGACGAGGTGAGGAACGGTCGCATCGCGGTCGGCGCCAGCAGCTGGAAGCCGTCGGGCAGCGGATGCAGCCGGCCGCGATGCCAGACGAACACCGTGCGGAACCGGTCGTCGGTCCGCACCAGTCGATCCTCGATGCCGAGTCGACGGCAGAGGGCCAGGGCCCACGGCTTCTCGGACAGGAAGGAATCGGGCCCCCCCTCGACCAGGAATCCGTCGGCGCGCTCGCTCGAGATCGTGCCTCCGAGGCGATCGCGCGCCTCGATCAGCGTCAGCTCGAGCGAGATCCCGCGGGCGGCGGCCACCTCCGCGGCCCGGTGCGCTGCGCTCAGGCCGGCGATCCCGCCACCGACAACGACGATTCTCCGCCCGGGGCGGGCCATCAGCGCCGGCAGAGCTCAGCGCGCCCGGATGCCGGCGGCATCGGTACTCGAGGCGGCCGGCACCAGCTCGGCCAGCATCGCGACGAACTGCGGATGCGCGTTGACGGCCGGCGCGCGGTGCAGCGTGAGGCCGTGCTCGGCCGCCCGCCGGCGCGCCTCGACGTCGAGATCGTAGAGCACCTCGACGTGGTCGCACACGAAGCCGATCGGGGACACCACGACGTGACGCGCACCCTCGCGGGCCAGTGTCGCGATGGTGTCGCCGACGTCCGGCTCCAGCCACGGCTCGTGCGGGCTCCCGCTGCGACTCTGGTAGGCGAGCGACCAGCGCCTCCGGTCCAGCCGTCCGGCCACGGCCCGCGCGGCCGCAGTGAAGTCGGCCACGTACGGCGAGGCGGACGCCATGGCGACCGGCACGCTGTGCGCCGTGAACACGAGCGGAGCGTCGAGCCGCTCGTCGACCGGGATGGCGCCCAGGGTGGACGCGATGCCATCGGCCACCGCGCCGACGTACCCCGGGTGCGCGTACCACGGCTCGGCGAAGACGATGTCCGGCGCTCCGGGCGTGCCGGCGCGCGCCGCGGCCACGTCGGCCACGTAACGGTCCCACGAGGCCTCGGTCCGGAAGGCCGACAGGACGATCGCGAGCGCGCGGCGGTGGCCGCGGGCGGCCATCGCCGCCAGGGTCTCGGGCAGGAACGGATGCCAGTTGCGCATGCCGATGTACACGGGCAGCGTGCGGCCCCGCGCGGCCAGCGCGGCCCGGAGTCCCTCCGCCTGGGCCTCGGTCAGCTCGCGCAGCGGTGAGCGGCCGCCCGGCATGCCTTCGTAGTGGCGGGCAACCTGCTCCAGCCGCCCCGGGGGGATGCGCCGCCCTCGGGCGACGATCTCGAGGAACGGGCGGATCTCGGACGGGGCCGTCGGACCGCCGAACGCCACGAGGAGGACGGCGTCCATCACCGCGCGCTCAGCTCGTGGACCAGGTCGACGAGCGCCTCCACGTGCTCGACCGGCGTGCTCTGGTGTACGCCGTGACCCAGGTTGAAGATGTGGCCGGGACGGCCGCCGGCCCGGGCGAGGATCGCCTTGACGCGTTCCCGGAACACCGCCGGGCCGGCCAGCAGCGCCGCCGGGTCCAGATTGCCCTGCACGCCGACGTCGTGACCGACGGCCGCCCACGCGTGGTCCAGGTCCACGCGCCAGTCCAGTCCGATCACATCCCCGCCCGCCTCGCGCATGAGCGGCAGGAGCGCGGCGACGCCCGTGCCGAAGTGGATGACCGGTGTCCCGGCCCGGAGCGCGCGCACGACCGCGCGCGAGTGCGGCAGCGCGTACGCCCGGTAGTCGTCGGGAGCCAGCGCCCCCACCCACGAGTCGAAGAGCTGCACCACCTGGGCGCCGGCGTCGATCTGACCGTTGAGGTAGGTCGCGGTGGCCTCGGTGAGGATCTCCATCAGCCGGTGCCAGGCCGCCGGTGCCTCGTACATCAGCCGCTTGGTCGCGAGGAAGTCGCGGGACGCGCCGCCCTCCACCAGGTAGGACGCGACGGTGAACGGCCCTCCCGCGAAGCCGATCAGCGCGACCGACGGGGCCAGCGCGCGGCGCACGAGACGCACGGTCTCGAACACGGAACCCACGGCGGACTCCACGTCGATCGCCTTGAGCCGCGCCACGTCGGCCTCCGAGCGCACGGGACGACGGATCACGGGCCCCTCGCCGCGCGCGAACTCCAGCCCGACGTCCAGCGGCTCGACGAGCAGGAGGATGTCGGCGAAGACGATCGCCGCATCGAGGGCGAAGCGGCGGACCGGCTGCAGCGTGATCTCGGCGGCGGCCTCCGGCGTGCGGCAGAGCTCGAGGAAGCCGTGGCGCTCGCGGAGCGCCCGGTACTCGGGCAGATACCGGCCCGCCTGCCGCATGAGCCACACCGGGGTCACGGACGTGGGCTCGCGGCGCGCGGCGCGCAGCAGCAGTGGCGTCTCGGCTGACGGCACGTCGGACAGGGTCGCATCCGCGGACCCCTGGAATCAAGCGTGGCCGGGGTTTATCATCGCGGCCACTATGCCCTTCATCTCCGGCAAGCAAGCGTTCCTGCAGATTCTCCGACAGGAAGGTGTCTCGGTCATGTTCGGCAACCCCGGCACGACGGAGCTGCCGCTGATGGACGGCCTGGCGCGGGAGCCCGGCATCCGGTACGTGCTGGCGTTGCAAGAGGCGCCGGCCATCGCGATGACGGACGGCTACGCGCAGGCCAGCGGGGGGCTGGGCGCCGTCAACGTCCATGTCTCGCCGGGACTCGGCAATGCGATGGGGATGCTGTACGACGCGTACAAGGCCGGCTCGCCGATGCTCGTGACCGCGGGTCAGCACGATCAGTGCTTCACCGTCACCGAGCCCATCCTGTGGTCCGATCTGCCTCCGGTGGCGCGGCCCTACGTCAAGTGGTCGACCGAGGCGCACCGCCTGGAGGACCTGCCGCGCATCGTCCGCCGCGCCGTCAAGACCGCCCTCGCCCAGCCGACGGGGCCGGTATTCCTCTCGCTGCCGGTGGACGTGCTCAATGCCGAGCGCGACGTCGATCTCGGTGGCTCCACGCGCGTGGCGCCGCGCCTGGTCGGTGACCGGGCCGCGATCGACGAGGCGGCCCGACGCCTGGTCCGCGCCGAGCGCCCGTTACTGGTCGCCGGCGACGCCGTGGCTCATGCGGACGCGCTCGCCGAGCTGGCGGAGCTAGCCGAGCTGCTCGGCGCCTCGGTCGTCAGCGAGGGCGTCGCCTCGACCTGCAACTTCCCCTTCTCGCACCCGCTGAATGGCGGGACCTTTCCGCGTCTGGCTCCGCCGATCCGGGCGCTGCTCATGCGTCACGATCTGCTGTGCTCGATCGGCGCCGACCTGTTCACGCTGTCGCTACCCTCGGACGTCGACCCGATGCCGCACGGGCTGGACGTCATCCACATCGACGTCGATCCCTGGGAGATCGGCAAGAACTACGCGGCCGCCGTCGCTATCCAAGGCGATCCCAAGGCCACGCTCCCGGAGCTCTGCGAGGCCGTGCGCCGTCACAGCACCCGGAACGGGCATCCCCAGGCCGCCCAGCGGCGCGCGGCCGCCGTGGCCGCCAACGCTGCCGAGCGCGCCGAGCTCACACGGAAGGCTCAGGACGCGGCGGCGCTGGCGCCGATGGCGCCGCTGGCCTTGATGCACGCGGTCGCCCGGGCCACTCCGGCCGGCGCGACGATCGTCGACGAGACCATCTCCTCGAGCGCCGGCGTGCGCACGTTCTTTCCGTGCGAGGACGCCAAAAGCTTCTTCGGGCTGCGGGGCGGCGGGATCGGCTGGGGCCTGCCGGCGGCCATCGGGGTGAAGCTGGCGCTACCCCGGCGGCCGGTCATCGCCCTGATCGGCGACGGCAGTGCGATGTACACCTGCCAGGGTCTGTGGACGGCCTCCCACGATTCCGTGCCCGTCGTGTTCGTGATCTTCAACAACGCGTCCTACCGGATCCTCAAGCAGCGGACGCTCGCTCTGAAGGGCTTCTCGGCCGAGGACGATCGCTACGTGGGCATGGATCTGGACAACCCGCTGATCGACCACGTCGGGCTGGCCCGCTCGTTCGGCGTTCCGGGCGAGCGGATCGAGAAGACGGCCGAGGTCGGGCCGGCCATGGGCCGGGCGCTGGCCAGCGGCGGGCCCTATCTCATCGACGCGCGGATCGACCCGCACTTCAAGTAGGCTCCGTGCCCCGGCTTCGCCGACGCGCCGGACGCGCAGGATCTGTCCGCCGGCAGCCACCCGTCGGACCCGGGTCCCCGACGGGAGTCCGAATAGTGGCGCTGACAGCGGCGTCAGACTCTCGAAGAGCATGAGCCTCACGCGCGTCGTTCTCCTGCTGGGCGCGCTGGTCCTGTCTCCCGCGACGTTGCTGGCCCAGGCGCAGGACTGCGCGCGGCTTCCGACCTCGGCGCAGCGAGCGCGCACGTGCAACCCCCAGCAGCAATGCCTGGCCCAGGTCGAGCGGACGCTCAAGGGTCCGGCGCTGGAGTCGGGACGTCGCGACTGCCAGCGACTGCCCACCAGCGGCACCTGCTACGGGCCGGAGGTCTACAACCCTCAGGCGGAGTGCCAGGCGCGCCAGCGGCGGTAGCCCGGCCGTCGCGTCGAGCCCTTTGCCGCTCCCCCCCGCCCCCGACCGCCGGCGGGCGCCACCGACGTACCGGCTCCCGTCCTTGTCTGCGGACCGGCGACGGTATACAACTCGACTCCGAGAGGGCTCCGCCATGACCGAGGGCAGTGGACTGATCCGCGGGCTCGAGGGCGTCGTCGCCGCCGAGACCCAGCTGTGCGACCTGGACGGCGCCAACGGCCGTCTGGCCTACCGCGGCTACGACATCGCGGACCTGGCCCGCCAGGCGACGTTCGAGCAGGTGGTGTACCTGCTCCTGTACGGCGATCTGCCCAGACCGGCCCAGCTCGACACCTTCGTCGTCGCGCTGACCGCGGCCCGGACGATCCCGTCCGAGCTGGTCCAGGCGTTCCGACTGATGCCGAGGGACGCCGATCCCAACCGTCCGCTGCAGGCCGCCGTGGCGATGCTCGGCATGTTCGACCCCGATGCCGGCGACAACTCCCATGCCGCCAACGTGCGCAAGGCGATCCGCCTCACGAGCCAGATCGCCACCGCCATCTGCGCGCATCATCGCGTGCGGCAAGGCAAGGATCCGGTGGGGCCGGCCGCCGGCCTGTCCCACGCCGCCAACTTCCTCTTCATGCTCACCGGCGAGCGGCCGGGGCCGGCCGCGGTGAAGGCGTTCGACGCCAGCCTCACGCTCTACGCCGAGCACGAGCTGAATGCCTCGACGTTCACGACCCGCACGATCGTGTCCACGCAGTCCGACCTGCACTCGGCCGTGGCCGGCGGCGTCGGCGCCCTGAAGGGGCCGCTGCACGGTGGCGCCGGCGAGGCGGTGATGCGGACGCTGCTGGAGATCGGCGAGGTCGAGGCCGTCGACGCCTTCGCCGACCGGGCCCTGGCGGCCAAGCGACGCTTCATGGGCATGGGGCATCGCGTCTACAAGGCGGGCGATCCGCGGGCCGCCATCCTGCGCGGCATGGCCGAGGAGGCCTGCCGGCAGTCCGGCCAGTTCAAGTGGTTCGAGATCGCCGTGAAGCTGCACGAGCGGATCGCCAAGGCCAAGGGGCTGATTCCCAACGTCGACTTCTACTCGGCCCCGCTCTTCTACTCGCTGGGCATTCCCGTCGATCTGTTCACGCCGGTCATCGCGGCCGGGCGGATCGCGGGCTGGAGCGCGAACGTCGTCGAGCAGCACGACGACAACCGCCTCATCCGCCCCCGGGCCGACTACGTCGGTCCCAAGCGCCGCACCTACGCGGACCCGGCGAAACGCTGATCCATGGGTGCGAGTCTCGCGCGCAAGCTCATCGAGGCACACCTCGTCGGCGGCCGGGCGGTGCTCGGCGAGGAGGTCGGCATCGGTGTCGACCAGGTCCTGCTGACCGACACCAACGGCACCCAGGCGTGGCTGCAGTTCGAGGCGCTCGGCTTTCCGCGCGTGGTGCCCGGGCGCGCGGTGACCTACATCGATCACCAGGTCTACCAGGTCGACTCGCGCAACTCGGACGACCATCGATACCTGCAGTCGGTCTCGCGCAGGTACGGCGCGACGTTCTCGAAGCTCGGCAACGGGATCTGCCACCAGGTCCACATGGAGTCGTTCTCGATCCCCGGACAGACGCTGCTCGGCACCGACAGCCACACGCCTCTGTGCGGCGCCGCCGGGATGTTGGCGATCGGCGCCGGCGGTCTCGACGTGGCCGTGGCGATGGGCGGCGGGCCCTACTGCTTCAGGATGCCGGCCGTGGTGCGCGTCTGGCTGACCGGAGCGCTGCGGCCGTGGGTCACGGCGAAGGACGTCATCCTCGAGCTGCTCCGTCGCCTGACCGTGCGCGGCGGCGCCGGAAAGATCTTCGAGTACGCGGGGCCCGGGCTGGCCAGCCTGCTGGCGGCCCAGCGCATGACGATCGCCAACATGGGCGCCGAGCTGGGGCTCACCACCAGCGTCTTTCCTTCCGACGAGATCACGCGGTCGTTTCTCGCCCGGCTCGGCCGGGGGGACGACTGGCGCGAGGCCCGCCCCGACGACGACGCCTCCTACGACGAGCAGATCGAGCTCGATCTGGGCGCGCTCGGCCCGCTGGTGGCGCTGCCGGGCTCGCCCGACCGGGTGGTCCCGGTCGAGGAGGTCGCCGGAACGCCGATCGACCAGGTGATGGTCGGCTCGTGCACGAACGGCTCGTGGCACGACATGGCGTCCGTGGTGAGCGTCGTGCGCGGCGGGCGTGTCCATCCGTCCATCTCGTTCGTGGTCTTCCCGGGCAGCCATCGCATCCTCGAGACCATGGCGCGCGAGGGCCTGCTGGCCGACCTGCTCGCCACCGGCGCCACCGTCTCGGAGCCGACGTGCGGTTCCTGCGCCGGCATCGGCCACGTGCCGGCGGCCGGCAGCAAGAGCCTGCGGGCGTTCAACCGCAATTTCCCCGGGCGCAGCGGGGTGAAGGGCGACGAGATCTACCTGTGCTCGTCCACGGTCGCGGCGGCGTCCGCGCTGACCGGCGTCATCACCGATCCCCGCACCCTCGGCTCGCCGTCCGACGTCACGCTGCCCGCGCGCTTCGCCGCCTCGGTGGCCGGCTTCGTCGCGCCCGACGGGCAGGGCGACGTCGTGCGGGGGCCCAACATCAAGCCGGTGCCGCTGGGCGAGCCGGTGGCCGAGACCCTGGAGGCGCCGGTGCTGCTCAAGCTCGGCGACAAGGTCTCGACCGACGACATCTCGCCCGCCGGGGCCGCGGTGCTCGTGTTCCGCTCGAACGTCCCCGCCATCGCCGAGCACTCGTTCAAGTACGTCGATCCCGAGTTCGTGGCCCGGGCGAAGGCGGCCGGCCGCGGCATCCTGGTGGCCGGCGAGACGTACGGCCAGGGCTCGTCCCGCGAGGCGGCGGCGATGGCGCCGATGTACCTGGGCGTGCGCGCGGTCCTGGCGAAGTCGTTCGCGCGCATCCACGCCGCCAACCTCATCAACTGGGGCATCGTCCCGCTCGCGTTCGACGATCCAGGGGACTTTGACGGCCTCGAGCGCGACGATCGTCTGCGACTGCCCGGGCTGCGGGCGGCCCTGGCCGAGGGCCGCCCGGTGACCGTCGAGAACGCGCGGACCGGGACTCGCTTCACCGGCTCCTGCGCGCTCACCGCGCGCGAGCGCGCCATCCTGCTGGCCGGCGGCATCCTGGCCCACACGAGGGCCCGGACGTGACGCAGAGGCGGATCCGGGCCGTCTACATGCGCGGCGGCACCAGCCGCTGCCTCGTCTTCCACGCGCGCGACCTCCCGGCGCCGGGGCCGGCGCGCGACGCGGTGCTGCTGGCCGCGCTCGGCAGCCCCGATCCGCACGGTCGCCAGCTCGACGGCCTCGGGGGCGGCATCTCCTCGCTGTCCAAGGCCTGCATCGTCGGGCCCCCGACGCTGGCCGGCGCCGACGTGGATTACACGTTCGCGCAGGTCGAGGTCCGGAAGGCCTTCGTGGACTACGCCGGCAACTGCGGCAACTGCTCGTCGTCGGTCGGGCCCTTCGCGATCGACGAGGGGCTCGTCGCGGCCAGCGACGGCGAGACGCTGGTGCGCATCCACAACACGAACACGCGGAAGCTCATCGTCGCCCACGTCCCGGTCGTCGACGGCGAGGCCGCCATCACCGGCGACTTCGAACTGGCCGGGGTCGCCGGCCGCGGCGCCCGCATCGCGCTGGACTTCGTCGACCCCGGCGGGGCCGGGACCGGGCGGCTGCTGCCGACCGGCCGCGCACGAGATGTGGTCGGCGGCATCGAGGTCTCGTGCGTCGACGCGACGAACCCCGTCGTCTTCGTGCGGGCGCGCGATCTGGGACTGACCGGCGCCGAGACGCCGCAGGCGGTGGACGCCGACGCCGAGCTGGGCGCGAGGCTGGAGAAGCTGCGGGTCGAGGCCGGCGCGCGCATGGGCGTGGCCGAGAGCGCGGCGGTGCCCAAGATCGCGTTCGTGGCGCCGGCCGCGGACTACGACGGTCTCGACGGCGCGCGCCACGGCGCCGCCGACTTCGACGTGCTCGGCCGGGCGATCTCGATGGGCAACTGCCACCGCGCATTCCCGCTCACGGTCGCGATGTGCCTCGCCGTGGCCGCTCACGTGCCGGGGAGCGTCGTGGACGAGTGCGTCGCCCACGGCGGCCGCCCACGGGCCGCCGACGTGCGGCTCGGCCACCCGTCGGGCATCCTGCCGATCGCCGCCCGCGTCACCGTCGACGGCGGCGAGCCGAAGGCCGAGACCGTCACCGTGTACCGCACCGCGCGCCGGCTGATGGAAGGCTTCGTGCGGGTGCCCGAGGGGTGAGCCGGCTCTACTTCCTGCACGACGGCAATGAGATGGTGCGTCGGCGCGCGAGGGTGCCGGCCGGCTCGGTCGTGGAGGCGTGGGCGGACATGGCGGTGGGCGGTGGCACGTTCTGGGTCGGCGAGGAATCCAAGGGCTTCCTCGACGCCGCCGGGGAGGCGCCCATGGTGGCCCGACTGGCCCTGCCCGCCGAGACGGTGCCCATCTTCTATGGGCCGCGGCTCCGCGACCTGGCGTCGCTTCCCCGCGAGGAGTCGCTGCGCGCGCGCGTCCTCTCCGCGCACGGCATGGCGGTGGCGTGGATCACGCTCGACCGCCACGGCGGCCGGACCACGCACGAGCCGACCGGTCCCGCCGATCCCGTCTTCCACCTGCGCCGGCCGGGCGGCGGGGCCGGTCACCTCTGGCGGCTCTTCCGCACCAAGGCGGACGCGGTGACCTGGATGGACGAGGCGTACGGCGCCGACTCCGAGGGCGCCGAGTGGGCGCGTGGGCTGCCCGCCGACGACTTCGACGCCCTGCTGCGGCGCCACGGTGACGGCTGAGCGCGCGGGCGCCGGGTCGCAGCCCCGGGCGGACGGAGCGGGCGCCCGCGTGAGTGCGGCGCCGGCCGCCGTCGACCGGATGGACCGCTTCTACCGGCTGGTCCGGGCGACCGCCCGGTTCTGGCTGTGGTTCCTCTTCAAGTCGGTGGACGTGCGCCATCCGGAGCGAGTGCCGGGCGGCGGGCCGATCTTGCTGTGCGTGAACCATCCGAACAACTTCATCGACTCCTTGCTGGTGGGCAGCGCGGTACGTCGCAAGGTCCACTACCTGGCGACCGCCGCGCTGTTCCGCAACCGGCTGCTGGGGCGCTTCCTTCTCGCCTGCGGCGCCATTCCGGTCTATCGCCGGCAGGACGACCCCGACAAGATGGACAGGAACCTCGACACGTTCGCCGCCTGCTTCGCCACCTTCGCCCGCGGTCGCCTGGTCGCGATCTATCCCGAGGGCACCACGCACGCCGAGGTGCGCGTGCAGCGCATCAAGACCGGCGCCGCCCGGATCGCGCTGGGCTACGAGTCGGACCATCGGGGCGAGCTGCGGATGATCCCGGTCGGCCTGTCGTTCGAGGCCCGCAAGTCGTTCCGGAGCCGGGTCCTGGTGGCCTTCGGCGAGCCGATCTACCCGGCCGCGTACCTCGCCGCCTATCGCGACGACCAGGCGAAGGCGGTCGACGCGCTCACCCGTGATCTGCAGTGGGCCATGGAAGCGCAGGTGGTGAACGTCGAGCGCATCGACGACCAGCGCCTGGTCCGAGCCGTGGAGGAGCTGTACCGCGAGGAGCTGATCCAGCAGGTCATGGAGGGGCGGGGCCTGGCCCGGGGCGACGTCGATCCGGTGCGCCTGTCTCGCTCGATCGCCGACGCGCTCCGCCACTTCAAGGCCACGGAGCCCGAGCGCGTCGAGGCCCTGTGGCAGCGCATCCAGGCCTATCGCTCGCTGCTCGCCCGGTTCCATGTCCGCGACGAGGTCGTGCGGGCGCGCCGGCAGCGCCTGCCCGCCCGCACCAGGCTCGTCCTGTCCTGGGACGCGATCGTGGGCCTGCCGTTCTTCGCGTACGGGGCCGTCGTCAACGCGCTGCCGTACTACGTGCCGCGGTGGCTGGCCCGGCGGTACGCGCGCAAGGAGACGGACTACGCGACGATCCGCCTGCTGGCCAGCGTCGTCGCCTTTCCGGCCTTCTGGAGCCTGGAAACGTGGCTGGTCGGCCGGGCGGCGGGGGTCGGGTGGGCGCTGGCGTTCGCGCTGTCGCTGCCGCTGTCGGGGCTCATCGCGTATCGGTACCTGATCGGCGCCGGCTGGCTGCGCGTCCGGCTTCGCTTCGCCGCCCTGGCCCTCACGCAGCGCCAGGCGGCGCGGCGCCTGATGGCCGACCGCGAGGTGATCGTCACCGAGCTCGAGAGGGCCAGGCAGGATTACCTCGCCGCGACGAGAGGCAGCAGCTTTTGAGCGTGTACCGCTTGGAGGAGATGTCGACGCCGGCTCTCGACGCGCTGGACCGGGCGCGTACGGTCGTCGTGCTCAGCGTCAGCCCGCTGGAGCAGCACGGCCCGCACCTGCCCGTCGGTGTCGACGCGTTCGCCGCTCGCTACTTCGCGGAGGTGGTCGCCGAGCGCGTGGTGGCGGCCCGGCCCGGCTGGTCCGTGGTGCTGGTGCCGACGCTGCACCTGGGCTCGTTCACCTTCGATACCGTCGGCACCATCACGGTGCGCCAGCGGGTCGTGCGCGACGCGCTGGTCGACTACGGCGACTCGCTGGCCCGCAGCGGCTTCCGGTTCATCCTCGTCACCAACGGGCACGGCGGCCCCGGGCACCTGACGGCCCTCGAGGAGGCCGCGGCGGTGGTCACCCGGCGCCACGGCGTGACGATGGCCTCCCTCACCGGACACCTGGTCTGGGAGTTCCTGCGCGGCCGCTACGTGAGCGCGATCGAGACCGAGCTGGGCCGCACGCTGACGACCTCCGAGCGCGATGCCCTGGCCGACGACGCCCACGGAGGCTGGTGGGAGACGTCGCTCATGCTGCTGCTGCGGCCGGAGCTGGTCGACGAATCGTACCGCACGCTGCCACCGCAGCGGTACTCGCTCGTCTCCCGGGTCGTGCCGAACTACCCGCTGAGGGACGGGGGCCCCGGCTACGTCGGGCACCCGGCGCTGGCCGATCCCGGCTTCGCCAAGGCCACGACCGCGGTCCTCGTGCGGGAGGCGATGACCATCGTCGACGGGCTCCTCGACGGCCGCCTGAAGCCCTCCGATCGACGCTCGCCGTTCTTCCAGGTCCCGTTCTTCCGCACGAACTTCTGGCTGACCGCCGGTGTCGTCGCGGGTGTCGCCGCGCTCGGAATCGGTGTCGCCGGCTGGCTGCGCCCCCGGTGTCGACCGTGAGCGATCTGGTTCTCCTGCAGCCGGTCGCCGACGGGGTCCTGCGGCTCACGCTGAACCGGCCGCAGGCGCTCAACGCGCTGGACCGCGAGCTGACCGCCGCGCTGGAGGGCGCGCTCGATCGCGTGGCCGCCAGGCAGGACGCGCGCGTCGTGATGATCGGCGGCCACGGCCGCGCCTTCTGCGCCGGCAACGACATCAAGGAGATGCAATCCCTGACGGGCGACGACGCCCACGCGCTCGCCACTCGCCACGCCGCGCTGATGGATCGCTTCGCGCGGTTGCCCCAGGTCACGCTGGCCGTGATCGACGGTCACGCCCTCGGCGGCGGACTGATGCTGGCCGTCGCCCAGGACCTGCGCATCGCCTCCGACCGGGCCCGGCTCGGTCTGCCTGAGGTCACGCTCGGCTTCAATCCCGGCTACGGGATCGCGCGTTTCCTCGACGTGGCGGGCGGCGCTCACGGGCGCGACCTCCTGCTCTCCGGGCGCACTGTCCACGCCACCGAGGCGCTGCGGATGGGCCTGGTCAACCGGGTGGTCGCCCCGCCGACACTGGAGGCGAGCGCGCTGAAGTGGGCCAGCGAGATCGCGGCGTCCCCCCCCGATGGCCTGGCGGCGACCAAGGCGATCGTCCAGGCGATCCGCACCGGCCAGGCGGGCGGAGAGCCGGCGGCCTACGGCGCGGCGCTGCGGACGAGCGGCGCGGCGCGGGCCCGGATCGAGGCGTTCGCACGTCGGCGGGGCTCTCGACCGCCCGACTCCGGCTGACCGGATTCCCTGGAAGAAGGCGCCTCGCGGACGGCCTACCCGGCGATGTCGCGGTGGTCGCGGTCCTTGCGATCCTGCATGTCGCGGTCGGCCTCGCGCAGGAGGTCGGCGGCGGTCTCGGGCGGGTGGTGGCTCCACGCGACGCCCGGCGTGCACTCGATGGCCACCGGAAGGCGACGCTGGCCGGCCAGCACGCTGAGCTTGTCCCGCACGCGAGCCAGGATCAGGTCGACGTCCTTGGGCATGGCGTCGAGCAGCAGCACCGCGAACTCGTCGGCGCCGTAGCGGGCGACCACGTCGGTGGTCCGCGTCGCCTCGCTGAGCGCGTCGGCCACCGTGCGCAGCACCTCGTCCCCGAGGACGTAGCCGAACCCGTCGTTGATCGCCTTGAGGTGCACCACGTCGAGGCTCAGCAGCAGCAGACCGCTCTTGCGTCGACGGGCGCCGGCGGCGATGCGCCGGTACTGCTCGTGGAACGCCCGGCGACTGTTGACGCCGGTCAGGGGGTCGGGGGCGTAGCGGGCGAGCCTGCGGTCGGCATCGTGCAGACGCGAGGCGAGGATGCGCAGGAGACCGTTGGCCAGCGCGACCGACTGGCCGAGCACGGCCACGAAATCCGCCTGACGGAGCACCAGGCAGTGGGTCTGCTCGACCGCGACCGCCGTGGTCGACCGGGGTTGGTCGCGCAGGATCCCCAGCTCGCCGAAGATCTCGGCCCGGCCGATCTCCCCCAGCAGCATCTCGGTCTGTCCGTCTGGCGTGGCCTCCACGATGCGCACGCGCCCGGCCAGCAACACCCAGAGCGACTGGGCCAGCTCACCCTGGCGGGTGATGACGTGGCCGGCCGGATAGACCTGCTCGGTCGCGTGAGCGACCAGCGCGTTCAGCTGCGCCGGGGTCAGCTCCCGGAAGAGGGGCACCGTGGCGAGCATGGTGGCGAGCATGGTCGGCGCCCCGCCGCCGTCGGGACGCCCATCCCGCCCCTCCCGCGGATCCTCAACGCCGCCACCGGTGGGCGCCTCGGCGTAGGCCACCAGCGTGCGGGCCAGCCAGGCGCGCACGCGGGCGCGCAGCATCGGCGGGCTGTACGGCTTGGCCAGGTAATCGGTGGCGCCGCCCTCGGGCCGGCTCCCCCCGCCGACCTCCGGCCGCCTGGCCAGCAGGATCACCGGGAAGTTGGTGCGGCCCATGCGTTTGCGGAATCGAGAGACCAGATCGGCACCGTCACCACCCGGCAGGTCGGTGTCCACGATGGCCAGGTCGGGCAGGTGCTCGGTCCCGCGGGTCAGCGCCGCGTGCATGTCGGGCACCGGGAGCGTCACCATCCCGTCCCCGGCGAGCGCCTCCTCGATCGTCGCCACCTGCCGTTCGTCGGGGGTGACGACCAAGACCCGGGCGCCGGCGATGAGGCGCCGGCGCAGCGCGGAGATCTCGGCGACGCGGGTCGCGCGGTGGCTGGCGTCCACCTGCAGCTCGAGCCCCTCGCGGGCCGCGAACACGTCGAGGCCGCCGCCGTAGACCTTCACGCGCGCTCGGGTCGCGGCCTCGAGCCCGTCCATGACGGCGTCGTCGTGGCCGGGATCGTGATGGAACAGCGCCAGACGCCTGACGCCGGCCGCCAGCGCCACGTCGGTCGCGTACTCGATGGTGGAATGGCCCCAGCCGATCCGGCTCACGTACTCCTCGTGGGTGTACTGCGCGTCGTGGATCACCAGGTCGGCGTCCCGCATGAACGCGACGTGGCGCTGGTCGCCCGGGTGAGGCAGCGTCCCGTCGCCGGCTTGCCAGAACGGCTCGTGATCGGTGACGTAGGCCACGGTGGCCCCGGCGGTGGACAGGCGGTAGGCGATGGTGGGCGCGGTGTGGTTGAGGTACTGCGTCTCCACCAGCACGTCACCGACCCGGAAGAAGCCCTCCTCGAGCTCGGTGAAGTGGATGCGCGAGCGGAGGTCGCGCAGCTTCACCGGGAAGTACGAGTACTCCATCTGCCCGGCCATCGCCTCCTCGAGGCTCTGCTGGAAGCCGAGCGGGGCGTAGACGTTCAGCTCGCAGCCGGGCAGGAAGGCCGGGACGAAGAACGGGAACCCCTGGATGTGGTCCCAGTGGGTGTGGCCGATGAGCAGGTGCAGCCGCATCGGCGAGGGCAGCGTCCGCATGAGGTGCAGGCCCAGCTCGCGGGCGCCGGTGCCGCAGTCGAGCACGAGGATGGTGCCGTCCGGCGCCCGGACCTCGACACACGAGGTGTTCCCGCCGTAGCGGGTCGTGTGCTCGCCGGGCGACGCTATGGATCCCCGCGTTCCCCAGAATCGTACGTACACGCGCGCCTCTCCGCTGCGGCAGGTCCGAGAATTCTAGCACCACCGCGTGGGCGGGCCGCGGGATAGAATACCCCGCGCTCGGCGGCGGCAGGTCCGTCCCGGCTCCCAGGAGGCTGTCCATGACGACGACACGACGACAGTTCCTCGCCCTCACCGGCGCCGCCTCGGCGGCCGCCGCCTGGCGTCTCGACACCGCGCCCGCCTTCGCCCAGTCCGGTCCGGTCAAGATCGGCGTGCTTGCCGCCAAGGCCGGGGTGCTGGCGCCCGTCGGCGAATCGGGCCTGCGCGGCGTCAGCTGGGCGACCGACCGCATCAACGCCGCCGGAGGCATCCTGGGCCGAAAGATCGAGCTGGTCGTGGAGGAGGAGTCGAGCCCCAAGGACACGGTCGAGCGCTTCCGCAAGCTCGTGCTCTCCGACAAGGTCGACGTCGTGTCGGGCGCGGTCTCCACCGGCGTGGGCCTCGCCCTGGGTCCGGTGGCCGAGGAGATGAAGGCGATCTGGCTCGCCTGGGACGCCACCACCCAGAAGGGAGTCGAGGAGACGATGCCCCGGCCCCGGTACGCGTTCCGCTCCACCGACAACGAGTGCGAGGCCGTGATGGCCTCGATCCTGACCGCCAAGAGCTGGAAGGGCAAGTTCCGCACCGTGGCCGGGATCAACCCCGACTACTCGTACGGGCGCGACAACTGGGCGGCCTTCCTGGCCATCATGAAGAAGTACGGCATCGACGTGCAGGTGGTGAGCGAGCTGTGGCCCAAGCTGGGCGCCACCGACTTCACCGCGCACGTGGCCGCGCTGCAGCAGGCCAAGCCCGACCTGATCTTCTCGTGCTTCTGGGCGGGCGACACGCCGATCTTCATGAAGCAGGCCCACGCGGCCGGCCTCACGGCCGGGACCCGGTTCGTGCTGACCACCGGCGGCGGCGTCCACGAGTCGCTGAAGAAGGCCTTCACGCCAGAGGGCGCCCTGCTGGGCTACAACTCGATGTACTTCGAGCACCCCAAGGCCAGCCCGCTCATGAAGGACTTCGTGCGCTGGCACCAGGAGAAGTTCAAGGAGTGGCCGAACTACGAGTCGGATCACGGGTACTTCACGATCGCGGCCTACCGGGCCGCCGTCGAGCGCGCGGCCAAGGCGGGCGGCGGCAAGTGGCCGGCCCAGGACGCGGTCATCCAGGCCCTGGAGGGAATCGAGGTCGAGTCGCTGTCCGGACCGCGCCGCTTCCGCGAGGACCACATCATGGAGGCCACCTTCTTCCAGGGCGTCACGACGCACCGGAACCGACACGACTTCGTGACGATCGATCCCGTCGAGAGCATGGGGACGAAGCAGATCCAGAAGCCCACCGGCGTCGGCCTCTACGACTGGATCAGCTCCTGGAAGGTGTGAGCGGGCGCCCCTGCTGTCGCAGATCCTGAGCATCGCGCTCGGCGGCGCCTTCCACGCGGCCGGGCTGTTCCTGGTGGCCGCTGGCCTGCAGCTCGTCTTCGGCGTGCAGCGGATCCTCAACCTCGCCTGCGGCTCGTTCTACGCGCTCGGCGCCTACGCGGGCGTCTCGGCGGTGACGTGGGCGCTGGGCGTCGGCCTGCCCGCCCCGCTGTTCGTGCTCGTGCTGCTGGCCGCCGGCCTGGCCCTAGCCGTCATCGGGCCGCCCGTCGAGCGCATCGTGCGCACCATCTACGAGCGTGACGAGAGCTTCCAGCTCTTGCTGACGTTCGCGCTCGTGCTCATGTTCGAGGACGTCATCCGGTTCGTCTGGGGCACGGCGCCGCACCAGACCGGCAGCGTCTACCTCGTGTACGGCCAGCTGCGCCTGGGCGGCTCCACGGTGCCGGTCTACAACCTGATCGTGATCGCCGCCGGCGGCCTCATCGCCCTCGGCATGGGCTGGCTGCTCGCCCGGACCCGATTCGGCCGCATCGTGCGGGCCACCGCCGAGAACCGCGAGATGGCCGAGGCGCTGGGCGTGGACCTGACGCGCGTGTCGGTCCGGGTGTTCACGCTCGGCGTGGCGCTGGGCACCGTCGGCGGCGCGCTCGTCATCCCGGCCACCGCCGCCACCAACGAGATGGGCATCGAGCTGATCGTCGACGCCTTCGCGGTTGTCGTCATCGGCGGGCTCGGCAGCATGCGGGGCGCGTTCGTGGGGGCGCTGATCGTGGGCGTCCTCAAGGCCGGCGCCGTCGCCACCTGGCCGGAGGTCGAGATGCTGGCGGTGTACGTCGTGGTCATCGCGGTGTTGGTCCTGCGGCCAGCCGGGCTGTTCGCGCGGGCGACGGCGTGACCGTCCGCCTGGTGGGGGCGCTGGTCGCGGTGGCGCTGCTGGTGGCCCCGTGGGTGGCGCCCCGGTACCATCTCACGCTGTTGCTTCCGGCCTTCGCGTACGGCATCGCCCTGCTGGGGCTCAACTTGCTCTTCGGGACGGCCGGGCTGCTGTCGTTCGGCCACGCGCTGTTCGTGGCGCTGGGCGCGTACACCGCCGCCGCGCTGACCAGCGGCCTGCACATCCTCCACCTGGAGGTGATCGTGGTGGCGGCCGCGCTGGTGGCGGCCGCGGTGGCGGTGCCGGTGGGCCTGCTGTGTGTGCGGTACGTGAAGATCTACTTCGGCATGCTGACCCTCGCCTTCGGCATGCTCTTCTACTCATTCCTCTACAAGTTCTACGCGGTGACCGGCGGCGACGAGGGGCTGCGCGTCCTGCGCCCGCGGCTGCTCGGTCAGGGCTTCGACGCGCTGGGCAAGGTCGAGTTCCTCGTCGGGCCGTTCTACTACTACGCGCTGGGCCTGCTCGGCCTCGCCACCCTGCTCATGTGGCGCATCGTGCGCTCGCCGTTCGGCCTCTGTCTGCGCGCGATCCGCGAGAACGCCGACAAGGCCGCGGCCGTCGGGGTCGGCGTCCGCCGCTCCCGCTTCTACGCGTTCGTCGTGGCCGCCGTCTTCGGCGGCGTCGGCGGCGCGCTGCTGGCGGTGCCGACCGGGCTGGCCGATCCGCTGCTGTCGTACTGGACGCACTCCGGCAACCTGGTCTTCATGCTCCTGCTCGGCGGGTTCGACCACTTCCTCGGCCCGCTCGTCGGCGCCGTGGTGTTCATCCTCCTGCAGGATCAGGTGATGTCGCTCACCGCGTACTGGCGCTTCGTGTTCGGCGCCGTGCTGGCCGCCGTCGTGATCTTCTTCCCCCGCGGCCTGCTGGGCCTGCTGCCGCGCCGCGGTGGCGCCGCGTGAGCCTGCTGGAGGCGCGCGACCTCCGCGCGTTCTACGGAACGTTCTGCGCGCTCGACGGCGTGAGCCTGACCGTCGACGCCGGCGAGTTCGTGTCGATCATCGGCCCCAACGGGGCCGGGAAGACGACGCTGGTGAACGTCCTGACCGGCCTGCTGCGGCCCGCCAGCGGCCGGGTGCGCTTCAAGGGGACCGACGTCACCGGGGCCGGCGCCGTGCGGCTGGCGCGGCTGGGCCTGGCTCGCTCCTACCAGCTCGTCAGCGTGTTCCCGGCCCTCACCGTGCGCGAGACCCTGGCCGTCCCGGTGCTCGCCCGTCGTGGGCTGGCGATGCGGCTGCTCGCCGACCTCCGGGCCCGGCGCGAGGTGTGGGACGAGGTCGCCGAGACCGCGACCCGCTTCGGTCTCGGTCACGCGCTGGGTCGCCCGGCCCGGACGCTGCCGCAGGGCGACAAGAAGCTGCTCGACGTGGCCAGCGCGTTCGCGCTGCGGCCGGACGTGATCCTCATGGACGAGCCCACCAGCGGCGTGAGCACCGCCGACAAGCACGCGATCATGGCCACCCTGGTGCAGGCGGGGCGCCGCATGGGCGTCCAGGCGATCATCCAGGTGGAGCACGACATGGACATCGTCTTCGGCTACTCCGACCGCATCGTCGCCCTCCACCAGGGACGCGTCCTCGCCGACGCGACGCCCGACGCGGTCCGCGCCGACGAGCGGCTGATCGACACCGTCGTCGGCCGCATGCACGAGACCAGGCCGTCACCGTGAGATCCGGGCCGGCTGCCCCATTCCTGCGCGCGACGGTCCTGGCTGTCCTGATGCTCCTGCCGATCGCCCGGGGAGCCGAGGTCACGGCATGCAGAACGTCTTTCGCCGCGCGGCGGCTTACGTGGATCGCGTCCTGAAGGTCGCCGGGCCTGGACCGACCGTGTCATCGAGTGAGACGCCTCCGCTCCCCGCGCGACCGCGGACGCCGCTCCTGGCGGTGGAAGAATTGCGCGTGGCCATCGACGCCAGCGAGATCCTGCGCGGCGTCTCCCTCGAGGTGGGCGCGGGCGACACCGTCTGCCTGGTCGGCCGTAACGGCAGCGGCAAGACCACGACGCTGCGCACGATCATGGGCTATCGGCGGCCCAGCGCCGGCGCCATCGTGTTCAAGGGCGAGCCCATCGGCGGATTGCCGACCCACGCCATCGCCGCCCGCGGGCTCGCCTTCTCGCCCGAGGACGGCGGGGTCTTCGCCGATCTGAGCGTGGCCGAGAACGTCGAGATCGCCACGTGGACGCGACCCGGCGGCCGCCCCGCCGCCGACCGGCTCGCGCTGGCCTACGAGATCTTCCCGCGGCTGCGGGGCTACGCGGCGCGGGGCGGCACCGAGATCTCGGGGGGCGAGCGCAAGATGCTGTCGATCGCCCGGGCGCTGGCCCTCGACCCGGAGCTGCTGCTGCTCGACGAGCCCTTCGAGGGGCTGTCGCCGGCCATCGTCCCGAGCCTGGCCGAGGCGATCGGCGCCATCACGCGCTCGGGCCGGAGTATCGTGATCGCCGAGTCGAACATCCACCACGTGCCGGCCTGGACGCGCCGGCTGTACGTCATCGAGCGCGGCGAGATCATCTTCGCCGGCGCGCCCGACGATTTGCGGCGCGACGCCGGGGTCCTGCGCATCATCGGAGGGAGAGTGTCATGAGCAGCCTGCCCCTTCTGCCGACCTCAGTCGTCGGCTCCCACGGCAAGCCCGCCTGGTGGTTCACGCTGGTGAAGAGCTACGAGGCCGGCGAGGCCGGCCCCGCCGACCTCGAGGAGATGTTCGACGACGCCGCCGACACCGCCATCCGCGACATGGACCGGGCCGGGATCGACGTCATCACCGACGGCGAGGTCCGGCGGCTCGACGGCTACGTCGACTCGTACTACGCGATCATCAAGGGGATCCAGCCGCTGCCCGTCCGCCGCAAGGTCGGACCGTGGGGCTACGACCAGCAGACCCGTTACGAGGCCGTCGGCCGGATCGAGACGCCGCCCGGCGGGCTCGGCATCGTCAAGGAGTTCGAGTACCTGAAGTCTCACACGACGCGCGCGACCAAGGCCACGTGCGCCGGGCCGCTCACCTTCGGCTCCCGGATCCACCCGGGCAAGCAGTACCAGGGCGTCGTCGACGTCGCCGAGCGGTTCGCCGAGGTGATCAACGCCGAGCTGAAGGCCCTCGTCGCGGCCGGGGCGGACTGGATCCAGCTCGACGAGCCGGCCCGGGGCAACGTGTCGGGCGAGGAGATGGCCCGGCTCTTCAACCTCGCCACCGAGGGGGTGTCCGCGCGCCTGGGGTTCCACATCTGCTTCGGCAATCGCTTCGGGCGATCCCGCTTCCCCCGCTCCTACGAGCCGTACTTCCCGGGCGTGCTGGCCGCGCGCGCGGACCAGTTCGTGCTCGAGTTCGCCAGCCGCGAGCTCAGCGAGGTCGAGCTGTGGAAGAAGTACGGTGACGGGCGCGAGCTGGGCGCCGGCGTGGTGGACGTCAAGGGCTTCCAGGAGGAGACCGCCGAGAGCGTCGCCCGGCGGGTCCGGCGGGTGCTGCAGGTGTGCCCGGTCGAGCGGCTCACCCTGAACCCCGACTGCGGATTCGGCTGGTCACCGCGCTACATGTGCAATCAGAAGCTGCGCGGCCTCGCCGCCGGCGCCGCGCTGGTGCGCAAGGAGATGGCCGGACGGCCGTAGGCGGGTGGAACCGCGGGGCCGGGCTCGGAGTTGCTCCGGCGTCGAGTCCGTGGCAGCGTCTCTCCAACCCGCTCGTCTGGAGGAGGCTCGCATGCGCGTCGCAGGTGTCGCCGTCTCTATCCTGGTCGTCGCGGTCGTGGCCGGGTTCCTCGTCGGTCCGGCGTCGGCCCTGGAGGTCGGGCAGAAGGCTCCAGAATTCGCCCTGCCGGGCCCGGGCAACAAGCCGGTCAAGCTCAGCGAGCTGACCGCCAAGGGGCCGGTCGTCGTCTACACCTTCATCCAGGCGTTCACCGGCACCTGAACGAAGGAGATTCGCGGCTTCGACGCGGCCCTGCCGCAGTTCGAAGCCGCGGGCGCCCAGGTCGTGGGCGTCAGCGCCGACCACGCCGCCACCCTCGAGGCCTTCACCAAGCAGGAGGGCACGAAGCACCTGCTGCTCTCCGACTTCCGCCGCCAGATGCTCCCGGCCTGGGGCGCGCTGGAAACCAACGAGCAGAGCCCCATCTTCCGCTACGCCAAGCGCGCCTACTTCGTCATCGATCGTCAGGGCGTGGTGCGCTACCAGAAGATCATGACGAACCCGCTGGACCTGCTGAACCCCGACGACGTCCTCAAGGCGGTCAAGGAGGCGGGTGTCTCGTGAGGCGGTGGCTTCTCGTCGTCGTGGTGCTCGCGCTGGTACCGCTGGCCGCGGCAGCGGCGCCGGACTTCGCCGCGCTCGACATCCAGCGCTACCAGCCGCCCAAGCCCGCGCCGGAGTTTGCCCTGCCGGATCTGAACGGCCGCCAGGTCCGGCTGGCCGACCTCCGCGGCAAGGTGGTGCTGCTGTTCTACTGGGCCACCTGGTGACCGGACTGCCGGGAGGAGTTGCCTTCCGTCAACGCGCTCTATCGCGAGTTCCGGGATCAGGGGCTCGAGGTGCTCCTGATCAACTTCCGCGAGTCGGCCGATCACGTGCGCCGCGTCGCGAAGGAGCGCGGCTACGGGGCGCCGGTCCTGATCGACGAGAGCGGCGACGTCACCGGACGCGTCTACGGCGTCTGGGGCCCGCCCACGATCTATCTGGTCGACCGGGGCGGACGTCTGGTCGGCCGTGCCGTCGGCCGCCGCGACTGGAGCACCCCCGCCGCCCGCGCCTTCGTGCGCGACCTCCTCGCGTCGTGATCGGCCCAGGGGCGCCGGGATGACGCGGCCGGTCTGATCCACTGTCCGGCACATCGAGTCGGGTCGAAGAAGGCCGGGCACAACGTGCTGGAGGGCGACGATGGACGACACGACGTCGATGCGTCCTCGCTCTACCGGCTGCTCCGGGCGTTGGCGGGCCACGGCGCATTCGCAGAGCAGGGGGACGGGCCGTCCAGGGTGACGTTTTTGTCGAGGTTCCCGCCGGCGGCGACTTCTACATCCTCTCCGAGATTCTTCACGACTGGAGCGATTCACGCGCCACCGACATTCTCGTCCGTTGCCGTCGCGCAATGCCCAGTACCGCGAAGCTGCTGATCGTGGAGCGTGTGGTCCCGCGCGGGAACGACCCGTCGCCGGCCAAGCTCCTCGACATTCGGATGCTGGTGACGAATGCCGGGGGCCGGGAGCGGACCGAGCACGAGTGGCGAAAGCTCGTGGAGAGCGCCGGCTTGCGCATCGTGTCCATCGTTCGGACCGGAGGGCCCTGGGACGTCCTCGAAGCCGTCGTGCCCGGCGGCGCACACGCCGATCACGCCGCTTGCGCTTGAAGGACGTCGGAGACTGGTCTCCATGAGCCGTGGCATCCGAACCGTCATCCTGTTCGGGGTGCTGGCGCTCGGTGGCTGCGCGCCGGCGTTCGACGCGCAGCCGCCCTCATCGGCGTTCACGCCGCAGGCGGAATGCGAGCGCAACGGTGGCTGGTGGCGACAAGCCATGAACTTCTGCGAGTACCGTTGACGACGACGGCGGTCAGCGGATGAGGCCGAGGTCGAGGGCGAGGCGGACCAGCTCGGCGCGGGTGTGGAGTCCGAGCTTGTCGCCGAGACGCGAACGGTGCGTCTCCACGGTCTTGGTGCTGAGCGACAGACGGTGGGCGATCTCGCGGTTGGTGTGACCGCGGGCCAGCATCTCCAGCACCTGTCGCTCGCGCTGGCTCAGCGCGGGCGTGCGGGTCGATCCCTTCGGTGCCGTCGAGGCCGCGTCGCCGCCGACCTGGACGAACGCCCGGCCGCGGTGAACCGCCCGGATCGCGGCCAGCAGCTCGGAGCTCTCCGAGTCCTTGATGACGTGGCCGGACGCGCCGGCCGTCCGCGCCACCCGCGCGTAGGCGGGGTCGTCGTGCATCGTGAGCACGAGCAGGCGCGTGTCCGGCAGGTCGCGGTGCAGCCGCTCCAGCGTCTCCACTCCGCTCAGCCCGGGCATGGTCAGGTCGATCACCGCCACGTCGGGGTGTGTCTCGCGGGCCCGGCGCAGGGCCTCCTCGCCGTCGGAGGCCTCGGCCACCACCGTCATGTCCGGCTGGGCCTCGAGCAGCATCCGCAGGCCGGCGCGCAGGATCGCGTGATCGTCCGCCAGGAGCAGGCGGATCTTCTTCACGGCCGGGCCGGGGCGAGGGGAATCTCCACCGCGACTCGCGTGCCGCGCCCGAGGGCCGCGTCGATGGTGAGGGTGCCCTTGTGCACGGCGGCCCGCTCGCGCATCGAGTGGATGCCGAGCCCGCGGGTCGTGGAGGCGCTGGCGCTCGGGCGGCGGGGTTCGAACCCGTGGCCGTCGTCCTCGATGACGAGCGTGACCGTCCCGTCGTCCCGGCGCATCGTCACCCGCACGTGGCGGGCGCCGGCGTGGCGGGCGACGTTCGAGAGCGCCTCCTGCATGATCCGGAACAGCGCGGTCTCCACCGCCACGGGCATCCGGTGCTGCTCGAGCCCGGCGGTCTCCAGGGTCACCGCGACGCCCCGCGTGCGAGAAAACTCCTCGGTGTAGCGCTCGAGGGCCGTGACCAGCCCGAGGTCGTCCAGCACGCTGGGGCGCAATCCCCAGGCGAGGCGGCGCACCTCGGCCAGGGCGCGGGTGGCGATCTGGTGCAGCTCGCGGGCCTGGGCCCGGGCGGCCTTGGTCGATCGGACGTCTTGCAGCGCGCTGAGGCCCAGCAGCATCGAGGCCAGGGACTGCGCGGTCTCGTCGTGCAGCTCGCGAGCGATGCGACGCCGCTCCTCCTCCTGCACGGTGATCACCTGGTTCAGCAGCAGGGCCCGGATCTCCTCGGCCTGCTTGCGATCGGTGATGTCGGAGTACAGGCCGTACACGTAGGTCGTGCCGTGACCCTCCAGCGTCGCCACCGCCCGGTCGTGCAGCCAGATCCAGCGGCCATTGCGATGCCGCAGCCGGTACTCGACGTCGAAGGTGCCCGCCCCGGCCTCGAAGAGCTGCTCGAACAGTCTCCGGACCGGCGCCCGGTCGTCGGGATGGATGCGACCGAACCAGCCGTCCGGCCCGGCTCGATACAGCTCCTCGGCCGTGTAGCCGCTGACCTTCTCGACGTTGGGACTGATGAACAGCGCGTTCCCCTCGCGGTCCACGAGCCACACGACGTCGGGGATGTTGGTCACCAGCGTCCGGTAACGCTGCTCGCTGGCGCGCAGCGCGTCGCCGGCTCGCACGCGCTCGATCGCGATGCCGGCCAGCCGCACCGCCCGCTCGATGAGGCGCCGATCGTCGTCGCTCGGCGCGCGGGGCGAGCGGTGATACGTGACCACGACGGCCAGCGCGGCGCCGTCGGCGTCGACCACCGGGACCGCCCAGCACGCCCGCAGGCCGTGACGGAGCGTCAGCGCGCGGTCGGCCGCCCACCGAGGGTCGTCGGCCACGTCGGCGACCACGATCGGCTGCCGCCGGTGCGCCGCGACGCCGCAGCAGCCGCCCTCGGCCCCGACCGTGCCGGTCTCCAGCGCGTGGACGAGCTCGCGCGGCAGGCTCGGAGCGGCGGCCGCCCGCAGGCGCTCGCCCTCCACGAGCAGCACCGCGGCCTGCAGCCCCTCCCCCTGCATCTCGACCGTGCGGGACACGGAGTCGAGCACCCCGGGCAGCGCATCGCCGGCGGCGATCATCTCCAGCACGACCTTCTCGCTGGCCAGCAGCGCCTCCGTGCGCTTGCGCTCGCTGATGTCGACCTGCAGGCACCGCAGGCGTGGCGGCTGCTGACCGTCCCTCACCACGCCGGCGCTGTCGCGCACCCAGACGACACGGCCGTCGGCGGCCAGCATCCGGTACTCCTGGACGTGATCGCGGCCGGCCGCGACCTCGGCCCGGGAGACCGCCAGCACGCGGCCACGATCGTCGGGGTGCACGTGCGTGAGCCAGAAGTCCGGCTCGGCGGTCCAGGCCGCGAGCGGGTAGTCCAGCAGCCGCTCGGCCCGGCGGTTGACGAACAGGGCGCGGCGGGTGACCAGGTCGAACTCCACCACGACGGCGTCAATGCTCTCCACCAGGTCACGGAAGCGCTGCTCGGCCGCTTCGGCATCGGCCCGCGCGCCCCGCTCGGCCGCGAAGAGGCGGGCGTTGTTCAGCGCGACCGCGGCCTGGTCGGCGAAGGCTTCCAGCAGCCGGCGGGCGTCGGCGTCGAAGACGACGCCGGCCCGCGCTCCCACGGTGAGGGCGCCGATGGTGTCGCCGTTCACGAGCAGGGGGACCGCCATGGCCCCGCACCCCTCGCGCGGCTGCGCAGGAGCGCGGAGCTCCGGCGCCGGGGCCCCCGCCGTATCGTCGAGCGGGTCCCGCCCGGTCTGCAGTCGGCGCTCGACCACGGCACGGCCGGCCAGACCGCGGCCCAGCGCCAGGACCGGCGGAAACGCTCGCTCGCCGTCGCCGCCGAGCGCCACCGATTTCAGCATCCCGCCGTCGCGCTCCAGCCGGTACACGGCGGCGCCGCGCGCGTGCAGTAGCGCGGCGACGCTGTCGGCGATGAGCTGGGAGACCTGGCGCGGGTCGAGCGAGTGGGCGAGGGCCTGGCTCACGGCGGCCAGCGCCTCCGCCTCGCGGCGCCGGCGCTCGCCGTGTGCGTCGAGCCGCGCGCCCTCGACGGCCAGCGCGACCTGGGCCGCCAGGGCTCCCAGCGCGTCCACCGTCTCCGGCTCGGGCGCCGCCTCCCCCCGGCCGAAGACGGTCAACACGCCCTCGAGCGCGTACCGACCGGCCAGCGGGACGCCGACGAACCAGTGCACCCGCTCGGCGAGCAGGAAGTCGCGCAGACGCGCGCGCGGATCGCTGGCGGCGTCCTCGACCACGATCGGCTGCCGGTGAAGAGCGACCCAGCCCGTCAGCCCCTCGCCCAGGCTCAGCTCGCCGGGAAGGCCGGTGTGGGCGGTCTCGAGCACGCCGGCCGCGCCGCGCAGCCGGAGCCGGTCGTCGTGGCTGATCCACACGAGGACGAAGCTGTCGGCGACCAGTTCGGCGGCGGCCCGGCTGGCCGCGGCCAGCACGTCTCCGAGCCCCAGGGAGGCCATCATCGCGCGGGCCAGCCGGGGTAAGAGCAAGCTACGATCCGGCGCGAGGGCGGGAGACGCCATCGTGACGCAAGCCTCACCGATCACCCTCAGCGCGTCAAGACCACCCGGGAGCCCGATGGTAGACTCGCCCCCGTGGCGCTGCCATTCGACGGTCTCCTCGTCGTCGACCTCACCCAGAACGTCGCCGGCCCGTTCTGCACGCAGATCCTCGGCGACATGGGGGCCGAGGTGGTCAAGGTCGAGCGGCCCGGCTCGGGCGACGACGCCCGGGCGTGGGCGCCGCCATTCTGGGGCGAGGAGAGCGCCACGTTCATGGCGTTCAACCGCAACAAGCGCAGCCTCGCCCTGGATCTCAAGCGCGAGGGTGGTCTCGAGGTGCTCCGCCGCCTGGTCGCCCGGTGCGACGTCTTCGTGCAGAGCCTGCGGGCGGGTGCGATCGCCGAGCTCGGGCTCGATTTCGCGGCCACCCGCTTCCTCAACCCGCGCGTCGTGTACTGCTCGATCACCGCGTACGGCCCGCACGGCCCCCTGGCCCACCTGCCGGGCTACGACCCGCTGATGCAGGCGTACGCGGGCCTGATGTCGGTGAACGGCCACCCCGGACAGGAGCCCGCCCGCGTCGGCACCTCGATCGTGGACATGGGCACCGGGATGTGGGCGGTCATCGGCATCACGGCCGCCCTGCGACAGCGCGAGCGGACCGGCCGCGCCGTCGAGGTGACCACCGCGCTGTTCGAGTCGGCGCTGATGTGGGTGTCCTACCAGGCCATGGGCTATCTCGGCAGCGGTGAGGTGCCGCAGCCGCAGGGCTCCGGCACCGCGATGATCGCGCCGTACCAGGCGTTCCCGACCGCCGACGGCTACGCGATGATCGGCGCGGGATCCGACGCCCTGTTCGCACGGCTGGGCGCGGCGCTGGACGCGCCCGAGCTGGTGCGGGATCCCCGCTTCGCCGACAACCCCGGGCGCGTCCGGCACCGCGCCGCGCTGGCGGAGGCCGTGTCGGCGCGCACCCGAGAGTTCAAGACCGCCGAGCTGCTTGAGCGGCTGCGCGTGGCCGGCGTCCCCGGCGCGCCGATCCTCACCCTCGACCAGGTCCTCCAGGAGCCCCAGACCCAGGCCAGCGGGATGCTCGTGGGCGCGCCGCACCCGCGCGTGGCCGACTACCGCTCGATCGGCTTGCCGATCCGGTGGGACGGTCAACGGCCCGCCGTCCGCCGGGTGCCGCCGCGGCTCGGCGAGCACTCCACCGACGTCCTCACCTGGCTCGGCTACACGCTCGACGACGTCCGCACGCTCAGGACCCAGGGCCTGGTGCGGTGAGCTACCGCCACCTCCTGCTCGAGCGTTCGGACGATCGCCACGTGGTCACCGTCGTCCTGAACCGTCCGGACCAGCACAACGCGCTCAACACGGCCATGGGCGAGGACCTGCTCGCCTGCTTCACCGCGCTGGCCGCCGACGCCGAGGCGCGGGCCGTCGTGCTCACCGGAGCCGGCGGGCGCGCGTTCTGCGCCGGCGGCGACCTCAAGGAACGCAACGGCATGAGCGACGCGGCGTGGCGGGCCCAGCACGTCATCTTCGAGCAGGCGGCGATGCGCGTGCTCCGCTGCCCGGTACCCGTCGTCGCCGCCGTCGAGGGCTTCGCGCTCGCCGGCGGCTGCGAGCTGGCCATCCTGTCGGATTTCATCGTCGCCGGGGACACCGCGGTGTTCGGCGTGCCGGAGACGACGCTGGGCATCTTCCCGGGCATCGGGGGGACCCAGCTGCTGCCGCGGATCGTCGGGACGCCGCTCGCGAAGGAGCTGATCTTCACGGGCCGGCGGATCAAGGCGGACGAGGCGAAGACCGCCGGCCTCGTCAACCACCTCGTCCCGGCCGGACAGGCCCGGGCCACGGCCACGGAGATCGCTACCACCATCGCGCGCAACGGGCCGATCGCCGTGCGGCAGGCCAAGAAGGCCATCGCCTACGGCAGCGAGACCGACCTGGAGACGGCGATGATCCTCGCCATCGAAGCCTACAACGCCACGGTGGTCACCGAGGACCGGCTCGAAGGGGTGCGGGCCTTCAATGAGAAGCGGCGCCCCCAGTTCAAGGGACACTAACGCCGAGGAACCGACATGGCAGCCATTTTCCTGACCCTCACCGACGAGCAGCGCGCCCTCCGCAACGGCGTGGCCGAAATCTGCCGCCGCTATCCCGGCGAGTACTGGCGCGATCTGGACAGCCGGCGGGAGTACCCCGAGAAGTTCGTCAACGAGCTGACCCAGGCCGGTTACCTGGCCTGCCTCATCCCGCCCGAGTACGGCGGCGCCGGTCTGGGCATGCGCGAGGCCGGGCTCATCCTCGAGACGATCCACGCCAGCGGCGGCAGCGCCTCGGCCTGCCACGCGCAGATGTACATCATGGGCACGGTGCTGCGGCACGGCAGCGAGGCCCAGAAGCGCGCCTGCCTGCCCAAGATCGCCACCGGCGAGCTGCGGCTGCAGGCCTTCGGCGTCACCGAGCCCGACGCGGGCTCGGACACCACCCAGCTGAGGACGACGGCGACCCGCCGGGGCGACGTCTACGTGGTCAACGGCCGCAAGATGTTCATCTCGAGGGCTCTGCAGTCCGACCTCATGCTGCTCCTGGCCCGCACGACGCCCGCCGACCAGGTGAAGCGGCGCACCGACGGCCTGAGCGTGTTCCTGGTCGACATCCGCGACCTCGCGGGGCTGGAGATCCGCCCGCTGCGCATGATGATGAACCACTCGACCAACGCGCTGTTCTTCGACGAGGTGCGCATCCCGGCCGACAGCCTGGTCGGCGAGGAGGGCAAGGGCTTCTCCTACATCCTGTCGGGCATGAACGCCGAGCGGATCCTCGTCGCCTCGGAGTCCATCGGCGACGGCCGCTGGTTCACCGACCGGGCCGTCGCCTACTCCGGACAGCGCGTGATCTTCGGCAAGCCGATCGGCGCGAACCAGGGGGTGCAGTTCCCGATCGCCCGGGCCCACACCGCCGTCGAGGCCGCCGCGCTGATGCGCGACAAGGCCGCCGCGCTCTTCGACGCCGGTGAGCCGTGCGGGGCCGAGGCCAACATGGCCAAGTACCTGGCGGCCGAGGCGGCCTGGGATGCCGGCAACGCCTGCATCGATTGCCACGGGGGCTACGGCTACGCCGAGGAGTACGACGTCGAGCGGAAGTTCCGGGAGTGCCGGCTCTACAAGACCGCGCCGGTCAACAACAACCTGGTCCTGGCCTACGTCGGCGAGCACGTGCTGGGCATGCCCCGCTCGTACTGAGCGCGTGCTCTACTTCGAGGACTTCCCGCCCGGCGACGTGCGCGAGTCCCTGCCGTGGGCGGTGACGCGCGAGCAGATCGTGGCGTTCGCGCAGCAGTTCGACCCCCAGCCGTTCCACACCGACGACGAGGCGGCCCGTCGGTCGATCTACGGCGGGCTGCTCGCGAGCGGCTGGCACACCACGGCCATCGTCATGCGCCTGCTCTGGGAGACGTTCCTGAAGGACGCCGCCTCGCTCGGCTCCCCGGGCGTGGACGAGGTCCGCTGGCTCAAGCCCGTGCGGCCCGGCGACACGCTGCGCGCGCGCTTCACGGTGACCGGGACCCGGCCCTCGACGCGACGGCCCGACCGCGGCGTCGTGCACTCGCTCTCGGAGGTCTTCAACCAGCGCGGCGACCTCGTCATGACCATGCGCGGCATGGGGATGTACGCCCGCCGCCCAGCCTGACAGCCTCTCCCGGGCCACCTCAGGCGTCGACGGCGCCGACGCGACGGCGGCGGGACCCGGCGACGGCGCGCTCGGCCCAGACGGGAGCGCCGAGCGCCTGGAATTCCTCGCGGGCGATCTCCAGATGTCGGGCGGCCCCGGCGTGGTCGCCACGGGTCGCCGCCAGGTCGGCGAGCACCAGTCGCACGCGGGCGGCGAAGAAGCGCGCGCCCAGGCGCTCGGAGGCCGCCAGCGCCTCGTCGAGCGCGCGCCCGGCCTCGTCCGTCGCGCCGCGGGCGCGCGCGATGAGGCCCTCGACCAGCCGGGCCTCCACCACCGCCGGGACGAACGTGACGCCGCGGACGATCTCCTCGCCGCGCGCCAGCAGCGCCGCGGCGCGCTCGACCTGGCCCGCGCTGACGTGGGCGTACGCCTGGAGAATCGTGAACCAGCCCTCCAGCTGCCGGAAGCGCAGGCGACGGAAGGTCTCGCTCGCCTCCTCCAGGAGCGGTAGCGCCTCGCCGATGTTGCCGCTCTCGACGTAGCTGCTGCCCAGGAACCCCTGGGCGAGCCCGCGCGCCATCTCGTCGGGGGCCAGCTCCACGCCGCGCCGGCCTGCCTCGATGCCGGTCGCCCAGTCGCCCCGCGTGGCGTAGATCCAGCCGCGGGTCCAGGCGGCCTGGCTCGCCAGCCGGGGATCCCGCAGCCGGTCGGCCAGGGTCTGGACCCAGACGATCGAGTCGAGCGCCTCGTCGAAGTGGCCCAGCAGCATGTAGCTCAGCGCGCGGGCCCAGTGGGCCATGGCCAGCCACCAGCGCTCGCCGGACCGCTCGAGCAGCGCGACGGCGTGACGCCCGTGCTCGATGCCGCCGCGCAGGTCGCCCGACCAGAACGACTCTCGCGTGAGGATGTATTGCGCCTTGCCCTCGATGGCGACGTCGCCCGCCCGCCGGGCCCCGTCGAGGGCGCGCCGCCCCTCCTCGATCGCGCCGGCGCTGTCGCCGAGGACGCCGAGGGTGGAGGCCAGCCGGAAGTGGTACTCGGCGGTGAGCGTCGGGTCGGCGGCGCGCTCCACCAGGTCGGCGCGGGCGCGCAGCTCGTCCAGGCTCTCCTGGGCGTGCCCGAGCACGAACTGGGCCTGCACGCGCGCGAGCAGCAGGCGGAGCGTGACCGTGTCGCGGCCGCTGGTCAGGCGCGCGGCGTGACGCTCGGCCTCGCGCAGGGCGGCGACGGCATCGGCGCTGGCGTGCGCGGCCATCGCGCGCGTGGCGACCCGATCCAGCGCCTCCACCGCCTTGTCCGCACGTGACGTGCGCGTCCAGTGATAGGCCAGCCGCTCCCACTCGCGGTCGCCCCGCCGCCCGTCGGCGACTTCCAGGGCCGAGGCGGCCGCCACGTGGACGGCCTCGCGCTGGGCCGTCAGCAGACTCTCGTACGCGACCTCCTGGGTGAGCGCGTGGTTGAAGGCGAAGCTCGGGTCGTCGCCGGCCGTCAGCTCGTGGACGAAGTCCAGCCGGGCCAGCTCGGCCAGGTGGGCCGCGACCGAACCGGGCCCGTCCCAGATGGCCTCGAGCAGCGCACGCGGGAAGTCGCGGCCGAGCACGGCCGAGGTCTGGAGCAGCCGCTTGAGCGTGTCGGGCAGGCGATCGATCCGGGCGCCCAGCACGGCGCGCAGGGTGTCGGGGACGCTGGTCGCGCCGACGGGGTCGCCTTGCTCGGCCACCGCGCGGGCCAGCTCCTCGAGGAACAGCGGATTGCCCGAGGCGCGATCGAGGATGGCGCGCGCCAGCGACTCTGGCAGGCGGGCGCGGGTGACGACCGCCTCCACCAGGACGAGGCTGTCGGTCTCGCCGAGCGGCGGCAGGACCATCTCCTCGGCCCACGGCACCGGCGGCCAGCGGGGCTGCCAGTCGGGTCGGTGGGTGGCGACGACCAGCGCCGGCACGTCGCGCAGCGACGCCACGAGCCGGCCGAGGTACGCCTCCGAGGCGTCGTCGATCCAGTGCAGGTCCTCGAGCACGACCAGCAGCGGGCGCCGGCGGCTGCTCTCGAGCGTCAGCCGGCGCAGGGCCTCGAGCGTGCGCTCGCGCGCCACCTCCGGCGCCAGGTCGTCGAGCGCGTCGAGCGCGTCGCCCCCGTCCTTGACGCCGAGGAGCTGCAGGAGGAACGGGGCGTGCTCGGCGGCGTCGAGCTCGAGCGCGCCGAGCGTGCGGCGGACCTTGACGCCGACGGTCTCCGGGGCGTCGAGCTCCTCGATCCCGCACTGGCCCCGGACCAGGTCGAGGATCGGCAGGTAGGGGATCGAGGCTCCGTAGGCGCGACAGCGGGCCTCCAGCGTCGTCGTCTCCGTCGCGCCCAGCGTCCGCCGCAGCTCGTAGAGCAAGCGCGACTTGCCGGCGCCGGCCTCGCCGACGATGCGCACGAAGCGGCCGGCCCCCCCGCGCGCCTCGGTCAGGATCGTGCCGAGACGCCGCAGCTCGTCGTCGCGGCCGACGAAGGGGCCGAACGCGCGCTCGGCGGCGTGCTCGAAGGCGGACCGCGCGGGCGCCAGGCCGAGCGCCCTGTACGCGATCACGGGCTCGCTCCGGCCCTTGACGGTCAGCGTGCCGGCGGCGGCCAGACGCACGTCGCTGCGCACGAGGCGGGCGGTCGCCTCGGCCAGGACGATCTCGCCGGGCGCGGCAGCCTGCTGCAGGCGAGCCGCGACGTTCGTGGTGTCCCCCACCGCGGTGTAGTCCATGCGCAGGTTGTCCCCGATGGAGCCGACGACGACCAGGCCGGTGTTGAGGCCGATCCGCACCGTCAGCTCGGCCCCCGCGCCGAGGCCCGCGTACGAGCTGCGGTCCCGCAGCGCGCGCCGGATGCCGACGGCGGCCCGCACCGCGCGGCGGGCGTCGTCCTCGTGAGCCAGGGGGGCGCCGAACAGCGCCATGAAGCCGTCTCCCAGGAACTGGTTGATCGTGCCCTCGTAGCGGTGGACCTCGGCCAGCGCCAGCTCGAAGAACCCGTTGAGCAGCGCGTGCATGCGCTCCGGACCCACCCGCTCGGCCAGGGGCGTGGAGTTCGCGATGTCGCAGAACAGGACGGTGACCTGCTTGTGCTCGCCGGTGAGCGCGGCCCGCGTCGTGAGGATCCGCTCGGCGAGATGCTTGGGCGTGTAGGCGGCCGGCGACACGAACCCGGCCCGGGGCCGCAGGTCCCGTCCACACTCGAGGCAGAACTTCGCCGAATCCGGCAGCTCCGTGGAGCAGTTGGGGCAGCGCATCACGGAGTCACTCTACCGCCATCGGACAGCCGCCGCGTCGGGCCCGGGAGGCCGGGCTCGCTCAGGCCAGGAACGACCCCAGCATCCAGGCCGCCTTCTCGTGCCGCTCGAGCAGTCCCGTCAGGAAGTCGGCGGTGCCGACGTCGCGGTGGCGGTCGGTCACGGCGTCGACGTCGGTCCGGAGCGCCCGGATCAGCAGCTCGTGGTCGCCGAGCAGCGAGGCCAGCATGTCGCGCGCGGCCGGCACCGTCCCCGGCTTCTCGCCCAGCCGGGCGCTCGCGCGGAACTCCTCCAGCGTGCCGAAGGCGCGGCCGCCCAGCGCCCGCACGCGCTCGGCCACCTCGTCGATGACCTCGTCGAGGGCCTCGTACTGGGCCTCGAAGAACTTGTGCAGGTCGTTGAACTGGGGGCCGACGACGTTCCAGTGATAGTTCCGCGTCTTGGCGTAGAGCAGGAACTCGTCGGCCAGCACGATATTGAGGATGTCGATGACCTTCTGACGGTTGTCGTCGGAGATGCCGATGTCGGCGCCCATGGTGGCTGTCTTCCTCCGCCGTTGGGATGTCCGGCTCGTCCGGAAGGGTTCGGCCGGCGTGCTAGAGTGAGCCCGCGGGAGGCGTCCATGCAAGTCCCCCAGCGCGTGACGATCTGCGAGGTCGGGACCCGCGACGGGTTCCAGATCGAGCCGGACTTCATCCCGACCGAGCAGAAGGTCGAGGTGGTGAACCTGCTGTCCGAGGCCGGGGTGCCGCGCATCGAGGTGACCTCGTTCGTGCACCCCAAGGCGGTGCCGCAGCTTCGTGACGCCGAGGCGGTGATGGCGGCCGTCCGGCGGCGGCCCGGCACGCGGTACGCCGCCCTGGTCCCGAACGACAAGGGCGCGGCCCGCGCCGTCGACGCCGGCGTCGACGCCATTCACACGGTGGTGTCGGCCAGCGAGAGCCACAACGTGGCCAACGTCAACATGACGATCGGCGAGTCGATCGACAAGCTGCGCGACGTGGCCCGGATCGCGGCCCGGGCCAACGTGCCGATGCAGTGCGGCATCTCCACGTCGTTCGGCTGCCCGTTCGAGGGCGACGTCCCGCTCGACCGTCTGCAGGGCCTCGTCGCCCGCCTGGTGGACCTCGGCGCCCGCGGGATCGGGCTGGCCGACACCACGGGCATGGCCAACCCGCGACAGGTCGCCAGCGTGCTCGAGCGGTTGATGCCGCGCTTCCCCGGCGTCGAGTGGACGCTGCACACGCACGACACGCGCGCCATGGCCATCCCGAACATCCTGGCCGCGCTGGAGTGCGGGGTGACGAACCTGGATGCGTCCATCGGCGGCCTCGGCGGCTGCCCCTTCGCGCCGGGCGCCTCCGGCAACGTCTGCACGGAGGACCTCGTGCATTGCCTGCACGCGATGGGCGTGGAGACCGGCATCGACTTCGACCGGCTGGTCGCCGCCGCCCGCCGCGTCGAGCAGATCGTGGGCCGCGCGCTGCCCGGTCAGATCATCAAGGCCGGCCCATCCACGCGGCGCTATCCGGTGCCGGACGCGGTGGCGGGCCGGCTGAAGGCGTCGTGACCAAGCGCGGGCGGCGGATGCTGGCGGCGATGGACCGGGCGACGATGCTGTGGACCATCCCCAACGTGGGCCGCGCCAAGGGCCGCGTGATCCGCCGGCTCATCGACCGCCACCGGCCGACCCGCGCCATCGAGATCGGCTCGCTGCTCGGCTACTCGGCCATCCTGATCGCGGGCGCCTTGCCGCCCGGCGGCCGTCTGCTCTGCATCGAGGCGAACGACTACCTGGCCAAGTTCGTCAAGCGCAACGTCGACGCCGCCGGGCTCGGGCGCAAGGTGCGCGTGGTGGTGGGCGACGCCCTGCGCGCCATCCCGCTCCTGCCGGGCCGCTTCGACTTCGTGCTGATCGACGCGCGCAAGGAAGACTACCTCGACTACCTGCGCCAGCTCGAGCCCAAGCTCGTGGCCGGCGCGGTCGTGGTCGCCGACAACACGGGGGTCTTCCGCAGGGACGTCGCGCCGTACCTGCAGTACGTCCGTGACCCGAGCAGCCCGTGGCAGTCGCGCGAGTACGAGTTCGGCGACGACACCATGGAAGTGAGCGTGCGGACATCGCGCGGCGGCCCGGCCCCGCGGGAGTGACTCCATGAAGCTGGCGGCGTATCTCTCTCCCGGTGGCGATCTGGCGGCGGCGGTCGAGCTGGCGAGCCGGGCCGACGCGCTCGGGTACGACAGCGTGTGGGTCACCCACGGTCTGGGCCGCGACTCGTTCTTGGTCCTGGCCGCGTACGGAGCGGCGACCACGCGGGTCGGCCTCGGCAACGGCGTCGTGCCGATCTACCCGCGCCATCCGGTGGCCATGGCCCAGGCCGCGCTCACGCTCGACGAGATGACGGGCGGCCGCTTCCGCCTGGGGATCGGCGTGAGCCACCGCGCCTCGATCGAGGCGATGCTCGGCCTGGCCGTCGTGGATCCCCTGGCCGTCATGCGGGAGTACGTCGCCGTGCTGCGGGGCGCCCTCGGCGCCGGCGTCGCCTTCGAGGGAAAGTACTACCGGGTGCACTGGAGCCTGGCGCTGCCCACGAAGCCGCCGGCGCCGCCGGTGTACCTGGCGGCCCTCGGACCGAAGATGTGCGAGCTGGCCGGAGAGATCGCCGACGGCGCCATCCTGTGGCTATGCTCACCCGACTACGTCCGCGACGTCGCGCGGCCGGCGATCGAGCGGGGCCGGCGCCGGGCCGGCAAGACCCTGGACGGCTTCGAGCTCGTCGCCGCCGTCCCGCTCGCCATCACCGACGACCCGGCCACCGCGCGCGCGGCCTTCCGCGCGGAGCTGGCCCGTTACGCGGCGCTGCCGTTCTACCGCGCGATGATGGAGGCCAGCGGTCTGGGCGACGGCCTGCGCGCGTTCGACCACGACGGCGCGGTGCCCGAGTCGATGGCGAGCGCGCTCGGCGGCGTCGGCGACCCCGGAGCGGCCCGCGCGTACCTCGAGGCGTATCGCAAGGTCGGCGTCACGCTGCCCGCTGTGCGACCGATCACGTTCCCGGACGCGCCCTGGTACCGTCGCACGCTGGAGGAAGCGGCCGGGTGGTAGCGCGGGCGCTGGCCGCGCTGGCCGTGGTCCTGGTGACCGCGGGGTGCGCGGGCGGGCGCGGCGAGCGCGCGCGCATGCTTCCCGTGGACCACCGCGCCTCGCTGCTCTACGTCGCGCTCGGCGACAGCACGGTGGAGGGGGTGGGGGCGACGACGGCCGACGGCGGCTACGTGGCGCGCATCCACCGGCGCCTGCGCACCGTGTACCCCCGGGCGGGCGTCGTGAATCTCGGGGTGGGTGGGGCCACCTCCGGCGACGTGGTCTCCGACCAGCTCGAGCGCGCGGTGCTGCTGCGGCCGCGGCTGGTGACCCTCTCGATCGGCCCCAACGACATCACGGGCCACGTCCCGGTCACCGAGTACGAGCGCCACGTCGACACGATCTTCCGCCGGCTGACGCGGGAGACGAGCGCCGTCGTCGTCGCCAATCTGCTGCCCGACCTGGCCGTCACGCCGCGCTTCCGCGGGCGGGACACGACGCGCGATGTCGGCGCGCTGACCGTGCGGTTCAACGAGGCGCTGCTCCGGCGGGCGCGCGCCAGCGGGGTCGAGGTGGTGGACCTGTATCGCCCGAGTCAGGCGGAGATTCCCGATCGCCCGGAGCTCGTGGCCGGCGACGGCTATCACCCGTCGGATGCGGGGTACGAGCGATGGGCCGAGCTGGTCTGGGCCGGCGTGGCCCGGCGCATCGCCGCTCGCTGAATAAGGGCGTCCCCCTCGTCGTCCAATCGCACGTCGAGAGCCGGCAGGGAGGTGGCGAGGCCATGCGATGCGTTCGAATGCTCGGGTTCGTGCTGGCGATGCTGGCGCTGCCGCCCGTGATCGGCCGGGCGGCCGCCGCCGATCTCCGCCTCCGTCAGCTCCCGGAGGCGCTGAAGAGCGCGCCGGCCCAGCCGCCGACGTCGGCGATGCGGCGGGGCGGCGACCCCGGGCCCCAGGAGCGCCGCGACCGCCACGACGACGGCCGCGAGCACGGCGGGCGGCCCGGCCACCATCGGAGGGTCATCATCGTCCCCCAGACGGTCTTCGTGACGCCGAGCCGATGCTGGCAGCCCGGTTACTGGACGTACCAGTTCGTGCCGCAGTACTACACGTACAGCGCCTGGGTGGCCGGCCAGTGGTCGCCCGATGGCCGCTGGATCGACGGACACTATGCGCCCGCGCAGTACAGCTCGGGTTACTACCAGCCGCTCTGGGTCGAGGGGTACTACACCGCCTGCGATTGAGGGGTGGGCGTCTGCGATAATACGCCGGCTCATGGAGGTCTTTCTCACCACCGACGGTCTCGTCGCGCTGCTGACCCTGACGGCCCTGGAAATCGTCCTCGGCGTCGACAACCTCGTGTTCATCTCGATCATCAGCGGCCGGCTGCCGCCCGCGCAGCAGCCGCTGGCCCGCAAGGTCGGCCTGCTCCTCGCCCTCGGCACCCGCGTGGCCCTGCTGTTCACGCTGTCGTGGATGATGGGCCTCACCCGTCCGCTGGTTCGCGTCCCGCTGGCCGACGAGATCTCGGGCCGGGACCTGATCCTCCTGCTCGGCGGCCTCTTCCTGATCGCCAAGGCGACCTGGGAGATCTACGACAAGGTCGAGGGTGGCCAGCACGCGCCCGGCGGCGGGGGCGGACGGCGCGGGTTCGCGTCGGTGGTGGTCCAGATCATGATCCTCGACATCGTGTTCTCGCTCGACTCCGTCATCACCGCGGTCGGGATGGTCAACGAGCTGGCCATCATGGTCACCGCCATCGTCATCGCCATGGCGGTGATGCTGTTCGCCATGGAGACCGTGAACGGATTCATCGAGACGCACCCCAGCCTCAAGATCCTCGCCCTGGCGTTCCTCATCCTCATCGGAGTGGTGCTGGTCGCCGACGGGCTGGGCCAGCACGTCGCCAAGGGCTACATCTACTTCGCGATGTCCTTCTCGCTCGGCGTGGAGCTGCTGAACATCCGGTATCGCGGCCGCCGGCCCCGCCGCACCCGCCGATGACGCCGCCCTAAGCATGCGCCGCTACGTGGCCGCCCGGCTGGCGCAGTCCGCGCTCGTCGTGCTGCTGTCGCTCACCGCGGTGTTCGGCATGGTGCGTCTGGGCGGCGACCCCGTGCTGCTGTTCCTGCCGATGGACATCCAGACCAAGGACGTGAACGAGTACCGCGAGCGGCTGGGGTTCAACGATCCGCTGCTCGTGCAGTACGGCCGCTTCATGGCCGGCGCCCTCCGCGGGGACTTCGGCCAGTCGTTGCGATACCGGCGCGACGCGCTGGGCCTGGTGCTCGAACGGCTGCCGGCCACGCTGCTGCTGGCCGGCAGCTCGATCGCGCTGACCTTGCTGGTCGCGGTGCCTCTCGGCGTGCTGACGGCTGGGCGGCGCGACACGCTGGTCGATCACCTGGGCACGCTCGCGCATCTGGTGATGCCCTCGATCGTGCTGGCCGCGTTCTTCGCCGCTCGGGTGGCGCGCCTGACGCGGTCGGCGACGCTCGACGTCCTGGGGGAGGAGTACATCAAGACGGCCCGCGCCAAGGGGCTACGAGAGTCGCGCGTGGTCGCCAAACACACGCTGCGCAACTCGGCGATCCCGATCGTGACGCTGGCCGGGCTGGAGGCGGGCCAGCTGCTCGGCGGAGCCGTCGTCGCCGAGACGATCTTCGCGTGGCCGGGCCTGGGGCGTCTGACCGTGCAGGCGCTGCTGAACCGCGATTTCCCGGTGGTGATGGCCGCGGTGTCGTTCACCTCGATC
>Ga0075429_100000023_pt1 | contig 68064 bp, 70 predicted proteins | sample RhiMetdeltSRZDD3_FD_75295 | JGI IMG/M metagenome (GOLD analysis project Ga0075429, IMG submission 75295) | Populus rhizosphere microbial communities from Tennessee, USA - Rhizosphere MetaG P. deltoides SRZDD3 | ecosystem: Host-associated > Plants > Roots > Rhizosphere > Soil | place: USA...
CAACGGAGGGGGAGCCCGAGCGCCAGCCCGGCGCCGCCGGGCTGGGGCAACTGGGCGGGGATGGCCAGCTCGAGGCACGTTGAGCGCCGGCGCAACCGGGCGGGCGTTGCCGGGTTCGAGGCGGGCGTTGAGCGGCCCGCCCAATCGAGCGGGTGCCAGAGCGGCGGCCCGGCTTCGCCGGGCTGCCGCGAACGTCGGGGGGGTATGGGGGGCCATTTCGGGGCCCCCCATCTCCATATGACCGGGGCCGAGCTGCTCGTCCGCTGTCTGGAGCGCGAGGGCGTGCGGTACGTGTTCGGCGTGCCGGGCGAGGAGACGCTCGACGTCAACGACGCGCTGGCGCGCTCGTCGGTGCGGTTCGTTCCCGTCCGCCACGAGCAGGCCGCCGCGTTCATGGCCGACGTGTGGGGGCGCCTCACCGGCCAGGCCGGCGTGTGCCTGGCCACGCTGGGACCGGGGGCCACCAACCTCGCCACCGGGATCGCCGACGCCAACCTGGACCGCGCCCCGGTCGTGGCGATCACCGGCCAGCTCGCGCGGGATCTGCTTCACAAGGAGTCGCACCAGTTCGTGGACATCGTGAACGTGTTCAGGTCATTCACGAAGTGGAACGCCCGGATCGAGACCGGCGCCGTCGTGGCCGAGGCGGTGCGCAAGGCGTTCAAGCGGGCCCAGGAGGAGAAGCCCGGCGCCTGCCACCTCGAGCTCCCGGAGGACGTGGCCCACGGCGAGGCCGAGGGCGAGCCGCTGGCGCCCGATCGGCCTCGACGTCCCTCTCCCGATCGGCCCTCGCTGGCCCGCGCGGCCGACGTGATCAACCGGGCCGAGACGCCGCTGATCCTGGCCGGCAACGGCGTGATCCGAGGGGGGGCCGCGGCCGAGCTCACGGCGCTCGCCGAGCGGGCCCGTATCCCCGTCGTCACGACGTTCATGGCCAAGGGCGCCGTGGCCGCCGGGCATCCGCTGGCGCGGGCCACGGTCGGTCTCACCTCCGACGATCCCGGGCGACTCGGCTTCTCGAGCGCCGACGTCGTGATCGCGGTGGGCTACGACCCGGTGGAGTGGGCGCCGTCCCGGTGGAACCCTGTCGGCCGGCGTGACATCGTGCACGTCGACTTCACGGCGGCCGAGGTGGACGCGCGCTACCAGCCGTCGGTCGAGATCGTCGCCGACGTGCGGGAGGCCCTGGAGCTGCTGGTGCCGCTGGTGGCGGCCCGCCCCGAGCGGCGTCTGCCCGCTCCGCCGGCGGTGGACCCCCGGCGCGGCGACGACGCGTTTCCGCTGCTGCCTCAGCGCATCATCGCGGACCTCGAGTCGGTGCTGGGCCCCGAGGACCTCGTCGTCTCCGACGTCGGCGCCCACAAGCTGTGGGTCGCCAAGCGGCTGGCCGCGCGGGCGCCGAACACCGTGATCATCTCCAACGGCTTCGCCTCGATGGGCATCGGGGTGCCCGGCGCCATCGCGGCCCGGCTCGCCCGCCCCGAGCGGCGCGTGGTCACCGTCGCCGGTGACGGCGGGGTCCTGATGAACATCCAGGAGCTGGAGACGGCGGTGCGGCTCGGCGTGACCTTCGTGGTCCTGGTGTTCCGCGACGACGGCTACGGGGTGATCCGCTGGAAGCAGCAGCGACAGTTCGGCCGCACCGCCGGCGTGGAGTTCGGCAATCCCGACTTCGTGGCGCTGGCCCGTGCATTCGGGTGCGGGGGCGTGGCGATCTCCGCCGCCAAGGAGCTGCGACCCGCGCTCGAGCGCGCGCTGGCGTCGCCCGTCCCGGTCGTGATCGACTGCCCCGTGGACTATCGCGAGAACGACCGCCTGGCCGAGTAGCGACCGTTCTCCCAGCATTTACAACCGCGCGCTCGCTGGCACGCGTTTCGCTCCTCCACCGGCCATGAAGAAGCGCAAGAAGTCCGTCCGGAGACGCCCGTCCAGAAACAAGCACGAGGGGGCGCAGCTCGGACCGCCGGCCGCGGAGACGGTCTGGCAGCCGAGCGATCAGGAGCGTGACGCCGAGGCCGAGCTGCGCGCCTACACGTCCACGAGCCCCGCCCTCACGGCCGGCGATCTGGATGCGGACTGGCGGCGCGCGGACAGCGTGGGCGAGGAAGCGCCGGGGGGTACGGTGGCGACGCCCGATCAGGACGTCGTCGACGACCTCGGCCGCGCCCTGGGCGTGCCCCGCGCGCCCGACGAGCCGTTCCGGCCGTCGAGCGAGATTCTCGAGTCGCGCGATCGTCGCCGCGCGGACCAGGAGGAGTGAGCATGCGGAACATGATGACGCTGATGGGGGGCGTCGCGCTGGGCGCCGGCGCGATGTACCTGATGGACCCCGACCGCGGCGAGCGGCGCCGCGCCGGGCTGCGCGGGGCGCTGGAGGACCTGGGCGAGAGCGAGATGGTCGAGCGCGCGCGTGGTCTCGAGCCGCTGACGGCGGCCCGCCAGCTCGGCGGCGAGGCCATCCGGCGCTTCGGCGGCGACCTCGGCCAGGTGCCGGACCTGGCCGCGACGTTCGCGCGGCTGACGCGCCGCCGGGGCGCACGCCGTCGGCGGTGGCAGCTCGCGGAGACGCGCGACTGGGTCGTGCTCGGCGGCGTCGTCGGCGCCATCGCGACCGGGCTGTGGCTGGGCCGCCGCGCCCTGAACCACGCCGAGGGTATCGAGGTGGCCCACTCGGTCACGGTGGACGCGCCCGTCGAGCGCGTGTACGAGTTCTGGAACGACTTCGAGAACTTCCCGCGCTTCCTCTCCCACGTGCGCGAGGTGAAGCGCGTCGGCCCCGACCGGACGCACTGGGTCGTGGCCGGACCGGGGGGTGCGCCGGTCGAGTGGGACGCCGTGGTCACCCGGCGCATCGCCAACGAGGAGATCGGCTGGCGGACCGTCGAGGGCGCGCTGCTCGAGCACGAGGGCAGCGTGCGGTTCCATCCCGCCGGTGGCGGAACCCGGGTCGACGTGCGCATGACCTACCGGCCGGTGGGCGGCGCGCTGGGGCACGGGCTGGCCGCCGTGCTCGGACGCGATCCGGCGCGGCTGATCGGCGACGACCTCGGCCAGCTGGCTGGCCAGCTGCGCGGCCCGCGCCCGGCGGTGGGCGAGACGGGCCAGTGGCGCTGAACGGATCCCCGGGGGCGCCGAACGAATCGGTGGTCCGGGTGGCGGCGGTGGCCGACCTGCACTGCGGGAAGACCTCGCAGGGCGCGCTGCAGCCGCTGTTCGCCCGGATCGCCGAGAGCGCCGATGTCGTCCTGGTGTGCGGCGATCTCACCGATTACGGGCTGCCGGAGGAGGCGCGCGTGCTGGCCCGCGAGATCAGCGGCGTGATCAAGGTGCCGATGGTCGGCGTGCTCGGCAACCACGATTACGAGTCCGGCCATGCCGACGAGGTGTGTGGCATTCTCGGCGACGCCGGCATCCGCATCCTCGACGGCGACAGCGTGGAGATCGCCGGGCTGGGGTTCGCGGGCGTCAAGGGTTTTGCCGGCGGCTTCGGCGATCGGGCGCTGCAGTCGTGGGGCGAGCCCGTGCTCAAGCAGTTCGTCCGGGAGGCGGTGGAAGAGGCGCTCAAGCTGGAGGCGGCGCTGGCCCGGCTGCACACAGCCAAGCGCATCGCGCTGCTGCACTACTCGCCCATCCGGGCGACGGTCGAGACCGAGCCCGCCGAGATCCTGCCGTTCCTCGGGTCCAGCCGGCTGGAGGATCCCATCAACCGGTACAACGCGGCGCTGGTGGTGCACGGGCACTCGCACCACGGCGCCCCCGAGGGCCGGACGGCGACCGGGGTGCCGGTCTACAACGTGTCGCTGCCGGTGCTGCGCGCGGCCTTCGGTGACCGGCCGCCGTTCCGGCTCTTCGAGGTCCCGGCCGTCCCCGACGTCGCGGCCGTGGTCACGGCGGCGTGATGAGCACGCTCTGCGTCGATCCGGTCGCGCGCGCGTACTACTGCCGGGTCATGGGACGCCTGGCCGACAGCGGGATCCCTTTCCTGGTGGGCGGCGCCTACGCCTTCGAGCGCTATACCGGGATCAGCCGGAACACGAAGGACTTCGACCTGTTCCTGCACCCGCGCGACGTCGACCGCGCGCTCGAGGCGCTGGCCGCCGCCGGCTGCGAGACCTGCCTGCCGTTCCCGCACTGGCTGGCCAAGGCGTCGTGCGGCGAGGACGTCGTCGACATCATCTTCAGCTCCGGCAACGGCATCGCGCTGGTCGACGACACCTGGTTCCACCACAGCGTGGCCGACACGGTGCTCGGCGTCGAGGTGCGGCTCATCCCGCCCGAGGAGATGATCTGGTCGAAGGCGTTCATCATGGAGCGCGAGCGGTTCGACGGCGCCGACGTCGCCCACATCCTGCGCGCGTGCGGTGACACGCTGGACTGGCCCCGCCTGCTCGAGCGCTTCGGCCCTCACTGGCGCGTGCTCCTCACCCACGTGATCATGTTCGGCTTCATCTACCCGTGCGAGCGCACGCGGGTGCCGGCCGCCGTGGTGCGCGAGCTGATGGGCCGGCTCGACACCGAGCTGACGCGCCCGAGTCGCGAGCGCGTCTGCCAGGGCACGCTCGTCTCGCGCGCGCAGTACCTGGTGGACGTCGAGGAGTGGGACTATGCCGACCCGCGCCTGGCGCCGGAGGGAAACCTGACGCACGCCGAGCGGGAGCGATGGACGGCGGGGATCGCCGAGGACGGGTCGCCGGCGCCGCTGATGCGGGACGAGCCCACCGCCGCCTAGCCGAAGCCCCGGCCCCCGGGCGGTCGTGTACACTTCAGCCGCGACGCCGGAGCGCGTCAGCCACAGGGGGGGCCATGGCGAAGATCGAGAGGTATTCGGCGCCGGGCGTGTTCGATCCGCCGACCTACAGCCAGGCGGTGAAGGTGACGGATGCCAAGGCCATCGTGTACATCGCCGGGCAGGTGGCCTACGACAAGGACGGCGGGCCGCTGCATCGGGGCGATTTCCGGGGGCAGGCCCGGGAAGCGTTGAAGGCGATCAAGGCGCTGGTCGAGGCGCAGGGCGGCACGCTCGACAACGTCGTCAAGCTGAACACCTACGTGACCGACATCCGGTACCGCGCCGACCTGGTACCCGTCCGCGAGGAGTTCTTCGGCAAGAAGGGCCCGGCGTCCACCCTCGTCGCGGTCCCCGCGCTGGCGCACCCCGACTGGATGATCGAGATCGAGGCCGTCGCCATCGTGTGAGCGTCGCCCGGAGGCCGACGGGAGCCGTCCTCGGCCGGCGGCCTGCCCGAGGTCGGGGCTACGCCAGCGCTCTCAGGTCGAAGCGGGCGTGCGAGGTGTCGAGCGGCGCCCACAGGTCGCCGAGCTTCGCGAGGCGGGCGGGGACGTTGTCCATGCGGAAGTCCTCGATCTCGAAGCCGCGCGCGACCTCGTCCCAGGTGACCGGTGTCGACACGGTGGCGCGGGGCCGCGGCCGCACCGAGTACACGGACGCCAGCGTGCGGCCCCAGGCGTTCTGGTTGAAGTCGACGAGCACCCGCCCGGCCGGCCGCGCGGCCTTCTTGTACACGGCGGTGAGCAGCCGCGGGTGACGGCGGGCCACGTCGACCGCGATCGTCTTGCTCACGTCCCACACCTGCTTCTGGGTGGGGCCGCGGACGATCGGCACGTAGACGTGGACCCCGCGCGAGCCGGTGGTCTTCACCCAGGTCGGCATGCGGAGGGCCCGCAGGGTCTCGTTCAGCGTCCGGGCCGCCTCCAGCACCGTGGCGAAGGGCACCTCGCCGACGGGATCGAGGTCGAAGTGCAGGTAGTCGGGCCGGTCCACGTCGTCGCAGCGCGCGTACCACTGGTTCAGGTCGATGCAGCCGAGGTTGATCACCCACATCAGCGCGGCCAGGTCGTCGACCACGGGAAAGTCGATGACGCTGCCGGAGCCGTGCTCGATGGCGCAGGTCGTGATCCACTCGGGCCGCGGGCGGGGGGCCCGCTTCATGAAGAAGAAGTCCCCGCTCGCCCCGTTCGGGTAGCGCTTCATCACCATGGCGCGGTCGCGCAGGTGCGGCAGCAGGACCGGAGCCACCGTGACGTAGTACTGCAGGAGGTCGCCCTTGGTGGCGCCGATCTCGGGGAAGAAGATCTTGTCGAGGTTGGTCAGGCGCACCCGGCGACCGCCCACCTCCATCTCGACGTCGGCCCGCGTCCGCGGGATGACGAAGGGCGCCGCGATTGCCGGACCGCCGGGGCGGGTCGCCGGACGGCGCGGCCGCGCGGCGCGGCGCGGCGCCTGCGGGGGGCCGGCGGAGGCCCGGCCGCGCGGTCGCGCGGGCCGTCGCGCCATCAACGGGCCGGGGTCAGGCGCGGCGGACGTGGACCGTGACGGACGGCGCCGGCCACGGGCACGTAGTCGAGCTCGACTCCGTCGCGCACGCAGCGCAGGAGCAGGCCGCCGCGGCTCATGTCGCCGCGGCCCACGAACGCCGCCGGGAACGTCAGGCGCTCGCCGAACACGTCCAGCAGCACCGCGACGTACTTGTCGGAGGCGATGGAGCCGAGCAGGGTGACGTCGGCCTCCGCACCCAGCGTCCGGGCCACGGCCCGGGCCGAGGTCAGCAGCGGCCCGCGGTAGCGCGGGTTGGTGGCGTGGATGTCCACGCGGGCAGCGGCCCGGAGCGAGGCCAGCGTGACCCGATCGTCGGTCGGCCGCAGCCCCGCGTTGGTCGTGATCACGAGCGGCGCGCCGAACCGCGCGGCGTAGGCGAGCTTGCCGCGGAAGTAGAGCCCGGACAGGAACGAGAAGACCTCGCCCAGCGTCGCCCCGTACGGCTCCCGCAGCCGGCGCGCCAGGTCGAACGATGCCCGCGGCGAGAAGAGCAGGGCGGCGCGCTCCCCGCCGCAGTGGGCAGGAGAGAGCAGGAACACGCGCGGCCGGCTCATGCCGCCGACCGCGGGGCGCGCGCGCTCACGGATCGGAGCAATCGCGGAGGTGGCCGCAGTTCGGGCAGATGATCTTGCAGTGGCGCTCCTCCATCCGCTCGCCGCAGCGTTCGCAGAGGTGCACCCACTGCCGGCCGACGGGCCGAGTCGTCGTCGGGCGGTCGCCGGTCTGGTCCATGCCCTCAGCCTGCCGTCCTCACGCCGTCCAAGTCAACGTCAACGTGTCGTCGCGCGGCCTCCGGCCGTACACTCTCGGGGTGGACGGTGAGTGGTCGGATCCGGAGTTCCTGCGTGCGATCTTCGGCGAGACGGAGATCGTGCGCAAGCCGCTGACGGGCATCGTCAGCGGCTATCACGTCCTGCCCTACATCCTCATCGCGCCCGAGCACGACCAGCCGGCCCGGGCGGTGGAGGTGCGCGGACGCATCAAGGTCTCCCCGCGCCTGGTGATCGCGCCGGGCGGGGACGGGCCGACCTACGGCGAGCTGTTCAACGACCGCGAGCTGATGGACCACCGCCTGGTGGCCCGCGTGTTCAGCTTCCGCTACGCCTCGAAGGTGATGCTGGAGAGCGAGGATCTGGCCATCCGCCGGCACGAGCACGATCCCGCGCGGCACCTGGAGCGGGTGCTCGACGAGCTGTCACGCCGCGAGGTCATCGACACCGGCGTGATCATGTCCCCCGACGCGCGGTTCTATCCCGTGTCGCTCGACCGGTTCATCCGCGAGATCCTCGACCAGGAATTTCGAGAGTAGCCAGCAGGGTCGTCAGGGCGGTCGGATCGACCGGCTTGACCAGCACGTCGTCGAACCCGGCGTCGAGCGCGCGCTGGCGGTCCTCCGGCTGTCCGTAGCCGGTGAGGGCGATCAGCACCGGCCGCCGCCCGGGCGCCGTCCGGAGCTGGCGGGCGACCTCGTAGCCGTCCACTCCCGGCAGGCCGATGTCCACCAGGGCGATGTCGGGGTCCTTGTCGCGGGCGATCGCGATCGCCCGGCCGCCTTCGGCCGCGGCCTCCACCGTGTGACCTTCCAGCTCGAGTAGCACCCGTAGTGCCTCACGGGCGTCGGCGTTGTCCTCGACGATCAGGATGCGGCGGCCCGCAGGAAGGGAGGCCATGGGTGGTAGCTCCAGCCTATCATCTCCGCCAAGTCACCGGCGCTGTCCTTGACACGTCGAAGTGGCGAATGTTATCAAGCCTCTGGACGCAACGCCCGAGGAGGGAGCTCCCGCATGAACCTCAACGCGCCGAACGTCAAAACGCTCGGATCACTCGTGCTCGCCGCGAGCCTGGCCGCGCCGGGAATGCCGGCCGACGCCCAGGGCCCGATTCGCATCGGCGCCTCGCTCTCGCTCACCGGCACCTACGCCAAGCTCGGCAAGAATCAGCACGAGGGCTACCAGCTCTGCATCAAGGATCTCAACGCCAGGGGCGGGCTGCTCGGCCGCAAGGCCGAGCTGGTCGTGTACGACGACCAGTCCATGCCGGCCACGGCCGTGCGGCTGTACGAGAAGCTCATCACCGAGGACAAGGTCGACGCCGTGATGGGACCGTACTCGTCGCCGGTGTCCGAAGCGTCCGCCAACGTCACCGAGAAATACAAGAAGGTGATGGTGGCTCCGCTGGCGGCGACCACCTCGATCTTCAAGAAGGGCCGCAAGTACGTGTTCATGGTCATCTCGCCGGCCGAGGGGTACCTCGAGGGGCTGATCGACATGGCCGCCAAGCGCGGCCTCAAGACGATCGCGGTGGTCAACGAGGACACGCTGTTCTCCAAGGCGGCGGCCGCCGGCGCCGTCGAGCTGGCCAAGAAGAAGAGCCTGCAGATGGTGTTCAGCGAGGCCTACCCCAAGGGCAACACGGACTTCTCGGCGCTCCTGACCAAGATCAAGGCCGCCAACCCGGACGTCCTGGCCGCCGCGACCTACTTCGACGACGCGGTCGCCCTCACCCGGCAGATGAAGGAGCTCAACGTGAATCCCAAGATGTACGGGGTCACGGTGGGCGGCGACCTGCCGGAGTTCTACGACACGCTGAAGCAGAACGCGGAGTTCATCTACGGGGCGACCCAGTGGGAGGCGACGCTGCCCTACCCCGGCAACCAGGAGTTCTTCGATAGCTACAAGAAGGACTTCGGGCACGAGCCGTCCTATCACTCGGCGGCGGGCTACGCCGGGTGCCTGCTCTACGCCGAGGCCGTGAAGCGCGCGAACTCGCTGGACGCCGACCGGGTGCGCGAGCAGCTGCTGAAGCTCGAGACGAAGACGATCTTCGGCGATTACAAGGTCGACGCCGACGGCTTCCAGGTGGCGCACAAGATGGTGACCTTCCAGTGGCAGGGCGAGAAGAAGGTCACGGTGTGGCCGGACGAGCTGGCCCACGGCAAGCCGCGCTTCCCGACGCCGGCCTGGAACCAGCGATAGCACCCCGGAGGGGGCCTCGGCGGCCCCCTCCGATGCCTCCCCCGAGACCAAAAGCAGGGTTGCGCCGGCCGAGCCGGCGCTCGGACCCGCTGGCCGGAGCACGGCGAGGTGACGGGCCCATGAGCTCGGAGACGCGTTGAGGTGACGGGCCCATGAGCGTCGTGGTGACGCCGGAGAATTCTCGGAGGGGGCCTCGGCGGCCCCCTCCGAAGCCTCCCCCCGCGACCCAGAAGCAAGGTTGCGCCGGCGGAGCCGGCGCTCGGATCCTCGCTGGTCGAGCACGGTGAGGTGATGGGCCCATGAGCGTCGTGGTGACGCCGGAGATGGTCGGGCAGGTGGTCATCTCGGGGGTGCTGTCGGGGGCGCTGTACGCGATGGTCGCGCTGGGGCTGGCCCTGATCTTCGGGGTGATGCGCGTGATCAACATCGCCCACGGCGCACTGCTCATGCTCGGCGCCTACGTGACGTTCTTCCTCTACAGCCGGGCCGGGCTGAATCCGCTCCTGACGGTGCCGATCGCCATGGCCACGCTGTTCGTGGTCGGCGTCGTCCTGCAGAAGGGCCTCGTCGCCAGGGTGGTCGACGCGCCGGAGCTCTCCTCGCTGCTGCTCACGTTCGGGATCTCGATCGCGCTGGTCAACCTGGCCCAGAACCTGTTCTCGTCCGACCTGCGCGCGGTCGAGTACCTCACCGGCTCCTGGCTGGTGGGAGGGCTGGCGCTGTCCAAGCCCCGCGCCATCGCGTTCGTCTTCTCGGCGATGGTGACGGCGCTGGCGTTCCTGTTCCTCAAGACGACGCGCCTCGGCAAGGCCATCCGCGCCACCTCGCAGAGCCGGGAGGTGGCGATGGTGTGCGGCGTCGACGTCGCCCGCATCCACCTCGTCACGTTCGGGCTCGCCAGCGCGCTGGCCGCCGGCGGCGGCGCCCTGCTGGCGGTGATCGTCGCCATCCAGCCGGAGATGGGCGGCGTGTGGACGTTCAAGTCGTTCCTGGTCATCGTGCTCGGCGGGGCCGGAAACTACCCGGGCGCGCTGCTGGGAGGTCTGCTGCTGGGCCTCGTCGAGCAGCTCGCCTCCCTGTTTCTGACCACACAGCTCTCCGAGGTCGTGGCCTACGTGCTGCTGGTGCTCGTGCTGCTCGTCCGTCCCACCGGCCTGCTGGGCGGCCGGCAGACGTGAGCGGCCGACGCGCGCTGGTCGCGGCGGCGCTGGCCGTCGTCGCCCTGGCCCTCGTGGCCTATCCGGCCATCGGCACGGGCTACGGCGTGCGAGCGACCCTGCAGGTCTTCATGTGGATCGCGCTGGCCGGCTCCTGGAACCTGATCTCCGGCCTCACCGGCTACGTCTCCTTCGGTCACGTCGCGTTCTTCGGCGTCGGCGCCTACACGGGCGCCATCCTCGTCGCCACGGCCGGCTGGCCGTGGCCGCTCGCGGCGCTGGCCGGCGGTCTCGCGGCGATCGTCCTGGCGGTCCTGATCGGCTACCCGTGCCTGCGGCTCAAGGGCCCCTACTTCGCCATCGCGATGCTCGGCCTCAACGAGGTGCTGCGGGCGCTGGTGTCCTACTTCGAGGGTCTGACCGGCGGCGGCAACGGCCTGTCGCTGCCGACGGCCGACACCACCCGGTCCGTCTACTACCTCATGGGCCTGCTGGCGATGGCGGTCACCGCGGGCACCTACCTGATCGTGACGTCGCGGTTCGGGCTCCGCCTGATGACCATCCGCGAGGACGAGGTCGCCGCCGAGGCGATGGGGATCGACGCCTTTCACCACAAGCTGGCGGCCTTCCTGCTGTCGGCGGCGGGCCCGGGGATCGCCGGCGCCCTGATGGCGCGCGACCAGGGCTACATCGAGCCGATCAGCGTCTTCCCGCTGGCCATCACCGTCACGATGATCGTGATGGTGCTCTTCGGCGGCAAGGGCACCGTGTGGGGACCGGTGGTGGGCGCGGTCGCCCTGTTCGTGATCCAGGAGCTGGTGTGGGCCCGCTATCCGTACGTGCACCCCCTGCTGTTCGGCGCCATCATCGTGGCGGTCGTGCTGCTGATGCCCCGCGGCGTGCTGGGCCTGCTCCAGACCCGGTACCGCCTGCCGCGCACGATCTGATGGCGATCCTGACCGTCGAGAACGTCCGCAAGAGCTTCGGCGGCGTGAACGCGGTCAACGGCGTCTCGCTCGCGCTGGAGAGCGGGCGCATCTACGGCCTGATCGGTCCCAACGGCTCCGGCAAGACGACCCTGTTCAACTGCATCACCGGGCTCGAGCGGCTCGACGGCGGCCGTGTGACGCTGAGGCAGGAGCGCATCGACCGCCTGAAGCCCTCGGCCATCGCGCGCCGGGGTGTCGGCCGGACCTTCCAGGTCATCCGCGTCTTTCCCGAGCTGACGGCGCTGGAGAACCTGCTGGTGGTCACGCGCGGCCCGCGCGCCGAGGCCGAGCGTCGCGGCCGCGAGATGCTCCGGTTCGTGAAGCTCGAGCCGCTGGCCGACGAGTACGCCGGCAACCTGTCGTACGGGCAGCAGAAGCTGGTCGAGTTCGTGCGCGTGCTCATGACCGATCCCGCGCTGATCCTGCTCGACGAGCCCGCGGCGGGCGTCAACCGCACGCTCCTCAACGACCTGCTGGCCGCCGTGGCCCGGCTGCGCGACGAGGGCCGCACCATCCTGCTCGTCGAGCACGACATGAAGGTCGTCATGGGCCTCTGCGAGACCGTGTTCGTCCTCGACCACGGCGACAAGATCGCCGAGGGGCCGCCGGGAGTGATCCAGGCCGACGAGCGCGTGATCGAGGCGTACTTTGGACGGTAGCGCGGCAGGGGGCCGGCGCAGTCGGGTCGAGCGAGAGGGCGCCGCCCCCCCGGACGGCCGCGCCGACGGCCGTCGCGCGGCCGACGCCGCGCTCATCCCCGCCTCCCTCGGGATCCGATTGCACGATCGCTCCGGCCCGGCCACCGCTCGCGCGGGACTCGAGCGGGTGTCGGCTGGAGCCGCGGACGGGATCGGGCTCGCGCGTTGGCTGGCGTGGGGACTGGTCGGTCTCGGGGCTCTCGTGGTGGCGCGGCTGGTGTGGGCGTCCCGCGGCTGGCCGCTGGTGCACGACGCGCCTTTGATGCACTACGTGGCGTGGCGGATCTCCGAGGGGGCGGCGCCGTACCGGGACGTGTTCGACATGAACTTCCCCGGCGTGTACCTGCTGCACCTGCTCGTGCTGCGCGCCCTGGGGCCCGGCGACCTGGCCTGGCGCGCGTTCGACCTGGCGTGGCTCGCCGCCGGCGCGCTCGCGGCGGCGGCGTTCGCGTCGGCCTGGGGCCGGCTGGCCTCGGCCACCGCCGCCGTGCTGTTCGCGCTCTACCACCTGTCCGGCGGCGCCTGGCAGGCCGGGCAGCGGGACTTCTTGCTGTGCCCCTTGCTGCTGGCGGGCGCCCTCGGGGTCGCGAGGTGGATCGAGTCGCGAGCCCGGACAGCGCTGCTCTGGGGTGGCCTGGCCCTGGGCGCCTCCGTGACGATCAAGCCGCACGCGATGGCGCTCGTCGCCGCGCTCGGGGTCGTGGTGGCGCTGGCGGCGCGCCGCGCGCGCGGCAGCGTTCTGGGCGGCCTCGCGCTCTACATCTCCGCGGTGGCGCTGGTGCCGCTCGCGATCGTCGGCTGGGTCGGAGCGGCCGGGGGCCTGCCGGCGTGGCGCGCGATCGTGCTCGACTACGTGCTGCCCCTGTACTCGCGGCTCGGTCGCGGCGCGCCCTGGAACGTCCACCGGCCCGAGGTCTTCGTGCCCATCGGGGTCGGCATGCTGCTCACCGCCGCCGCGGCGCTGGCGGGGCGGCGCTTCGGAGCACGACACGTGGTCGCCGTCCTCGGCGTTCTGTACGGCGCCGCCCACTTCGTCGTCCAGGGCAAGGGCTGGGAATATCACCTGTATCCGCTGGCGGCGTTCGCCGTCGTGCTGCTCGTCGCCGAGATCGAGTCGGCGCTGCGCCGTCTTCGCCGACCGGCCGCGGTGGCGCTGCTGCTGAGCGTCGTGCTGGCCGGCGTGCTGCTGGCGGAGCGCGCGCTGGCCGTGAGTCCCGGTGGCTGGGAGCGCAGCAAGGCCGAGGCGGTGCGTCGGCTCGCCGCCGAGATCGCGCCGCGGCTGCGTCCGGGCGAGACCGTCCAGGTCCTCGACACGACGGCCGGCGGCGTTCACGCGCTCCTGCGCCTGGGCGTGCGCCAGCCCACCCGGTTCCTGTACGACTTCCAGTTCTTTCACGACACCGACCACCCGACGATCCGCAGTCTGCGGGCCGAGCTGACCCGCGGCCTCGACGCGCGGCCGCCGGCGCTGATCGTGCTCTTCGAGCTGGGCTGGCCGGCCGGCCGTTACGAGCGGATCGACACGTTCCCCGAGCTGGCCGCACGCCTGGCGCGATACGATCTGGTGCGGACGGCGTCGGACCATCGCATCTATGCACAGCGCCACCGCTAGGCGGATCATCCGGGCCTACGACGATCCGATCGTGCGCGCGTACTGCTGGGCGCGCTTCAGCATCCTCCGCCAGCGGTTCCTCGACGAGATCGGCCAGTACCTGCCGCAGGAGGGACCGATCCTCGACATCGGCTGCGGCTTCGGTCTCTTCTCCCTCTACTACGCGGCCACCGGACGGCGGCGGCTGCTGCGCGGTCTGGATCTCAATCCCCGCCGGATCGCCCAGGCCCGGCGCGCGGCCGGGCGCCTGGGGCTCGACAACGCCGCCTACGAGGTCGGCGACGCCCGGGACTTCAAGGGGGACGGCGAGGTCGCGGCGGCCTACATGCTCGACATCGTCCATCACGTGCCGGTCGCCAGCGTGCCGCCGCTGCTGCGCGCGCTGCGCCGCTGCCTGCCCGTCGGGGGGCGCCTGCTCGTGAAGGACGTGGACACGCGGCCGCTGCTCAAGCGCTGGTTCACGTGGCTGCTCGACCGCGCGATGGCACCCGCCACGCCCGTGCACTACTGGAGCGCCGAGGCCCTGACCGCCGCCCTGCTCGACGCGGGCTTCCTCGTCCACCGGCACCTCATGGTGGATGTGCTGCCCTATCCGCACGTGCTCTACGTCTGCGAGGCCCGCCGGTGACCGGGGTGCGGCTGCTGGTCGCGGAGTCGCTGACGGCCGGCTACGGCCGGATGGACATCCTGCACGATGTCTCGCTCGCGGTCGACGTGCACGAGATCGTCAGCATCATCGGGCCCAACGGCGCCGGCAAGTCGACGGCGTTCAAGACGATCGTGGGGTTCCTGCGGCCGCGGACCGGCCGGGTGCTGTTCAACGGCGAGGCCATCACGGGCCTGCGTCCGGACCTCGTGCTGCGCCGCGGGCTGGCGTACGTCCCCCAGGGCCGGATCGTGTTCCCGCAGATGACCGTCCTCGAGAACCTCGAGATGGGCGCCTACATCGAGCGCGACGGGCGCCGGATCGCGGCCGCGCTCGAGCAGGTCTACGCGCTGTTTCCCGTCCTCGCCGAGCGGCGCAAGCAGACCGCGGGGACGATGTCGGGGGGCGAGCAGCAGATGGTGGCCATCGCCCGCGCGCTCATGACCAGTCCGCGGCTGATCCTGCTCGACGAGCCCTCGCTGGGCCTGTCGCCGAAGTTCGTCACGCTGATCTTCGAGAAGCTGCTCGACATGCGCGAGGCCGGCTACACCCTGATGCTCGTCGAGCAGAACGCGACCCGCGCGCTCGGTATCGCCGACCGCGCCTACGTGCTGGAGCTGGGCCGTAACCGGCTCGAGGGGCCCGGCCAGCAGCTGCTCGCCGATCCCGAGGTCAAGCGGCTCTACCTCGGCGGCTGAGCCGGCAGGCGACCGGCCTCCGCCACCTTCGGCTCTCAGCGGCGCGCGCGGGCGGTGAGCCAGTCGGCGACTCGCTCGCCCGCGCCGCGTACGTCGGCCGGCAGGCGATGCCGCCATTTGGCCGCGAAGCGGGCCAGGGCGGCGCGGCGGTTGGCCAGGTCCTCGTCCGTCTTCACCGGGGCGGCGGCGCCGGTCCGGGTACCGCCACCGCGATGGACGAAGCAGGCGTTCACGACGACGCACCGTCGCCCGGCCTCGCGCACCGCGAAGGACAGATCGCGGTCGTACCCGTGGAAGAAGCCGTACCCCTCGTCGAAGCCCCCGACGGCGTCGAAGAGGGCCCGGCGGAGCGTGAGGCAGACGCCGTCGACGGCGGCGACCTCCACCGCGTCGTCGCCCAGCGGCGCACCGCCCTCGAGCGCGTGCACGATGGTGCGGCCGACGTAACGGCCGTCCCGGCGGAGCCGGCGGGCACCGTAGAGACCGGCCAGCCCCACGGCCGGGTCCTCCAGCGCCGTCCGGAGACGGACGAGCCACCGCACGTCGCGCATCTCCGTGTCGTTGTGCAGGAAGCAGAGAACGTCCCCGCCGGCCAGCGCGGCGCCCTGGTTGAGCGCCCGGATGAGGCCGACGTTCTCCTCATTGCGGTGGTACCGGCGGGGCACCGACAGCCGCGCGGTCCGGAAGAACTCGGGGGTGTCGTCGGTGGAGGCGTTGTCGATCACGCACAGCTCGAACGGTTCGGCGGTGCCCCGCAGGCTGCCCAGGCAGGCCCGCGTGAGCGCGAGCTGGTTGTGCACGGGGATGACGACGCTGATCACCGGTCGGCCGGACTCTAGCACGGCGCCGATCTCGAGCGCGGGCGCCTCAACCCTGGGCGAGGGCTCCGTTTCGCTTCCGGACCGGCTGGACGATCGCCCGATGACAGGGCCGTTTGAATGCTTGGCGCTCGCACGTGCGCGGATGGCTCAGAACACCAGATCGGATCGAGACAGGGCTTGACGCGCACGCTCCTGCGCGCTGTCCGCGCGTCCGCGGGCCGCGGCGGCGCGCTCGCGCGCCCCGCGGGCCAGCCGGCGAGCCTCGCTGGCTCGTTCACGCAGACCTGGATGGTCCGGAATCGTCACGGGCTCGGCCCTGCCGGCCTCGACGCGGTGCCGGCGAGTGATGGGGATCACCTCGGCCGGACGTCGGCGCGACGACACGGCGGGCGCGATCGGAGGCGTCGGGGGCACGTCCTCGTGGTCGGCGGCCGGGAGGCCGCCCTCGAAGACCTCGCTCAGGACGTAGTTGATGACGTCGGACGAACTCACTCCGGCCAGCCGGGCCAGATGGTCGACGTGAGCGAGGGTGTGGCTGCTCAGCCGGACGTAGTGTCGATCGAGTCTGCGTACTCGGCCGGGCATGCGCGGAAACAGCGGCATACCCAGTGCCAGTCAGGGTTCTCGGGCCTTTGTAACATCGGCGGCCTCGCGATGTGGAAGCGGGATGGCGACATCGAGAAGGCGGGTACCCAAAAGACGACGGGGCTGCGGACCTCCGCAACCCCGTCGCGCGATCTGGTGGAGCTGAGGGGATTCGAACCCCTGACCCCAAGACTGCCAGCCTTGTGCTCTCCCAACTGAGCTACAGCCCCACGGAGCGACCACGGTACCGGCCGGCGGCCGGGCTTGTCAAGGAAGGGGTGGGAGGATTGGTACCGGGGGCGGGATTTGAACCCGCACGCCCTTGCGGGCACGGCGTTTTGAGCGCCGCGAGTCTCCCGTTTCTCCACCCCGGCCCAGATACTCTTGCGGCGGCGAACCGTTCGTCCCGGTATTGTACAGCCATCCGACCCGGGGTCGGCCAGCGGCCTGCTCGGACGAGGAGCCGAGGGCCGAGAGGAACCGCGCCGCCTTCACACGCTTGCGTGAGAGCGAGGGTATCTCCGGACCGTAGTGCATCCAGCGGATGAGCTTGATGGAGCCTGCCTTCGCATACCTGAGGTCCCACGTCGGCCGCCGGCCGGAGCTCCGATGCTCGTGGATGACCCCCGACACACCAATGAGCCGCGAGACGGTCGCCTGGATCCACGCCAGGAACGCGTAGCTGGCCGACACGAGCGACACGTACAGCCGTTCATACACGTAACGTTCCTTCTTCGATCGATGATGGCTGTCGATTGTAGACGTGCACTGAGCCGTCACCATCGATACAGCCACGAACGAAGTCCGCGAAGCGCTCGTCGGGAACAGCGAGCGCGCCGAGCCGCAGGCTCTTGGCCGGCATCAGGCCCAGCGAGATGAACCAGTCGTAGAGGCGACGGTCGGCCCACTGTGCCCGGCAGACGATACCGCCGGCGCGCGTACGAAGCGTCCGCACGGGCGTCTGGAGCTCCAGGCAGTCGATGAGTGTCTCGACCATCTCCCGATCCTGCGACACGAATGACATGTGGCGCCCGTCGGACGACAGGTTCCCGTCCGTCGCCATCAACCCGACGGCATACGCGGCCTTCGCGCTCCAGGAGGGTGGGGACAGGCGCTTCGGTGCGGGACCGCGGGGTCGGGCTCGGATGCCGGCGTACTGAAGACGCCGGAGGACCGTTCGCGAGGTGCTTCCAAGACGGACAGCGATCTGTTCCGCCGTCAGGCCTTGCTCGACGTAGAGTCGCCGCAGCAGGCTGACGTCGATCGAGACGGTCGAGCCTCGCATTGTTCTAGCGACGCTCACCGCCCCCATCACGTCAATGTCCACCTTCCCGGACAGTTCAGCGGCGTCGGCCGCTGGCGCTCTGCTTGCACTCCGAAGAACTCAGATGCATCTGCCTGACGTCCGCCCAGTCTCCACACCAGCCCCGGCGAGCGCGCTGCGCCGCCGCCTCCCCGTGGGAGCCGAGGTGGTGCCCGGCGAGGGCGTGCACTTCCGCGTGTGGGCGCCCCGTGCCCGTCACGTCGTGGTCGTCCTCGAGCGCGGGACCGGCGCTCCCGACGTCGTCGACCTGGACCCCGAGACCGACGGATACTTCGCGGGCCTGGCCCGTCAGGCGGCGGCCGGCACCCTGTACCGCTTTCGTCTGGACGCCGACGGGCCGCTCCTGCCCGACCCGGCCGCGCGCTCTCAGCCCGAGGGGCCCCACGGACCGTCGCGCGTGGTGGATCCCGGGGCCTTCGCGTGGTCGGACGACGGCTGGGCGGGGCTCGCGCTTCCGGGCCAGGTCTTCTACGAGCTGCACGTCGGCACGTTCACGCGCGAGGGGACGTGGCAGGCGGCGGCGCGGGAGCTGCCGGCGCTGGCCGATCTCGGCGTCACCGCCGTCGAGGTGCTGCCGGTCGCCGAGTTCCCCGGGCGCTTCGGCTGGGGGTACGACGGCGTCGACCTGTTCGCGCCAACGCGCCTCTACGGCGAGCCCGACGATTTCAGGCGGTTCGTCGACCGGGCGCACGCGGTGGGGCTCGGTGTCGTCCTCGACGTCGTGTACAACCACTTCGGCCCCGACGGATGCTACCTCCGCGAGTTCTCGCCCGCGTGGTTCAGCGCCCGCTACCGCAGCGAGTGGGGGGACGCGCTGAACTTCGACGGCGCCGACTCGGGCCCGGTGCGTGAGTTCTTCGTCGCCAACGCGGGGTACTGGATCGACGAGTTCCACCTCGACGGCCTGCGGCTGGACGCCACGCAGTCCATCCACGACGCCTCGCCCGAACACCTGATCGCCGCGGTCACGCGGCGTGCGCGGCAGGCGGCCGGCGCGCGTTCGGTGCTGATCGTCGCCGAGAACGAGCCGCAGCAAGTCCGCCTCCTGCGGTCGCCGGCGGCCGGAGGATACGGGGTGGACGCGCTGTGGAACGACGACTTCCACCACGCCGCGCGCGTGGCGGTCACCGGCCGCCACGAGGCGTACTACAGCGACTACCGGGGGACGGCCCGCGAGCTGGTGAGCGTCGCCAGGCGCGGCTTCCTCTATCAGGGGCAGCGCTCGATGTGGCAGCGCAAGGCGCGCGGCACGCCGACGGCGGGAGTGCCGCCCGCCCGCTTCGTGACGTATACGCAGAACCACGACCAGGTGGCCAACTCCGGCGACGGATGCCGGTTGCACGCCCTGACCTCCCCGGGGCGCTGGCGCGCGATCACCGCGCTGCACCTGCTGGGCCCGGGCACGCCGCTGCTCTTCCAGGGCCAGGAGTTCGCGGCCTCGGCGCCGTTCCTGTACTTCGCCGACCACAAGGCCGAGCTGGCCGAGGCCATCCGTCAGGGACGCGTCAAGTTTCTGAGCCAGTTCCCCACGGTGGCCGCGCTGCCGCCGGGCCGCGTGCCGGACCCGGAGGATCCCGCCGCCTTCGAGCGGTGCAAGCTGGACCTCGGGGAGCGCGACAGTCACCGGGAGGCCGTCGCCCTGCACCGCGACCTGCTGGCCCGGCGCCGTGACGATCCGCTGATCGCGATCCAGGGCGGCGTCGACGGCGCCGTTCTGGGCGATCACGCGCTCGCGCTGCGGTGGAGCGACGGCGCCACCGCCGACCGGCTTCTGCTGGTGAACCTGGGCCCCGAGCTGTGGCTCGATGTCCTTCCCGAGCCGCTGCTGGCCCCGCCGGCTGAGGCGCGGTGGGGCGTCCTCTGGTCGAGCGACGATCCCCGGTACGGCGGGCCGGGGACAGTCCCGATCGAGACCGATGCCGGCTGGCGGCTGCCCGCGGAGGCCGCCGTGCTCCTCGGCGCGGTCGGTCCGGGCGGGGCGTGAGCTCGCTGATCAGACGGGTGGCGTACTCGGCCGGCGGCACGGAGGTGGCCCGTTTGCTCGCCGACGAGTGGCTCGTGGCCAACGGCCTCGGCGGCTACGCCTCCGGCACGGTCGGCGGCGTGCTCACGCGGCGATACCACGGGCTGCTGGTGGCGGCGCTGCCCGCCCCGTGGGGACGCACGGTGATGCTCAGCGCGCTGTGGGAGCGGCTGCGCTTCCCCGATCGCTCGATCGCGGTCCTCACCGGCGAGGAGCGGGTTGGCATCGCCCCCGAGCAGCTGGCCGCCCGCAACCTCACGGAGTTCCGGCTGGAGGACGGGCTGCCGGTCTGGCGTTACGAGGCGGGAGGCGCCAGGCTCGAGAAGCGGCTGGTGATGCCGTACGGCCAGAACACCGCGCACCTGACCTATCGATTGCTCGAGGGGCCGGAGCCGGTGCGCCTGACGCTGCGACCGTCGATGCACGTGCGCCCCCACAACGCGCCGGTGAGCGAGCCGCTCCGCGAGCCGTACACCATGACCGCGATCGCCGGGCGGTTCGAGATCACCGCCCCCGCCGAGATGCCCCCGCTGCGCCTGGCGCTGGTCGGCGGCGGGGCATTCACGGTGGACCCCGCACGCATCGCGGGCGTGATCTACCGCGTGGAAGCGGCGCGCGGCTACGAGTCGTCCGGCGACCTGTGGAGCCCCGGATACTTCCGCATCGACCTCGGCCTGGGTGGCGAGGTCACGCTGGTGGCGTCCACCGAGCCGTGGCCGACGCTGGAGGCGCTGACGCCGGCCGCCGCGCTGGCGACCGAGCGGGCCAGGCGCCGGGGCCTGCTGGCCGCGGCCGACCCGACCGCGCGCGAGGGGGTCGGCGCCGAGCTGGTGCTCGCCGCGGACGCGTTCCTGGTGACGCCGGTCAGCCGCGTGGCCGACACGGCGCACGCGCGGGCGACCGGCGGCCACGCGCGTACCGTGATCGCCGGCTACCACTGGTTCACCGACTGGGGCCGCGACACGATGATCTCGCTGGCGGGGCTGGCGCTGGTCACCGGCCGGCACGACGAGGCCGGCGACATCCTGCGGACGTTCGGTCACTACGTCCGCGATGGGCTCATCCCCAACCTCTTCCCCGAGGGCGAGACCGAGGGGCTCTACCACACGGCCGATGCCTCACTCTGGTTCTTCGAGGCGCTGCACCGCTACCTCGTCGCCACCGACGACCGCGCGACGCTCGCGGGCCTGCTCCCGGCGCTCGTCGACATCGTGGAGCATCACCTGCGCGGCACCCGCTTCGGGATCGGGGTGGATCCCGAGGACGGTCTGCTCCACCAGGGCGCGCCCGGCTATCAGCTCACGTGGATGGACGCCAAGGTGGGCGACTGGGTCGTCACGCCCCGGCGCGGCAAGGCCGTGGAGATCAACGCGCTCTGGCACAACGCGCTCCGCCTGCTGGAGCGCTGGCTGGAGCAGGCGGGCGGGCCTCTCGAGCCGGGCGTCGTCGGCCGGCAGGCGGCCCGGGCGGCGAGGTCGTTCAACGCGCGCTTCTGGTGTCCCGACGGCTGGCTCTACGACGTGGTGGACGGCGAGCACGGCGACGATCCCGCCTGTCGACCGAACCAGCTTCTGGCGATCTCGCTGACCTACCCGGTGCTCGATCACGCGCGCTGGCCGGCGGTGCTGGACGCGGTGCGAACGCGGCTGGTGACGCCGTTCGGCGTGCGCTCGCTGGATCCGCGGCACCCCGACTACAAGGCGCGCTACGACGGCGACCTCCGCGCCCGTGACGCCGCCTACCACCAGGGCACGGTGTGGCCGTGGCTGATCGGACCGTTCGTGGACGCGTGGCTGCGGGTGCACCCCCACGACCGCGCCGGGGCGCGGCGCTGGCTGGAGGGCTTCGAGCGCCATCTGAGCGAGGCCTGCATCGGCTCCATCAGCGAGATCTTCGACGCCGAGGCGCCCTACCACCCGCGCGGGTGCGTGGCGCAGGCGTGGAGCGTGGCCGAGGTCCTGCGCGCCTGGGTGGCGACGGAGCACGCGGGCGCGCCGGCTGCGGAGGTCACGGCCGCGGCGGCCCGTCCCGCAGCGCGCTGAGCTCCAGCGTCCGGCCACAGCCGTAGCAGGCGCGGCGGGTGCGCACCAGGACCTCCCCGTTCAGCGGGGTCAGGGCTGCCGTGATCTCCTCCAGGCTGGCCGAGCAGCGCAGGGCCAGGCAGGCATCGCAGTACGCGAACGGAAGGGTCTTGCGGATGAGGGTCTCGCTCCGCCGTCGCAGGTCGTCACCGCCGGCCGCCGGGGCCCCGCGTGTCATCGGCGCCGGCCAGCCTGGGCGGCGCCGGCCTGGCTGTCCATCCGTACAACTACGCAGGCGAGGCGCGTCGGGAGGCCCGCCCCGCCGCGCGTGGGCGAGCGGGGTTCCGGTCGCGGAGGCCGACCGGCGACGCCAGGCTGGGCGAGAGCACGCCGCGGGACAGCGCGTACCGGATGACCGCGGCGCGGTTGCGCAGGCGCAGCTTGCGCATCACGTTCGCGCGGTGGGCCTCGGCGGCGTCCGAGTGCCGGCCCACGTAGCCCAGCGCGCCCCGCCGCAACGCCTCGGTCACGTACCACTCGTGGGGATAGCGCGACAGGATCACCACGCCGGTGTCGGGCGCCGACTCGCGGACGCGGCAGGCGGCTTCCAGGCCGTAGAGGCTGGGCAGGGCGACATCGGTCACCAGCACGTCGGGCTTGAGCCGTTCCACCAGCGCCACGATCTCGAGGCCGTCGGCGGCCAGCAGTATGCTCGTCATCCGGCCTTTCGCGACGCCGCTCCGCCGGTTCCCCATGCGCCGCGAAAGCATTCCAGCGCCGCGGCGGCGGCGTCTATCCGTACACCTACCTACCACCATGCAGGACCGGTGCCGGCGCTGGCCTGGCGGTTGCTCGTCGACAGCGCAGGAGGCTGCACAGATGAGAGCGGCATTTCGCGTCTTTGCGACTCGCACGGCGGAATGGGTGGGGACCCCGGCGGCCTTCGTGCTCGGCCTGGGACTCATCGTTCTGTGGGCCCTGACGGGGCCGCTGTTCCGATACTCGGATACCTGGCAGCTCGTGGTCAACACGGCCACCACGATCGTCACGTTCCTGATGGTGTTCCTGATCCAGAGCACCCAGAATCGCGACGCGCGCGCCATCCACCTCAAGCTGGACGAGCTGATCCGCGGCGTGAAGGGCGCCCGCACCGCCATGGTCGCCCTGGAGAGCGCGACCGACGAGGAGCTGGCCGAGCTTCAGGAGGAGTTCGAGCGTCTCCACCAGCGTCTGGTCGGCGGCCGGTCCGGGCTGGTGTCCAGCGCCCGGACGGCGAGCGAGAGCGACGAGCGCGGGACGGCTTCCCGCCCCGGCCCCGCGGAATCTGTGGAAGAATAGGCGCGACGCGACGAGGTGAGGCATGGGTGAGCGATCGTTCGCGGAGGACGTCAAGCAGCTCGGCTACGGCGCCGGCGACACGCTGCGCGGCGAGGGCATCCTGGCCATCACCAAGGCGCTGCTGCAGTCGGGGGTGTCGTACGTGGGCGGCTATCCGGGCGCCCCGATCTCCCACCTGCTCGACGTGCTGGCCGACGCCAACGAATCCCTGCTCGAGCCGATGGGCATCTACTTCGAGATGTCGGGCAGCGAGGCGGCGGCGGCGGCGCTGTTGGGCGCGTCGATCAACTACCCGATGCGGGGCGCGGTCACCTGGAAATCCGTGGTCGGCACCAACGTGGCCTCCGACGCGCTCTCGCACGTGGCCTCGGCCGGCGTACGGGGCGGCGCCCTCATCGTCATCGGCGAGGACTACGGCGAGGGGGCCTCGATCCTGCAGGAGCGCACGCACTCGGCCGCGCTCAAGTCCTCGATCCCCCTGCTCGACCCGCGCAACAGCCTGCAGTCCTTCGCGCGCTTCGTCGAGGAGGGCTTCGGCCTGTCCGAGGCCTGCAACGAGCCGGTGTTCTTCTCGATCCGCATCCGGGCCTGTCACATGCGCGGCACGCTCGCCTGCAAGGACAACGTCCGCCCGGCGATCAGCATGCGGGCGCCGCTCGGCGCCCCGGCCTTCAGTCTCGAGCGCATCAACCTGCCGCCCTTCACCTACGCCATGGAGGCCAGGAAGTTCACCGAGCGGCTGCCCGCCGCCCAGCGCTACATCGTCGACCATCGCCTCAACGAGCACCTGCCGGGCCCGGAGTCGCACATCGGCCTCGTCATGCAGGGCGGGCTGTGGAACACCGTCGTCCGCGGCCTGCACGTGCTGGGGCTCGCCGACGTCCACGGCCGCACGCCGGTGCCGATGCTCGTGCTCAACGCGCTACACCCGCTCGTCCCCGAGGAGCTGACCGGCTTCCTGCGCGGCAAGCGGCACGTGTTCGTGGTCGAGGAGGGGATGCCGAACTACATCGAGCGCGAGCTGAAGGCGATGGCCCACGACGCCCGGCTGGACGTCGAGATCCGCGGCAAGGAGCTGCTGTCCCCGCACGGGGAGTACGTGCCCGCGCTCGTCGTCGGCGGCCTGCGGAAGTTCCTCACCCTGGCCCCGCCCGCCGCGACGTCGGTGACGGCGATCGAGGACCGCTACGCCGCGCTCACCGGCCACGCCGAGCGCGTGCGGGCCGCGCTGCCGCAGCCGATCGACAAGCGGCCGCCGTCCTTCTGCACCGGCTGTCCGGAGCGGCCGGTGTTCAGCGCGATGAAGATCCTCCGCACGAAGGAGCCCGCCATCGGCGACACCCACGTCGCCGCCGACATCGGCTGCACCACGTTCTCCACCCAGGCGCCATTCAACGTCGGGAACTCCGTGCTCGGGTACGGCATGGGCCTGGCCTCGGCCGGCGCGGTGGCGCCGGCCTTCGGCAAGCGCGTGATCTCGGTGATGGGCGACGGCGGCTTCTGGCACAACGGCCTCACCAACGGCGTGGCCAGCGCCGTCTACAACAAGCAGGACTCGGTCCTGGTCATCGTGGACAACAAGTACACCTCGGCCACCGGCCAGCACCACAACCCGTCCACCGGCACGAACGCGCGCAACCAGGCCACCGGCATGACGATCGCCCAGGCGCTGCGCGGCGTCGGCGTGCGCTGGATCAAGACGATCGATTCCTACGACATGGCCGTCACGCTGCGCACGCTGCGCGAGGCGTTGACGACGCGCGTGCCGGGGCTGAAGGTCATCATCGCCCAGGGCGAGTGCATGCTGGAGCGACAGCGTCGCGTGCGGCCGCTGACCCGCGCGCAGGCGGCGGCCGGCCGGACCGTCGTGCAGCCGCGCTTCGGCGTCGATCCCGACGTGTGCACCGGCGACCACTCCTGCATGCGCCTCAACGGCTGCCCCTCGCTCACGCTCCGCGACAGCCCCGACCCGCTTCGTGAGGACCCGATCGCGCACGTCGACGCCACCTGCGTGGGCTGCGGCGTCTGCGGCGAGGTGGCGCACGCCGCCGTGCTGTGCCCCTCGTTCTACGAGGTAAAGGTCATCACCAACCCTGGCCCCTGGACCCGCCTCCTCTCCCGCGTTCGCGCCGCCGTCATCCGCCGTCTGGCCCCCGCCTGATGCCCTCGTCCCACGCCGCCGCGGGTCGCTAGGGCGCGCGATGGACGGGGCGATCATCTCGCTGTTGATCCCCGCCGTCGGCGGGCAGGGGGGCGGCGTGCTGTCGGAGTGGATCGTGGAGGCCGCGCTGCTCGACGGCTTCCCGGTGCACGGGACCTCGATCCCCGGCGTGGCCCAGCGCACGGGCTCGACCACCTACTACCTCGAGCTCTATTCCGGGCGCGGCGCCGCCGAGCCGGCCTTCTCGCTGTATCCCGTCCCCGGCGCGCTCGACGTGCTGCTGGCGCCGGAGTTCCTCGAGGTCGGACGGATGATCGAGCTCGGCTTCGTGTCGCCGGCCCGCACCACGGTGATCGCGTCCACGCATCGGCTGCTGTCCATCCACGAGAAGATCGCCACCGGCCGCGCGATCTATCCGCACGAGGGGCTGCGCCGCGCCGCCGACGTCGCCGCCCACCGGCTGATCGCGTTCGACGCGCTCGCGCTGGCGCGGGAGCACGGGACCGAGGCCAACGCCGTCCTGCTCGGCGCGCTGGCCGGCGCCGGGGTGCTGCCGATCTCGGAGGCCGCGTTCCGGCAGGCCGTCGAGCGCAAGGGCGTGGCGGTCACGACCAACCTCGCCGGATTCGATCTCGGCCTCTCGCGCACCCGCGGTCCGGCGCCCGCGCCCGGCCCGGCCGAGACCGACGAGGCGCGGCGCGCATCGGCGTCCGGCGCCGTGGCCTCGTCCGAGGCCCTACCGGCCGACATCCACGCGGTCATCCGCGAGATGCCGGCCGGCGTGGGCGAGGTCGCCGCCCGCGGCGCGCACCGGCTGATCGACTATCAGGACGCGGACTACGCGCGGGAGTATCTCGACCGGCTGCGGCCGTTCCTGACGGGGGCGGGGTCGTCGGTGGAGCTGGCCGCCGCGGTCGCGCGGTACCTGGCCCTGTGGATGAGCTACGAGGACGCGGTCCGGGTGGCGGAGCTGAAGACCCGCGCGAGCCGGTTCGCCCGGATCCGCGCGGAGTCGGCGCGCGCCGGCGACGCGGAGATCGTCGTCACCGACTACCTGAAGCCCGACCTGGACGAGATCTGGGGCGTCCTTCCCGACCGCCTCGTGCGGGGGTTCGCGCGCTGGGCGGAGCGCCGCTGGCCCCACGGCCGTCCCACGCTCGGTCAGCACGTGCGGACCACCACGGTCAGCGGGTTCCTGCGCGTGTGGCTGCTCGCCCGGCTCCGGCCACTCCGGCGCGTGTCGTATCGCGCCCGCCAGGAGCACGCGCGAATTCTCCGGTGGCTCGAGGCGGTCCGCGCCGGCGCGGCGCTCGACCCTGCGCTGGGCCTGGAGATCGCGCGCGCCGGCCAGCTGGTGAAAGGTTACGGCGACGTGCGCCGCCGGATGCTCGCGCTGCACGAGCAGTTGCTGGACGCAGTGCTGACTGCCGCCCGGCTGGAGTCGGCCCGCGGTGGCGGGTTCGACGCCTCGATCGCCCTTGCCGCCCGCCTGCGGGCCGCCGTGCTGGCCGGGCCCGACGGCGAGGCGCAGGTGGCCCGGCTCGCCGCCGCCGCGCTCGAGCCGCTCGGCGCGCGCTGAGCCGCCCCGGCGGTTCCGTCCGCCGCGCCCAGATCGCGACCGAGGTCCGGCGCGGTCAGGGACGCTGCAGGCGCTGGACGATGTCGCCGAGCCGCCTGGCCTCGGCGTTGGCGAGGTAGACGAACGACAGCGCGACGCTGTCCGGGTCGACGCGCACCACCAGCGATATGACATCGACCGGCGCGGCGCCGTCGGGCGGCGTGAAGAGCAGCTTGACGGCGGCCCCGTCGCTCAGCACGACGCGCGCCCGCACCTTCATCCCCGTGCCCGACAGCTCCTCGCAGATGCCGTCCCACGCGGTGCCGTTGTACTCCACGATCCGGACCGGGAAGACCACCCGCGCGCGGGGGCCGCGGCGCCGCTCGTGCCGGTCCCACTCCGTGCGCCGGCGGGTGAGCGCGTGCGGCTCCAGGAACGTGAGGACCTCGTTGAGGCGGTCCAGCCCCACCGGCTTGCCGACGAAGTCCAGCGCGCCCAGCCGGAGACATTCGCGCGCCTGGCTCTCGGTGGCGACGCCGGAGATGGCCACGATCGGCAGGGCGGCGTCGCGCACGGGACCGAGCTGCAGGAAGTCGAGGCCGCTCATGCCCGGCAGGTTGATGTCGAGGATGATGGCGTCCGGCTGCTGACGATCGAGCGTCCCCAGCGCCGCCTCCGCGCTGCGGACGAGCACCGCCTGGTGACCCAGCTCGGCGAGAAAGTCGCGGAAGACCTCGCCGAGAGGCTCTTCATCCTCGACGACGAGCACTCGCATCGGCGTCGAGTCTAGCACGGGGCCGCCCGCGGCCGGTCGGACCTCGCGTGCTATACTGCCGTCTTGGACCGGGCGAAAACGAGCGAAAACAGGAGAAGATTTCTGTGTCGAGCTACGTCCCCGTCGCCATCTTCGCCGCCCTGATCCTGGGCTTCGGCGTGGTGTCGCTGGCGGCGTCGTGGCTGCTGCGCCCGTCCCGGCCCGATCCGGTCAAGCTCGCCAACTACGAGTGCGGCGCCGAGCCCGTCGGCCCCGCCTGGATCCAGTTCCCGGTGGGATTCTACCTGGTGGCGCTGGTCTTCATCGTCTTCGACGCGCTGGCCGTGTTCCTCTTTCCGTGGGTGCTCGTGCTGCGTGACGTGGGGCTCCCGGCCTTCTGGGTGATGGCGGCCTTCGTGGCCATCGTCGGGCTCGGCTGGCTCTACGCGTACCGGGAGGGAATCCTGGAGTGGAAGTGAAGCCGCCGGTCCCGCAGGTGCCGCCCGCGGTCTGGAGCGAGTTCAAGGATCTGCAGGAGTGGGAGAAGTATCACCAGGAGCGCGCCGACAACGACAAGACGTCCGAGGCGCTGAGCGCCATCGCCGAGGCCATCCACCACTTCCCGGGCGGCTGGATCGTCACGACGTCCACCGAGAAGATCTTCAACTGGGCGCGCAGCTCGTCGATCTGGCCGGTGACGTTCGGCCTGGCCTGCTGCGCGATCGAGATGATGGCGACCTTCGCCTCGCGCTTCGACGTCGAGCGCTTCGGCATGGTGCCGTGGGCCTCGCCCCGGCACTCCGACCTCATGATCGTCTCGGGCACCGTCACCATCAAGATGGCGCCGATGCTCAAGCGCATCTACGATCAGATGCCGGACCCCAAGTGGGTCGTCTCCATGGGCTCGTGCGCCAACTCGGGCGGCCCCTTCCGGCACGGTTACCACGTCGTCAAGGGCGTGGACCGGGTGGTCCCGGTGGACGTGTACGTCCCCGGATGCCCGCCCACGCCCGACTCGCTGATGTACGGGCTGCTGCGGCTGCAGGAGCAGGTGGCCCAGTTCCAGAAGACCGGCACGCGCCCCGCCCCGGCCGAGCCGGCGTGACCGCGCTCACGGCCGCCGCCGCCGCCGCGTCGCAGATCCAGGAGCGCTTCGGCGTCGGCCCGAGCGTGACCGGCGCCGAGCTGTCGGTGACGGTCCCGACCGAGCGGTGGCCGGAGCTGGCGCGGTTCGCCCGGGACACGCTGGGCTGCTCCTACTTCAACTTCCTGACGGCGGTGGACTGGAAGGAGCAGGGGCTCGAGGTCCTGGCCCGGCTGGACAACCTCGACGCCGGAGTGGCCCTCACGATGCGGACGCGGGTGACGGCCGAGCATCCGCGGTGTCCGACGCTCACCGGCGTGTTCCGCGGGGCCGACTGGATGGAGCGCGAGTGCTACGACATGTTCGGGGTCGTGTTCGACGGCCATCCGGACCTGCGCCGGATCCTGCTCGGCGACGACTGGGAGGGATATCCGCTGCGCAAGGACTACGCGGTCGACACGCCCCAGGCACCGTATCGCTGACCCCCGGAGGAGCCGACGATGATCTACGAGCTGCGCACGTACACGCTACAGCCGGGCAAGCAGGGCGAGTACCTCAAGCTGAACGCCGAGGTCGGGCGCAAGATCCGCGGCGACCGGTACGGCAAGTTCGAGGGGGGCTGGACGACCGAGTTCGGCATGCTGAACCAGTACGTCCACCTGTGGGCCTACCCCGACCTCAGCGAGCGCGAGCGGCTGCGCGGCGAGCTGGCCAGGAACGAGGAGTGGACGCGGGGCTACGTGCCCCAGATCCGCCCGCTGCTGCTGGCCCAGGAGAACAAGATCCTGTCGCCGGTGACCGAGTTCAGGCCCCCGGCCGACGGCGGCAACATCTACGAGCTGCGCTGGTACCGGGCCCAGGTCGGCCGGCTCGGCGAGTGGCTGAGCCTGGCCAAGGGCGTGCTGCCGAGCCGGGAGAAGTACTCGCGCAACGTGTGCTACTGGCAGACCGAGGCCGGCCAGCTCAACGAGGCCGTGCACCTGTGGGTCTACAAGGACCTCAACGAGCGGGCCGCCGCGCGGGCCCGGGCGCTGCAGGACCCCGAGTGGCAGGCCTTCCTCGGCAAGGCGCTGCCGCTGCTGGTCAGCATGCAGGCGGCCGTGCTGATCCCGACGCCGGTCTCCCCGATGAAGTAAGCACGCTCGATGACCGACACGCAGACGCGACACGTCGTCGAGATCGGCTACGGGGGCAACGAGCGCCTCGTGATGAACATGGGGCCGCAGCACCCGTCCGCCCACGGCGTGTTCCGCGCGATCCTGACCCTGGAGGGCGAGACGGTGGTGGCGGTGGACGCCGTCATCGGCTACCTCCACCGCTGCCACGAGAAGCTGGCCGAGACGCTGACCTACGTGCAGTACCCGACGATCGCCTCCAAGACGGACTACGTCTCCGCCATGACCGCTGAGCTGGCCTACGTGGCGGCGGTCGAGAAGGTCGGCAAGATCGATGTTCCCCGGCGCGCGCAGTACTTACGGGTGCTGGCCGCCGAGCTGCAGCGGGTCGCCTCGCACTGCCTGTGGCTGGGCACCTGGTGCATGGACATGGGCGGGGCGCTGGGGGGCGGCGCCACCGTGTTCCTCTACACCATCCGTGAGCGCGAGCTGATCCTCGACCTGTTCGAGGCGCTCACCGGCGCCCGCCTGCTCTACGGCTTCCACCAGGTGGGCGGCGTGCGCTACGACCTGCCGGCCGGCTGGGACGCGAAGTGCCGGGAGACCGTGGCGCTCATCGAGCGGCGGATCGACGAGTACGAGGCGATGCTGGAAGACAACGCGTTCTTCCTCGTTCGCACGCAGGGGGTCGGCGTCATCTCCCGCGCGCTGGCGCTGGAGGTCGGCGTGTGTGGCCCGCTGGCCCGCGGCTCCGGCGTGAACTACGACGTGCGTCGCGCCGAGCCGTACTCGTCGTACCAGGATTTCGACGTGACGGTCCCGGTCGAGACGGCCGGCGACTGCTACGCGCGCTACCGGGTGCGGATGGCCGAGTTCCGGGAGTCGATCCGGCTGGTGCGCGCCGTGCTGGACGGGCTGCCGGAAGGCCCGATCTCCTCCCGACCGGGCGTGAAGTCGGTCGGCCAGGTCCGCATTCCCAAGGGCGAGGGCTACACGCGGATCGAGGGCGCCCGCGGCGAGATCGGCTGCTACCTCGTCGCCGACGGCGGCCCCAAGCCCTACCGTCTCAAGTGGCGCGGCGCCTCCTTCTCCAATCTGTCGATCTTGCCGCACATCATCCCCGGCCACAAAGTGGCTGACGTCGTCGCCATCATGGGCTCGGTCGACCCGGTGTTCGGAGAGGTCGACCGCTGATGACGCTCCGGCCGGGTGGCGAGGCTGGTGGGCCGACGATGGCACGTGGCGCGCCGACCCGTGTCTCGCGGCCGCGCGCATGGCTCGCCTGTCGCCGTAACTCGCTCCGGGCCCGGCTCGCTCGGGCCCCCCATCCCCCCGAGGGGGCTGGGCCGGTGGCAAGTCGAAACCAGGGCGGCTCGCTCGCCGAGCCCTCCGCTCGAACGGCGACGACGGCTCGCCATGAAGCGCGGCCACGAGACACCGGTCGGTGCGCCACGTGCCATCGCCGGCCCACCAGCCTCGCCACCCGGCCGAGAGGTCGGGGGTGATGCCGCCGGTGCTGCAGCATGCGATCGCCGGGTTCATCGTGCTGAACGTCGTCATCGGGCTGGTGACGTACGTGACGCTGCTGGAGCGGAAGTTCGCGGCGCGGATGCAGTCGCGGATCGGGCCGTACTACGTGGGGTGGCCGCACGGGTGGCTGCAGCCGATCGCCGACGCGCTCAAGCTGATGATGAAGGAGGACGTGGTGCCCGACCGGGCCGACCGCTGGGTCTACAACCTGGCCCCGATCGCGTTCCTGATCCCGTGCATCCTCATCTTCGCCACCATCCCGTTCGCGCCCGGCCTCGGGGTGGCCGACCTCAACATCGGCGTCCTGTTCTTCCTGGCCGTGTCCTCGCTGGAGATCGTCGGGCTGTTCATGGGCGGCTGGGGCTCCAACAACAAGTACGCGCTGCTCAGCGCCATGCGGGCGGTCAACCAGATCATCTCCTACGACCTGCCGTTCGTCTTCGCCGCGCTGGTGCCGGTGGTGCTGGTCGGCTCCCTGCAGCTGTCGGTCATCGTCGAGGCGCAGCGCGGGTGGTTCGGCTGGCACGTCTTCTCGGTGCCGGGCCTGCTGGCCTTCGTCGCCTTCCTCGTCGCCACCCTGGCCGCCGAGAACCGGGTCCCGTTCGACATCCTGGAGGCGGAGTCGGAGCTGGTGGCGGGCTTCCGGGTCGAGTACAGCGGGATGAAGTTCGCGCTGATCCAGCTCGCCGAGTACGCCCACATGATCGGCACGTCGTTCCTGGGCGCGCTGCTGTTCCTCGGCGGCTGGCTGGGGCCAGGCCCGGGCTGGCTGGGGCCGGTGTGGTTCCTGTTCAAGGCGATGGGGGTGTTCCTCGTCGTGACCTGGGTGCGCTGGTCGTTCGTGCGGATCCGCGTGGACCAGATCCTGGCGATCTCCTGGAAGCTGCTGCTGCCCATCACGATCCTCCTGCTGATGGCCACCGGCCTGTGGGTGGCGCTGCAAGGTCCGCGTGCCGGCTGACGGATCGTTCTGGAGCGAGACCGGTCAGCTGGTGCGCGCGGTCGGGCGCGCGCTGGGGGTGACGTTCCGCAACTTCCTGCGGCCGCCGGTCACCGTGCAGTATCCGACCGTCAAGCGCGTCTATCCCGACCGCTTCCGCGGCATTCTCGCGCTGACCTACGACAAGGAGACGGGCGAGGAGAACTGCATCGGCTGCCGCCTGTGCGAGTTCATCTGCCCGCCCCAGGTCATCAAGGTCGAGATGCTGAAGGCCGAGAAGCGCAACTGGGCCAAGACCTTCACGCTCGAGCTGTACGCGTGCGAGTTCTGCGAGCTGTGCGTGCAGGTGTGCCCGACGGACGCCATCATCATGCTCAAGACCTTCGACCTCGCCACCGCCGACCGCCGCGAGCTGCTGCTGGACAAGGACCGGCTGCACGCCCTCGGCCTGCAGCACGAGCCGTCGTGGGCGACCGGCAACCGCCTGCGGGACATGCAGGCGCCGCCCAAGCCGGTCAAGGCCGAGGCGCGGGGCGAGGGGAAGGCGGCCGCGAAGACGGCCGGGGAGCCGGCCGAGTGACCGCCGAGGCGCCGGCGTTCGTGGCGGTGGCGGTCGTGCTGCTCGCCGCGAGCCTCGGCGTCGTGCTCACGCCCAACCTCTTTCACGCCGTGCTGTACCTGGCCGTGGCCCTGGTCGCCACCGGCGTCGTGTTCCTCCTGCTCGACGCGCCCTTCCTGTTCGGCGTGCAGCTCCTGCTCTACGCCGGGGGGGTCGTGACGATCGTCGTGTTCGCGATCATGCTCACCGAGCGCCTGGTCGGCGCATCCATCCGGCAGGCCAGCCGCTACCTGGTCAACGGCGCCCTCCTGAGCGTCGCCGTGTTCGTGGGGGTGGTGAGCTTCCTCGTGCAGATGCCGGCGTCGGCGCCGCGACCGGCGTGGGCGGCCGACCTCACGGCGGCGGTCGGGCGGGCCCTGGTCGGCCCCTTCGCGGTGCCCTTCGAGCTGCTCGGCGTGCTGCTCGTCATCGCGCTGCTGGGCGCTCTCTACTTCGCGCGGACCGAGGGCTGATGCCGCTCGGCGCCTATCTCACCCTGGCCGCGCTGGTCTTCGCCATCGGCCTGTTCGGCGTGCTGACGCGGCGCAACGCGGTCGGGATCCTGCTCGGCATCGAGCTGATGCTGAACGCGGTCAACATCAACCTGGTCGCGTTCGGGCGGTTCCACGCCGACCTGGGCGGGACGATCTTCTCGCTGTTCACGATCTCCATCACGGTCGCCGAGGTGGCCGTCGGCCTGGCCATCGTGATCGTGATCTTCCGGGTGCGGCGGACCATCGAGGCCGACCACCTGGACCTCCTGCGCGGATGAGCGCGCACGTCGGCGCGGCCCCGCTGGCCCTGCTGGTCCTCGGCCTTCCGTTCGCCAGCTTCCTGCTCCTGGCCCTCGCGCGGCCGGTGCGCCGCTCGGCCCCGGCCGCCGCCACGGTGAGCATCGGGGCCATCACCGTCTCGCTCCTGGCCGCTGTGCTGACCATCGTGACGGCCGTCGCCCGGCCGCCGCGGCAGAGCCCCTCCACGACCTGGTGGTGGATCCCGGCCGACGGCGGGCCGATGGCCACCGTCGGCGTGATGGTCGACGACCTCAGCATGTGGATGCTGCTGCTCGTCACGTTCGTCTCGCTGCTCGTGCAGGTCTACTCGTGGGCCTACCTGCACGACGAGCCGCGCGCCTCGCTGGGCCGCTACTACGCCTACCACTCGCTCTTCGCGTTCTCGATGCTGGGGCTGGTCCTGGCGCCCAGCTTCATCCAGATGTTCATCTTCTGGGAGCTGGTCGGCCTCTGCTCGTACCTCCTGATCGGTTTCTGGTACGACCGGCCCTCGGCCGCGCGGGCCGCCGTGAAGGCCTTCTGGATCACCAAGCTCGGCGACCTCGGCTTCGTGGCCGGCATCGTCATGCTGTGGGCGGTGGCGGGGACGTTCGATTTCTGGACGCTCTTCCGCATGGGCGCGGCGGGCAGCCTGCCGGCGGACATGCTGCCGCCGATCATGTTCCTGATCTACCTGGGCGCCGTCGGCAAGTCCGCACAGTTCCCGCTGCACGTCTGGCTGCCCGACGCGATGGAGGGGCCGACGCCGGTGTCGGCGCTGATCCACGCCGCCACCATGGTGACGGCCGGCGTGTTCATGGTGACGCGGGCGTTCCCGCTCTTCCAGCTGGTCCCCGACGTCCTCACGCTCATCGCCTGGGTCGGCGCGGGCACCGCGCTGCTGGCCGCCAGCATGGCCTGCGTGGAGGACGACATCAAGCGCGTGCTGGCGTACTCCACCATCTCGCAGCTCGGCTACATGATGGCCGCCGCCGGCGCCGGCGCGCCCGACGCCGGGTTCCTGCACCTGCTCGTGCACGGCGTGTTCAAGGCGCTGCTGTTCCTGGGGGCGGGCATCGTCATCCACGTCTTCCACACCAACGACGTGTTCCGCATGGGCGGCCTGCGCGGTCACCCGCGGCTGTGGCTGCCGTTCCTGGTGGCCACGCTGGCGCTGGCCGGCGTTCCGCCGCTGCCGGGGTTCTTCACCAAGGAAGCGGTCCTGGCCGGGGTCTTCGAGGGCCACCTGGGCTGGCCGTTCCTGATGCTGGCGCTCACCGCGTTCCTGACCGCGTTCTACATGTTCCGGGTGGTGTTCCTGACGTTCTTCGTCCGCCCGCACCACGCCGGTCACGCCCATCACCACGTGCCCTGGCTGATGACGGCGGTGGCCTGGGTCCTGGCGGTGGTCACGCTCGCCATGGGCGCGCAGCAGGCGTGGCATCACCAGGCGGAGGGGCCGGGCTGGCTGCCGGGCGTGTCGGTGGCGCTGGCGGCGGCCGGCATCGGGCTCGCGTGGGTGATGTACCAGCGCCCGCTGGTGGATCCCGCCCGGATGGCTGCCGCGCTGCGTCCGATCGACTGGATGGCCCGGCGGCGCTACGGCCTGGACGCCCTCTTCGCCGGGCTCTACCGCGTCGGGCTCCTCGCGTTCTCGCGTCTGGTGGGCTGGATCGACCGCTACCTCGTCGACGGCGTGGTCAACGTGCTGAGCGCCTGGACGCTGCGGGCGGGCGATCGCCTGCGCGGCCTGCAGAGCGGCCAGCCGCAGGACTACGTCTACGGGATCGCCCTGGGGGCCCTGCTGCTGTTCGTGATCGCGCAGTGGCGGATGCGATGACGGGCGTGATCCCGTTTCCGGTGCTCTCGCTCATCACCTGGTCGCCGTTCGTGGGCGCCGTGCTCATCATGTTCACGGCCCGCCACCGGCCGCTGGCGGTGCGGCTGATCGCTCTGGTGGCGACGGCGATCTCCACGGTGCTGTCGGTGTACGTGTTCGTCGTCTACGAGCGGGAGGCCGCGGGCTTCCAGTTCTACGAGAAGGTCCCGCTGGTCCCCCCGCTGGGCATCGCCTACGAGGTGGCGGTGGACGGCATGAGCCTGCTGATGGTCCTGCTCACGTCCGTCATCATCTTCGCCGGCGTCTTCGCGTCGTGGACGGTGGCCACCCGCAGCCAGGAATTCTACGCGCTGCTGCTGGCCCTGGTCACCGGCGTCTACGGGGTGTTCGTCTCGCTGGACCTGTTCGTCTTCTTCCTGTTCTACGAGCTGGCCGTGCTGCCGATGTACCTGCTGATCGGGATCTGGGGCTCCTCCGGCGAGGTGCGGCCGCGCGGCATCTTCGGCTGGGCCTTCCGCGAGACCGGCGTGGGGACCAAAGAGTACGCGGCGATGAAGCTCACGCTGTACCTGCTGTTCGGCTCCGCGTTCATCCTGGTCGGCATCTTCGCGCTCTACGTGACCGCCGGTACCGGCTCGTTCTCTTTCCTCGAGCTCGAGGCGGCCACCTTCGATCCGCGGCTGCAGTTCTGGGTGTTCCTGGCTTTCTACGTCGGCTTCGGCATCCTGGCCGGCATCTGGCCGCTGCACACGTGGTCGCCGGACGGCCACGCCTCGGCGCCGACCGCCGTGTCGATGCTCCACGCCGGCGTGCTCATGAAGCTCGGCGCCTACGGCGTCGTGCGGCTCGGCATGGGATTGCTGCCCGACGCCGCCGTCGAGCTGGCCTGGCTCGTCGGCGGCATCGCCTGCATCAACGTCGTGTACGGCGCCCTGTCGGCGATGGCCCAGGTCGACCTCAAGTACGTCATCGCGTACTCCTCGGTCTCGCACATGGGCCTGGTCATGCTCGGCGCCGCCACCCTCACGGAGGCCGGGCTGAACGGCGCCGTGTTCCAGATGTTCGCCCACGGGGTGATGACCGGCCTGTTCTTCGCGCTGGTGGGCCTGGTCTACGAGAAGGCCCACTCGCGCGAGATCTTCAAGATGGGCGGCTTCGGGCGCGTCATGCCCGGCGTGGCCACCGCCTTCACCGTGGGCGGCCTGTCCTCGCTGGGGCTGCCGGCCACCTCGGGGTTCGTGGCCGAGATCCTGACGTTCATGGGCGCGTGGCGCTCGGCTCACCCGTGGTGGCTCGTCCCCGCCATCGCCGGGACCTTCCTGACCGCGGTGTACGTGCTGCGCGTCACCAAGCAGATCTTCTGGGGGCCGCCCTCGCCGCACTTCGACCATCTCTCCGACGCCCGCGGCCCCGAGTGGATCGCGCTGGTCCTGCTCACCGGCGTGATCGTGCTCTTCGGCATGGTCCCGGGTATCGCGCTGGGCCCGGTGGACACGTCCACGGTCCCCCTGCTGGCCCGCCTGACCAAGCCGTGAGCGCCCTGGCGCCCTTCGTCCTCGAGGTGGGGCTCGGGCTGCTGATGCTGGTGGTCTTCGTCACCGGGCTGGTGGCGCGCGGCGAGGACCGCCGCGGCATCGCCTGGCTGGCCACCGGCGGCGTCCTCGTCATGGCCGTGGTCGCGATGCTGCTGCCGGCGGCCGGCCACGCCATCGGGGGCATGTTCGTGCAGGACGGGCTCGCGCTCTTCGTCAAGCGCCTGTTCCTGGCGGCGACCTTCATCGGCCTGCTGGCCGCGCTGTCGGCGCCCGACCGGGTCTTCGCCCGCCGCGCCGCCGAGTACCACCTGCTCGTGCTGGCCTCCCTGCTGGGCATGCTCGTGCTCGCCTCGGCCCGTGACATCGTGCTGCTGTTCGTCGCCTTCGAGCTCGTGTCGATCCCGCTCTACGTGCTGGCCGGCTTCCTCAAGCGCGACGCCGGGGCGGTGGAGGCCGCCCTGAAGTTCTTCCTCGTCGGCTCGGTCTCCTCGGCGGTGATGGCCTACGGGCTGTCCTTCGTGTACGGCGCGTCCCGGAGCACGGACCTGGCCAGGATCGCCGCCGCCGGCCCCTCGCCGCTGCTGACGCTCGGCCTGATCGCCACGCTGGTCGGCTTCGCCTTCAAGATCGCCGCGTTCCCGTTCCACATGTGGGTGCCCGACACCTACGAGGCGGCCTCGACGCCGTTCGTGGCGTGGCTGAGCGTGGCGCCGAAGGCCGCGGGCTTCGTGGCGATCTTCCGCGTGTACTTCGAGGGTGGCGGAGACCGGGCGGGGGCGTGGATGCCGGTGGCCGCGCTGCTGGCGACGCTCACCATGCTCGCCGGCAACCTCATGGCCCTGCCCCAGCAGAACGCCAAGCGGCTGTTGGCCTACTCCGGCATCGCTCAGATCGGCTACATGCTGGTCGGGGTGGCCGCGGCCTCGGCGTCGGGCACCGCCATGGTGCTCTTCTACCTGGTCGCCTACGTGTTCGGCAACATGGGCGCCTTCCTGGTGGTCGAGGCGCTGGCGAGGGCCGAGGGCTCGGAGGCGACGGCCGCCTTCCGTGGCCTCGCCCAGCGCTCGCCCCTGCTGGCGCTGGCGATGCTGCTGTTCCTGCTCTCGCTCGGCGGCATCCCGTTCGTGGCCGGCTTCTGGGCCAAGCTCTACGTCTTCTGGGCCGCCGCCGAGCGCGGCCTGTACTGGCTCGTGCTGCTGGGGGCCGTGCTCACCGTCGTGGCGCTCTTCTACTACCTGGTCGTCGCCAAGCGGATGTACATCGAGGCGCCCGAGCATCCCGGAGCGATCCCGGTGGCTCCCACGCTCGCCGTCTCGGTCGCGCTCTGCGCCCTGGGGGTCGTGGCGCTCGGCCTGTACCCCAAGGCTGTGGTCATGGCAGCCCTGAGGGTCGCCGCGCAGATCTTCTGAGGCCGGGGCGCTCCCCCCGGGGCCCCGGCGCCCCACGATCAATCTCCGGCTTGACGCAGTGCGAGAGAACGGAGTATGTTTCTGTACCAACTGGTTGGTACAGACGTGACGGAGACCAGGACGCAGGCGGCGCCGGGGCGGGTGCGGGCAGGGCGGTCGACGCGGGAGGCGATCCTCGAGGCGGCGACCAGGCTGATGCACGTCCGCGGGTACCAGAACACCTCGCTGGACGACGTGCTCCGCGAGAGCGGGGTCGGCAAGGGTAACTTTTACTACCACTTCCGCAGCAAGGAAGATCTCGGCTACGCGATCCTCGACCAGCTCGTCGCCTTCTTTCTCGAGCGGACGCTGGAGCCCTGCTTCTCGGACGCCGGAGCGCCGCGCCTGGACCAGATCCGCTGCTTCCTCGACCGGGTCGTGCAGGCGCAGCGCGAGCGCAACTGCGTGGGCGGCTGCGCGATGGGCAACCTGGCGTGCGAGCTCAGCGACGTGCACGAGGGATTTCGCGCCCGGCTCGCTTCGGTGTTTACGGGATGGAGGCAACGCCTGACGGTCGCCCTCCGCGAGGCCCAGCAACGGGGCGAGGTGGTGGCGGGGTGTGACGCCGAGTCGGTCGGCCACTTCCTCGTCGCCGGTCTCGAGGGCGCCATCCTGCTGTCCAAGGTCTCGAAGGACATCGGTGTGATGGAGCAATGCGTGATGGAGCTGAAGCGGTACATGACGCTGTACGAGGCCCGGTCGTGAGCGTGGCGCCCGTTCCGCGGGTGGACGCCGACGCCGACCTCGTGGAGGCCCTGCGTCGCGAGGAGCCTGACGCCGCCGAGCGGCTCGTCGAGCGCTACGGCGACCGCGTCTACCGGCTGGCCATGCGGATCACCGGGCTGCGTGAGGACGCCGAGGAGGCCGCCCAGGACGCGCTGTGGACGATCGCCCGCAAGGTGAACATGTTCAAGGGCGAGTCGGCGTTCGGCTCGTGGGTCTACCGCATCACGGCCAACGCCGCCTACCAGAAGCTGCGGACGCGCCGCCAGAAGTCCGCCGAGATCGCGCTGGACGACGTGCTGCCCTCGCTCGACGGCGACGGCCGGCACTTCGAGCCCATGGACGACTGGTCGAACCGGGTGGACGAGAAGGCGCTCCAGGGGGAGCTGCGCGAGGTCCTGCAGCGGGCCATCGACGGCCTGCCGTCGGACTACCGCACCGCCCTCGTGCTGCACGACGTCGAGGGCCTGTCGAACCCCGACATCGCGGAGGCGCTGGGCATCAGCCTGCCCGCGGTGAAGTCCCGCGTGCACCGCTCGCGCCTGTTCGTGCGCAAGCAGCTCTCCGACTACCTCAAGACCGCGTAGCCGGGTCGTCCGACCGGCTCGTGCCGGCCGGTCGAGGTTGACTCGGGCCGGACGGGTGTGGTCTCATGAGCGGTCGCCGCTCGGGCGCCCGCAGGGAGTTCGTTGACCATGGAAGCCGTGATCGCAACGGGGGGCAAGCAGTACCGCGTGGCCGAGGGCCAGACCATCTCGGTGGAGAGGCTGCCCGGGGACAAGGGCGCCGAGATCGCCTTCACCTCGGTCCTGCTCGTCGCCCGGGACGGCGAGGTCATCGTCGCGCCCGATCGGCTCAAGGGCGCGAAGGTGTCCGGACAGGTCGTGGCCCAGGGCCGCGGCCGGAAGATCTCGGTCGTGAAGTTCAAGCGACGGAAGAACTACCGGCGCAACCGCGGGCACCGCCAGGCGGCCACCACGGTGCGCATCACCCGGATCGAGGTGTAGGGAACGTCATGGCGCACAAGAAGGGCGTCGGCAGCTCGCGCAACGGCCGGGACTCCAACCCGCAGATGCTCGGCGTCAAGCGCTTCGGCGGGCAGTTCGTGACCGGGGGCTCCATCCTGGTCCGCCAGCGCGGCACTCGCTTCAAGCCCGGCAGCAACGTCGGGCTGGGCTCCGACGACACGCTGTACGCCCGGGTCGACGGTGTCGTGAAGTTCGAGCGTCGCGGCGGCTCCCGCTACATCAGCGTCCTGACCCAGCCGGCCTGATCCGCGCCGTCCGCCCGCCCGGCCGGGCGTTCGCGCGAGTCGCGTCTTCCGAGCCAGCATGTTCGTCGACGAGATCGACATCTTCGTCAAGGGCGGCGACGGCGGAGCCGGCTGCGTCAGCTTCCGCCGCGAGAAGTTCGTGCCCCGGGGCGGCCCCGACGGCGGCGACGGCGGTGACGGCGGCTCGGTGTACCTCGAGGCCGACCGCGCGCTGACGACGCTGCTCGACTTCCGCTACCAGCGCCACTATCACGCCGAGCGCGGCCAGCACGGGGAGGGCAGCAACCGCCACGGGGCGGGCGGCGCCGATCGGATCGTCCGGGTGCCGCTCGGGACCGTGGTCACCGACCGCGACACCGGCGAGCTCCTCGGCGACCTCGCCGTCCCCGGCCAGCGCCTGCTCGCCGTGCGCGGCTCCCGCGGCGGTCGCGGGAACGCGCGGTTCTCGTCGTCCACGAACCAGGCGCCGCGCCGCGCCGACCTGGGCCGCCCGGGCCCCGAGCGCTGGCTTCACCTGGAGCTCAAGCTCCTGGCCGACGTCGGCGTGATCGGGTTTCCCAACGCGGGCAAGTCGACGCTGGTGTCGCGCGTCTCGGCGGCCCGGCCGAGGATCGGAGACTACCCGTTCACGACCCTGCAGCCCACCCTGGGCATCGTGCGCGTCGACGACGAGCGGACGTTCGTGATCGCCGACCTGCCCGGGCTCATCCCGGGCGCCAGCGAGGGGCGCGGTCTCGGACACCAGTTCCTGCGCCACACCGAGCGCACGCGCCTGCTCCTGCACGTGCTCGATCTCGATCCGAGCAGCGGCCGGGACCCCCTCGACGACCTGGCGGTGATCGACGCCGAGCTGGCCGCGTACTCGGCGGAGCTGGCCGCGCGCCCGCAGATCGTCGTCGCCAACAAGAGCGACCTCGCCGACGGCGATCCGGTGGCGGCGGACGCCCTGGAGCGCGTGCGGCGGCACTGCGCGGAACGCGCCCGCCCCCTGCACGCGATCTCCGCGGTCACCGGCCGCGGGCTGGAGAGGCTGTTGCGGGACGTGGCCGACCGGCTGGAGGCCCTGCCGTGGGCGCACGCCGCCAGCTAGGCCGCATCCGGCGGCTCGTCATCAAGGTCGGCAGTGGCCTGGTCACCACCCCGGCCGCCGGGCCCGACCGGCGCCGCATCCGCGCGCTCGCCGCCGATGTGGTCGCCGCCCGCGGCGAGACCGGCCGCGAGATCGTCCTCGTCACCTCCGGTGCCATCGCCACCGGCATGGCGCGGCTGGCCCTGGCGCGGCGCCCGCGCTCGATGCCCGAGAAGCAAGCGGCCGCCGCCGTCGGGCAGTCGGCCCTCATGCGCCACTACGAGGTCGCCTTCAAGCGGCACGGCCTGGCCGTCGGGCAGGTCCTGCTGACCGCCCAGGACATCGGCGACCGCGCGCGCTACCTCAACGCGCGCAACACGCTGCTGTCCCTGCTCCGCTTCGGCGTGCTGCCGGTCGTCAACGAGAACGACACCGTCGCGATCGAGGAGATCAAGGTCGGCGACAACGACAACCTGAGCGCGCTGGTGGCCTCGCTCGTCGAGGCCGATCTGCTCGTGCTGCTCACCGACGTCGACGGCCTCTACACGGCCAACCCGGCGGTCGACCCCGAGGCGCGCAAGCTCGACACCGTGGAGGCGGTGACCGACGACATCGCCCGCCTGGTCTGGGACGGTGCCGGGGCCGGCTCGGTCGGCGGCATGGCCACCAAGCTCCAGGCCGCCCAGAAGGCGGCCGCGGCCGGCGTGCCGATGATCATCGCCAACGGCCGGACCGAGCACGTGCTGGCCCGCCTGCTGGGCGGCGAGCCGCTCGGCACGTTCTTCGCGCCCCGGACCGACCGCCCCGGCGCCCGCAAGCGGTGGATCGCCTTCGCCGTTCCGCCCCAGGGGCGGCTCATGGTTGACGCGGGCGCGGTCCAGGCATTAACTCTGGGGGGCAAGAGCCTGCTGCCCTCGGGCGTCGTGCAGGTCGACGGCGACTTCGCCGCCGGCGAGGTGGTGGCGGTCGTGACCCAGGAGGACGGCAAGGAGTTCGCGCGGGGCCTGGTGAACTTCGACGCCCCCGAGCTGCGCCGCATCCGCGGCGCCAAGACGCGGGAGATCGAGGTCCGCCTCGGCTACAGGAGCTTCGACGAGGTCATCCACCGCGACAACCTCGTCATCCTGTAAGAGAATCGAAGCGTCGGAGCGCGCGGCGGAGTCGAGCGGCGCGTTCCCCGGGGGGACCGGCGCGGGCGTGGCGCGCGCCCCCGACGAGGACAACGTCATGGACGTCACCCAGCTGGTGGTCACGAAGGCGCGGGCGGCGCGCGAGGCGGCGCGGGCGCTGGCCCTGTGCTCCACGCGGGCCAAGAACGAGGCGCTGCAGCAGATGGCGCGGGGCCTGGAGGAGAAGGCCGCCGCCATCCTGGAGGCCAACCGCGCCGACCTGGAGCGGGCCCGCACCTCCGGTCTCACACGGGCCTTCCTTGATCGCCTCACGCTGACCGACGCCCGCGTCGAGACGATGGCGGCGGGGCTGCGCGAGATCGCCGCGCTGCCCGATCCGGTCGGCGAGACGGTCGAGACCTGGCGACGGCCCACCGGGCTGGAGATCGCGCGGGTGCGCGTGCCGCTGGGCGTCGTCGGGTTCATCTACGAGTCGCGCCCCAACGTCACCGTCGACGCGGCCGGCCTGTGCGTGAAGTCGGGTAACGCGGTCGTCCTGCGCGGCGGCAGCGAGGCCATCGAGTGCAACGCGCTCATCGCCGCCGTGCTGGCCAAGGCCCTGGAGAAGACCGGGGCCCCGGCCGAGGCCATCCAGTTCGTCGACATCACCGATCGCGCGGCGGTGGCGGCGATGCTGCAGCAGGACCGGCTGATCGACCTCATCATCCCCCGCGGCGGCGAGGCGTTCGTGACCTGGGTCGCCGAGCACTCGCGCGTGCCCGTGCTCAAGCACGACAAGGGGCTCGTCCACGTCTTCGTCGACGCCGGAGCCGACCTCGACATGGCCACGGCCATCGTGGTGAACGCCAAGACCAGCCGGCCGGGCGTGTGCAACGCGCTGGAGACCCTGCTGGTCGACCGCGCGGTGGCCGACCGCTTCCTGCCGCCGGTGGCCGCCCGCCTGCGCGAGGCCGGTGTGGAGCTGCGGGGCTGTCCGGAGACGCTCGCCCGCCTGCCGGGCGTGCGCCCGGCGTCCGCCGCCGACTGGGACGAGGAGTACCTCGACCTCGTCCTCGCCGTGCGCGTCGTCGAAGGCCTCGACGCCGCCGTCGAGCACATCCGCCGGCACGGCAGCGGGCTGGCCGAGGCGATCGTGACGAACGACCTCGCCCACGCGCGGCGCTTCACCCGCGAGATCGACGCCGCCGCGGTGCTCGTCAACGCGTCCACCCGGCTGGTGGACGGCGGCCAGTTCGGCATGGGCGCCGAGATGGGGATCTCGACCTCGCGCGTGCACGCCCGCGGGCCGGTCGGCGTGCGGGAGCTGACCACGACCAAGTTCATCGTGCACGGCGACGGGCAGCTCCGGGACTGAGCTTGGCCCGCGTCGCCGTCCTCGGCGGATCCTTCAATCCGATCCACTACGGGCACCTGCTGCTGGCCGACGAGATCCTGGAGCAGCTCGGGCTCGACCGCGTGCTGTTCGTGCCCGCCGCCGCCCCTCCGCACAAGCCGGCGGCCCAGCTGGCGCCGGCCGCCGACCGCTTCGAGATGGTGCGCCTGGCCATCACCGGCCACCCTCGCTTCGACGTCTCCGACCTCGAGCTGCGGCGCAGCGGCCCGTCGTACACGGTCGACACGCTCGAGGCCCTGGCGGTCGGCGGCGACGCGCTGTGCCTCGTCGTCGGCTCCGAGACGTTTCTCGACCTGCTGAGCTGGCGCGAGCCCCGGCGCGTCGCCGGCCTGGCCCGGCTGGTCGTGGTCCCGCGCGCGGGCAGCGCGTTCGACCCCGAGAGCGCGGCGGCCCAGAAAATCTTGAGAGAGATCGGCGTCGAGGGCGGCTTCGTCCACGCCCACGCCGGCCGCCCCGTCCCGGCTCGCGGCGTCGTCATCGCCCACGTGACGTCGCTGCCGCTGTCGGCCTCCGACCTCAGGCGTCGCGTGCGGGAGGGCCGGTCGCTGGCGTTCCGGCTGCCGCCGGCGGTGGCGGACTACGTCCGCACCCGCGGCCTCTACGGCGCGCAGCCGGCGTGACGCTCACGCTCTCGGCCGAGCGCAAGGCGCGGCGAGCGGCGCGGGCCGCCCTCGACCGGAAGGCGATCGACCTCGTCGTGCTCGACGTGACCGCGCTGTCCAGCGTGACCGACTACTTCCTCGTCTGCAGCGGCCGATCCACGACACACCTGGCCTCGATCACCGAGGCGATCCGCGCGGAGCTGAAGCAGGACGGCGTCCGTCCGCTCCACGCCGAGGGAACGACCGAGAGCGGCTGGGTGCTGCTCGACTACGGCGACGTCCTGATGCACGTGTTTCTCGAGGACACGCGCGCGTATTACGCGCTGGAGCGCCTGTGGGGCGACGCGCCGTCCATTTCCGTGGACGGTGCGTGACGCGCGTCTTGCACCCTCTGGGACCGCATGCTAGCGTGTCCGTCACGCACGGTCGCCCGGGAGGTCGTGATGAAGAAGGAACGACTGGCGAGCTTCAAGCAGCGCCTGCTGGAGAAGCGGCAGCAGCTCGCCGATGGAGTCGGTCGCAGCGCCTCGTACGGCAAGGACCAGGAAGACGACGCCATCAAGGATCTCGGGGACCAGGCCAACACCGCCTACACGCGCGAATTCTTCTTCGAGCTCGGCAACGGCGACCGGCGACTGCTGCGCGACGTGGTCGCGGCGCTCCAGAAGATCGACGACGGCTCCTTCGGCAACTGCGAGCGGTGCGGCGAGACGATCGCCGACAAGCGCCTGGAGGCGCTACCGTTCGCGCGCTACTGCATCGACTGCCAGCGCGCCGTCGAGGAGGAGCAGCGAGCCACCGCCGGGTGACGCTCCGCGGTCGCGCCCTCGCCGTTTGCCTCCGCCTCGCCGCCTGATGCCCTCGCTCACCACGCTGCTCTCGGCGGGTCGCTTCCTCGGTCGCTGGCTCGGGACGCCGCCGTCGCCGCCGTCCGGCGCCGACGATCCCCAGGCGCTCGACACCGCGCGCCGGGCGCGCGAGGCCCGCGCGGCCGGACGCAGCGAGGAGGCGCGGACGCTCTATCGGTACCTGCTCCAGCGCTGGCCCGGGCACGCCGAGGCGCTGCGCGGCCTGCGCGACTTCGCCATCGAGGCCGGGGACTGGGACGAGGCGGTTGCCGTCCAGCAGCGGCTGCTGGCGGCGGCGCCGGTCGCCGACCGCCACCTCGAGTCGGAGTGGCTGGCCGTCGGCCATTACGAGCTGGGCCGGCTGGAGCTGGCCCGCGCCAATCCGGGCGTGGCCGTCACGCATTTCCGGGCGGCGCTGCGGGCCGACCGCAATTTCCTGCCGGGGGTGCTGGCGCTCGGTGACGCCCTCGACGCGGCCGGCGACCACCGCGAGGCGGTCCGCGTCTGGGAGCGCGCGGCCGAGACGAGGCCGGCGCTGCCGTTGCTCGCGCGGCTGGAGCGCGTCTACCGGCGCGAGGATCGCCCGGGCCGGATGATCGCGCTCTACCGCGCCGCGGTCGAGCGCGTCCCCGACGATCTCGGGCTGGCGGCCGCGCTGGGACGCGTGTACTTCGAGCTCGAGATGCTCGACGAGGCCGCCGAGCAGTTCGAGAAGCTCGAGGTGCGCGCGCCGGAGCTGCCCGTCGTGCACGCCTTCCTGGGCGCGATCTTCGAGCGCCGTGGCCAGACGCGTGACGCCTTCGACGAGTACCGGCGTGCGCTGCGCCTGGGCCACGGCTTCGACTGGCCGCACCGCTGCACCGTCTGCGGGGTCACGGCCCCGACGTGGCAGGACCGCTGCACGCAGTGCCATCGCTGGAACACGCTGCACCCGTTCTCCTCGACGCGCTGACGTCTCCGATGCGCGCGTGGGCGCTGGCGGCCCTCGACCTGGTCTTCCCGGCGCTGTGCCCGGTCTGCGACGCGATGCTGGGCGAGGGGCGCCACGATCCCCTCTGCGGCGCCTGCTGGAGCGCCATCCCCCGCCTGGGCCCACCCTGCTGTGGACGCTGCGGGGTGCCGCTCGCGTCAGCCCTCGTGCCGGAGTGCGGCGGTTGCCTGGCCGACCCCCCGGCGTGGGACTGGGCCCGGGCCGCCGCGGACTACGGGGGCGTGGTCCGCGAGGCGATTCACGCGCTCAAGTTCGGCGGTCGCCGCTCGCTGGCCCGGCCGCTGGCCGACGTGATCCTGACCCAGTGCGCAGACGCGCTCGCGGCCGGAGTGAGCGGGCTGGTTCCGGTCCCGCTGGCGCGCGACCGCGAGCAGGCCCGCGGGTACAACCAGGCCGCGCTGCTGGCCGAGGCGATCGCCGCCGGGGTCGGCGTCCGCGTGAGGGCTCGCTGGCTGGCTCGCGTGCGTGCCACGCGACCGCAGAGCGACCTCGGCGCCGCCGAGCGCAGCGCCAACGTGCGCGGCGCCTTCGCCGCCGACCCGGCCGCCGCCGGCCAGCACGTGGTCGTGGTGGACGACGTGCTCACCACCGGCGCCACCGCCGCCGAGTGCGCCCGGACGCTGCGGGCCGCGGGCGCCGTCCGGGTGGGCGTGCTCACAGTTGCCCGCGTGCGCTGAGAGGACGTATACTTGTCGCGGACTTGCGAGACAGTCGAGCAAACTGATTTCGATCGCCCCACAAGGAGCCCTGCCATGAGCATTCGCGTCGGCGTCAACGGCTTTGGTCGCATTGGCCGCGTGTTCTTCCGGGCGGCGCTGGAGACTCCCGATCTCGAGATCGTCGGTGTCAACGACCTGGCCGATGCCAAGACGCTGGCCCACCTGCTCAAGCACGACTCCGTCCACGGTGGGCTGCCGGCCGAGGTCGACCGCAAGGGCGAGGCGATCTTCGTGAACGGCCGTGAGGTGCGGGTGTGCGCGATCAAGGACCCCGCGCAGTTGCCGTGGCGGGACCTGGGCGTCGACGTCGTGGTCGAGTCGACCGGGCTCTTCCGCGACACCGCCACCGCCTCCAAGCACATCACGGCCGGCGCCAAGAAGGTGATCATCACCGCCCCGGCGAAGGATCCCGACGTCACCCTGGTGCTCGGCGTCAACGAGAAGGTGTACGACCCCGGCAAGCACCGGATCATCTCCAACGCCTCCTGCACGACGAACTGCCTGGCCACCACCGCCAAGGTGCTCGACGAGAAGTTCGGCATCAAGCGGGGCTTCGCCTCGACGGTGCACTCCTACACCAACGATCAACCCATCCACGACTTCCCGCACAAGGACCTGCGGCGCGCCCGGGCCGGCGCGGTCAGCATGATCCCCACCACGACCGGCGCCGCCACCGCGGTCGGGCTCGTGCTGCCCAAGCTCAAGGGCAAGCTGGACGGCATCGCCATCCGGGTGCCGACGCCGAACGTGTCGGTGGTCGACCTCACCGCCGAGCTAGAGAAGCCGGCCACCGTGCAGGCCGTCAACGAGGCGTTCCGGGAGGCGGCGGCGGGGCCGCTCAAGGGCATCCTCGACGCGACCGACGAGGAGCTGGTGTCGTGCGACTTCAACGGCAACCCGCACTCCTCGATCGTGGATCTGCCGTCGACGGCGCTGGTGGACGGCACCATGATCAAGGTCCTGGCCTGGTACGACAACGAGTACGGCTACTCGTGCCGCGTGCGCGACCTGATCCGGTTCATCGGCAAGACGCTGTAGCCCGACGGTGAAGCTGTCCATCGAGCAGGTCGAGCTCGAAGGTCGGCGTGTCTTCGTGCGCGCCGACCTCAACGCGCCGCTCGAGCGCGGGGCCGTCACCGACGACACGCGGCTGACCGCCGTGCTGCCCACCCTCCGGCTGGCCCTGGAGCGGGGGGCCGCGGTGATCCTGGCCTCCCACCTCGGGCGGCCCAAGGGCGGTCCCGATCCGAAGTACTCGCTGGCGCCGGTGGCCGAGCGGCTGACGGCCCTGCTCGAGCGACCGGTGACGCTGGCCCCGGACTGCGTCGGCGAGACGGTGGAGCGCATGGCGGCCGGGCTGAAGCCCGGCCAGGTGCTGCTGCTGGAGAACCTGCGCTTCCACCGCGAGGAAGAGGCCAACGACGACGGGTTCGCGCGGCGTCTGGCCGCGCTCGCCGACCTGTACGTCGACGACGCCTTCGCCGCCGCCCACCGGGCCCACGCCTCCATCGCCGCCATCACGCGTCACCTGCAGCCGGCGGCGGCCGGCCTGCTGATGCGCCGCGAGCTGGAGGCGCTGGGGCGCATCCTCGAGTCGCCGGCGCGGCCCCTGGCGGCGCTGCTGGGCGGGGCCAAGGTCTCCGACAAGCTGGCGCTCGTGGAGCACCTGCTGGCCCGCGTCGACGCGCTCGTCATCGGCGGCGGCATGGCCTTCACCTTCCTGCGCGCGCTCGGCCACGGGGTGGGCAAGTCGCTGGTCGAGGCCGACCGCATCGAGACGGCCCGGGCGGCCCTGGAGACGGCGCGGCGACGCGGCGTGCAGATCGTGCTGCCGGTCGACGCGGTCGTCGCCGGCGGGCTCGACAGCCCCTCGGGGCGGGCGGTGTCCGTGCGCGACATTCCGGCCGAGCAGATGGGTCTGGACATCGGCCCCCTGACCGTGGAGCATTTCGCCGCGGTCCTGCGGACCGCCAAGACCATCGTGTGGAACGGGCCCATGGGCGTCTTCGAGAAGCCGGCGTTCGCCTCCGGCACCGTGGCGGTGGCCCGGGCCGTGGCGGAGTCGGGCGCCTTCTCCGTCATCGGCGGCGGCGACACGGTGGCCGCGGTGAACCAGGCCGGCGTGGCCGCCCGGATCGGGTACATCTCGACCGCCGGTGGGGCGTTCCTGGAGTTTCTCGAGGGCCGCGCGCTGCCGGGCGTGGAGGCGCTCACGGAGGCCTGATGCGTACGCCGCTGGTCATCGGCAACTGGAAGATGAACGGCACCCTGGCCGAGACGCGGGCGCTGGCCACCGCGCTCCGCGACGGCCTCAAGCGGCCGGGGAGGGTGGAGGTCGCGGTGTGTCCGCCGTTCACGGCGCTGGCCGCGGCGGCCGAGATCCTGGCCGGCACCCCCATCGCGCTCGGCGCCCAGAACTGCCATCACGAGGCGAGCGGGGCGCACACCGGCGAGATCGCCCCGCCGATGCTGGTCGAGCTCGGCTGCCGCTTCGTGCTGTGTGGCCACTCGGAGCGGCGGCGCGAGATGGGCGACACCGACGAGCAGATCAAGCTGAAGGTGGGCGCCGCGCTCCGCCACGACCTCACCCCGGTGCTGTGCGTGGGCGAGACCGCCGAGGAGCGGCGGCAAGGCCTGACCTTCACGACGGTCGAGGGCCAGCTGCGGGCGGGCCTGGCGGGGCTGGACGCCGCCGCGCTCGGGCGCTGCGTGCTGGCCTACGAGCCCGTGTGGGCGATCGGCACCGGCGTCAACGCCACGCCGGCCCAGGCGGCCGAGGTTCACGGCTACCTGCGCGGTCTGCTGTCCGAGCTGGGGCCCAAGGAGACGGCCCAGGGCGTTCGCATCCTGTACGGCGGCAGCGTCAAGGCCGACAACGCCGACGTGCTGCTGGCAGAGCACGAGATCGACGGCGCCCTGGTCGGAGGCGCCAGCCTCGCCGCTCCCGGCTTCATCGGCATCGTCAGGAAGGCGGCGCGCGGCGCCGCCGCCAGAGGAGAGTAGAGTCGATGGTCATCGCGCTCACGGTCGTCCACGTGCTCATGTGCTTCGCCATCGTCGCCATCGTGCTGCTGCAGTCCGGCAAGGGCGCGGACATCGGCTCGGCGTTCGGCGGCGCCGGCAGCCAGGCCGTGTTCGGATCCATGGGCACGCCGACGCTGCTGGGCAAGATCACCACCGGCGTGGCCATCGTGTTCACGCTGACCTCGTTCACGCTGGCCATGCTGGGCGGCGAGCGCGCGAGCTCGGTGGTGCGCGAGCAGGCGCCCGCCAGCGCGCCGGCGACGGACCCGGCGCCCGCGCCGGCGACGCCGCCCGCTCCCCCGGCGCCGGCGACCCGGTAGCCGCGATGGCATCGCGCCCCGCGCGTGGTCGTCTGGCCCGACTGGGCGCGACACTGCTCCTGGCCGCCCTCGGCGCGGGCTGCACCGACGAGACCGCCGCCGTGGCCGACCGGACCCCCGGCGCCAACACGCCGGCCTACGGCGACACCCTCATCGAGGCCTCGATCGGCAACGTCTCCAGCCTGATCCCCAACATCACCAGCGACCAGTCCTCCCACGAGGTCGGCGACCTCATGTACAGCGGGCTGGTCACCCTGGGGCGCAACCTCGAGATCGTGCCCGAGATGGCCACGTCGTGGAGCTTCAGCCCGGACTGCCTGACGCTCGACTTCAAGCTGCGCGACAACGTGCGCTGGCACGACGGCGTGCCCTTCACCGCCGACGACGTGGTGTTCACCTGGCGCGCCACCATGAACCCGAAGACGCCGAGCCCGTACAAGTCGGACTTCGCCGACGTCGAGCGCGTGGAGGCGCAGGGCCCGCAGGCGGTGCGGGTGACCTATCGCAAGCCCTACGCCAAGGCGCTGCTGTCGTGGGCGGTGACGATGCTGCCGCGCCACCTCCTCGAGCGGTACGTCGAGGAGGGCAAGATCCGCGAGGCGCCCCAGAACTGGACGGCGCCGGTGGGCACCGGGCCGTACCGCTTCAAGGAGATGAAGAGCGGCGAGAAGATCGTCTTCGTCGCCAACCAGGACTACTTCAAGGGCCGGCCGCCCATCTCGAGGATCGTCTACCGGGTCATCCCCAGCCAGGCCACGATCTTCCTCGAGGTCAAGGCCAAGGGCGTCGACGTCGCCAGCCTCACCGCGCTCCAGTACAAGCGCCAGACCGAGTATCCCGCCTTCGAGAAGGCCTACAACAAGTTCCGCTACGCCGGCGCCGGCTACACCTACCTGGGCTTCAACCTCAAGGACAAGCGCTTCGCGGACCCGCGCGTGCGCCGCGCCTTCGCCCACGCCATCAACAAGCGCGAGCTCCTCGACGGCGTCGTGCTGGGCCTGGGGCGCGAGGCGACCGGGCCCTTCCGGCCCGGCACCTGGGCCGACAACCCGGAGGTGAAGAGCATCCCCTTCGACCCGCAGCGAGCGGCCGCCCTGCTGGCCGAGGCCGGGTGGACGCGCAACGGCAAGGGCGTGCTCGAGAAGGACGGCCAGCGGTTCGCCTTCGAGCTGCTCACCAACCAGGGCAACGACGAGCGCAAGAAGATCGCCGAGATCGTCCAGGCCTCGCTGCGCGAGCTGGGAGTGCAGGTCGAGATCCGCGTGCTCGAGTGGGCGGCGTTGCTCAAGGAGCACGTGAAGAAGCGCCAGTTCGACGCCATCGTCCTGGGGTGGGGCACCGGGGCGGATCCCGACCAGTACGTGGTGTGGCACTCCTCGCAGAATGGCCCCGACCAGCTCAACCACATCTCCTACGCCAACCCCGAGGTCGACGCCCTGCTCGAGGCGGGCCGCTCGTCGTGCGTGCAGGCCGACCGGGTCCGCTTCTATCACCGGCTGCACGAGGTCCTGGCCGCCGACCAGCCGCTCGTCTTCCTCTACTGGCGCGACGCGCTGCCGGTGGTGTCCAGCCGCATCTTCGGCATCCAGCCCGGTCCGGCCGGCATCCGCTGGAACGAGTTCGAATGGTTCGTGCCCAGGCACCTGCAGCGCTATACCGCCGGGTGACCGCGGCCCGAACTGCCCGAGCCCTCCGGCCCGCGTGACGTAGAATAGCCGCCCATGCTCGCCTACGCGCTGCGGCGCCTGCTGCTCGCTATTCCCCTCCTGCTCGGCATCACCATCGTGTCCTTCCTGGTGCTCCACCTGGCGCCGGGCGATCCGGCCGCCGTCATGGTCGGCGGCTCCGAGCAGCCGATCGACCCCGAGATGTACAAGCAGCTCGTGAAGGTCTACAACCTGGACAAGCCGCTGTGGCAGCAGTACTGGCTGTGGCTCAGCAGCCTGGTCCGGCTGGACTTCGGCCGGTCGTTCGCCCCCCACGGCCGCCCCGTGCTCAGCATGATCGGCGAGCGGCTGCCCATCACGCTGCTGCTCAACATCGTCGAGATGCTGATCATCGTGGCCACGGCGATCCCCATCGGCGCGCTGTCGGCCACCCGGCAGTACTCGACCTTCGACAAGGTCACGACGATCTTCGTCTTCGTCGGCTTCGCCACCCCCGACTTCTGGCTGGCCCTGCTGCTGATGATCCTGTTTGGCGTACAGCTCGGCTGGCTGCCGATCTCGGGCCTGCGCTCGCTGAACTGGGAGTACCTGTCCTTCTGGCGCCAGCAGGCCGACTTCCTGAGCCACCTGGCGCTGCCGGTCCTGGTGGCCACCTTCGGCGGCCTGGCCGGCTTCTCGCGTTACATGCGGCAGAGCATGCTGGAGGTCATCCGGCAGGACTACATCCAGTCGGCGCGCGCCAAGGGCCTGGCCGAGCGGGTGGTCATCGGCAAGCACGCGCTGCGCAACGCGCTGCTGCCGATCGTCACGATCCTCGGTCTCTCGCTGCCCACGCTCATCGGCGGCAGCGTCATCGTCGAGTCGGTCTTCGCGATCCCGGGCATGGGGCAGCTCATGGTGCAGGCGGCCTTCGAGCGCGACTACCCGGTGCTGATGGGGAACCTCGTCATCGTCTCCACGCTCACGCTGGTGGCCAATCTCCTGGCCGATCTCGCGTACAGCCTGGTCGATCCGCGGATCCGCGTCGGGCGGCGACGCCGCTAGTGCGCGGGTTCTGGAAGGCCTTCGCGCGCAACCGCCTGGCGGTGCTGGGCGGCATCGTGGTGATCTGCCTGGTCACCGCGGCGCTGCTGGCGCCGGTGCTGGCGCCCTGGGACCCGTACCGGCCCGACGTGAAGAAGATCCTCGACCCGCCGTCGGGCCGTCACCTGCTCGGCACCGATCAGCTCGGCCGCGACGTGCTGTCCCGGATGCTGCATGGCGCCCGGGTGTCGCTGGCCGTGGGCTTCGTGTCGGTCGGCATCGCCGCCGCCATCGGCATCATGCTGGGCGCGGCCGCCGGCTACCACGGCGGCACGGTCGACGCCACGATCATGCGGCTGGTCGACCTGATGCTGGTCTTTCCCCGCTTCTTCCTGCTCCTGGCCGTGCTGGCCTTCCTGAAGCCGTCGATCTGGACGATCATGGTCGTCATCGGGCTCACCGGATGGATGGGCGTGGCGCGCCTGGTGCGCGCGGAGTTCCTGGCCCTCAAGGAGCGCGAGTTCGTCGTGTGGTCGCAGGCCGTCGGCGCCAACGCCTTCCGCATCATCTGGCGCCACATCCTGCCCAACGCGATGGCGCCGGTGCTGGTGGCGATGACGCTCGGCATCCCGGCCGCCATCCTGACCGAGTCCGGCCTGTCGTTCCTGGGCCTGGGGGTGCAGCCCCCCCGGGCGACATGGGGCAACATCCTCAACGAGGGCAAGGACGCCATCGAGCTGGCGTGGTGGCTGTCGGTCTATCCGGGTTTGGCGATCCTCCTCACCGTGCTGTCCTACAACCTGCTCGGCGAGGGCATCCGGGACGCCCTCGACCCGCGGCTACGCCAGAGCGCCGGCCGCGTTGTCTCGCGGGGGTCCTAGCGGTATACTCCGCGATCGTCGCTTCGTGCCGAAGTGGCGGAACTGGCAGACGCGCACGTTTGAGGGGCGTGTGGGGCAACCCGTGGGGGTTCGAGTCCCCCCTTCGGCACCAAATCCCTCGTACCTCCGCGAACCTCCAGCGATTTCAGCGTCTCGTATCGCGCCACTGGTACGAAGGGGCGGTACGAGACGAACGTGCGGAGGAAGGCCTCGATTATCACCTGACCACACTTCCGGTCCGACGCTCATTACTACTCGAAGCAGATCAACCCGTGGCTTCGAGACGTGGCCAGGATCACTGATCCTCGGCTCTCCTTCGACTCAGCCAGACACACTGTGAGAAGCTTGCTTCAACCACGCTTCAGAATCACTCGCTCCCTTCTTCGACATCGAGGTAAGGTCAGAAGGCGTGTAAACGAGAGAAGGCGGTGTAACCTTCGGTTCGCCATCGAGAACCTCGGGCGCGTCAACGCCCGAACAGAAGGAGACACCGCCCGTGAAGCAGAAGAGCATCGAAGCGGTCGCGGCGTCAAGCCCGACCTGGGAGACGCTGGAGGCGTTCGCCCGGCAGGGCATGCAGCAACTCCTGCAGCGGATGTTGGAGGACGAGGTGGACGGCGTGCTCGGTCGGGGCCGCTACGAGCGGCGTGAGGCTATCGATCCTCGGCCGGGCTATCGCAATGGCTTCGGCAAGCCGCGGCGGCTGAGCGTGAGCAACGGGACGATCACGCTGCGCCGGCCGCGGGTGCGCGGGCTGAGCGAGCGCTTTGAGAGCCGCCTGCTGCCCGCCTTCAAGCGTCGGACCGAGGAGGTCGGCCACGTGCTGCCGGAGTTGTACCTACATGGGCTGGCCCTGGGGGACTTCGATCTCGCCTTGCGCGGGCTGCTCGGCGCGGGCGCGCCGCTGTCGGCCGCATCGATCGCGCGGCTAAAGGCCGGCTGGCAGGCCGAGTACGAGCTCTGGAAGACGCGGGCGGTCGACGACCTGGAGGTCGTCTATCTCTGGGTCGACGGCGTGTACGTGAAGGCGGGGCTCGAGAAGGACAAGGCCGCGATCCTCGTCGTCCTGGCCGCGCTGCGCGACGGGCGGAAGGTGCTTCTGGCCGTCGAGAGCGGGTACCGCGAATCGACCGAGAGTTGGGCGGCGATCTTGCGGGATCTCAAACGGCGGGGGCTGGCGGCGCCGAAGCTAGTGATCGGCGATGGCCATCTCGGGATCTGGGGCGCGCTCGCTGCCGTCTTCCCGGAGGCGAAGGAGCAGCGGTGCTGGAACCACCGGCTCCTAAACATCCTCGACAAGCTGCCGCTGACGCGGCAGGCGGAAGCGCGGAGCCTGCTCACCAAGATCCCATACGCCGCGACCCGTGAGGACGCCGAGCGGCAGAAGCGCGCGTTCCACACCTGGTGTGCGAAGCGCGGGCACGCTGAGGCGGGGCGCGCCCTCGATCGTGACTGGGAGCGGATGATGACCTTCTATCAATTCCCGCTCGAGCACTGGAAGCATCTGCGCACGTCGAACCCGGTGGAGTCGCCCTTCGCGGCGGTGCGGCTCCGCACGGCCGCGGCGAAGCGGTTCAAGAAAGTGGAGAACGCGACCGCCGTCATCTGGAAGACGTTGCTCATCGCCGAGAGGACGTTCCGTCGGCTCGACGCGCCCGAGCTCCTGGCCGAGGTCGCCAACGGTGTCGTGTATGTCAATGGAGTGCGAGCTGTGAACCGGCGCGAGCAGAAGGCCGCCGCCTGATCTCATTTACACACTTCTTGACGGGACCTCATCGCGAGTATCACTGAGAACAGGTATCTACTCCCTGTGTTCATACCCTTTCTCCTCCCTTGCAGACAGCCGTTGCTCTTCGTGCAGCTGACGTCCCGGCTTACGAGAGTCTGAATTCTCCGCGCATGTTACTCCGATCCAAATATGCCCCGCGCGGGGCGCGGCGCTCCGGGAGAACCGGCCAGCGCTCGCATGAGGCGCGGCCGGTCGGTCACTCGATCACTTGATCGGCCCGCGCCAGCAGCGACGGCGGGATCGTCAGGCCGAGGGCCTTGGCGGTCTTGAGGTTGATGACCAGCTCGAACTTCGTCGGTTGTGCGATCGGTAGGTCGCCTGGCTTGGCGCCCTTGAAGATCCTGTCCACGTAGCCGGCGGCACGTCGGAAAAGATCGAGATAATCGGTGCCATAGCTCACGAGCACCCCGGCCTCGGCGTACTCCGTGGCCGGAGCCATCATCGGCAGCCGGTACGTGACGGCGAGATCGACGACGTGCTGGCGGTGGGGAATGAAGGACGGCGGCGGTCCACTATTCGATGACCTGGTCCGTCCGCGCCAATAGCGAAGGCGGAATCGTCAGGCCGAGGGCCTTGGCGGTCTTGAGGTTGATAACCAGCTCGAACTTCGTGGGCTGCTCGACCGGGAGATCGCGCGGCGTGGCACCGTGCAGGATCTTCGCCACGTAAGTTGCCGCCCGGCGAAACTGGTCGCCGATGTTTGTCCCGTAGGCGACGAGACCGCCCGCCTCGGTGTCCTCTCTCGTGGGGTAGATCACCGGAAGGCGGTAATGCGCTGCCAGCGCGGCCGTCTGCTGCCGCATGACGAAGACCAGCGGATCGATCATGCGGATCGCCGCCGGTGCCTTGGCCGCTATGGCACCGCTGAAAGCCCTCTCCAGGTCGGCTGGGGCGCGTACCTCCAGAATCGGCCCCAGCCGCAGGTGCAGCTCCCGGGCCGCCTGCTCCGCGCTCTGCATCTGACCCGGGGTGTTCTGATCTTCCGGATTCACAATCACGGCAAAGCGAGTCGCCGTAGGCAGCAGCTCTCGGAGGATCTCGATGCGCTTCCCGGCAAGCTCGGCGACGACATTCGTGATCCCGGTGACGTTGGCCTCGGGCCGACGCAGGTTCGTCACGATCCCAGAGCCGAGCGGATTCGCCACCAGGACCATCACGATGGGCACTGAACGGCTGGCCTGCCTCGCCACAAGGTTGGCCGGCGTGGTGGAGACCAGCAGCACATCCGGGGCAAGGGCGAGGAGTTCCTGGGCGAGGGGCCCGAGCCGTTCAAATCGGCCCTCCGCGTAGCGCTCGTCGAGGGTCCAGCTCCTCCCTTCTACGTAGCCCTCCGCTGCCATTCCCTCCCGGAAGGCTGCGACCCAACCACTGATCGCTCCCCGCGCGCTGCCTGACAAATGGCCGACACGGTAGAGTCTCCGCGCCTGTTGCGCCTCGACGGCGAGCGGCGCGACGACGGCACCGGCCAGCGAGATCAGCAGGAAGCGGCGGCGGTCCATCATTCCACCTCGCGCGTCTCCGCCTTCTCCAGCCCGTACGTCATGCCCATCTCGCGGTACATCGACCATGCATTCGATCGTTTATCATCCCCGCTGATGTCCAAGGAGCTGTTCCACGGCCGCCAGGAAGCCCTTTACATTGATCGGTTTGCTCTGGAACGCGTCGAATCCTGCATCCAACACCCGCTGCCGGTCATTGGTCATCACAGACGCGGTCATGGCCATAACGGGAATCCCTCGAGTGGCAACCTCGGCTCGTAGCCGTCCGAGCGCCTGGATACCGTCAATCCCAGGCAGCCGAATGTCCATCAGGACCAGGCTCGGATGGCGATCTTGGGCGAGGCGGACACCCTCTTCGCCCGTCCCGGCCTCGATGATCTCGTATCCCTTGAACGTCAACACGTCCCTGACGAGCTTGCGGCTCTTGTCGTTGTCCTCGATGACAAGGATCAGCTCATTCGCCACGGTGCACCGGAAGCGTAAACGTGAACGTCGAGCCCGCTCCCACTTGGCTCTCGACCCAGATCCGCCCGCCATGCAGCTCAATGAACTTCCGCGACAGAGCGAGGCCGAGCCCGGTTCCTTCCACCATCTTGTCGGCCGTCCCTACTTGGCGGAACTCCTCGAAGATCGCCTCCTGGTCCTCCGGCGCGATGCCGACCCCGGTGTCAGTGACCGATACCTCGACGGACCCGTTCACGGGTTTCGCGTGTACCTCGATCCGGCCACCCTCGGGGGTGAACTTGATCGCGTTTGACAGGAGGTTCAGGAGCACCTGCTTAATCTTCCGTTCGTCCCCCGGAATCTCGCCGAGGCGCGAGTCGATCGATTGCTCCAGCGTGATGCCGCGGCGCAGCGCCCGTTCCCGCACAAGGACCAGGGCATTCTCAATCGCTTGGGGCAAGTGGAACTCGGCCAGCTCCAGCTCCATGCGGCCGGCCTCGATCTTGGACAGATCCAGAATGTCATTGATCAGGGACAGAAGGTGCTGCCCAGAGGCGTGGATGTCCTTCAGGTACTCGTCCTGTTTCGTGTTCAGGTCGCCGAACAGGCGGTCCGATAGGACCTCGGAGAAGCCGATGATCGCGTTGAGCGGCGTCCGCAGCTCGTGGGACATGTTGGCGAGGAACTCTGACTTATGCTGGCTCGCCGCTTTGAGGTCCCGGTTTGCTGCCTCCAGTTCCTTGAACAGCCGCACGTTTTCGATTGCGATCACGGCCTGCTCCGCGAAGGTCTTCAGGAGCTCGATTTCGCGTTCGGTGAACGGCTCCGGGTCGCGCCGCGTCACCCCGATGGCGCCGATCGCCGCATCCCCTCGAAGGAGCGGGACGAACAGGCAGCTCCGGAAACCGAAGCTTCTCGACGCCTCGCGCAGGCGCGGCGGGATGTCGGGGTGAGCCTCGATATCGCCGATGCTGACGATCCGCCGCTCGCCGATTGCATGGCTCGTGATTGAGGAACGGTCATCGACCGGAATCGGAAACGAGCGCCGCCACGTCTCGAATGCCTCGGGATTCGCGCGCGCCTCGGGCGCGCCGGCGTCGACGCCGACGAGATGCAGCATCGTTCCGTCCGACTGGTAGAGCGCCGACCATACTCCGCGGCACAACCGTCCGGTGCTCCGAACGATCGCGTCGAACACAGGCTGGACATCGGTCGGCGAGCTGGAGATGACCCGCAGGATCTCGCTCGTGGCCGTCTGCCGGGCGAACGACTCGGTGAGCGCTTGCCTGAGACTTTCGACTTCGGCCTTCAGGTCATCCGTGTGGGAGCGCGTCACAGCGCTGGCCGTCTTTAGAGGGCCGGCGCATTCCTCGCAGAACCTCGCCGTTGCGCGATTCTCATGCTGGCACCGGGGACACGTCATCGCCTACTCCCACGCGCCGGGCGCGGCTCAGGTCTGGCGACGATAGCGCGGGGGGCGGAAGGGGTCAATGACCGGGGTGGCTTGCGGGCGGTCTATCCTCCAAGCTCCCCCATCTCGCTCTCCGCCTTTTCCAACCAGTACGCCATGCCCATCTCGCGGTACATCGTCGCCGCGGTGGCGACGTGCTCCTGGGCCTGCTCGCGCTGGCCGGTGCGGCGGTAGAGCTTGCCGAGGCCGAGGTGGCAGTGGGCGACGAGGGGGCGCATGCCGAGCTCCTCGGCGAGCACGAGCGCGTCACGGTAGTGGCCATCAGCGTGCTCTGGGGGATCGCGGCGGGTCTCAACCTCGCCACGGAGCCGAACGCCCCACGCTTCGTAGCCGCGTTGACCGCGCTCGCGGGCTAGCGTCACGGCTCGCCCGCCGACCTCGAGAGCGTCATCGTACCGGTCGGCGAGAGCGTATGCCTCGCCGAGATACACGAGGAAGAGCGGCTGGAGAACTCCATATCCCGTAGTCTCCATAAGGTTCAGCGCATCCGACAACAGCGAAATTCCCTCCGCAACGCGCCCCGAGAGCGCATAGGCGTAGCCGAGGCCCCCGGTGTCGAGCACTGAAAAGTAAGTCAGGTTCCACTCGCGAGCCAGCGCCAGCCCGCGTTGAAGCAGGCGCACGGCGTCGCTGGGATTTCCCGTGACGGTCCGGAGATGTGCGAGATACCAACACACGACGGCCAGGGTGTAAGGGTGATTCAGCGCCTCCGCGAGGCGCATGCCTTCCTGACCGTGGGCGATCCCTTGCTTGAAATCTCCCTGCTCGGTGAAAGCCCAAGTCAAATAACAACGGGCGATCACGGCAGGATATCCCACAAGGCCGAATCGTTCTCGGCTCAGATCACCTTCGAGCAACTGCAGCGTTTCCAAAAGAAGATCCACGGCCCGTTGGTAGTCGCCCGTCTCGAGGTAGGCTCCGCCGAGGTACAGCCTTCCTACCACCCGGAGGGGAAGATCCCCAGCCGACTCGGCGAGCGTCAAGGCGCTCTGGCCATAACCTAGCGCGTCTGTCGGATGGCCAGTCATCCAGAAGTTGTGACAGAGATACACGGACAGCTGCCCGAGTCGCCGATGATCGCCCAGCGTCTTCGCAATGCCTTCGGCTTCGCGCAGACAACCAAAAATGCGCTCGAACTCTCCGAGCGGAAAAAGCGCGGTTCTCAGATCGAAGCTCAGATCAACGGCTTGCTCCAGCGTCTCGCGGGTCTTCGGCAGGTGCCGCAGAGCCATCATCGCCTGCTCGATATAGCGCACCGCCTCCCGGTTGGCCGATTGCGCCAATGCCTTGACGCCACTTTGCCGCAGATAGGAGATCGCCTTCTCCCACATCTCGCCCTGGACGGCATGGTGGGCCAGCCGCTCGACGTGCTCAGGCAGCCGGTCCGGATAGATACGCTCTATGCCGTCGACGATGTGGGCGTGCAAGGCCTTGCGCCGGTCTTGGAGCAGAGTGCCGTAGGTGACGTCATGAGTGAGCGCATGCTTGAAGGTGTACTCGCGATCAGGAAAGAGCCGCGTCTCGAACAGGAACTCGGCTGCCTGCAGACGCGCGAGCCCCCGCTGCACCGCATCCTCGGTCAGCTCCGCCACAGCATGGAGCAGCACGAAGGGCACGTCCTTACCGATGACGGAGGCGATCTGGAGCAGCAGCTTGTCCTCCGCCGACAGGCGGTCGATCCGGGCCGCCAGGATTGCCTGCACCGTCGCCGGGACCTCGATCGTCTCGATAGGCCGGGCCAGACGATAGGCACCATGCCCCCCGGTGAGCGCGCCCGTCTCCACCAGCGTTCGGATGCTCTCCTCGATGAACAAGGGGTTGCCCCGTCTGATCAACATGCTCTTGAGCGACTCCAGGCCTGGATCATCGCCCAACAGGGCATTCAAAAGCTCGCCCGCGGTCTCGGTCGGCAGCGCGTCGAGCCGCAGCTGGCTATAAGAGGTCTTGCTTGCCCAGCCATGCTCGTACTCGGGCCGGTAGTTGACGAGCAAGAGGACCCGGGCCATGGGCAGGCTCTCGACCAAGCCGTCGAGCAGGGCCTGCGTCTCGGCGTCGATCCAGTGCAGGTCCTCGAAGACCACGAAGATGGGCTGCACCTGGCTCTCCCGGAGCAAAAGATGCTTGATAGCATCGAGTGTGCGCTGCCGGCGTTGGCCGGGATCGAGCGCTTGCCACTGCGCGTCCTCTACGGGCACATCGAGCACGGCCAGCAAGGCCGGCAGGACCGGCTCGAGAGCGCGATCCAGCGTGAGGAGCTTGCCGGTCACCTTCTCGCGGATCTCGCGGTGGGTCTCGCGGTCGTGCACCTTGAAGTAGGCCTTGAGCAGGTCGATGATCGGCAAGTAGCTGGTCGCCTTGCCGTAGGACACGGAGTTCGCTTCCAGGATGAGCCAGTCCTGCGTCCGGTGAGAGTGGGTGAACTCGTAGACGAGGCGGGACTTGCCCACTCCGGGTTCTCCGACGATGGCGACGAGCTGGCCGTTGCCATTGCCTGCACGAGTGAGCGCCCGGTCCACCTGCTCGATCTCGGTGTCGCGGCCGATGAACCGCGTCAGTCCCCGGGCGGTGGCCGCGTGGAGCCGGGACCGTTGCGCGCTCGCTCCGGTGAGCACGTAGACCTCCACGGGCTCTGACAGGCCCTTGACCGCGACCGGCCACCGGGCCGCGACCTGAACGTAGCCTTCAGCGAGCTTCAGAGTCGAGCGGGCGAGCAAAATTGTGCTGGGCGTCGCCATCTGCTCCATGCGCGCGGCGAGGTGAGTCGTCTGACCGACCGCCGTGTAGTCCATGTGCAGATCGGAACCAATCGCCCGGACGATCACCTCGCCGGAGTTGAGCCCCACGCGGATCTGGACGGGCACCGCGTGTGAGCGGAAGACGCTCTCGGCGTATTGCGCGACCGACTCCTGCATCCGGAGCGCGGCGTAGCATGCTCGTACCGCGTGGTCCTCGTGGGCCACCGGCGCGCCGAACAGCGCCATGATCCCGTCGCCCATGACCTGGTTCACCGTGCCTTCGTAGCGGTGGACGGCCTCCATCATTCGTTCGAGGACCGCGTCGAGGATCTTGCGAGCCTCCTCAGGATCGCGATCGGCGAGCAGCTCCATCGAGCCCTTGAGGTCGGCGAAGAGCACGGTGACGTGCTTGCGTTCCCCCTCAAGCGCCGCCTTGGACGTCAGGATCTTTTCGGCCAGGTGCTTGGGCGTATAGCCTTCAGGCGAGCGCGACGGCGCGCCGGCTCCCGTAGCAACGGGATGCGCGCACGCGTGGCAGAACTTGGCGGTGGCTGAGAGGGCCGTCCCACAGTTCGAGCAGGTCCGGGCCAGCGGGGTCGCGCACTCTTCGCAGAAGCGCGCTCCCTGCAGGTTGTCGTGCTGGCACCGGGGACACTTCATTGCCGAACCTCCAAGGCCGGGCGTAGGGCGGGGCGACAGTAGCCCGGGGGTCGGGGGCCGTCAACGCAGAAGTCCGGGTGACTGCGAAGTTCGCCGGGCGGCGCCCCCACGCGCGGGGTTCCATTGTCGTCCGTTGTGCTCGTGACCGACACCAGACGACCCGACCACCAGACTTCTTCGGCTTGGCGTTTGAAACGGAACGCGGTGAAGAACAGGACCTTGACCGCGATCTCCACGCGTGTCTCGACAGTAAGCCGATCGCCGTCGGGCCGGAATGTAACCCGGTGTTCACCGATCGGAGACCCGTTGCGCAAGACGCGAAGCGCAAGTCACGGTGGGCCGCGGCGTCGGCGCGGACGGACAGCAGCGGCCCGAACAAAGGCATCGCCGCCACGGTCGTGGCCAGCCCCAGTAACCGTCGGCGAGTCACGTGGCGAGCCTTCCCCCAGGTGCCGTCAGTAGATGGGTCGCGCCTGTCTCAAGGGGCGACCGACAGGAGGCGAGAGCATCGCCCCGCGACTGTTCAGCTATTGGGCCTCCGCTGTGGCACACCCGACCCGTCGCTCCGCCGCGACTAAGCGGCGCGTGCCCCGCCTCATGGGCCCAGGGCGGCAAAAAGCAGACGTCCCAGGTATGCGCTGATTCCCTGATCCGAGTGAACACCGAAGGCGTCGACGAGCGTCTCACGAGTTCCGCTCGAACTCTCGATGGCATAGAGGATCGCCAGGTCGTCGGGATCTGACACGTGCCGAGTTCCCGGCAGCCGGCTCGCTGGGCCGTCCGCCTGGGAGCCCGCCCCGATCGCAGGTGGGTGCGATTCGCATGATGTCAGTGACCCCGAAATGGCCCCCAAACCCTCCTATCGCTCGTCCCGCCACCTGGAACCCACGCGGACTCCATCGCGCGTCGGGAGCCGACGGTGAAGGGGGCGTAGCGTGGGCGAGCGCTCGGCGGAGTCGCCGCTACACCGGGGGCCGCCGGGTGTGCCAGGTCGTGGCTTGCTCGTAGGCGTGGCCGACCTGGAGGACGAGAGCCTCGGCGAAGGGGCGACCGGAGAGCTGCAGCGAGAGCGGGAGCCCCGACGCGGAGAAGCCGCAGGGGAGCGCGAGCGTCGGCAGGCCCGTGATGTTGAACGGGGGCATGTTGCTCTTCGGGAAGCCGAAGTTCGGGTCGTGGGCCAGGGCGAACGGCGTGGCCGGCTTCGGGGTGGTCGGGGTCGCCAGGACGTCCACGTCGCGGAGCACGGCGGCGGTCTCCTCGCAGATCCGGGCGCGGATGCGCTGGGCCTGCGTGTACTCGGCGCCGGTGACGAGGGCGCCGGCCAGCATGCGCTCGCGCAGCACCTCGCCGTACAGCTCGGGGTGCGCGCGGATGTCGCGCTCGTGGTAGGCGTAGGCCTCGGCCAGCATGATGAGCAAAAACGAGTGCGTGGCCTGCAGGCTGGGGATCTCGACGTCGCGCACCTCGCCGCCGAGCCGGCGCAGCGTCGCCATCGCTTCCTCGAATGCGCGCGCCACCTCGGGATCGACGCCCTCGAAGAAGTAGTTGCGGACCACCCCGATGCGCAGGCCGCGCACCTCCCGGCCCAGGCCGCCCACGTAGTCGTCGACGGGGACGCGGCTCGACGCCGGATCGAGCGGGTCGTGGCCGGCGAGTGGCTGCATCAGCAGCGCGCAGTCCTCCACCGTGCGCGCCATGGGGCCCGTGTGGTCGAGCGTCCACGACAGGGTCAGCACGCCGGCCCGGCTCGCCCGGCCGTACGTCGGCTTGAGGCCGACGATGCCGCAGAACGCGGCGGGCCCGCGGATGGAGCCGCCGGTGTCGGAGCCGGTGGCGCCGTGCACGAGGCCGGCGGCCAGCGCGGCGCCGGATCCGCTGCTGGAGCCGCCGGGAATGTGCTCGAGATTCCACGGATTGCGCGCGGGCGGGAACCGGTGACCGGGGAACTGGATGCCGAATGCGAACTCGTGGGTGATGAGCTTGCCGAGCAGCACGGTCCCCGCGCGCTGCCAGCGCTGCACGCAGGTGGCGTCCTCGCCGGGGACCCAGTCGGCCAGGAGCGCCGAGCCGCCGGTGGTGCGGATCCCCTTCGTCAGGTAGATGTCCTTGTGGGCGACCGGCACGCCGAGCAGCGGACGGTCGTCACCGCGCCGCAGCGCCTCCTCGGCGGCGCGGGCGTCGGCGAGGGCGCGCTCGGCGGTGAGCGTGACGAAGGCGTGGAGCACGGGGTCGAGCTTCTCGATCCGGGCCAGCAGCGCGCGCGTCACCTCGACCGGTGAGAGCTCCTTGGCGCGGTAGCGTCGTCCCAGCTCGCGGATCGAGGCATAGGCGATCGCGTCACTCATCGCCGGTCCCTCCGCCGGGCGCGAAGCGCACGGCCGGCTCCACCGCCTTGATCGTCCGCGAGTCCAGGGCGCGGACGGGCGCCAGCGCGTCGCCCAGCAGCTTGCGCACCATCGCCAGGCGCTCCTCGGGGATCGTGATGCCGGCCGCCGCGATCCGGCGGCGCAGCTCGTCCAGCGTGAGCTCGAGCGAGTCCGTCATGGCTCCCCTCACCGCGCCCGGCGTGTGGTCGTCGCTCCTCCCGGGCGCGGGCCGAGAGTAGCCGGAGGCCCGGGGCCGGTCAAGGCGGCCGGGCGCGCCGGCGGGCGGCGACAAGGGCGTCAGAACGTCGTGCGGTTCAGCGCGTTGTCGGTGGCCCCCACCCGGTACCAGCGGTGGCCGTAGGGGCCCAGTGTGAGGCGGTGCGTGCCGTTCTCGGAGCGGCTGTGGTTGTCGTCGAAGACGTCGACCAGGAGGTTGCCCCGCTCGGTCTTGGGATCCACCGCCACCGTCTGGCGGCGGCTGCCGAAGTTGTGGACCGTGAGCATCGAGATGCCGCGAAAGTCGTAGCGGATGACGAGCACGTCGGGCGCTTCGGTGCGCAGCACGACGAAGTCGCCCCAGCTCAGCTCGGGACACTCCTTGCGCATGCGGATCCGTCGCTCCGTCCAGTTGAGGAGCGAATGGGGATCGCGCCGCTGCTCGGCCACGTTCACGCGGCGATAGCCGAAGACGTCGTCGTCGACGCACGGGCGGACGGTGCGCTCCGCGCGCGAGAAGCCCCCGTGGCGGTCGCTCGTCCACTGCATTGGCGTGCGGGCACAGTCCCGCTCGTCGAGCGTCAGGTCCTCGCCCATCCCGATCTCGTCGCCGTACTGCATCATGGGGGTGCCGGGCAGCGAGTACAGCAGGCTGAACGCCAGCTCCAGCCGCCGGCGGTCGTTGCCGAGCATGGGAGCCAGCCGGCGTCGGATGCCGCGGTCGTAGAGCTGCATGTGCTTGTCGGGGGCGAAGGCCTTGAACACCTCGGCGCGCTGCTCCGGCGACAGGCGCCCCAGGTCCAGCTCGTCGTGGGAGCGAAGGAAGTGCACCCACTGCGCGGACGTCGGCTTGCGGGCCGTCTGCTGCAGGGCCCACGTGAGCGGCCCGACGTCGCCGGTCGCCAGCGCGTAGAACAGCCGCTGGTTGACGGGGAAGTTCAGCATCAGCTGCAGGCGGTCACCCTCGTCGCCGAAGTACGCCATGCTCTCGTCGGGCGGGACGTTGGCCTCGGCCAGCAGGACCGCGTCACCGCACCGCCACTGCAGGAAGTTGCGGAGCTCGTGGAGGAACTCGTAGTCGCGCTCGGGCTCGACCCCGGCGCCCTTGCGCTGGATGACGAAGGGGACCGCGTCCATCCGGAACCCGGCCACACCGAGCTCCAGCCAGTACCCCATGATCCGGGTGATCTCGTTCCGGACCGCCGGGTGGCTGGTGTCGAGGTCCGGCTGGTGATCGTAGAAGCGGTGGAAGTACCACAGGCCCGACGCGTCGTCGAACGACCAGGTCGTCTTCTGCGTCCCCGGAAACACCATGCCGTGGTCGTGGTTGCGCGGCCGGTCCTCGGCCCAGACGTACCAGTCCCGGAAGCGGGAGCCGGCGTCGCTGCGGGCGGACTGGAACCACGGGTGCTCGCTGGAAGTGTGGTTGACGACGAGATCGACGATGATCCGCAGGCCCAGGGCCTGCGCGTGGTTCATGAACTCGACGAAATCTCCCGAGGAGCCGTGCTTGGGGTGCACGCCGTAGAAATCGCTGACGTCGTAGCCGTTATCCCGGTTCGGCGAGGGATAGAACGGCTGCAGCCACAGACAGGTCACGCCGAGGCCGGCGAGGTAGTCGAGCCGGCGGCTCAGGCCCTCGAAGTCCCCGCACCCGTCGCCGTCCGCGTCCATGTACTTCTCGACGTCCAGGCAGTAGATGACCGCGTTCTTGTACCAGAGATCCTCGATCGCCATGCGTTCGCGCAGTTGCAAACTCTGCGCCGCTCACGGCCAGACCTCCCGCTGATGTCCTCGCCGCCGCGGGGGTCAACGCCCGTCAGACCCCGAGGCGGCGGAAGATGCCGAGCAGGGGCCGCTGGGCCAGCGCGGTGGCGAGCAGCGCCAGGCCGGCGGCGGTCCCGACCGAGCCGACGAGCAGGCGGAGCACGAACAGCGCCAGGCGCGTCGTCGCGTCGGTCTTCGCGCGAAGCTCCTCGAGGAGCGAGATTTCGAGCGCGGAGACGGCCTGCACACGGCTCAGCCGCCCGTCGGCGGCGTCCCCCAGCCGGGCCAGGCTGGCGATGGGCCGATCGAACGCGTCGCGCTCGGCCGCCGCCGGGGTCCAGCGCAGCCGATCGACCGACCACAGCATGTAGGCGGCGCCGAGCAGGAACAGCAGCGCCCCGGCGACGAGCATGGGGGCCTGCAGCGCGCGCAGGCGGCGCAGCGTGCGGCCGTCGTGCTCGTGGAGCATCAGCGCCGCACGACCCGGCGGGCCTTGAGCTCGAACCGGGGCAGCGTGCCGGGGTCGACGGCGGCGACCTCGAGGCGGATCCCGAGCCCGGCGCGCAGGGCCGCCTGCACCCGGGGAGCGGCGGCGGCGCCCCCTTCCACCTCGAGCAGCACGCGCAACTCGTCCAGCTCCCCGTGGCGGAAGACCTCGATCTGAAACTCCTCGACCGGGAAGCGGCGGACGATCGCCTCGATCGCCGAGGGAAACACGTTCACGCCGCGCACGATGAGCATGTCGTCCAGGCGCCCGAGGATGCCGCCGTCCAGGCGCGCGAACGTGCGCCCGCACGCGCACGGCGCGCCCACCCGTCGCGCGCGGTCGCCGGTACGATAGCGGACCACCGGGGAGCCGAGGCGGCCGAGATTCGTCAGCACCAGCTCGCCCTC
>Ga0075429_100000025_pt1 | contig 67760 bp, 51 predicted proteins | sample RhiMetdeltSRZDD3_FD_75295 | JGI IMG/M metagenome (GOLD analysis project Ga0075429, IMG submission 75295) | Populus rhizosphere microbial communities from Tennessee, USA - Rhizosphere MetaG P. deltoides SRZDD3 | ecosystem: Host-associated > Plants > Roots > Rhizosphere > Soil | place: USA...
CGTTAGCCGTTAGCAGTTAGCTGTTAGCCACCATTAGTCCACGAACGCCCACAGCAGCTCCCTGCTCCGCTTGTCCATCGTCACCGGTGCCGGCAGCCGGTAGAGATCTCCGGCCACATCGCGGATGAGGAAGCCGCTTCCCGGCAGCGCGCGAGGCCAGTCGTCGAGCCGGGTCTGAAATACCCTCGGTCCCTGTTTGGTCTCCACCTGCCACTGCCGGATTTCCACCTCCTCCTCGATCTCGAACACCCGTACCACTTCGAAGAGGAAACCGGCCTCCGCCATCGCATCGAGGAGTGCGCCGCGCGACGGCTCGGCGAGCTCGATCGGGTCCCTGACCAGCGCGATCTCCCGGTGGTTCTCGTCCCGCAGGGAGATGTACCTGGCCGGCTCCGACCAGGGAAAGCAGCGCCGCACCACGACCGCGCGGGCCGCCTCTCCTTCGCCGGCCCACAATCGTCCGTCGGAGCCCAGCCGAAGCGCCACCGGGTCGGTTCCCGGCGGCGCGTAACGGGTGGCGTTTAGTCGTGCGGTCGTAATCATGGTACCTCCCGTAAGTGCTAACTGCTATCCGCTAACTGCCAACTGCCAGCAACCGTTAGCCGTTAGCAGTTAGCCGTTAGCATCAGTTGAGCGCCAGCTGCATCTCATGCAGCCGTCGATAGGTCCCCTGCTCCTTCCCCAGCAACGCGCTCTGGGTGCCCTGCTCGATCAGGCGGCCGTCCTCGAAGACGAACAACCGCGACGCCTTCCGGAGGGTCGAGAGCCGGTGGGCGATGGCGAACACCGTTCGTCCCGCCACCAGCCGGTCGAGCGCTTCCTGGATATGCCGCTCGGTTTCGGTATCGACGCTGCTGGTCGCCTCGTCCAGAATCAGGATCCGCGGGTCGTGCAGGATCGCCCGCGCGATCGACACCCGCTGCCGCTCGCCGCCCGAGAGCGTAAGCCCTCGCTCGCCCACCACGGTGTCGTACCCGTGAGTGAGCTTGTTGATGAAGTCGTGCGCGTTGGCCGCGCGCGCCGCCGCGATCACCCGGTCGAGCGAGGCGTCCGGCAGTCCGTACCGGATGTTCTCCAGCACGGTGCCGTGAAACAGATAGGGATCCTGCATCACCATCCCGATCTGCCGCCGGTAATCACCGCTGTCCAGCCGCCGGATGTCGATTCCATCCACCTGCACGCAGCCACCGGTCACGTCGTAGAACCGGGCGATGAGATTCACCACCGTGGTCTTACCGCCGCCGGAGGGTCCCACCAGCCCGATCATTTCGCCGGGTGTCACCTCGAAGCTCACATCGCGCAGCACCTGGCGGACGCCGTCGTACGCGAACGTTACATGCTCGAAGCTCACCCGTCCCCGCACCGGTGCCAGCCGGATCGCGTCCGCCCGGTCGGTGACTTCCGCTTCGGTGTCCAGCACTTCGAACACCCGGTGCGCCGACGTCGTGGCGCGATTCATGGTGCGCGCGATCTGCCCGATCACCTCGATCGGCGCGATGAACATCGTCGCGTACAGCAGAAACGCCACGAAAGTGCCGGTGGAGAGCGGGGGCCCGGCGGCGCCCAGCAGGCGCGGTACCGCCAGCACCCAGACCAGCACGGTGGTCGCGTGCACGCCCAGCATCAGCAACGGCCAGAAGCCGGTCCACATCTGGTGGATGCGGTTGAATTCCGCCGTCACGTCCTCGTTGCGCTCTCCGAAGCGCCGCACCTCCCGCTCTTCCTGGTGGAAGGCCTTGACCACCCGGATGCCCGGAATGGTGTCCGACAGCACGTCGCTGACCCGCGACCACTTTCGCCAGGCGCGGAGAAACAGCCGGTTGATCGACTCGCCGTGCCGCCAGATCAGCCAGCAGAACACCGGCACCGGAATCACCATCGCGAGGCCCAGCCGCCAGTCGAGTCCGACCAGGACCACGCCCAGGCCCGCCAGCATGACCACCGAGAGCGAGACGTCCACGACCCCGAAGGCGAGAAATTCCCAGAGCCGGTCGGTATCGGCGGAGACGCGGGTGATGATGCTCCCGGTCTTCTTGCGCGCAAAGAACGACAGGCTCAGGCTCTGCAGGTGCTCATAGAGCTCGGTTCGCAGGTCCCGCGCCACCCACTCGCCCATGATCGCCATCAGGCGGAGCCGAATCACCGCCGCGCCCTGGCGAACCAGGAACACCGCCGCCATCGCCGACACCGCGATCCAGGCGAGCGTCGCCGCCCGCTCGAGCGGCAGCGCTCCATTCCGCACCGGCGTCACCAGGCGGTCGAGCACATAACCCGCGAGCCACGGTGGTATCAGGCTCACCAGGGTGATCAGGGTGGCCGCGGCCATGCCGAGGGTGAGCTCCCGGCGATAGGGGCGGAGATAGGCGAGCAGCCGCCAGATCACCGCCTTCGGACGGCCGCCCACCAGGGCCTGCGCGTCCCGCACCGGATGCGCCACCGCTTCGGCGTACTCCCGGTCGGCGTCGGTGACCGCCACCGTGCGCTCGGCCAGTCCCTCCTCGAGCACGAAGCGAAGGTTCTCGAACGCGCGCCGCTGCCGGTTGGTGTAGCGCAGCACCGCCAGAGGCGGCTCGTCCGGCGCCGCCGCGAGGGTGAGCGTCGTGGCCGAAAGCCCCGGGCTCTCCCGGATCGCGCCGATGCGCCGGCGCGGAAAGAGATCGATCTCCCACGCTCCTGATGGGGCCGCCGGGCGCGCCACGGCGACCCGGGTTGCGCCCAGGGCCACCCACGTCTCGGCGAGCTGGAGCGCAGGATCGAGGTCGGCGAATGCGTACAGCATCACCGGGCCGTCCCATGCGGATTCGATCTGCCGGCGGAGGTCCGCCGGCAGCCGCGAGGGCTGGCCGGTGTAGCGGGTTACGATCTGCTGGTCGAGCGTCTCAGTCCGGGTTTCCATTGCGCGATCCTCGTTCAGTGTTGCAAAACGAAAAGCCTTCCAGGTCTGTCGGAGCACCCGGAAGGCGGAGGATCACGCGATCTGATCTTGACCTAAGGTGCTCGTTTACTCCGGGTAGCAGCGATGCGATCGCCAACCTGGCCACTATCCAGACCGGCGGCGAACGGGCGCACTTCGTGCCCGGAGCCCCAGATCGGGATCTTGGTGCAGGTCTTGGTCAGGTCGCTTCGCATCGTGAGCGCAGTCCTTGTTTTTGGTCCGGCTACCGCCCGGGACCTGGTACCCGGGTCAGACAACATAAGAAACGGGCAATGCTTGGGCAAGAGTTTCAGGGAGGGTGAAACGTCCTGACCGAGCCCCGGGGCCACGCGAGCGCCCTTGACCAATAACTCGATATATGTAGATTTATACCATGCGCCGTCCGCTCCGCTTCTCGCCTGCTACGCAGCTCGTTCTCGAGCATTTCGCCGCCGCGCCGTCACGGTGGCTTCACGGCTACACACTGATGACCGCGCTCGACCTTCCGTCGGGAACGCTCTATCCCGTGCTGATGCGTCTTGCCGACTCCGGATGGCTGGAGACGCGATGGGAACCTCCGGCCCCGGGAGGACGACCCCCGCGCCACCTGTACCGTCTCGCCGGCGGCGCCGTTGCAGAGGCGCGAGCGCTTCTCAGGAAGTGGGCGATGCGGGCATTGAACGACGGCGCACCGCAGGAGGCCACCTGATGTACACGCTGCTCATCGCGGCGCTCGGTCGACTCCTTCCGGCGTGGCGGCGCGAGTGGCCCGAGGCAATGCTCGCCGAGCTCGCGGCGATCTCCGAGAGCGCGCCGCGGAAGCGTTTCGGGACTGGATGCGTGCGAGCGCTCTTTGCGGAGGTCGTCACCGCGCGCCTGGGAGAGTGGATCGCGCACCCCCGAACCGTCGGCATGGCGTTCGCAGTCGGCCTTGTCATCGCCGTGCTCGACCAGGCAAGCGACACCCGCAGCCCGATGTGGATCAGTCTTGTCGCCACGAGTGCCCTCTTCGCCTGGTGCCGACCCGCGGCCGCGTGGCGATGGGGACTGCTCCTGGCGATCGGCATGCCGTGCCTTGCGGCGGTGAGCGACACTCGCGGCCCCTATACCTTCGACCGAGCCGACGCCATGTACGGGATGCCGCCGGCGATTCTGACCGCGGTTGTCGTGGCGAGCTTACGGCGTCACCTCCGGCTCATCCTGCACGGACTCGCGGGGATCAGCCTCGTGGCCGGCGCGCGCAGCGCAACAGCGCAGTCCGCGGGGGTGCGGCGTGAACTCACCGTCGGCGATATCGCGACCTTTGCAGACTCTGCGTTCGCCGACTATCTCCGCGGTTCTCCTCAGCCCAGTCTCGCCTTTGTCGTCGTAAAGGACGGAGCGCTCGTATTCGCGGGCGGGTACGGCAGCGAGGATGCGGCAGGGAGCCGCAGAGTGGATCCGGAATCGACGGTCTTCTGGATGGCATCGCTCTCCAAACTCGTCACGACCGCAGCGGTGATGCGCGAAGTCGCTGGTGGCCGCATCGCCCTCGGCGCGCCGGCCGCGCAGTATCTCGAGTGGGGATTACCATCCCGGAAGACCTGGCGCGCCATCACGGTTGAGGACCTGCTCACCCACACGTCCGGGCTCGATGAGCCCTTCATGCGAGGTGCGGTGAACGACCTCCGGCATCTCGTGCCGTTGGGCGACTATTTCTCCCGGATCCCCTGGCGCGCCGGAACCCGCCCCGGCGATGTGCTTCGATACTCGAATCACGGAATGGCGCTCGCCGGTCTGATTGTCGAGAGGACCAGTGGGATGCCGTTCGCGGAGTACGTCGAGCGCGAGATCTTCGCGCCGGCGGGAATGACTCATTCCACATTCCGGCAGCCCGTTCCTGCCGAGCTTGGAAGGCGGATCGCCACCGCCGGGACCGGAGGCGCTGTCGATTACCTCCTTCCCACACCCGCCGGCGCGATGGTTGGAACCGCCAGCGATATGGGCCGGTTCCTCGCCGCACAACTTGACACCGCGGACTCGCCCGTCGGCTCGCTCCGCGTAATTCAGGCGACGCACTGGCGCGCGCACCCCGCCGTTCCCGGTGTCGCGCTTGGCTGGTTCGAGACCACCCTCGGTGGCAGTCCCGGCCTCTACCACACTGGGGCCCGCCATCACTTCTCGGTCGTGTGGCTCGCTCCACGTCAGCGCGTCGGGCTGTTTCTGGTCCACTCCATGCGCCAGGGAGGAAGGTTCCAGAACTTGCGGACGGAAGTGGTGAGAGCCTTCGTGAAACGATATGTCGCTGGTGACACGCCGGCCGCGCCGGCTGGCGCTTCGCATGCCGTCGCCGGCATCTATCGCCCGGCCCTCCTCAGCACCACCACGATCGAGCGAGCGGGGTATCTCTTCCTCGACACACCAGTCCGCTCGACGGTGGAGGGCGGTGTCACGATGCACGCGCCGGGCGGTCTCGGAACGATTATCGCCTTTCCGATCGGCAATGATGCGTTCGAGGTTCGAGACGGCTCACAAGCGGGATTGCGGTTGGGATTCTTGGGAGACGCGGGACAGCCGTCGCGCATAGCAATGGGTGGGACCCTGCTGGATCCGGTGGTGTTCAGTCGGCTGCAATGGTGGCAGCGTGGATTCGTGCACGCCGTGCTCCTCGTCGCCGTCTGCCTCGCCCTGGTCGTTGGAGCAGCAGTCCAGGGCATCCGGCGAATCATCCGGCGGAAACGTGGAACTGCCGTTCCCAGAAACCCCGGGTGGATCGTCGTCGGTACGGCAGGACCGGCGCTCCTTCTCGCACCCCTGACGTTCGCTGCGGTGCTCTTGAGTACTCCCGAGTCCGGAGCGGCAGCTCATATGCGGAGCGGTCTTCGCGTGGTGTTGACGTTCCTCTCCGCCGCGGCCGTGCTGTGCGCCGCACTCCCCATCGTCACGGTCCTCGGCTGGCATCGCGGCAGCGAGGGGATCGCGGGGAGAGCGGCGCTCGGTGCACTCTCCCTCGCCGGTGCGATGGCGGCGGTGCTTCTTTGGCACTACCGGCTGGTCGGGTTCCACCTCTGACCGGTCGGGATCAACCCGCCGAGCGCAGCGAATCCACCAGCCGTCGCAATAACGCCTGGAGCTGCGCCGCATCCTCCGCGCTGATCAGTCCGGCATGCACCAGGGATTCCAGCTGGCGCAATACGGTCTGAACCTCCAGCAACGCGAGCCCGTGTCTCCCCCGCTCGACCCATCGAGTCGCGTTGGCGAGCTTGGCTCTGAGCGCGACGGCGTTGCCGGGCACCAGCGTGCCGGCCTCCTGAAGCTGATCGACCAGGTCCATCGCATTCTCGATAGCCTGCGTATGCGACAACACGGTGACCGTGGTAAAGACTGTGTCCGAGAGGCCACGGATGTCGGTGACGATGAGCCGGACGGTGTAGGCGCCATCCTCCACATACGTGTGAGAGACCGCGACGCCCGTTCCGGTCGCACCATCTCCGAATACCCACTGATACGTGAGGGCATCGCCGTCCGGATCGCTGGAGCCGGCAGCGCTCATCGAGACACTCTCGCCCTCGAGGGAGATGTACGGCCCATCGACCGCCGCGATCGGTGCGCTGGTGCCGCTCTCGACCGCGATCTCGATCGGGTCCGGCAGCAGAGCCAGGATATCGTAGCCGCTCAGTGCCTCGACCGCGTCGACGGTGGTCTTGTAGGTGTTCCAGTCGACATTCCTGATCCCCGGATTGTTGGGCATGATCACGGCGATGACCTCGAGGTCCTGCACGCCATGGACATTCGCGAGGCCCTGATCCCGCGGCAGGATCACCGCGACTTTCCAGGTGCTCGCCGGAATGGTGATCTTGCCCTGGTTCTTGATGGTCCCCTTGCTGCCGGCCACTCCCGCAATGATGTACACCTCCTTGTTCTGCAGCCGGGCGAGGTCCCCGAGAAAATTCTCCATGCTCGCCCAGGGGCCCTGGTTCAGGTCCGCCGCCTGGGGAATGATGTTGCTGAAGTAGAAGGTGAATGCGTTGTCGAGACTCGCCGAGGTGCGGTCGAACGAACGGGCCAGATGACCGCGGTCGATGCCGTATCCATGGAAGGCTCCTGCGCCGGTGTAATCCGCCGTCGTATAGCGCGCCACCCCCGCCGGGAGCGCGGGATCAAAGGTGAAGCAGTCGCAGCGGTCTTCCGGTCCGAAGTGGGTGAGCTCGAGATCGTAGCTGACCCAGTTGGGGGTTCCGCGATTCGGATTGTACGACGAGGTGTATTGGGCGTGACGCAGAATGAGATCGTCGCCCGGGTTCCCGTCGGCCGGCTCACCGAATTCAGCGTTGCCGGCGTAGACGGCGGTGACGCTCGCGACGCCGATCCGGGTCGGCAGCGCGTACGTGTTGGTCGTGATGCCGTCCGCCGCGGTGGCCCGAAGGATGGCCGTGCCTGCGCTCAACGAAGTGAACACACCGTCCTGGTCGATACTGGCCACCGCCGGCGTCTCCGAGACCCAGGTCACCGTGGTGGGAATGACCGTGCCATTCCCGTCCCGCACCGTCGCGAAGAGCTGATCCTGGAAGCCGACCGGGAGTGCCGGATCACTGGCCAGACGCCCGCTGAAGCTGATGGTATTGCCGGGCGGCGGCGGCGGCGGACCGCCGTTGCAGACACCGAAGCTCGCCGCGGCCGGGGCCTGCCATACACCCGCGGCGTTGCGTTGCAATGATTGCCCCACCGGCGAAGAAGACTCGGCCACGCCGATGTCGGTCGCGGCGATGCCCACAGCCGGACCATTGGTCGCAGTGAACACGCCCTCGTAGGAGAGGAATTCCACAACCTGACCCCCGGCGTTCACCAGGGCAAATCCGTCGGGACTGCCGTTCTGAATACCATCCTGGGGATAGGTGAGGACCACGACACCGCGACCGCTGCAGCTCGCCGGAATCGTTCCGCTCAATACCTGGGTGTTGTACGTCACCCCGCCGTTGCCGTTGTACAGCACCACGCTCCAGCCGGTCAGGTCGGTACCGCCGGGGCCTTCGATCTCGATCGCCTCACCGGCGTCGGTGCCGAAGTTGTCGTAGTGGAGCTCGCTGAACCGGATGGCGGGGAGCCCCGGCGGGGCGACCGCGTTCACATGGAGCTGGGCGGTGCCTGCGATCGTGTTGGGGGCAGTGGCGGTGATCTGAGCATCCCCCGGCGTGACACCGGTGGCAAGCCCCGAAGCGCTGACGGTGGCGACGGCCGGTGCGCCGCTCGACCAGGTGAACGTCACGCCGGCGATGGGCTGATTGGCCGCGTCGAATGCGGTGGCGGTGAAGAGCTGGGTGCCCCCCACCACGATGGTCGCCGTGGCCGGGCTCACGACCACGCTGGCGACCTCGGCGGGCGGCGGCCCCCCTTCGTCGTTGCAGGCACCAAAGGTGTTGGCCGCAGGGGCGCTCCATACGCCGGCACCATTCCGCGAGAGCGAATGGCCCACCAGGGTCGTGGTGGTCTCGCTGACTCCGATATCGGTCGACACCAGGCCGTTGGCCGGGCCGCCGACCGCGGTGAAGACGCCCTCATAGGAAAGGAATTCGACCACCGCGCCGCCGGCGTCCACCAGGGCAATGCCGTCGGGGCTGCCGTTCTGGATCCCGTCGACCGGATAGGTGAGCACCTGCACGCCGCGCGTCGGACAGGTTGCCGCCAGCACCCCACTGAGTACCCGGGTGTTGTACGCCGCACCGCCGTTGCCGTTGTAGAGAACCAGCTGCCACCCCGTAAGGTCGGTACCGACCGGCCCCGAGATCTCGATCGCTTCGCCGGCATCGGTGCCGGCGTTGTCGTAATGGAACTCGCTGATGCGAACGGGAGTCGCACTCACGGTGACGTCGAAGAGTGGTACCGCGGGCCGGGTCGGGCTCGTGGGCCCGGGGTTCGCGCACGATCCGGCGAGGAGCAGCGTGGCAACGACGGCGGCACCCCGCATGAGCTTGCGGCTCAATCTGGAAATGGTCACGGCTTCGGCCACACGACCCCCTGGTTCCTGGCTGTAATCCGGCGCAGACCTTTGTAGACAAACTTCTGAACTCGCTTCCCTTCGTAGGTCTCGGTCGTGTAAAGATTGCCCTTCGAATCAGTGGCGATGCTGTGTACCGCGAAGAACTGGCCGGGCTGGCGCCCGCCGTCGCCGAAACTGGTCAGGATCTCCAGGGATTGCCGGTCCATGACGTAGACCTTCTCATTTTTGCCGTCGGCCAGGAAGAGGAACTTCTGCGCCGGATCTCTGGAGAAGGCAATGTCCCACACCGCTCCGTCGCCCAGCGTCCGGGGCGCGATCCGCTGCTCCTTCACGAAGCTGCCGTCTTTTCGGAACACCTGGATCCGGTTGTTGGGCCGGTCACACACGTACACCATGCCGTCGTGGCTCGGCTCGGCGCAGTGGACCGGGTTTCGGAACTGCTGCGCCAGCGGGGCGTCGGGGTTGTAGCGGCCGAGATTGCTGTCGGAGGGAGCCTTTCCGTAGGCTCCCCAGAATCGCTTGATCTTGCCATTGTCCATGTCGATCACCGCGACGCGGTGATTGCTGTAGCCGTCGGCGAGGAATGCCTCGTTCGCTGCGGGGTCGAAGGAGATCTTGGCCACTCGGCCGAAGCTGGTCATGCTGCTGCTGTTCATTTCCTGGTGCGGCACGCCGATCTCCATGAGGAGCTTGCCGTCGTGGGTGAATTTGAGAATGAAGGAATCGATGCTTCCGCTCTTCGGGCAGGCGCCGGCCGTGACCAGGGAATCGGTGCAGGATCCGTTTCCCCCGATCCAGACGTTGTCCTTATGGTCGACGGAGATCCCGTGATTGGAAAGCGGCCAGTCATATCCCTGTCCGGGGCCGCCCCAGGAGCTGACGAGATTGCCTTCGGGGTCAAACTCGAGAATCGGCGGCGCGGCAGCGCAGCATTCGGACGTTGGAGGCTTGGTGTCGAGGCCGGCCTCATTTCGAGCGTGGAGCGTGGGGAAACCGCGATGAATGATGAACACATGATCCTTCGAATCGACGCCCACACCGATGGTCGAGCCGAGGATCCAGTGATTCGGGAGCGGTTTCGGCCAGAGGGGATCAACCTCGAAGGCCGGCGCGTCCACCGCCTGTCCCTGGGTGGCTTCCAGCACGGCTTGCCCTATGCCGAGCGCCAGAACGACCGCGACCAGCGAGGTCCCGAAAACTACCGCGCGCGGGTGCTTCATTCGACTCTCCTGGTTGCGAAATCGACCCCCATGCCTCAGGGGACGGGAGAGAGTATACTCTCGCTATGAACCCACGGACATCCCGGCTCGGTCTCACCACCGCGCTGGTGGCCGGTCTGTCGCTCGCCGCCCCGCCCCGGGCCGACGCGCACGAAATCCCCGCCCGGGTGACCGTGCTGGCGTTCGTGCGGCCGGAGGGGGGAATGCTCAAGGTGGTCGTGCGAGTACCGCTCGGGGCGATGCGAGACATGGAATTCCCCCTGCGCGGCCAGGGTTACCTCGACCTCGCCCGGGCCGGCCCCTTTCTGGCCGACGCGGCGAGGCTCTGGATCTCCGATGCCCTGGAGCTCCAGGAAGACGGCCGCACCCTCGCGAATGTACGGCTGACGGCGACCCGGGTCTCATTGCCGTCCGATCGGTCCTTCGAGAGCTATCAGGAGGCGATCGCCCATGTCACGGGCGTGCCGTTGCCGCCGGAAACGGAACTGGTCTGGCAACAGGGGCTGCTCGACATTCTGCTGGAGTATCCGATCGCGTCCGAGCAATCGAGCTTCTCGATCCGTCCCGCGCTCGCGCGCCTCGGGCTCCGGACCGTCACGGTGCTGCGGTTCCTTCCGCCCGGCGGTGGCGAGCGCGCCTACGAGTTTTCCGGCGATCCGGGCCTGGTTCGGCTGGATCCGCGCTGGCATCACACCGCCCTGCGATTCGTCAAGCTTGGCTTCCTGCACATCCTCGACGGAATCGACCACCTGCTTTTTCTGCTCTGCCTGGTGATACCGTTCCGGAGATTCCGTCCCCTGATCGCGGTCATTACCTCGTTTACCGTGGCTCACTCGATTACCCTCATCGCGTCGACGCTCGGTCTGGCTCCGGCGGCGCTCTGGTTCGCGCCGCTGATCGAGACGCTGATCGCCCTCTCGATCCTGTACATGGCGTTCGAAAACATCGTCGGAGCCCGCCTGGAGCGGCGCTGGATGCTGGCCTTCGGCTTCGGGCTGGTCCACGGCTTCGGATTTTCCTTTTTCCTCAGAGATTCCCTCCAGTTCGCTGGCGCCAACCTGGCGGCCTCACTGCTGGCGTTCAACGTGGGCGTCGAGCTCGGGCAGATCCTCGTGGTCGCCGCCGCGATCCCGGTCCTGGGGTGGCTCGTTCGGCGGATTCCCGAGCGGATCGGTACCATTCTGCTGTCGGCGCTGGTGGCGCACTCGGCATGGCACTGGATGTCGGAGCGCTGGTCCACGCTCCGACAGTACCGATTCGAATGGCCGGTGCTCGATGTGGCGCTCCTGGCGGACGCGATGCGCGCACTGATGCTGGTGCTGATCGTGGCCGGCGCCGCGTGGCTGATGCTTGTCCTGGCCCGGCGGTTAGCCCAGTCCTCGGGGCGGGTGGATCCCTCCGCCCAACGATTGCTGATGGCCCTGCTATGCGTCCTCGCCCTTCCCACCGTGGCCGTGGCGCGACAAGGCGTGCCGGACTCTCTTCGTTCCACCCGGACCGGCGTGTATGCCGTGGAGCAGGCGGTGCAGGGGAAAGAACTCTATGCGATGCATTGCGTGAGCTGTCATGCCGCCATTACCCATACCGGACCCGAGTTTGCCTCGAAGTGGCAAGGGCGCACGTTCTGGGATCTCTTCAGCTTCGTCCGGGAATCGATGCCCAAGAGCGAGCCGGGGAGCCTGACACCCGGCGAGTACCTTGCGGTGCTGGCCTACCTCCTCAAGATGAACGGCATGCCGGCGGGAGCCGCTCCGCTTCAACAGGATTCCAGTGCGCTCGCAAAAATCCGAATCGATATTAAACCGGTCCGGGATTCTTCACACTCGAGGAAATGAGACGATGCCGCAGCGTGGCAAGGTCATTCCGCTCATCTCGGTAATCGGAGGGCTGCTCTTCGCCGGAGTCGCGGGTGCCCAGGCTCCCGCGGGCGCCCGCGGCAATGTTCCCGGTGAGTGGCGGGTATGGGGCGCCGACCTCTGGAGCTCACGCTACTCCCCGCTCGACCAGATCAACGCGGCAAACTTCGACTCGCTCAAGCTCGCGTGGCAGTGGCCCGCGGGAGCCTTCGGGAACGACGAGTACTATCGCACCACGCCGCTGTACGCCAACGGCCGGCTTTTCACCGTCGCGTCGACCCGCCGCGTGGCGACGGCGCTCGATCCCGCCACCGGCGAGACCCTGTGGCTGTGGCGTCTGGACGAGGGGATCCGATGGCAGAAGGCCGCCCGACAGTTTGCCGGGCGCGGGCTCGCGTACTGGACCGACGGACGGGAAGAACGAGTCGTGGTAGTTACGCCAGGCTATCACATGGCGTCGCTCGATGCCAAGACCGGCCATCCCGACCCCAGGTTCGGCAAGAACGGGGTAGTCGATCTGATGGAGGGCCTTGGTCTTCCACTGGTCCCGCTGGCGGTGGACGACTCGGGCTCTCTCATCATCAGTGATGCCGCTCCGGCCCGCCGGGCTCGCCCGGGAGAGACCTGGAATCCCCTCACCAAGACGGGAGCCGACGGCACCGTCGGTATCGACCCCGCGCTGGGCCAGATTGCCAACAGCTCGCCTGCCATCATCGTCAACGACGTGATCATAGTGGGGAATTCGTCGATCCACGGATACTACCCGATCCGGGTCCGCAACATTCCCGGCTACATCCGGGGCTTTGACGTTCGCACCGGGAAGCAGCTGTGGAAATTCAACCTGGTGCCTCAGCCAGGAGAGTTCGGCGCCGAAACCTGGATCAATGGCTCGACGATCGGGACCGAAGGGGTCGGGAAGAATGATGCCTGGGCGACCTATTCGGCCGACGCCGAGCTCGGTTTGGTCTACATCCCGGTCGGCATGCCCCTGCTGGACGAGTACGGAGGCCATCGTCCCGGAGACAACCTGTTCGGCAACAGCATCGTGGCGTTGGACGTGAAGACCGGGAAACGAAAGTGGCATTTCCAGATGGTCCACCACGACATCTGGGACTACGACACCCCGATGGCGCCGAATCTGCTCGACGTCAGCGTCGACGGGCGGCCGCGCAAGATTCTGGCGCAGACGACGAAGCAGGGCTGGATGTACGTCTTCGACCGCGTCACCGGGGAGCCGATCTGGCCGATCGTGGAAACTCCGGTGCTCCAGAGCGAAGTTCCAGGGGAGCGGACTGCGCCGACTCAGCCGATCCCGAGCCGGCCTGCGCCGTACTCGCAGCAGGGACTCAAGGAAGACGATCTCATCGATTACACCCCCGCCATCAAGGATTCGGCCCTGAAGCTGGCAAAGCAATGCGTCATGGGGCCGTACTACATTCCTGCACCGCTGAGCGACGGCAGCATCGCGGGCGGCCGCAAGTGCGCCTGGTACGCACCGGGCGCCTCGGGTGGCGTGAACATCGACGGCGGGGCGGCCGCGGATCCCGAAACCGGTATGATTTACGTCGCGGCCCTGACCGGGCTCAGCACGATTCAGCTCCAGAAGGATCCCTGCTCGGAATTCCGGTATAGCTCCCCGCGCGACAATTGCGGGCTCATCGGAGCGCTGGCTCCGCCCCCCGGCTATCAACCTCCGGCCGATCGCGGAGGGGGATTCGGGAGACGGGGCTCGATGTCGCAGCTCGGGGACGTCTCCATCCTCAAACCCAAGTCACTGGGCGGCATCACGGCGTACAACATGAAGACCGGGGACAAGACCTGGTGGAGTTCCAACGGCGGTGCGGCCCCCGTCACCAGCAAGGACCCGGTGTTCGCCGGAGTCGTGCTGCCTCCGGCCGGGAGCCGGGGACAGGCGCAGGTGATCACTACGAAGACCCTGGTGATCTATGGGACGGGGCGGAGCGGCGGCATCCCCGACGCCAAGCCCATGCTGTACGCGGTGGACAAAGCGACGGGCAAACAGGTCGGCGCGGTCGAGATTCCGTCCCGGACGACCGCGGTGCCCATGACGTTCATGCACCAGGGGAAGCAGTACGTGGTATTTGCGACGGGCGCCGGTACGACCACCTCGCTCGTCGCACTCAGGCTTCCGTAGTCTGCATGCAGGAGTGCACATGCAAGAACGGCTGAGCCGCCGGACCTTTCTCGCCGCCGCCGGGTCCGCAGGAGCGGCCTGGCTCGGGGCCGATCCGGCACTGGTCCATGCCGCCCTGGAGCACGCCCGCCAGACGGCAGCGACTCCACCGCCCTACCGGTTTGCCGCGCTCACCGCGGCTCAAGCGGCCGGGCTGGAGGCGATCGCCATGCGCATTCTGCCTTCCGATGAGACGCCCGGTGCGAAAGAAGCCGGCGTCATCCATTTCATGGACAAGGCGCTGGCTACCTACGCCGCGGAGCGGAAGGCTCCGGTGCTCGCCGGTCTCGCGGATCTCGACAAGCGCGCCAGGGCCAGATGGCCAGGAACGGCATCGTTTGCGGCACTCACGCCTGCGCGCCAGGACGAGCTGCTCAAGACCCGTGAGAAGTCCGAGTTCTTCAAGGAAATCCGCGACGCCAGTGTAGTCGGGATGTTCGCCAACCCTTCGTATGGCGGGAACCAGAACCAGGTGGGCTGGAAGCTCCTCGGCTTCCAGGCCCACGGAGTCTATCAGCCGCCCTTCGGCCATTACGACGCCGAAGCCCCGAAGGGGGGCTGACCGATGCAATCGCGTCCCAGGGTAACCTATCCGACTTCCACGGAAGTGGATTTCGTGATCGTGGGCTCCGGTGCCGCCGGCGGTGTGATGGCCAAGGAGCTCTCGTCCCGGGGCTTTTCGGTCGTCGTGCTGGAGCAGGGCCCCCGGCTCGATCCGAGTGAGTTCGAGCACGACGAATTCAAATACTCATTCAAGAACGGGATTTCCAACCCCGCGCCGGTGACCTGGCGGAAGACCGATAAGGATGTCGCGAGAGTCGGCGGAGGGCAGCTGCTCTATGCGCGATTGGTCGGCGGAAGCAGCGTGCACTTCACCGCCAATTTCTGGCGGCTGCACGAGATCGACTTCATTGAGCGGAGTCGTCTGGGGAGTGTGTCCGGAGCCGACCTCCAGGACTGGCCGATTACCTACGCGGACCTCGAGCCCTACTACACCAAGGTGGACTGGGAAGTGGGTGTCTCGGGAGAGCCGGGGCCGTTCGACCCTCCGCGCTCCCGGCCCTATCCCCTGCCGCCGATGCCGGTCAAGTCGTCGGGGGTGCTCTTCGAGCGCGGGGCCCGGAAGCTCGGACTGCATCCGCAATCCGCGCCGGTCGCCATCCTTTCCCGGCCCTACAACGGCCGGAACGGGTGTCAGCATTGCGGCTATTGCATGGAATTCGGCTGCGAGTACAACGCCAAGAGCTCGAGTCTTGCTTCGGTCATCCCGGTGGCCGAAGCCACCGGGAAATGCGAAATCCGTCCCGACAGTTACGTGCGGAAGGTCGAGCTCGACGCCCGCGGGCGGGCGACGGGCGTGGTCTATTTCGATGCAGAGAAGAAGGAGCAGCTGCAGCGAGCCAAGGCGGTAGTGCTCTGCGCCAATGGCGCCGAGACTCCGCGCCTGCTGTTGAATTCGAAGTCCAACCGGTTTCCGCACGGGCTGGCCAATTCAAGCGGCCTGGTCGGGAAGACCCTCATGTTCAATGTGGGAGCGGCGGCCTACGGGCTCTTCGAACGCCCCCTGAACGAATACCGGAGCATTCAGGTTACCCGGCTCTCGCACGATTTCTACGACAGCGATCCCAAGCGCGGGTTCTACGGCGGCGGAGGGATCGACGCCCGATTCCAGACCTATCCGATCAAATGGGCTCTCGGTGGACTCGGGGATGATGCGCCGACCTGGGGAAGCGAATACAAGCGGATGGTCGGGGAGTATTTCAACCGGTCGATGCTGGTGGCCGGCCACACGACCTCGCTGCCGGTTCCGGGCAACAGCATCACTCTCGACCCCACGGTCAGGGACGCCTGGGGGATTCCGGCAATCCGGGTGACCTACAACGACCATCCCGACGACATCAAGATCTCCCAGTTCCTGCTCGACCGGTCGATGGAGATTCTGGATGCTGCGGGCGCGCAGAAGAAGTGGGTGGACTATCCAGCCGAGACCGCCACGTTCACCGCCCACCTGCTGGGAACCTGCCGGATGGGCAAGGATCCGAACACGTCGGTGATCGATCCCGACCACCGGACCCACGACGTTCGCAACCTGTTCCTCTGCGACGGAAGCAGCATGGTGACGTCAGGCCGCGGGCAGCCGACCATGACGATCATGGCCCTGGCGTTCCGCGCGGGCGAGCGGATTGCCGGCCTGGCGAAGCGGGGAGAGATCTGAAAACTGCCGTGAGAGGTAAGAGGTGAGACGTAAGAGGGAAGCCTTCCCGTCTCACGTCTCACGTCTCACGTCTCACCTCTCACGTCTCACGTCTCACCTCTCACCTCTCACGTCCTACCCATTCCCCACCGCCTTCGCCGCCGGGAAGATCTCCTTGAACGCGGTCACGAAGCGGCCCATTTCGTCGGCGGTGCCGATCGATACCCGCAGATGCTCCGGCAGCCCGGCGAAGGGCCGACCCACCAGCACCCCCTTCTTGCGGAACTCCGCAACGACCGGCTGCACCGGTCGTCGGAGGTGGACCAGGAAGAAGTTCGCGTCCGAGGGAACCACCGAATAGCCGTAGCTGGTGAGGGCCGCGGCCGTCCTGGCCCGCAGGTCCAGCGTCGTCTTCTTGACCCACGCCTGCGCGGCGGTATCGGCCAGCGCAGCCACCCCGCCCCACTTCACGATCGCGTTGATGCTTCCGACACTGTAGGGCCGCATGCGCTGGATCAATCCCCGCGGCGCGATGGCATACCCCAGCCGCATGCCGGCGAGGGCGGAGATCTTCGAGAAGGTGCGCGCCACGATCACCTGGCGCCCCTGCAGGACATAGGGCACCGCCGTGGCGTAGTTCGGATCGTCCACGAAATGGAAATACGCCTCGTCGATCAGGACCGGCACGTCGGAGGGAATCCCGTCCAGGAGCTGGGCCGTCTCCTGTTTGGTCACGATGCGCCCGGTGGGGTTGTTCGGGCTGCAGAGATACACGAAACCGACGTCCCGGTAATTCGCCTTGACCGCGGCGATCATGCCCGGGATATCCTGACGGAAATCGGGAAGCAGCGGAACCTTGATCTGGTCGGCCTTGAGCGCGGTGACGTGCTGGTAAAGCACGTCGTACGACACGTCGGGGCCCACGATCTTCTTGTCGTCCTGGAGGAAGGCGGTGCCGACCACGTCGAGGATCTCCCCGGAGCCGGCGCCCAGCATGACGTTCTCATTGGGGACGCCATGGTGCTTTGCGATCGCCTCGACGATCCCGCCATCGGGATATCCATAGCGGTTGGCGTACTTGAAGGCGTTGGTCATCGCCTTGAGCACGGATTCGGGCGGTCCGTAGGGGTTCTCGTTGTTGGCGAGCTTGGCGAGGAGGTCGTACTCGTCGACCGAAGCTCTCTGGGGGCGCGGAGCGGCGCTCGCAACCTGGGACAGGAGCTTTCTGGGATCGAGAGTCAGCAGGCCCAGGGCTCCGGTCACTCCGCCGACGAATCCACGTCGCGACACCGACAGCTTCACGTCCATACCCGCCTCCTTATGGCTTGACATACTTTCGGAGCGTTTTTGGGCCCACTTCGGCCCCATAGATGTTCCCCTGCGCGTCCACCGCCACGCCTTCCGCCGCGCTCGTGTTGGTCGCGTTGACCGCGGGGTCCGGAATGAAGGCCGTGACCCTGCCGTCTCTGGCGCTTCCAATCCGGATACCTCGCCGCCAGGCGCCGTGGGCCGGATTGACCGAGCCCGATTCGGAGTCGGCGACGTAGATATTGTCGTCCTTGTCGATCCAGATCCCGCTCGGCCGGCTGAATTGGGCCCACTCCGCGAGGAAGTTGCCTTCCTGGTCGAGAATCAGGATGCGGTTGTTGCTCCGGTCTCCCACGAACAGCCGGCCCCTGGAATCCATCGCGAGCGCGTGCGGCTGGTCCATTCCACTGTTGCCGGTGCCTTTGGTCCCGAAGGCTTTGAGAAAGCGTCCGTCCCCGCTGAACTTGAGAATCCTCGCGTTGGCTGTTGCGGCCGAGGAATGTCCCTCCGCGACGAAAATGCTGCCATCCGGCGCCACCAGCACGTCGTTCGGCTGGTAGAAAAACTCGGGATCCCGGGCGCCGCCCGCCTTGCCCAGGGTGAGAAGGGGCGTGCCATCGGGACTGAACTTGAAGACCTGGTGGCCCTTGCCGGCGGTGTTTCGCTGCTCGGGGGTTCCGGTGCAGGCGCAGTCGGTCACCCAGACGTTGCCATCCCGGTCGACAAAGATGCCGTGGGGAGAGAGGAGCAACCCGGCGCCAAAGCTCTTTACCAGAGTGCCGGTCGAATCGAACTTGAGGATCGGATCGAGGTCCGATCCGGCGCAGCTGTTTGCGCCACAACGCTCGGCAACCCAGATGCTGCGTCCGTCCTTGTCGATCTCGACGGCGCTGGTCGAACCCCAGGTTCTCCCGGCGGGCATCCGGGCCCAGCCCTCGACGGTCCGGTACGGGTTGGGAGGATCGTTGACCGGGGGACTGCCCCCCTGCGCCGCCGCGGAAGGGAGCTGTGCCACGGCCGCCAGAACCAACCCAAGCAACCGCCTCATTGTGGGACTCCCAGGGGTGAGACCGAGCTTTAAGCATACCAGCGTTTTCCGCCGCCCGCTTGCGGATTCGGCAGGTTGGCCCACGCTAGAGTTCCGCCGATCGCTGCCGATCAAGAAGCACGACCTGAACTGGACGTGACCGCGCTACAGGAGGCGCTCGTAGAAGACGGTGTCGATCAACTCGTCGGCGCGATACCGCGGGATCTGCAGGAACCCTAATTGGCGATAGAGCGCCCGGGCGGCGGTCATTTCTTCCAGGGTGCCCAGCCGGATGGTCCGGTAATCCAGCCGCGGTGCGTCGGCGAGCAGGCGCTCCATCAAGGCCCGGCCGATCCCGTTTTTCCGAGCGGCGGGCAGCACGAACATTCGCTTGACTTCCCCCGTGACGGCATCGAGCGGCCGCAAGGCGACGCACCCCGCCGGGGTTCCGTCGAGCCGGGCCAGGTAGAGCCTGCCGCGCGGGGGTGCGTAGGGGCCCGGCAGGGATTCGGCATCGGCCCGCACCAGGTCGGAGCCGGGGTGCTCGCGAAGGGACGCGGCGTGCGCCAGGATCAGCAAGCGCGCCGCCTCGAGGTCCGGCGGGCTCTCCGCGGCGACGATCGTGATCATGCCGGAAGAATAGGGGTTTTCGGTGATGAGATCCTATAGGTGGCCTCCTATAAGATCTCATAGGTGCGAATTGGGAGTACTCTTGCTCTCCCGGGGAGAGTGGAGCATCGTTGCTCGTCGCAAGGCCCCACCACCATCCTCTACAAGCGAGCGTCCCATGGCACTGCCCGACCGGAAAAGCCATCGCGTTGCACTCGACCAAGCCGCCGCGCAGGCCAAGAGAGCTCGGGATGGCGGAATCAAGGGAGGGTATTTTCACCGGAAGGATCTCGACGACCTGCTGGCGCAGCCGGGGTGCGTCGGCATCAGGTACTACTACGGGCGCAAGGAGGACGGACAGGACACGCTGATCGTGGTGGGGGTAGACACGGCGGGAGACGATATCACGAAGGGCGTTGTGATGGAGGACAGCTTCCTTTGTCCCCCAATCTGTGGTAGCGCGAACGCCTTGAATTCCTAGGCAAGAGTGCCAATCTCCGCGATCTTTTACGTGAGCTCAGCTGCTCAAGCTACGCCCGCAATTGCCGCGCTTCGTCACGGCCGAAATCTACCGGTGGCGCGCCGATGGCTGGTCGCTTGGGGACTCGCGGGATTGGGATTCGACGCCATACTGCTCTACTACGCGTTGCAGCGACTGAATAACCACTGGGTGTCCTACATATCTGCTCCGAGCCTGGCGGTCATGGCTCTGGTTGCGCTTTCGTATTGGCACCCAAGCACGTCAGGGCGACGATTACTGAGAGCCACGGCCGTCACCTACGTCGCCATAGCGGTTCTCCTGGTTGCATTCGTCGAGAATACCACCACGTTCAGCCTGGTGCGGAAGCCCATCGAGTCGCTGCTCCTCGTCTTCGCGAGCCTGGGGACCTTGCTGCTTCTCGCCCGGCAATCGCCGGGAAGCCTGCTTCAGCGGGATTGGTTCTGGATTTGTACCGGATTAGCGCTCAGGTACGGTGCGGCGGTCGCGAGTGATCCGATTGGCCGACTCCTGATCGGAGAGTCGCGGGAAGCGGTGTCACTTGCGCTGAAGATCAAAGCGGTTGTAGACATGACGGCCTTTCTGCTCATCGCACGAGGAATCTGGTGTCCGATTCTGCCGCAACCCTCCTCTGGGCCTACGTCGCAGGCGTCGTCGCGGTCGTCATCGTCCTCGCCGCCCTTGGCGCAGCCCTGGTGATCAATCAGCGGCGTTTCCTCGCCATGCACCGCGCCTATTCCCGCAACCTCCTCAGGGCCCAGGACGAGGAACGGGCCTGGGTGGCCAGGGAAGTCCACGATGACGCGGTGCAGCGTCTCGCCCTGATCGGCCGAGAAGTCGACACCGTCCTCGCCATCGATCCCCCGCTCTCCGGCCCGCAGGCGCACCGGCTGGAATCCATCCAGGAGGAAATGAAGGATCTGTCGGTAGCGCTCCGGGGACTGGCGCACCGGCTCCATCCCGCGCTCCTGGAAAAAGGCGGTCTCCACGTGGCGCTCCAGGGATTGTGCGGGGATATGGAGCGCGCCTTCGGCCTCCGCGTCGCGGCGGAGATTCCCAATGCCCCGATTCCCGCCGATGCGGAGCGCGCGCTGGCCATGTATCGCATCGCGCAGGAAGCGCTCCGCAACGCCGCCACTCACTCCGGCGCCAAGGAGGCGACCCTGGTCGTGAGCCGAAAGGACGGGACGCTCCACCTGGTCGTAGCCGACCGGGGCCACGGATTCGACCCTCGGCACCGACGCCCGACGGACGGCCTCGGCCTTCTCGGGATGCGGGAGCGCGCCGCCATTGCCGGAGGGACGCTCACCGTCAGCTCCCGGCCCGGAGAAGGGACCACCATCGATCTCGCCTTCCCGGTGCCGGCGGAAGGTTCGGCATGAGCGGGAAGCGACGCATTCTCCTGGTGGACGACCACCAGCTCCTGCTGGAGGGACTCCGGCTGGCGCTGGAAGATGAGTACGAGATCGTCGGCGCCCTCACCAGCGGCGCCACCGTGCTTCCCTCCTGCCGGGAGCTTCTACCCGATGCGGTGCTTCTCGATCTCGGTCTGCCGGACCGGAGCGGGCTCGAGATCATCGCCGATCTCCAGGCGGAGCTGCCGGTCATCCGCATCCTGGTGATCACGATGCACGCCGACCGGGTGATGGCGGACGCGTCGTTGCAGTCGGGGGCTCATGGCTTCGTCCCCAAGGATGCGGGCATTCCGGAGTTGAGAACCGCGCTTCAGGCGATCCTCGCCGGGGAGCGGTTCGTCTCCAGCCGGATTCCAAAGCACGCGAGTCTCAGGGCATATCCTCCCGACTCCGCAGTCGGGCTCGCCCAGCTCACCCCGCGACAGCGAAAGATCGTGCACCTGATCGGTGAGGGAAAACGGACGGCGGATATCGCCTCCGAGATCGGTGTGACCGTCCCGACGGTGACGTTTCACCGTCAGGCCATCCGGAAAACGCTGGGCATCGAAACCGAGTGGGGGCTTCTGAAATACGCGATTCTGGTGCGCATGAGCGAAGAGCAGACGACGTGAGAATGCCGGGCAGGCTGTTGCTCGCGCTGTTGTCGCCGCTTTCGCCGCTCGCCGCCCAGGATTCCGCCTCCGCCATTCCGGCGCTGGGGGCGCGGGTTACGCGGATCCGTTTTTTCGAGGGAGGAAAGGCGCTCCCCGGCGTGCTGGACCGACACTACGCGGCCCGGTTCGACTCCACGACCACCCGCGCGGTCTACGTCGAGCTCGGCCTCGCCTACCCGCCGGCTTCCAGCGCCACCACGCTCAGGATCGAGTGCGGGTACACCGCGCCCAGCGGCGCGCCGGCGGGAACCGCCGTTGTCGTGGTGGAGGCGGATGCGGGCTGGGAGCTGTCGGTCCATGCCGGTGGCACCGGCGTTGATGCCCCGGGCGGATGGACCGCCGGCAACTACCAGGTCGCGTGCCGGCATGGTGGGAGAGTCATCGCGACCGGCACCTTCGAGATCGGCCGTCCGGCTGCGGCGCCGGTCGCCGCGCCGGCAGGGAAACCCGTCGCGCGCCCGCCGGTGAAACCCGTGGCTTCCAGCAACGATGCCAATGCGAAGACCCCGGCGGTTCTGAGCGGCATCGCGATCGGGCCGCTCAAGGCCCGGGTAACCGCCGTTCGGCTTTTCGAGAGCGGCGGGGAGGTGCCGGACCGGAAGGACCGGATCATCACCAGCAGCTTCGATGCGCTCACCACCCGGTTCATCAATATCGAGCTGGAGCTCGAGTATCCCCGCGCGGCCCGGAGCCTCGGGTTCGAAATCGGGTGCCGCTTCGACGGTCCGGACTCCACCGCGCGCACCCCCACGGTGCGGGGTTCGGTGGATGCGGGGTGGATCGGCTCCTATCACACCGCGGGGTGGGGCGCACGCAACCGCGGGATGTGGCCGGAAGGGACCTACAAGGTCACCTGTCAGGGTGATGGCAAGACGGTCGTTGCGTCGGAATTCAAGGTGGTCCGGGGACGCGCGGCGGTGGAAGCGCTGGGTGCCTCGCTGACTCACCTCCGCTTCTTCCAGAGCCAGGCCGAGCGGCTTCCAGTCGAGATCCGTCGGTATGGCACCCGGTTCGATACCAGGTCGGCGCGCTGGATCAAGACCGAATTCGGGCTGGTATATTCGTCTGCCCCGGCGCCGGTGATTTTCTCGGTCCAATGCAGCTACACCTTTCCCGACGGGACGACGCGGGCCGTCACAACCGAGCGACGGATTCCCGCCGGATGGACGGGATCGGTGCATGTGCAGGGCATCGGGAACGACCGTCCCGGCGCCTGGCCCGCGGGGATGTACCGGGTTTCCTGCGGAAGCGGCGGCCGGGAGTTTGCCGCCGGAGCCTTCGAAGTCGTGGATGCCGACGCGGTGCCGGTAACGGGGAGCACCCTGCGTTTCCTGGCGAGGAAGAGCGGCGCTGCCGACGCGGTTGCCACCGCTTTCGAGCTGGGCGCCTTCGACAGCCTCTTCGTCGAAGCGAGCCTTCCGGTGCGCGCCGCAGCGGATTCCACCGGTTTTCGCTGTCAGGTGAGCGATCCCGCCGGGACGGCGTCGGCCTTTTCCCTCGATGGTGAGGTGCGGGACCGCATGCTCCGGGCTACCGGTCCGCTCAGCGCGCTGGATCCGCCACGCCTGCGCGGTGCCTATCGAGTGGAGTGCCGGGTCGGGAATCGCGCCGCGCTGGCGGACCGGTTCACGGTGACGGGAGCTCCGGACCTGCCAGCAGCCGACGCCCGGCTGGTGAGCGCCGCGCTGTACGAGGGCGCGGACGCGGCTCCCGATGATGAATCGGTGCCCGACGTGATTTTCAGCGCGGCCAAAGTGCGCTCCCTCTGGCTGATTGCGCTGCTCGACCACCCCACGGACCGGGGCGGTACCACCTTTCCGTTTTCCTGCCGGCTGCTCAACGCTCGCAACGTCGCGCTCGCCGACACCGGTCCGCAGGCCGTCAATATCGCCGCGGGCGATCGTGCCATCGTGCTCCGGCAACGGCTGGCCCTGCTTCCGAAGCAGCGCTGGGCGGCGGGGAAGTATTCGCTCACCTGCGCTTCCGGCGGCCTCAGCTTTCTGAAGAGCCCGGTCGATCTCACGCGGTAGTTCAAACTTTCTGCTCCACCGGCGGCATCCTATCGATCGACACCACCGAATGGTTTCTCTTACTCCGGCCTTCCCATGATTCTTTCCGACACCGTCCTCGCCCTCTCGCTTGCAGTTTCTCCGGCGCCGCCGGTCGTCCGCTACCTGGTGCGCGTCGATCCTGCCGACCTCACCGGCTTCAGCGTCGAAATGCGGATCCGGGGAGCAACCGATACCCTCCGCCTCGCCATGGCGGCGCACCCCGAATACGACGACAAATACTGGAGGTACATCGAAGGACTCACCGTCGAAGGGCGCGAGGGACAGGTCACCCCGGTCCGCCGCGACAGCGCCCTCTGGCTGGCGGTGGTGCCGGGAGGAACGTCGGTGGTACGGTACCGTCTCCGTCTCCCTCCGGAAACGATGGCCCGCCGGATGGCGTGGCAGCCTTTTTTGCGCGGCACCGGCGGCGCGATCGGTGGACCGCATTCCTTCATGTACCTGACAGACGCTCCCGGCGTTCCTGCGCACGTCCGTTTGGAGATTCCTGCGGGCTGGGAAGCAGTCACCGGTCTGGAATCCACCTCCGACCCGCTGACATTCTACGCGCCCAACGTCGACGTGCTGGTGGACTCGCCGATTCTCATCGGCCGGCTCCGGATCTGGCGTTTTCTCGTGGAAGGCGTGCCGCACCGGGTGGTCTATTGGCCGCTGCCCGACGCAGCCCAGTTCGACACCGCAACTTTCTCCGGCAGCCTGGAACGGCTGGCTCAGCAGGCCTTCGCGCTGTTCGGAAGCTTTCCGTATCGGGAGTACTCGTTTCTGTATCAGGACGGGGCGGTCGGGGGTCTGGAGCATCACAACTCGGTGAATCTGGGCGCGCCGAGCAGCGACCTCGCGACCAACGTCAATCAGTACCTCATGGAAGGGGCGCACGAGTTCGTGCACACGTGGAACCTGATGCACCTGCGCCCCGCCGAGCGGAGACGAGTGGACTATCGCCCCGCGGCACCCAGCCGGGGACTCTGGTGGAGTGAGGGTCTCACGCTCTTCTACGCCGATCTTCTGATCCGGCGCGCGGGGCTCCCCGCCTTCGAGCCGACCCGGACAGCGCGCCTCGCGAATCTGATCGCGCGGTACCTCGCGAGCCCGGGGAATTCCCGGGTGTCACCCGAAGCGGTGAGCCTGGTCGCATACGGCGCCCCGCCAGGATCGCTGGGCGACCTGGAGGCCAGTACCCACCTGCAGGGAGAGCTGCTGGGGAACATGCTCGACTTCATCGTCCGCGACGGGAGCGGGGGACGACAATCCATCGACGACGTGATGCGGGCGATGGTGCAGCAGTTTTCCGGGACTCGCGGGTTCACCGGGCGGGATATCGAAGCGACCACGGCCCGGGTCTGCGGGTGCCGAGTCGACCGGTTCTTCGCGGCGCACGTGCGAGGGGCCGCGGCGATCGACTTCAACCGCTACCTCGGGCTCGCGGGACTCACGGCTCGGGTGACCTCGGCGCCGGCGCTGGCTCAGGAGAATCGCCCGGCGACCGATCTCCGCATCCGGGCATGGCTGCCGCCGGGGGAGCGGCAGCTGAGCCTCCTCATCATCAATCCCGATGCCATCTGGGGTCGGGCGGGGCTCCATACCGGAGACCGGCTTCGCTCGGTCAACGGCACCGCCATCACCCAGGTCAGCGAATTCCGCAATTTCCTGGGACGGCTCGCCATCGGCGACACGGTACGGATCGAGGTGAGTCGCCCCGCCGGGGCGTTTGCGACCACCGTCACCATCCGGGGATTCGACCGGCCGGTGGTGTCGATCGACACGATTCCCGCCGCAACCGCGAAGCAACGGATGATCCGGGAGGCCTGGCTGGCGGGGCGTGGATAGCGGGCCCCTCTTGTGCAGACCGGCGGAATCCTTACCGTCCTGCATACGTGAGCGTTGCTGACCACGACGGCAAGGACGGGCGATGACCGAGTCACCCCAGAGGAACACCGCTTCCACGGCAATCACCATCATTGCCGTCCTTGGCGTGCTGTATACGCTGTACTTTGCCCGCACCTTCCTCATTCCCATCGCCATCGCGGTCCTGCTGGCCTTCGTGCTGAGCCCGGCGGTGCGATTCCTCACCCGGCTCCGCATTCCGGAATGGCTGGGCTCGGCAATCGTGGTGATCGGCCTGGTGGGAGCGTTCGTGCTGGGCGCCTATCAGCTGGCCGGGCCGGTGCAGGCCTGGACCGCGGAAGCCCCGGCCACCCTGGCCAAGGCCGAGCGGGAGGTCAAAAAGTTGCTCCGGCCGCTGGAGCGGGTCACCAAGACCGCGGAACGGGTGGAAGAGGCCACCGAGGTCACACAAACCGGGGAGAAGCCGCCTGAAGTCGTGGTCCGCGGGCCCTCAGTGGGCTCGCGTCTGTTCGGCTCGACCCAGCGGTTCATCACCTACCTGCTCGAGGTGCTGCTGCTGCTCTATTTCCTGCTTGCGACCGGCAACCTGTTCCTCGAGAAGGTGATCAAGGTCCTGCCGACCTTTCAGGACAAGAAGAAAGCGGTGCGGATCGCCCGGGAGACCGAGGCCTCGATCTCGGTCTACCTCATCGCCAACCTCGGCATCAACATCGTCGAGGGCATCATGGTGGGAGGGGCGATGTGGGCGCTGGGGATGCCGGCTCCGTTTCTCTGGGCCCTGCTGACGGTGTTCTTCGAGTTCATTCCCTACGTCGGCGCGCTGGTGATGGTGGTGCTGCTGTCGATCGTCGCGCTCGCCACCTTCGACAATATCGGCCACATCCTGCTGGTGCCGGCGGCGTTCCTGCTCGCCAACCTGATCCAGGCCAACATCGTCACCACCCTGGTGCTGGGCCGCCGGCTGGCGCTCAACCCCGTGGCGCTGTTCATCGGACTGGCGTTCTGGTTCTGGATCTGGGGCATCGCGGGCGCGTTCATCGGCGTGCCGCTGCTGGCGATCTTCAAGATCGTCTGTGACAACATCGAGTCGCTGGCGCCGGTGGGAGAGTTCCTCGGCGCGCGGGCAGAACCGGGGCAGACACCGGCGCTGCCCGCGGACCAGGCGGCTCCCAGCGGCTAGCGGGTTTTGGGCGCCGGCTCGTCCTCCTGCCAGTAGAACCTGCCGGCCTTCTTCTGCCGGGGCTGGATCTCGTCCAGCGTGTTGCCGTCGTAGAGCCGGCCGTTCTTCATCACGTAGCGGATGGCAGTGGTGTTCCGGATATCCTCCAGGGGATTCCGATCGAGCACGATCAGGTCCGCCAGTTTTCCCGCTTCCAGCGACCCGACATCCTTCCCCAGACCGATCGCGTCCGCGCCCATGATGGTGGCGATGCGAAGCGCCTCGTGCACCGGCATCCCGCCCATCGCTACCGACCAGAGCTCCCAGTGATACCCCAGGCCCTGGAGCTGCCCGTGTGAGCCGATGCCGGCGCGGCCGCCGGCGGCGACCAGGTCGCGCACCGATTCACCGATGAGCTTCATGGCGTACTGCGAATCGTGGAACCATCCCGCACTCGCCCCGGTGGTGACCGCCCCGGGAGAGCCGCCCCGCCGGAGGATCTTTGCCTCGAGGTCGGCCCAGGGTGTGAACCGGCGGAGCTTGGCATCGGCCAGCAGGTCCTGGTGCTCGTACCAGTAGTTCTCCGCCCACGGCGCGCCGTATGCCACCAGGATCGTGGGCGTATAGACGATCTCCGATTCCTTGAGCAGGCGGATCAGGTCGGATTGCAGCGGGAACGTCGGAATGGTGTGCTCGTGGCCGCTGTATCCGTCGATCGCCTCGGTGACGTTCATTTTGATGTCGAGCGAGCCCTCCGTCGTGGGCATCAGGCGAAGCTCATGCGCGGCCTGGATGATCCACTGACGCTGCTCGCGATTGCCCGCGACATATTGCTTGATGGTCTTGGTGTCGTAGTACTCGCTGTAGCGCTTGAGCACCCGCCGGGCATGGTCCAGGTCGCGAATATTTTCGCCGGAGAAGACGCCGGGCCCGGTGGAGTAGATCCGGGGACCGAGGATGCGCCCGGCATTCACCTGGTCTTCGTACGACAGGACGTCGGTCGATCCGGTCTGGGGATCGCGCGCGGTGGTGACGCCGTAGGCCAGGTTCGCGACGTAGCTCCACACCGGCTCGCGGTGAATTCCGGCAGCGAGTCGGAGATGCGCGTGGGTGTCCACGAGCCCGGGCATGATCGTCTTGCCGGTCGCGTCGATGACCGCGGCGCCGGCGGGCACCGTCACGCTTCCGCGCGCGCCGATCGCCGAGATTCGGTTGCCGGTCACCACGATGTCGGCGTTCTCCAGGACTTCGGCGCCCTTCATGGTGATGACCCGCGCTCCCCGCAGCACGGTGGTGCCGCGGGGGATGTCCTTCTGCGCCGTGATGCGAATCCGGGTTTCCACCGGCTGGTACTGGGGAGTGCGTGCCGCCGGACCGCGTGGCGTGGAATCCCGCGCGGTGGAGTCGGCGCCCGTCCCTGGCCCGCGCCGCGCTGCGGTGGCGCGACGGACCGAGTCGTCGAAGACCCGGGCTCGTTCCAGGTCGTACACCACGTGGGCATTTCCGATCGACCAGTGCACCATCCGGCCATCGGCGCTCCAGGAGGGAAACTGGGCGCCGATCTCGGTGAGCTTGCGAACCGGAAAGCTCGCGCCGTCGGGATTGCCGACGCTCACGGTCGGCTCGGTGCCTCCCACCCAGGGGATCGTGACCACGTACAGGTCGCTGCCCACTTGGGCCAGGGCGCGGTCGCCGTCGGGGGAAATGAACAGCGCAGAAGCCGATGCTCCGCCACCACCGCCGCCGCCCGGAGGAGGGGCTCCCGTTACCCTGAGGTGGGTCTTCACATCGGTGCCGTCCCAGCGCATCGAGACCAGTCCGCGCCCTCCGCCGTAGGCGAAGAGTCGAGTCGAGTCCCGGGTAAAGTGCGGACCGGAGAGCCCCCCGCTCGGAGAGATGAAGACGGCCTCGCCGCCGCCGGCCGGCAGCCACACGATATCCTGGGCGGCGCCGCCGGCTCCCGCTCCCAGCGATTCACGGAACGCGCGCGCGGGCCCCCGTACCGTGACGATCCGGGTTCCGTTGGGCGAGAACACCGGCAGCTGCCAGAATGCCGACGCGGTGGTGAGCTTCTGGGGGCGCCCGCTGCCGTCGGCGCGCGCCTTGTAGAGATGGCCCCCCTGGTCGTTGCTCCAGGTGGTGTACACGATCCATTGCCCGTCGGGACTCCAGGCCGGCTGATACTCTCCCACCTCGGCATCGGTGACCCGTTTCGGCACGCCACCGGGCCAATCCATGGTGTAGAGCCGGTCGAGCGCCACGAAGGCCAGCCGCTTTCCGTCGGGCGAAGGCGCGCCGTCGCGGATCTGCTTGACGACGAAGGTGGCAGAGTCACCGATCGGATACTCGAAGCGCACCGCGGGCCCGAGTGCCTGCACCACGTCGGCCTCGAAGGGAATCTCGGCGGCCGCGCCACCTTCGACCGGCACTTTCCAGAGGCGGCCGTTCCAGGTCGCCACCAGGTGCTTCGAATCGGGAGTGAAGCTCATCCCGGGGTAGACGTCGAGCGACGCGCGCGACTCCAGGTCGTCCCGCTGGACCGGGTAGATCAGCCAACGCTCGTCGCCGCTGTTGAGATCGCGAATTCGAAGCCGGGTCTCATCGACGTGGCGGGTGCCATACACCAGCCAGCGGCCATCGGGCGACAAGGTGGGACGAAATGCGGAGCCCCAGCGATTCTCCCGGATGCTGACCTGGCCCGACTCGCGGTCGTACATCGCGAGGTCGTAGTCGCTCATCGGCGTGTTGTAGATCCAGGAACCGCGGCGCTGGGCGAACCAGAGATAGCGCGGGTCAGCGCCGAAGGCGGCACCCATCTGGCGGAGCACGTCGGCCTGCCCGCCACCGGGTCCCCCCGGGGCCGGTGCCGCCGCGGTGCGGATGATCTGCTGCCCGCCGCCGCCGTCGACGTGGAACATCCAGAGCTTGGTGTTGCGGGTCACCACGATGAATTTCCCATCGGGTGTGAACTCCGGAGACTCGTACAGATTGGTCTTGCCGCGGGTCACCTGGGTCGTGTCCCGTCTGTCCACCGACATGGTCCAGACGTTCCAGCCGCCGTCCCGGTCGCTCACGAACACGATCTTCTTGCCATCGGGCGAAAAGCGGGGCTGTCCGTCGAAGGCCATGCCGCGGGTAAGCGACGTGGCCTTGCCGCCCGCGAGCGGCAGCGTGTAAAGATCGCCCAGGAGGTCGAAGACCAGCGTCTGGCCATCGGGACTCACGTCGAGCGACATCCAGTTGCCGACTTTAGTGCTGAAGGACACCGAGCGGGCCGGCCGGAGCGGCAGCCCTTCCTGCATCGGGTCGCGAGGGCCGCGGGGGGACTCCGCAGTGCGCTGCTGAGCCGGCAGCGCCGGCGCCATCGCGGCGAGCAGCAGGAAGGGGAACAGCGCGACGGCAGCGCGGCGCGCAACGCTCGGTCTGGTGGCGTGGGTCATGGGAGTGGTCCGAAGCGAGAGGTTACGGTGCTGCGGGCATGGCGAACGCGAACGTCGCGCCGCGTCCCTGCTGACTCGCGAGGACCAGGTCCCCGCCGTTGGCTTGCGCGAGCGACTTCGACACGGCGAGGCCGAGGCCGATGCCACTCGCCTTGGTGGTGAAAAGCGGCTCGAAGATCTTGTCGAAATGTTCCGGCGCCACACCGGGCCCGGTGTCGGAGATTTCCAGCAGCACTTTCCCTTCGGCCACCCGTCCCCGCAAGTGCAGCGTTCCTCCCCCGTCCATCGCCTGAACGGCGTTGGTCAGGAGGTTCAGAACAACCTGCCCGGCGTGCACTGGGTCCACATGAACCAGAGGCAGGGAATCGGGAAAATCGCTGGTGACCTTGATGTGGTCGGGAGGGGCCAGACGCCGAAGCTGGGTCTCCGCGATTCGCTCCACTGAGATCGGCAGCCGCTCGGCCGGCATGGTCCGCGAAAAGTCCAGGAGATCGTTCACGATCCTCGCCGACAGGGTGAGCTGCTCGCGCAGGACCGCGAGACGCTTTTTCACATCCTCCGGAGCGTCCTTCAGCACCGCTTCCAGATAGTATGTCGTGTTGCTCATGATCCCGAGGGGGTTCCGCAACTCGTGCCCCACCCCTCCGGCCAGCTGCCCCAGCAGCGCCAGCTTCTCCTTCCGCAGTAGCGCCTGCTGCGCCTCCTGCAGGCGCACCAGGGTCTCGTTGAGCTCGTGGGTGCGGGCCGCGACCTTCTCTTCGAGCCGCTGCCGGGATTCGTCGACCTGGGCGGCCATCGTGTCGAACGATTCGCCCAACCGCCCCAGCTCATCTTCGCGGGAGAGAGCGGCCCGGCGGGTATGGTCGCCCCGGGCAATGGCGTCGGCCGCCCCGGTCAGCCGGGTGAGCGGCTCGGTGAGCCGGCGACTCATGATCCACGCGGCGATCAGGCCGATCGTGAGGCAGAAGCCGGCAATCAGCCCCATGTTGCGCAGGAATGATCGGGCCGGCGCAAGTACGGCGCGGGTCGGAAACTCAACCGCAAAGATCCACGGTGTGCCCGGAAGGGGAGTCGCCGACGCCACCACTTCTTCGCTGCCGGGACGCCGGTAGGTCTGCAACCCTCGTACTTCCGATGGGTCCATCGGAGGGGGGGGCAGGGTTTGGTTGAAGTCGGTCCAGAGACTTCCATCCAGATTACCGAAGAGGAGGCGGGCGTCGGAGCCGATGATCCGGGCCACCTGCTCCTGGATGCGAGGCGCCGAGACCGCCTTGCGCCATTGGACCAGCTGGACCCCCGGGCGACCCGGGATGGGCGCCACCACCGGGACGACGACGAGGCTCTCCCCGATCGTCTGGAAGTTCCCGAAGGTGACCGAATCGAGATGCTCCGCCGAGGCGGGAATCCATTCGCGATGGGCGCGCGCCGCTATCCGCTGCGGTTCCCGCCCCTGGGCAAGGAGGATCCTGCCCTCCGCGTCGCGAAGCTCATTCGCCATCACCAGCGAGTCCGGCAGCGCTGTCGGCCGCAGCGATTCCAGTGCCTGGAGCCGGTTTGCGGGCGACGGATCCGACAGGAATCGGGAAATCGCCGGGTCCTGGGCGGTGCCGCGCACCCGACCCCGGAGCAGGGCGATGGAGGCGAGATAGTTGGTGGCGAGCTGATTGGTGAGGGGGGTGAGCCGGTCATTCGCATCGTTCAGCGTCGCCCGCTTCACCGCAACATAGGCAGCGGTGGACATCACGATGCCGACCACGAGCACCAAAGCGCCCGCCGCAAGCGGGATCTTCACCCCAAGGGGGAGCCGGGCAAAGAATCTCATTTTCACCGGGATGCACTATGGTAGGCGGAAAGGCGCAAAGGCGCAAAGGATAGGGAATAGGCAATGGGCACTAGGCACTGGGCACTAGGCACTGGGGGCTCTCTCTGCCCATTGCCTAGTGCCTATTGCCTATTGCCCATTGCCCATCGCCCATTACCCATCGCCCATCGCCCATTGCCCACTGCCTACTGCCTACTGCCTATGTTTTACCTCGCCGGAGGAACCTTCTCAGGGAGCCTCTCCACGGCGGCCAACCGGTCGTCGATTCGGTCCAGCCAGGCATCCGCTTCCTTGAAGCTGGCCGGATCCGTTCCAACCAGACGGACGAACCGTTCCAGTCCATTTCGTACATGCCCGATGTCCGTTCGCATCACGAGAAGGAGCTGCCGGAGCTCCTCCCTTGCACCGGGCCGGGTGCCGACTTCCGCCTCGAGCGCCAAGCGCTGGGACTCATAATGCTCCAACCGTGCCTTCGCCTCGACCCAGATGCGGCTGGGAGCCACCCGGATGGAGGCGAGGTTTCGCACCAGCAGGAACTGGTGCGGGGGAAGCCGGCTCCGTCCGCGGTCATCGGTATAGACCATACCGAGCGCGCCCAGGGTCGAGAGAATTCCGGCTACCCAGAAGAAGACCGGGTCGGGCAGGGCAAAGGGGACGGCGGGGAGGAGGAGAGATATGGCCACCAGGTAGGCGAAGATCGTGAGGGCCCAGCGGAACCACTCGCCCAGGCGACCGGTGCGGCCGAGCGGCTCGAAGACGCCGGAGACCATCCCTGCCGCTCCGCCCGCGACCATCGCGATTCCCAGAAACTTTCCCAGAATCCTCATCCCGTATATCGGTCCTGCCTGGGCGATCAGGACCCCGACGACCGCGAGCAGGAAGAGTTTTCCCTGCCAGCCGAGCAACAGACCGAAGATGAACACGGCTCCCCGGAAGGGCGACTGAAGCCAGCCTGGAAGCCTGACTTCCAGATCGAAGAGCTGATAGAACAAACGGTCCATTTCCAATCCTAACCTTCCCGGTGTGCTGAAAAACAGCCACCCGACGTCACCCACCCAGAGACGGTTGCACGGGGCAAGCCCAACACGTCTCGTCGTGCCGGTGTTTTGACCCTTGTTGCGGAAAGGATACCCCATGCTGGAAACAATCGCCGTCATCCTCGTCATCCTGTGGCTGCTGGGACTGGTCAGCGGATACGCGCTCGGCGGATTCATCCACGTCCTGCTGGTCATCGCCCTCGTAGTGGTAGTGATTCGGGTCATCCAGGGCAGACGCCCTGTGTAGTACAGGCAACAGGCAACAGGCAGTAGAGGGATCGTCGCGCGCCCGCGGCGATCCTTTATTATTTAGGCAATAGGCAATAGGCAATAGGCAATGGGCAATAGGCAGTGGGCAATAGGCAGTGGGCGAAAGTTCCCTACTGCCAAGTGCCTACTGCCTATTCCCTCACTCAAGCCTTCACGAGTCAAAATGCGCAAAGTCTTCTGCCTGCTCGTGTCCCTCGTCCCTCCAGCCCTTGCCGCCCAAGCCCCTCGCCAGCTGACCGCCGCCGACTACGCTCGGGCCGAGCGGCTCATGACCTACAACACCGCTCAGTTGGTATCGGGAGGGGCGGTCTCCCCGACCTGGCTCCCGGACGACCGGTTCTGGTACCGGAATGCCACGCGGGATGGCTTCGAGTTCGTGCTGGTCGACCCGGTGCGGAAGAGCCGCCAGCGGGCATTCGATCAGGTCCGGGTCGCGGCGGCGCTCTCGCGGGCTCTGGATACCACGGTGGATCCCATGCGGCTTCCCGCGGTCCGGACCGAGATCTGGCCCGACCGGGCGATCGTCAGCTTCGAATTGCGGCGCAGGCGCTGGACCTGTGACATCGGGGGCACCGTATGCTCGGCGGGGAAGCCGGATACCGTGCCTCGCAACTCGGTGATCTCCCCCGACGGGAGGCGCGCGGTCTTCATTCGGGAGTACAACCTCTGGGTCAAGGACTTGAGCTCGGGACAGGAGACCCAGCTCACCACCGATGGCGTCAAAGACTACGGCTACGCCACCGACAACGCCGGCTGGACCATGAGCGACCGGCCCATCGTGCTCTGGTCTCCCGATTCCCGGAAGCTGGCCACCTACCAGCAGGACCAGCGCAATGTCGGCGAGATGTACCTGGTGGAGAACAAGCTCGGGCACCCGGTGCTGAAGGCCTGGAAGTATCCGCTGCCGGGCGACAGCATTATCACCATGATCGAGCGGGTGGTCATCGAGCTCGACAGCCGCCGGGTCGTGCGCCTTGCGATGCCCCCCGATCAGCACCGCTCCACGATCTGCGACGATGTGGCCTGCGAAGGTCCGGGCGAATGGGGGGATGTGCAGTGGAGTCCCGACGGGTCCCGGCTCGCCTTTGTCTCCACCTCGCGCGACCACAAGCGGGCCTGGCTCCGGGTCGCCGACGCCGCCACCGGTACCGTGCGGGAGGTGATGCAGGACAGCAGCGCCACGTTCTTCGAGTCGGGCTTCGACCGGGTGAACTGGAAGTATTTCCCCGCCACCAACGAGTTCCTCTGGTACTGGCACCGTCCCGAGTGGGGCCACCTCTATCTGTATGATCTGGCGACCGGCCGGCTCAAGAACCAGGTCACCAGCGGCGACTGGAATGTGCTCCAGGTCCTTCGAGTGGACGAGAAGGAGCGGACCATCTACTTCCTCGGCGCAGGGCGGGAGCCGGGAGATCCGTACTTCCGGCATTTCTACCGGGTCAAGTTCGATGGCACCGGGCTCAAGGCGCTTGCTCCCGAGGACGCCGACCACCAGATCTCGCTGTCACCCTCGGGCCGGTTTTTCGTGGACGCCTATTCACGACCTGATGTGCCACCGGTGAGTCTGCTGCGCGATGCCCAGGGCAAGGACGTGATGGCGCTGGAGACGGCGGACATCTCGCGACTGGTGGCCACCGGCTGGAAGCCGCCGATTCCGGTGACGGTCAAAGCCCGGGACGGCAAAACCGATCTCTACGGACTGCTGTTCCGACCGACCAGCTTCGACTCCACCAAGAAATACCCGATCATCAATCGCATCTATCCGGGTCCGCAAACCGGGAGCGTGGGGAGCCGGAGCTTCTCGGCGGCGAGGAGCGACGCGCAGGCGATCGCTGAGCTCGGATTCGTGGTGGTGTCGATCGACGCGATGGGGACGCCGATGCGCTCGCGCTCGTTCCACGCGGCGTATTACGGCAACATGGGAGACAACGGGCTCCCCGATCAGGTGACCGGCATGAAGCAGCTGGGTGCAAGGTATTCGTGGATCGACCTCGATCGCGCCGGGATCTACGGCCATTCGGGCGGCGGGTTTGCCGCGGCCGCCGCGATGTTTCAGTATCCCGATTTCTTCAAAGTGGGTGTGTCGCAGGCCGGGAATCACGACAACCGCGCGTACGAGGACGACTGGGCCGAAAAATGGCAGGGGCTGCTGGTGCGGAATCCGGATGGGACGACCAACTACGACAACCAGGCCAATCAGCTGCAGGCGAAGAATCTCAAGGGGAAACTGCTGCTGGCGCACGGGACGATGGACAACAATGTCCCGCCCTCCAACACGATGCTGGTCGTGGACGAGCTGATCAAGGCGAACAAGGATTTCGATCTGATCCTGCTGCCGAACCGGACTCATGGATTCGGCAATGAGCCCTACATGGTGCGCCGCCGCTGGGATTACTTCGTGAGGTATCTCCTCGGCGCCGAGCCACCCAAGGACTACAAGATGGGGGCGCCGCCGGCCCCGATTCCGTGAATCCAGCAACCGGCAATCAGCCATCAATCATCCGTCGAGTGGTGCTGATCTCTCTGCTGATGGTGGGCGGCCTTTCTGCGCAACCGCCGCCGCCGGAGCCTCTGGTATTCTCGAGACTCTGCTCAGGAGCGCGGAACGGTAGAGTCCGCTATCGTGGGGGCCCGCTCGCCGCCCATCCGATCCGGTCGAGGCCGGCCAGGTCCGCGAGAAAGGTTGCATCGCGCTGGTCGAGCACCGGCCAGCGGGCCGAATCATCGGGCGCGAAGATTCCCGCGAGTAATCCCATCCCGCCCTCGATCAGCGTTCGGTCCTGTGGATTCTGATAGATCGCGATGACTCGGTAGGTCCTGCCGGCTCGCAGGTGGAGCCCGTCCCCCCGAACCCCGAACAACTTTCTTCCGACACCGGTCAGCTTGCCCGCAGAATCCCTCCGGGCGTCGAGCTTGAACAACACTTTGCCGGTCGTCAGGTCCATCAGCGCGATGGATTGGCCATAGTCGTGCAGGTGTCCGCCAACTCCGAGAATCCGCCCGCCAGTCGCCAGGACGAAGTCGCGCTGATGCACCGTCCGACCCGGACCAACATCGAACGCATCGGTCTTACCGGGGCGGAATCCGATATCCATGACAAACGAGCGGACGTCGCGGGGACGGGGCCTGGTGTTGTCCGGCAGGTATGAAACAACCAGGTCGAGCACGACATCATGCAGCTCCTCACTCGATTCGTTCGCCCAGGCGGAGAGCAGCGCCATTTCGGCGCCGGATTCGATTCGAACGCCGATCGAGGAAGGAAGAGACACGTCATCGGTTTCCTGTCCCGCGGCAATGGTCCGTTCGAATACCGGCTCCAGGAGCTGCCGCCGCTCGAGATGGAAAAGATTGACGTGATGCAGCAGGCGCCGGGACAGCGGGCGACCTCTGCTGTCGTGGATCTTGATCCTGAACCCGCGTATCCATCCGCTGATGGGCCAGGCGACCCGCATCAAGGGAAGGCCGTGGCCATCCTTGTGCATGTCCGCGTGACCCTCGCCCGCCATCGCCGCGGGGAGCTGGAGCGGTCCCACCGTCAAGGTCACTTCAAGTCGGGCCGAGTCGACTCGCATGATGAGTGGTGGAGCGTCCGACGCGAGCAGCACGGTGAGCGAGAGCAGGGGTGCGAACATCGTTCCTCCGGCGTGATGCCGCCACGAGGTGCGGCGGACACGCGGAAGGATCAGGATCGGGGGTCAAGGGAGGGTCAAGCGCGCCGTCCGCGGCCGCATCGTCGGCAACCTCCTCCAACCCAGATAGTCACGACAACGGGTCTCGTCCGACTCTAAGTATCCGACCCCGTTCAGGGGCCCTCTCCCGGTCATCTCCGCAAGTGAGCCGTTCCCATGCGCCGAGCCACGAAGCGTAACTCGATTCTCGCGGTCTCGGGCACCCTCGCCTATCTGGCGACCATCGTCTTCTTCGATCTCGGGTGCGGAGGGGATTCTACCCAGCCGGATGGGCCGGAACCGGTCGCCTCGGTGCGGGTGGAACCCAGTTCGGCGTTGCTCGGAGTCGGCGGGACGACGCAGCTCCGGGCACAGACATACAAGACCGGTGGGCTCGAGGTGACCGGCCGACCGGTCACCTGGTCGTCCAGCGCGCCGGCCGTGGCCAGTGTCTCCGGTACGGGCTTGGTGACCGGGGTCTCGGCGGGAGGGCCGGTCACCATCAGCGCGACCAGCGAGGGGAAGAGCGGGTCGGCGCAGGTCACGGTCTCGGCGGTTCCCGTGGGGTCGATCACCGTGACGCCGGCGTCACCGTCGTTTGAAGCGAATGGGTCGGTTCAGCTTACGGCGACGGTGAAGGATGCCTCCGGGAATGTGCTCACCGACAGGACGGTGAGCTGGTCGACGAGCAATTCCAACATCAGCGTCTCGGGCGGGCTGGTCAGCGGCGTGGTTGCGGGAAGCGCCACGATTACGGCGACCAGTGAAACCAAGAGCGGGTCGGCGACGGTCACCATCACGCCCGGCCCCCTCGCCGCGGTCACCGTGCTTCTCCCGGCGACGGTGGCGGTCAATGCATCGACTGCGGCGACCGCGAGGCTGGCAGATGCCTACGGGAATACCGTCAGTGGAAATGTCACCTGGGCGTCGAATGCGCCGGGTATTGCCAGCGTCAGCGCGACGGGTCTGGTCACCGGAGTCTCGGCCGGCGGTCCGGTCACCATCACGGCCAGCAGCGGGACCAAGAGCGGCTCGGCGCCGATCTCGGTGGTGGGGGCGGCGACGATTCTCAAGGCCACGGTGGTCGATTTCGTCACCCAGACCGGGATATCGGGGGCGACGGTGACCTTTTTTAACGCCAATAACGGCACCTCGCTTGCCAGCACCACCAGCGGGGCGGACGGCGAGTTTACATCGCCGGCGCTGAGCCCCGAAAGCAATGGCGTCAAGATGACGGCGTCCGCCGCAGGGTACGTCGCCGGGTCGGCATGGGTGGCGGTCCCTCCTGCAGGAGGCACGATCAATACCGCGCCAATACCCCTGGTGCCGACCAGCTCCAATACGGGCGGGATCTCCGGAACGGTTCGAAACGCACGGACCGGGCAGGGCATCGCCGGCGCCACCGTGCAACTGTATCGCAGCAATGACAACAGTTTCGTTACCGGAGTCAGCTCGAATGGGAGTGGACTCTTCAGCTTCACCGGGCTTGCGGCGGGGACGTACCGGCTGTTCGGCTCCGCGACGACGTACCAGGATGCCCAGCGGATCGGTGTGGCGGTCGGAAACGGCGGAGTTACCTCGGGGCAGGACGTCGTGCTGTCGCCCAGCGGGACCAGCGACATTCGCATCGTGCTGACCTGGGGAGCTTCGCCGTCCGATCTCGATTCCCACTTGACCGGGCCCAATGCCGATCCCAGCCGGTTCCACGTCTACTTCAGCTCGCGGGGGACCACGACCGCCGCACCCTTCGCCGGACTGGACCTCGACGACACCAGCGGATTCGGTCCCGAGACCGTTACGATCACCCAGTTCAACTCGGGCAACTACCGTTATTCGGTGCACGATTACAGCAATCGCAGCTCCAGTACCAGCAGCGCGCTGGGATCGTCGGGAGCAAAGGTCGAGGTCTACACCTCTACTGGACTGGTGCAGACCTTCTTCGTGCCGCACCAGTCGGGTACCCTCTGGACCGTGTTCGAGATGACCGGGACCATCGCCAATCCGGTGATCACTCCACGCAACACGATGGGCCTTGCGACCGATCCGGGAGGGATTTTCAGTCCGCCCAGTGGCGGGAGCCTGCGCGTCACGGATGCCGACCTGATCGGCCGCGCGGTCCAGCAACATCCGAAGGCAAAGCCCTGATGAGGGCGTAGCGTCCGGCGAGCCCGATCGCGATCAGCAGGAGCGCGAGCCATTGCGAGAGGGTGAGCCCGCCAGCCACCCGGTGGCCGAGCCGCCAGAACTCGACGACAAACCGCTCGGCGCCCATGAGGGCAGACAGCTCGAACGCGAGCGCGCCGGGCCGCAGGTGGGTCTCGCGCCGGCTCCAAAGCCACGCAAAAACCGGGACCATCAGAAGCATCTCGTACACCTGGGTCGGATGGACTCGCTCGGTGGTGGGCGGCGAGCCTTCGGGGAAGCGCATGGCCCAGGGCAGGGTGGTCGGCCGGCCGTAGTCGTCTCCGTTGAGGAGACACCCCAGCCGGAACATCGCGTAAAGGACCGGCGCGATGGGCGCCAGAGCGTCCGTCACCTTGCCGAGAGGAAGCCGCTTCCAGCGCAGATAGCCAAGCACGGCGAGCGAGCCGGCCAGCAGTCCACCAAAAAAGCTGAGGCCGTGCGGGCTCAGGAGCGCGCCCAGAGGATTGTCGGGGAAACGCCCCTCCTGGCTCGCTGCGCCGAAGAGTCGCGCTCCGACATATGCGGCCAGAATGACGAGGATCAGCCCGGGCAGCACGTCCTCGGCATTCCATCCGTTCCGTTTCGCGGCCCGCACCGAGTATGCCCACGCGACGATGATCGCGAGGAAATACAGTACGCCATTGGCTTCGACCGCGTGCCCGGCGATGCGAAAGAGGATGGGATGCATGGCGTCAGGCGCGGGAGCCGAACCAGACCGCGACTGGTATCAGCGCGAGGGCGAGCGCTCCGCGCGGCTCGCCGTAGGTCAGGCCGATCACTGCCGTGAAGAGAAGTCCGGCCGGCACCATCCAGACCGGGTGCGGTAGCGTCCGTGCCCGCGTCATGCGGAACGCATGGAGGCAAGCGGCTCCGAGGAAAGTGGTGAGGAGCCAGCCCGCAAAGTTGAGATAGGGCGCGCCCAGCAGCGGCGTCGGCTCGAGCCAGCGCCAGAACAGCACGACCCGGGTCAGGACCGGCTCGAGCACGACATCGGTGAGAGAGACGAGCAGGGCGGTGCCGACGATCAGCGCCCAGCCCGCGAGTCGGCGGGCCAGGAGGAGGTACCACAGTATGACGATCAGGAACCAGGTGACAGGGAGCAGGAGCGGATAGAGCTTCCCCCCGGGAAGCGTCACATACGGCAGCCACCAATCGGTGTATTCGTAGCGGCCGAAGGGCCACCAGCCATACAGACCGAGGATCTCGGCTCCGCCACCGATCATCATGACCGCGGCCGCGGCGGCGACAGCACTCTTCCACCCGGTCAACCGGGCGATGCCGGACAATACCGCGATGAATGCCGTGGCGAGGATGAGGATGCCGATGTAGGAGCCGGACCGGCCCTCATCGATTCCAAAAACCCGGACAACGATTGCCTCGATGACCGCGCCGGTGCCCGTTGCCAGGGAGAGCCAGAGCCAGAACCGGCCCGGCTCAGCGCGCTTCACCGAACCGCCGGCGGCGTCAAGCGAGCTCTCCGAGAACGGTCCGCACGTCCCGGGCGAGCGCGCTGTTGGTCGCGACGGCGCTCTTTCCGAGGCCGGTCACCCGCCCGTCCCAGTCGGTGAAGACGCCACCCGCTTCCTGGATGATCGGGAGGAGCGCCGCCGAATCCCAGTCGCTCATGCGATGATCGACCATCGCCTCGGCGCGACCAGTGGCGACCAGCAGGTAGCCGTAGCAGTCACCCCAGGTGCGGCCGATCGCGGCAGCGCGGGTCAACCGCTCGATCGCTTCCTGCCGCTCGGCGGGCTTTGCGGCCCCCATATCGGTGGTGAGAATGGTGGCCTCGTCGAGTCGGGCGATGGTGCTCACACTCGCGCGCCCGCCTTCGTGCCAGCACCCTTCTCCCGGCGCGGCGCAGATCAGCTCATTGACCGCTGGGAATGCGGCGGCTCCGGCGAGTACCGTCTCCCCTTCGACCACCGCGATGAGGGTACCCCAGAGCGGCACTCCGCGAACGAACGTCTTGGTGCCGTCCACCGGATCGATGAGCCAGCGGCGGCCGCTGGTGCCGGGCGCCTCGCCGAGCTCCTCACCCATAATCGCGTCCTTGGGAAACCGGGCGGCGATCCATTCGCGCGCCAGCGTCTCCCCTTCCCGGTCGGCGCGGGTAACCGGGGAGCCATCGGCCTTCCACTCGACCGCCAGATTGCGGCGCCAATAGGAGAGAGCTCGCGCGCCGGCGAGAGCGGCAACTTCGGAAACTGCCTGGATCAGGCTCATGATGGAGATAATAGGCTAGTTCCCGGTTGCCTCTTGACATAACGTGTTATAACACCTATCTTTTTTCCCATGCCGAGCCAACTGCAGGACGAGCTCAAGCAGTCGAAGCCCTTCGAGAGCCTGGAGCAGGAGGCCGGCTTGAGTATCAAGCGGACCGCCGCGGAGCTGGACTATCGGGTGTCCGAAGTGCTGAAGCCGTATGGAATTACTGGCACCCAGTACAACGCCCTCCGGATCCTGCGCGGGGCCGGGAAAGAGGGCCTGTGCCGGAACGAGGTCCGGGACCGGCTGATCGCCCGGGTACCCGACGCGACCCGATTGCTCGACCGGATGGAGGAGATGGGCCTGGTGGCGCGGGCGCGCGAAGGGGAGGACCGCCGCTATGTGACCGCTCGCATCACCAAAACGGGTCTCGATCTGCTGGACGAGCTGCACGACCCACTGGTTGCAGTCGCGCAGACACAGCTCGGACACCTCGGTCCCCAGAAGCTTCGGATGCTGATCGACCTGCTCGGAGAAGTCCGGCGGAAGTGTCGCTGATTTTTTTGAAGATATAAGTGTTATGACACTGGTTGTGACAAGACGCAACGGGCAGTTCAAACTCAAGGAGGATGTATGAGCACGACCACCAGAACCCAGACCGCCCTCACGATGCTGCGCGTCGTCGTCGGCGCCATTTTCGTCGCACACGGAGCGCAGAAGTTGTTCGTGTTCGGGCTAGCCGGAGTGACGGGAATGTTCGGGCAGATCGGCATTCCGCTTCCCGAGATCACCGGCCCGCTCGTCGCGCTGCTCGAGTTCTTCGGCGGGCTCGCGCTGGTTGCAGGCTTGCTGACCCGCTGGGCCGCGCTCGGCCTCGCGATCAATATGCTGGGCGCAACGCTGCTGGTGCACGCGAAGGGCGGGTTCTTCATGCCGAGCGGGATCGAGTTCACCCTGGCGCTGGGGGCGGCTTCGCTGGCCTTTGCGGTGATGGGCGCGGGCGACTACTCACTCGACAGCCTGCTCGCGCGGCGACGGGCTCGCTAGCCACGGCCTTCCGGGAAGCCGTAGATTGAAGCTGGGCGTTTGGAGTTGGGAGTTGGGGAATGGGGACGCTACCCCAACCCCACTCTCCCAACTCCCAACCCCATCAGAGTCGAGGCTATGAGCACTTCCCGGCAGCGCCCCGGTTTGTTCCTGATACTTCGTCGTGCATTCCGCCGGCGCTGCCCCAACTGCGGCGCCGGCGGGATTTTCACGGCCTGGTTCAGGATGGTGCAGCGCTGTCCCCAGTGCGGTCTCCTGTTCGAGCGCGGAGAGCAGGGCTACGTGGTGGGCGCGTACATGTTCAACATCGCCGTCGCGGAGCTGGCCTTCGTGGTGCTGTTCCTCGGGATGCTGGTCGCGACCTGGCCCGATCCACCGTGGAAGATTATCGCGTGGGTCAGCGGCGTGATTGCCTTGATTCTTCCGATCCTCTTCTATCCCTTCTCCAAGACGCTGTTCCTCGGGTTCGATCTCCTCTTCCACCCGGCCGACCCTCCGGCGAGCGGATGATGCGCGGTCTGCCCGTGAGGACCGCTGCGGTAGTGCTGCTCACTATCGCCGCGTGTGGCCGACCACCGGCGACTCCAGCATCCGCGACTCCGGACGCTTTCGGCGCAGCCATCGAACGGCTTCGCGTCAGCTATCACATTCCCGGACTCTCGGGACTGGTCCTTCGCGGCGACTCGGCGCTGTGGGAGCAATCGCTGGGATCGAGTGATCTCGAGCGGGGGACGCCGGCGACGGTCGCCACGCTCTACCACCTCGCCTCGCTCACCAAACCCTTTGCCGCGGCCATTCTCATGCAGCTCGTGGCCGAGGGCAAGCTCCGGCTGGAGCAGCCGGTGGCGGATTTCGGGGTGGCGCTCCAGGCGCCCGATACGGTGCGGGTGTGGCACCTGATGTCGCACACATCGGAGGGCGTGCCGGGAACCACCTATCGGTACAACGGGAACCGGTTCGGGCGGCTGGATACGGTGTTCATGCGGGTTACCGGAAAGCCCTTTGCCCAGCTCTTCGAGGAGCGGATCCGGCGTCCACTGGGACTCCGACTCACGTTCCCCAATCCGCGCGATCGATCCGCGTTTGACGTGACGGGTCTCGACCAGAGCGCGAGCGCCTCTCTCATGGCGCAGGGCTATGACTACTCCGGTGCTCAGCGCAACGTACCGGTTGAATACCCGGCACATTTCGGCGCCGCGGCGGGGATGATCTCCTCTCCTCGCGACATGGCGCGATTCTCTCGCGCGCTGGATGGCGATCGGCTGCTCCCATCGTCTTCGCGGGCGCGAATGTTCTCCGCGATCGTGACCCCCCGCGGCGACACGCTCCCCTATGGGCTGGGCTGGTTCGTGCAGCGGTATGCCGGCGAGGCGGTCCAGTGGCATTACGGCCTGTGGACCGGCACCTCGACGCTGATCGTGCGGGTGCCGGCCCGGCGGCTCACCTTCGTGCTCATGGTCAACAACGAGATGCTGAGTGCTCCCTTCCGACTGGGTGCGGGTCAGCTCTCGAGCTCACCCTTTGCCGAGGAGTTCTTCCGCGCGTTCATGCGATAGTGGCTGGGTACTGGGTACTAGGTACTGGGTCCTGGGTGCTAGGTAACTGGTTTCTACCCGCTCACTGCTCACCGTTCACCGTTCACCGTTCACGCTGTCGTCGCTTTTGCCCTCCACCACGCCTCCGCCTGATCCTCGCCCCACGGCTCGATCGGCACTGACGCGAGTCCGCGGGCCAGGTCGGCGGCGCTCTGGGGCCGCTCGTCCGGGCTCTTCTTGAGACAGGAAAGGATCAGGTCCTCGAGCAGCCGGGGAATCGGCTGGCCCGCGATCTCCGACGGAGGCACCGGCTGGTCGTTCAAATGGCGCGCGATCATGTGAAAAACGTTGGCGGCTTCGAAGACCACTTTGCCGGTCAGCATGAAGTACCCCACGCAGCCGACGGCATAGATGTCGGCCCGGGCGTCCACCAGATTGCCCAGCGTCATTTCCGGCGCCATGTAATCCGGTGTCCCCGGCGTGATCCCCTCCGCCGTCTGGGCGGTGTGATCGGAGCTTCGCTCCTTGGTATCGACGGATTTGACCAGCCCGAAGTCGAGCACCTTCACGAAATCGTGCCGGAGACCGACCCGTCCGACGTGGATGTTGGCCGGCTTGATGTCCCGGTGCACCAGCCCGAGCGAATGGGCCTCTTCCAGGGACTCGCAGATCTGGGAGAGGATGGAGATGGCCCGGGCCGGCGGGAGGGGACCGTGGGTCCGGACCAGCTTGTCGAGATCCATTCCTTCCAGCAGCTCCATCACGAAATAGAGCGAGCGATCGTCGGTGATGCCGAAGTCATAGAGCGCGACCGTGTGGGGCGACCGGAGATTGGCCGCAACCTCGGCCTCCCGCCGAAAGCGCTTGACGGCAAGCTGCGCCGCGCCGCTGTCACCCTGCGCGATCATCTCGGGCCGGATCAGCTTGATCGCGGCGGGGCGGGCCAGCATCCGGTGGGTGGCGTGATACACCTCGCCCATCCCGCCCCGTCCGATCAGCTCGCCGACGTGGTAGCTCCCCAGCTCCCGCGCTTTCGATACCTGCTGACCCAGCCGGGTCACGACCGCGGAAATCACCGGGGACACCAGCGCCAGCATGTAATCGGGGTAGTGCATCAAGATCACCGGGCCGAGTCCCTCGAACTCCCAAATGCCGGTCCATTGCGCATACAGCATTCCGAGGGCCCCCATCGACACCGAGATCAGTGCCACGCCGAGCATTTTCTTCGGCGGGGTCGGGATGATGGCCGCGAACATGAGCACCAGCGGACCGATCCAGGTGAACATCGGGAAGATCGGCATGGGGCCGTGCTCGGAGGGCGGCGGCTCGCCGTGCCACATGAATCCGATCGCAAAGGCCGTCAGCACCAGATACCAGAGCCCGAGGTCGAGCATGAAGGCGGGTGACCGCTTGCTCTTCCTGGTGTAGAGGAACAGCGCGATGGAAAAGAGTGCGCTCAGGAGGGCGATGTAATCGGACTCCTGCAGACCGGCGGCCAGGGGATGCTGCCCGGTCATCACCTTCATCGCGACTTCGTTCAGGGTCCAGGCCGTGACCCAGAGGATCGCTCCCATCAGCGACATGACGCCGAGCCGGTGCGAGGCTTCCCGCAGCAGATCGTCGGGAAGGGCGCGGGCTGCCGAGCGGGGCTCGCCGGTGACGACGGGCGTGGTGGGATCGGGACTGATGACGCGTTTCATGCTAGCGGGAGAACTCCTCTGAAGTTCTGACGTGATACGCCAGCCACCGGAAGAACGGGAGTGCGTAGCTGATGAAAAAGCCCGCCGCGACGAAGAGGTCCACCGCGCGAGGATCGGTGAGATGCCAGCTCCAGGCATAGAACGGCACCCCGGCAAAGCTAAGCGCAATGCACTGCCGGAGCATCCGGCGCCGGGCCCGTTCGAACGCCTGTTCCGCCGCTTCCTTCTCGCCGGCGCGCCGCGCCTCGGTCGCGATGCGGCCGGGATCGAGTCCGAGGAGCGGGGAGTCGGGCATCAGCGCAGTGCCACCGTCATCGCCACCGCGCCGCCAGCCAGCAGTGCGGGGAGGAGGTGCCGGATAATGGTGAGCGGAGTCGCGCCAACCAACCCCGAGCCGTAGACCACCACCGCCGACACCGGAGACATCGTCCGGCCGAAGGCGCCGCCGAGGCAGGCGACCGCGGCGAGCGTCACCGGATGGTCGGCCGGACTCACCTGGGTGAGGAAAGTCTGCGCGAAGGCGAGAATGGGTCCCGATCCGGAGCCGGAGAGGACGGAGAGCGCCCAGGGAAATCCTGCCGCGAGCGGCACCAGTGCGTTGCTGGCGCTGGCGAGCCGGAGCAGCGCGTCGGAGAGGCCGATCAGCGCCACCCCGGCGCCGAAGCACTGCGCGGTGATGGTGAGAGAAATGATGTTGGCATAGGCCGAGCCCATTCCGTCGAAGAACGCCTTGCCAAGGGCGAGCACTTCGCGCCAGGCGACCACCACACCGAGCAGGGCGCCGATCAGCATCGCGCGCACCACGGGGAGCGCGCCGGCCAGCGGGCGCCACTCGTCTCCCGGCGGAATCGCCACCAGCCAGGCGAGCCGGTCCCACCCCGCGTAGGCGAAGAGGAGGAGCGAGATCGGGATCAGCGGAATCACCGCCTTGACAGGATTCACCCGGAGCCAGGGCTCGTCGAGCGGTGCCGCGACGACGGGTGTTTCCGTCACCGGCGTGGATGCCGTGACCCGGCGTCGGTTGAACAGCGTGAACACCACGGTCGCGACGAACACCCCGGCCAGGCTCGCCGGGATCACCCGGGCGCTCAGGAGCGCGGCGTCGAGGTCGGCGGCTCCCGACACCGCCTGAATGTCCTGCGCGCCCGGGTTCAGGAGATCGCCGCCGAACGATGCGCCGAGGACGAGCGCGGCACCGGCCACGGCGGGGGTGCGTCCGCTGGCGAGGAGGAGCGGCACCAGGATCGGCCCCAGCGCCGCCGCGGTGGCACTCTGGCTCGGCACCGCCATGTTGACGAGGTAGGCGGAAAGAATGCCACCGGGTAGCACCAGCCATTCGAGCCGGCGCATCGGGGCGAGGAGGGCATGCACCAGATGCCGGTCGCAGCCGGTGGCATTCATCAGCGCGGCAAACCCCATCGAGGCGCAGATGGGCGCCACCATCGCCGTCACCATCGCGCGGGTGAACGTGTCGGCGATTGCGAGCGGCCGTCCGGCCAGGAGCGCCATGGCGAGGCCGGCACCCAGCAGCACCAGACGCACGTCCACCCGGCGCACCATCAGGTAGATGGCGGCCGCGATGATGAGCGCGGCGACGATCAGCAATGGAGTCGAGATAGGCTAGGATATCGGCTGAAGCGTGGACGGTCAACTGTAAACGGGAAGCGGGAACTGCATCATCGTGCAGCGTTCTTGCGCTATTGCGTTACGGCGCTGTGACCGAAGCGCGACCTGCGGCCGGTAGCCTTTGGACTTCCCCATTCCGGAGATCGTTCGTGAAACGCGCTGCTGTCCTCCTGGCCGCCCTGGCGGTCAGCCTGGCCGCCTGTTCCCCTTCCACCGATGCTCCTCTCGAACCTTCCCTGAAGCTCGATCCCAACCCCGGCGGGATTGCCCGGGTGACGACGAGCGCAGATGCCGGCGCCGGCTCGTTCCGTGAAGCCATCGCGACCGCCCACGGCGATGCGTCGATCCGGAAAATCATATTCGACCCCAATCTCGGATCGATTGCCCTGCAGCAGCCGATCGTGTACACCGGGTCGCAGGAGCTCGCGATACAGGGTCACGGGATCGTGATCGACGGAGATGACCTGGCCGCCGGCCAGAGCGCGCTCACGGCAAGCGGCGGGAGCGACCTCACGATCCAGCAACTCACGGTGCAGAATGCTCCCGGGGTCGGGATCACCGTTCGAATCCCGGTTGCCGCGACCGGACAAGTCCGGATCAGCCTGATCAACGTCCACGCGCTGGACAACGGACTCCATGGGGTGCTCATCAACGATCAGACTGAGTACCTCAGCAACCCGAATTCGACCTCGCAGGAAGGCTCGGCTGCCGGTCTCCTGGTTGCTGTCAGCGCCAGCAGCTTCGAGCGGAACGGGCTGACCGTGATCGACCAGGACGGCCTCCGCATCAATGAAGGCGGGCCGGGAGACCTCGAGGCCAGCATCGAAGCGACGCGGGTGACCGGCAATGGAGGCGATGGGATCGAGTTCGACGAGCGCCGGGAGGGAAGCGCGATCTTTTCTGTCAGCGGCACCGCACTGCTGGGCAACGGTCCCTTCACCGCCGCGGATTTCGACGACGGCATCGACGTGGACGAAGCGGGTGACGGGGACGTCGTGGGAAAATTCTCCGACGTCAAGGCGAACGACAATTTCGAGCAGGGCATCGACCTCAACGAGAACGACGCCGGCGACATGAAGATCACCATGATCGGGGTCGAGGCCCTCCGCAATCGTCAGGAAGGGATCGAGTTCGAAGAGGACGATGATTTCGCAGGCGGCGGCAACATCGAGGCCTGGCTCGAGAACATCATCGCCAACGGTAACTTGGGTGGCGACGCCGGCCTCAAGCTCCGCGAGAAGGGCGCGGGCAACGTCCTTGCCACCATCCGGAATGTGCACGCCACCAACAACACAGTCGGAGGCGTTCTGGTTCGGGAGGATGCGGCGGGAGACCTGACCGCCACGGTCGAGAACGCTACGACCCTGGGCAATACCGGTGACGGGATCAAGTTCGACGAGAACAGCTCCGGCAATCTCGACGCCCGGGTGCTGACCGCCGCCGCGTCAAACAATACCGGCGCCGGAGTGGCGGCGGAGCAGGCGACGACCGGTACGGGCTTGCTCCGAATCAGCGCACTGACGGCGGTCGGCAATGGGGGTGGCGGGGTCAAGACCGATGCCGGAGTGGTCGTGCAGATCCTGCCGTAGCCCGAGCGGAAGGGGCGTTCTTTCATCGCCTCAAAGAGGCCGACCTCCTTCCGGAGACCGGCCTCTTCTGCTTGCGGACCGACGATGGCTACTTGCTTCGCGAGCGCGACCGCGAGCGAGAGGTGGAGGTCCGCTTGCGGGGCACCTTGCCGCCGGCGCGGCGGGCTTCGGAGAGTCCGATCGCGATCGCCTGCTTGCGGCTGGTGACCTTCTTGCCCGACCCGCCGCTCCTGAGAGTGCCTCGTTTCCGCTCGCGCATCACCTTCTCGACCTTCTTCTGGGCCGTCTTGCCGTATCTGGCCATGGGATGTTCCCCCTTCGATTGCTGGTTGAGCTGCCCTGCCTAATGACTGACGACGGGATTTCTCCGAGTCGCACCGATCGCCTCGGCCGCCGCCCGCCACCCCGACTCGAGCGCTCCGTCCATCGTCGCATTCATGCCCTTGCCGCAGGTCGCCTCTCCCGCAAAAAAGAGAGTCTTGTCGAGCGGCCGCGCCAGGGTCTTCCAGGCATCGATACCGCCGACCAGGACGTTGCTGTAGGAGCCCATCGCCCAGGGATCCTCGCGCCAATCGTGGAGATGCCCGGAGACCAGCTGCTCCTCGACCCTGCCGCGCGGAATCCCGAGCGCGCCGGCGAGCGACTCCACCGCGGCATCGAGGAGGCCGGGGACGCTGGTTCCGGCGAGCCGATCCGCGGCCGGCCCGCCGGCCCAGCCGGAGAGCAGCGGGGCCTCGGCCGGACGCATCGACCACCAGGTCGGAAACGGCTGGGTGTAGTCCTGCAGAAAGAGCATGTCGTCGAGCGGCGCAATGCCATGCCAGAATTGCTCCCGGAACAGCAGCGTCACCTTCAACACGTGACCCATTGCCAGTTTCTCGAGCGCGCCCCGTTTGGACGAGAGGCCCGGGGTGAACCGCACGGCAAAGGGATGGCTCGGCGCCGCCTTGAGGACCGGGAGCGGCAGGGTGACGATCGCGGCCCGGGCCTCGAAGCTGGCGGGACCGGTCCGGGTGTCCGCCTCGACGGTGACGCTGCCGCGCTTCCATCGCACCGCGCGCACGATGGTCTCGAGATGGAGGGTGCAATACTCCGAGAGCCCGGCGGCGAGCGACTCGGCCGATCGACCGGCGCCGTCCGGCGTGCGATGCGCCGACTGATCGGCCGACTGGTTCTTTTCCACTTCCAGCAGCCAGCGGAGACTCAAGCTGTCGGGATCGGCGGCGTGGAATCCCTCGATGTAGCGGATCAGGGCGACGGGCGCATCTTCCCAGGATCCGTCGGCGCAGCACTGGCCGAGCGCAGGCCGGACCGGGCGATCCTTGCGCCCGAGGTTGCGCAGGTCCTCGAGGATTCGCTTGTCGTAGGGCTGGTCGTTGCGTTTGAGACCGTCGGGCCCGCGGACGTAGCGGTGGCCTCGGGACCTTTCCAGCCGGAAGCCGCGCGCTTCAATGAGGCGGGGGACACTGCCGTGGATGTCGATCCACTCGGCGCCCAGCTCGATGGCATAGGGGACGTCGGGGCGATGGCGGGTCCAGACCCGGCCGCCGATCCGGTCGCGCGCCTCGAGGAGTGCGACCGGTACCCCGGCCTGGCCGAGTCGCTGGGCCGCGGCGAGGCCGGAGAGGCCGGCGCCGAGGATCAGGATCTCCGGTTCCACTCAGCCCGGAGGGACCCGCTTCATGATGGCCTCGCCCAACTCCATCATGTGCGGCTGGAGCCGACTCTGGTATATCGTCATGGTCTTCGCGGCGATGGTGGGCATCGCGGTCCGGAACTTGGCGCCGATCGGAGTCTTGTAGAAGGCGAGCAGATCGCGAAGCTCGCGTTCGGAGAATGCCTCCGTGTAGGCCGCGATGAGCTCCGGTTTCACGTCTTCCCATTTCACGTACTTGTCCATGAACTCCTTCGCCACGTCCATCGCCGCTGGATTGGCCGGGAACTGCCGTTTGATCGCTTCGAACATCGGGGCCGCGTTGGTCATCGGGTCGTTCATGCCGAACAACAACAGCAGCTCTTCGGCCGCGCGGGCATGACCCGGTGTCGGGCTGGGTGCCGCGGCCTGCGCGGCCAGAGAACCCGCGGTCGCCTGCAAGAGGAGAATCAGGGCCAGTTTTCGCATGAGACCTCACCGGCAAGGGACATCGGTATCTCGAAACATACCGGAGCCTGAGAGGGCCCGCTTTCGGCCGTTCCAGCGCTCCGTGCCCGGGGGGCGTCCAACGGAATCATCCCCCTGGGAGCCTTCGTGTCGTCCTTGTCCTCGACCGTCCTCCAGGCCGTTCGCGGTCTTCGCCGCCGGCCCGGCTTTGCCGCCGTCTCCATCGCCACCATCGCCCTCGCCATCGGCGCCAATACCGCCATCTGGAGCGTGGTGAGCGGCGCGCTGCTCCGACCGCTCCCCTTCCGGGAGCCGGAGCGGCTGATGGCGCTGGATACCAGGGCCCATACCGGGTTTTCCATTTCGCTCTCGATTCCCAATTACCGCGACTGGCGGGACCGGAACCGGGTCTTCGAATCCTTCGCCGCGAGCGCGGGATGGAACATCCGCCTCACCGGCCGAGGTCCCGCGCAGATTCTCGACGGCCGGGCGGTGATGGGGGACGTTTTCGGCACCCTCGGTCTTACCGCCGCCGCAGGACGGCTCTTCACCGCCGCCGAAGTGGCGGACCGGGAAGGAGGCGACCAGGTCGTGGTGCTGGGGCACGCATTCTGGCAGCAGCGCTTCGGCGGTGATCCGGCCATCGTCGGCCAGACCCTCGTGCTGGGGCAGCGGCCCTGGACCGTGATCGGCGTGCTGCCTCCCGGCGCCGGGTTCCCCAACCCCACGATGGAGTTCTACATCCCGATGGCCGCGATCACCGGTCTGCCGTGGGGTGATCGCGAAAGCAGCTTCGGCGCCTGGGCCATTGCCCGGCTCAAGCCGGGGGCCACGCTGGAGACGGCTCGGCGGGATATGGAGCGGGTCAATCGCGAGGTGCGCGAGCTGGCCGGGCCAACCGCCGCCAAGGCCGAAGTCGGCACTCTCACGTCCTGGTATGTGGGCGACGTGCGCGTCCAGCTCTGGATTTTGATGGGTGCGGTGGGATTCGTGCTGCTGATCGCGATTGCCAATGTCGGCAATCTGCTGCTCGCCCGAGGTGAGGACCGCGCCCGCGAGCTCACGGTGCGCGCGGCGCTGGGCGCGGCGCGCGGGCGGCTGGTCCGGCTGCTGCTGGCAGAGGCGCTCGCGATCGCGGCCGTGGGCGGGGTGCTCGGAGCCGGCCTCGCATACCTCGCGGTCAGGACGATCGTGCCGCTGCTTCCGACCGAGATTCCGGAGCTGCTGCGCTCGCAGATCAAAGTGGACAGCGCGGTGCTGTTATTCGGGGTGGTACTGGCGCTGATGACGGGACTGGTGTTCGGACTGGTTCCCGCGCTCCGGAGCACCCGGGTCAACCTGGCCGGCGCGCTCAAGTCGGGGGGCCGCACCACCGACCAGGGAAAGGGCGGCCTGCGGCAGGCGCTGGTCGTTGTGGAAGTGGCGCTGGCGCTGGTGCTGCTGATCAGCGCCGGCCTCATGCTCAAGAGCCTCGACCGGCTGATCCACGTGGACAAGGGATTCGAGGAGGGCGGCGTGCTCACCGGGGCGGTCAGCGCCGGCTTCGGCCGGGTGCCCGATGGCGAACGCTGGCGGGCCTATTACGACGGATTGCAGGAGCAGGCCGAGCGGCTTCCCGGAGTGACCAGCGGCGCGTTCGCGCTGCTGCTGCCGCTGTCGGACCGGTCGTGGGAGCTGCGGATCCATCCCGAAGGAGTGCCGGTGGAGAAGGAAACCGGTCAGTCGGTGCTCTACAATATCGTCTCGCCCCGGTATTTCGAGACCTTCGGTGTGCCGCTGCTCAAGGGACGCGCCTTCGGGCCGAGCGACCGGGAAGGCGCGGTGCCGGTAGCGATCATCGACGAGACCATGGCGGCAAAATTCTGGCCCGGCGCCGACCCGATCGGCAAGCGGGTGACGTTCGAAACGGCCAGCGACAGCGGCCCGCCGGTGTACCGCACCGTGGTGGGCGTCGCGAAGAACGTCAGGCACTACGAGCTGATGCAGCCGTCCCGGATCCAGGTCTATGTGCCGCTCGACCAGAGTGCCCGGCGAACCGGGATGACGCTCCGGTTCGGGCTGAAGACGGCGGGAGACCCGAGCGCATTGATGGCCCCGCTCCGCGCGACGCTGGCTGGGATCGATCCCGACGCGGTGCTCTTCCAGGTGGAGCCGCTGGCGGGTTATGTCGACCGGGCCACGGCGCGGAATCGGGCGATGACCCGGGTGCTGGCCGTGTTTGGCGCCGGCGCGCTCGGGCTCGCCGCCCTCGGCATCTTCGGGGTGATGAGTTATGCGGTCACCCGGCGAACCCGGGAGATCGGAATCCGGATGGCGCTGGGTGCGGCGCCGAAGAACGTGATGGGGTGGGTGAGCGGCCAGGCGATGAAGCTCACGGCCGCCGGTCTGGTGCTCGGCGTCGTGGCGGCCGCGGCGTTGACGCGGGTCCTTGGCAAGGCGCTCTTCGAGGTGAGCCCGCTCGATCCGCTGACTTATGTCTGGGTGACGGTGGTGCTGGGGGCGACGGCGCTGCTGGCGGCGTGGCTCCCGGCCAGGCGGGCAGTCAGGGTCGATCCGGTGAAGGTGCTGGGGGACGAGGGGTAGCGACCACGCTACTTCGTGGCGTAGCTCGTCGCTCCGAGAAAGTGGATGGAGACATAAGGATCGGCGCCCACCACCCAGCTGTCGTGCGGATCTGCCGGTATGTAGAACAGGGTACCCGGGGTGAGGTCGTGCACGGTGCCGTCCAGCATCGCGGCGGTTGCGTGACCCGAGATGACGAGGCCGATGTGTTCGACGGTGCAGTGAGTGGCGCCGACCGCCTTTCCGACGTGGGTCGACCAGCGCCACCCTGGCTGATAGGTCGCTCGGCCAATCGTCATGCCGCCGAGCGTCACCAGCTCGAAGCGGCCGAGCTCGAACTGCCGGGTCTCATCCGGGATCTCAAACCGCTTCAGAATGACATCGAGCACAAAGCCTCCCTGTGCGGCTTGGGGCTATCGCGAAATCCGGTGACCTGCCGATCGGCTGGCGAGTGCGCCAAGGAACAGCCCTGCGATTGCGGAGGCCGGCAACACCGCGAGGAAGATCGCAATTGCCCTCCGGCCGTTCGGCAGCGGCACCGGCCCCCCCATGGCGACGGTAAGCAGCAACGTCGCGGCGGCGCCGGCAACCCTGGCGCGTCGCGTTTTTCCGATTCGAGCGCCCAGCAACACCCCGGCGGCGATGGCGATCCCGACCGCGACAACCACAGCAACCAGTTCGAAGCGCGACGCGATTCCGGTGAGCCGGAGGACAGTGTCAGCGAATGTCACTGGAGCGACCGCGAGCCAGAGAAGCGCGCCAAAGCGAAGCCCGGCCAGGGGCGTGGCATCGAAGCCGAACTCTGTAAAGGCCCAGCCCGCGGCACACCCGGCCAGCACGGCCGACAGCAAGCCGAACGCCATCCGGTCCCAGATCGGCACGATGAGGAGCGCATGGGCCGAGGCGAAGACCAGCCCGGCCACCAGCCCGCTCAATCCACCGGCGATCAGCCTACTGGCGGTTCGAACGTCGAGGGTGTCCGTTGCAATACCAGTGGAGAGGGACGAGCGGCGCGGAGATCCAATCTGCTAACGATAGGTGGCCTCACGCGCCGGCGCCAATTCGGCGAGATTGGTTCGCCACTTCGCGGCTCGCAATGACCTGCGGTCACGCATCCAGCACCTCCCGCACCTTCCGCCGGAGCGCAGCCGCATTGAAGGGCTTCCCGATGAACTGGGTGTCCGACTTGAGCAGGCCGTGCTGGACGATGACGTCGTCGGTATATCCCGACATGTAGAGGACCCGAAGCCCCGGATTCCGTTCCGAGACCTTCACCGCCAGCGCGCTCCCGCTCATGTTGGGTATCACGACGTCGGTCAAGAGCAGGTTGATCTTGCCCGGCGCCTGGTTGGCGATGTTCATCGCCTCCTCCCCGTCCGCCGCCGCCAGCACCCGGTAGCCGTCTCCGTTGAGGATCCGCTCCGCGATCCGCCGGACCGGCTCCTCATCCTCCACCAGCAGGACCGTCTCCCCCGCACCGGCCTTGCCGGACATGTCGATCATGATTCGTGATGGCGAGGCCAGCGGCGACGGCGCACCCTCGAGCGGCAGATAGATCTTGAACGCGGTGCCCTTTCCCGGCTCGCTGTAGACCCAGATGCTGCCCCCGCTCTGCTTGACGATCCCGTAGACCGTCGCCATGCCGAGTCTATTGCTGCTGCCGGCGGCCTTGGTGGTGAAGAACGGCTCAAAGATCCGGTTCCGGGTTTCCTCGTTCATCCCCACCCCGGTATCGCTCACCGAGAGCATCACGTACTGTCCCGGCCTCACCGCCACGTGCTGGCTGGTATAGGTCTCGTCCAGCTCGGCGTTGGCGGTGCCGATGGTGAGCCTGCCACCCGCGGGCATCGCGTCGCGGGCATTGGCCGCGAGGTTCATCACCACCTGCTCGATCTGCGCGGGATCCGCCTTCACCCGGCCGAGGTCGAGCGCCAGCACGGTCTTGAGCTCGATGCGCTCGCCGATCAGCCGCTGCAGCTGCGGCAGCATGCGCTCCACAAGCGGGTTGAGGTCCAGCACTACCGGCTGGAGCATCTGCTTCCGGCTGAACGCCAGGAGCTCCCGGGTGAGCGATGCGGCGCGGTCGCCGGCCTCCCGGATGTTCCGGATGTCCCCGTAGAGCGGATCGCTCTCCGGCATCTCCGCCATCGCCACGTCGGAATAGGCGATGATGACCGAGAGCAGGTTGTTGAAGTCGTGCGCGATGCCCCCCGCCAGCCGGCCGACCGTCTCCATCCGCTGCGCCTGGCGGAGATCGGCCTCCCGACTGACCTCGACGGTGACGTCGCGCCCCAGGGCGACGTAGCTCACGATGTTGCCGGAGTCGTCGGTCACCGCCGAGATACTGGTATCCTGGGTGTACAGCGACCCGTCGCGGCGACGGTTGTGAAACTGACCCCGCCACGCCCTTCCGGCCCGGAGCGAGGTCCACATGGCACGGAAGAGCTCGGGGTCGTCCCTCCCGCTCGCCAGCAGCTTCGGGTTCCGGCCCAGCACCTCGTCCCGCTGGTAGCCGGTCATCCGCTCGAACGCGGGATTGACGTACTGGATCTCCCCGGTGGGCGAGGTGATCAGCATCGCCTCCGCCGAGTGCTCGACCGCGGTGGACAGCCGCAGCCACTCGGCTATCGCCCGTTTCCACTCGGTGATGTCGAGCGAGAGAATGAACACCCCTTCGGGCACCGGCTCGAAGCGCAGCTCGAAGTGCCGGAGGGCGCCGTCGGGGTAGCGGAACTCGTTCTCCATCCGGAGGGCGATTCGCTCCACCATGCAGCGCTTGAGCATGCCGAACATCGCCGTCTGCTCGATGTCCGGGTCCACCTCGTCCATCCTCCGGCCGATCAGGTGCTCCCGGGGCCGGCGGCCATGGCGCACCGCCGCATCGTTGAGATAGCGATAGGTGTAGTCCCGGCCGATGACCTGGCAGCCCTCGGTCAGGCCGTCGAGCACGCTGGTGGGAAGGACGGATTCCGGCAAATGGCCCTCGGGCTGGCCCGGGAGGCGGGAGGGGTCCGGGACGATGACGCAATATTGGGCCGGAGGGCGGAAAGCAGTAGGAGGGACCGAAAAACGACTTATGAGATCTTATAGGTAGGACATCTACATATGTCGGCCGCTGCTCTGGAGCCATGCGACCGTCGCCTGCACCGTCTCCATCCCCGGCCGGCTCCGGTATCGCAGCTCCTTCACCGAATACTTCGACTGCATGCGCCAATAATGCGCCGCCATCTCGATCAAGGCCGGGTCGGGCAGCAGCGTGAGCCCGGCCCCGTGAAGCAGGCGCGACGCCCAGTGCGCCGGCCGGTAGGGGATTACCCGCCGCGGCGGCCGAATGCCGGCGGCGTTCGCGACCATCCGGTAGAATTGCTCGATGGTGCAGACGGTCCCCGGCAGATGATAGACCGGTCGCACTGTCTCCCGGCCCATCGCCACCACCAGCGCCGCCGCCACATCTCGGACGTCCGCGAAGTGCATCCCGCCCCGGATCAGAAAGGGCAGCTTCCCGTCGAGTAGCCGCGAGACATGCTTGCTCGACCGGAACCGGTGGTCTCCCGGGCCCAGCAGCACCGGCGGCCGGACGATCACCAGCTCGACGCCAAGCTCCTCGGCCAGGCGCCGGGCTTCGCGCTCGGCCCGCACCTTGGAGTCGTAGTAGGGCCAGCGCTCGACTTCGCGGGCACAATACGACGCGTCCTCATCGGCCGTCTCAGCCGGCGTCCTGAAGCAGGCCACCGTTCCCGAGGTCGACACGAACACCATGCGACAGCGATACCGGGCGGCGATCCGCACCATCGCCCGGGTGCCCTCGACGTTGATGAAATAGACTTCCTTGGCATCCTCCTGGTGGTGCCGGACCAGCGCCGCCATATGGAGGACGCCGCCGATCCGCGCGAGCTTCTCGTCCGCCGCCCAGCGGTCCGGCGCAGTCACTCCGCCGACCAGGGTATCCACGCCGGCCAGCCCCGGAGTCCAGTCCATTCCCTCCCACTCCGGAAGCGAGCGGACCAGGGCAATGACCCGCTGCTCGGGACGCTGGGCGTTGATCTGCTGCAGGACGTGACGTCCCAGGAACCCGCTGGCTCCGGTGACGAGCCAGGGACCACCCGTCATCAGGCGACCGGCTCCGGCTCCCGCTCGGCCGAGTGATCCTGGGTGATGAGGGCGGAATGCTGCAGAGCGCCGTTGCCGTTCTGATCGGCGGGATCGGCGGGGAGATGATGGGCAAACTGCTGCCGCAGCGTGCCGGCGATCCGGAAGTCCAGGTCCGACGGCGGCTCAAGTGCGCTCTCCAGCACCAGTCCACCGCGCTCCTCGATCTGTCGGCGCAGCGCCTTGGGATCGAGCCCGTCGATGGGATGGTGCTGCAGAAACGCCGCGAGGTGATACGTGGTGGCGACGGTGGCCTCTCGCAGCCGGTGGATGATCTGGTGGCTCACTTCGGGCACGTCACAGCTCTGAGTGAGCCGCACCGGCTCACCGCACGCGATATGGATCCGGCCCAGATCGATCTGTCCCCGCCAGACCTTGAACAGCCACTTGACCAGCCCGCTCAGCTTCATCTTCGGCTTGGGAGCTCCCGACAGCTCGGCCGCGAAGGCGCGCTCCTCGGGAATCCGGTCGTAGGTGAGCGCCACCGGGAGGATCGTGCAGCTCTTGCCGGTCGCCTGAAGACAGCGCAGCAGTCCGCGCTTGGGCTCCTTGAACGCACGAGAGCGGCTCCGCTCGCCTTCGATGAAGAATTCCAGTGTGTGGCCATCGCCGAGGAGCTGATGCACCCGCCGGGTCAGCTCAGGATCTTCCCTCCCGGTGCCGCGGCGCAGATAGAAGGCGTGCAGCGCGGTGAGAATCCTCCCCAGAACCGGAATTTTGCCGAACTCCATCGTCGCGGCGATGTAGGGTATCGGAATGCCGAGGTCGGGGCGCGCAAACGCAAGGTAGGAGCACAGCACGAAGTCGAGATAGCTGCGGTGATTCGGCACCAGCACCAGCGCCGAGCCGTCCTCCCGCGCGCGCTTCGCCGCCTCGAACGATGGGATGTCCACCGTGACCCGCTCGACGCTCTTCCGCAGCACCTTGGTCACCAGCCAGGATGCAGAGCGGATCCAGAGATTCCCGTGGGGCTGCTGCATCGACCAGCGGAAATCCCCCTCGTGACCGGGATGCTTGCGGCCTGCCATGGTCCACTGACTCTGGTCGCCACGCAACAGGTGGCGGTGCACCCCGCGGCAGACCATCCGGATGTAGCTCTTGGGCTCGTAGCCGTGGTCGAGCGGCTCCGACGAATGGAAATCGAAGGAGTGCGACGTGAAGTAGGGAAACGCGCGGTTGATGTGTGCCAGCCGGGTACGGAGCGACTTGGCCTTGCGGCGCATCTCCCGGGACCGGAGCGAGGCCAGCGCGATCGGCAGCCGGTGGTGCACCGCCTCGGCCGCGTGAAACCGGAGGTCCTTCGGCCCGAGATAGTGCACCGTGGGCCAGCGCTGGATGAGGTTGACGCGGTAGAACTCGCTGATGCCGTCCCAGGCGTCCAGCACCGTCGGGCTCAGCGCCGCACCAGCGACCGCGTGGCGGACCGCCATCGGCGGCGTACCGGGGCCCGAGGTGCAGGCACTGAGGACACGATGCGCCACTTCGTCCACCGGAATGAGATCGAGCTTGGAATTCCCGTCGCCCACCACGGCGCGGAGGTGGCCGAGGCCCAGCATCAGGACAAAGGCGCCGAAACCGGCGGTGCTGTCGATCCATCCCGGGAAAGGGTGTTGCAGGCTTGCCGAGATGATGCTGGGCCGGACGATGGTGAGCGGGACACTCCCCCGCCGTGCGACCAGCAGGTGCTCGGCCATCGATTTGGTGAGCGTGTAGGTGTTCGGGTGTCCCGAGGCGGCGAGCAGCTCCCGCTCCGACACTGTGCCGCTCCGGATGGCCTCGAACAGCTCGGCCGCGGGCGCGGGAAGCGGCGCCAGCGCCTCGCGCACCGGGACGTCTCGCCCCGGATGCGGGGTGACGTACGCGGTGGATACCCAGACCATGCGCTCCAGCCTGGTGCAGCCCTTGGCAAACTCCAGCACGTTCAGCGCGGTGACGATGTTGGAGCGTGCCGCGTCGGCGATGGGCAGCTCGAAGGACACCGATGCCGCGGCATGGATGATGTGGGTGATCTCCCCGCTCAGCGCTCCCCCGGCCGGCTCCAGGCCGAGACCCGACTGCTCCAGGGTGCCCTCGATCACCACGACGTCTTTGGTCCAGTCGGCTGGGAGATTGGAGAAACAGGCCGAGCGCGCCACTTCGCGCTGGAATCGATCGGCCGCCTTGTGAGAGCCGCGGGAGCGGATCAGCACGTAGATCTTCCCGACCAGGAGCTCCTCCTTGCGTCGGATCAGCTCCTCGAGCAGCACCTTGCCGAGAAAGCCGGTCGCGCCGGTGAGGAGGAAGGTCCGGCGCTCACTCATTGCGAGGCCGCCCCGCGGCCGACGCGATCGGGTCGCTGTGCAAAGTCATCGCCTGGTTGGAGATTCCGAACAGATTCCCCGGATCCACCGCCCGCTTGAACTCGGCCGCCCACTCGAGCGCCGCCTTCGAAAATACCCGGGGCAGGAACCGCTGCCGGATCTTGCCCACGCCGTGGTGGTGCGAGAGCGAGCCTCCCGATTTCAGGATCTCGTCCCGGGCCGCGTGCTCCAGCTCGGCATACACCCGGGCGGGATCCTCCATGCCCTTATGGTGGAAGCCGAAATAGAAATAAATACAGACGCCGGTCTGATACACCTGCGTCACCCTGCAGGTGGCAAAGGGCTTGCCCGGCAGCCCGCGGGCGGCGTACTCGTCGTGGATGCGGCGCTTGACGTTCTCGGCCAGCGCCAGCGCCTGGCTCCAGGGCACCGAGGTCTCGAACGACTCGCCCAGGATCCAGTGCTTCATCACGAAATCGCGGATATAGGCGATGCCGAAGGTGAGCTGATATCCGCGACGACCGTTCTCCGCGCCGGCGCGCATCCCGCCGTGGCGCCGGGCCAGACGCCGGACTGCCGACTCTTCAACGGCGACCTCGGCGCGACTTCCCTCATAGAGGAACGTGCATGCCACCATCCGGTCGGGGTCGAAGCCTTTGACCCGGGTGACGAAAAACTTCTGGGCCTTGCTGAGCAGCGCCTTGGCGCCGCGCGACGCGGGCTTGAGGGTCTGACCGAGCTGGAATTGCAGGTTGTCCACCAGCCGCACACTCGCCGGGGGACGGGCGGTGCGGGTGAGATCGTAGAGGAAGGCGACGCCCTCCTCGAACGAGGGAAAGAGGACCGAATCGTACTTCTGAATCTGGGGAAGCGGGAAGATTTTCACCACCGCGCTGGTGATGATCCCGAGGGTCCCCTCGGACCCGAAGAGCCAGCGGCGGGGATCGAGGCCGGCCGATTCTCGCGGCGCCACCGCAGGGCGGGAGAGGGGACCCAGCGGTGTTACGACGTGCAGGTCGAGCACCAGATCTTCGATGTTGCCGTAGCGATTCTTTTTCATGCCGCTGGCATGGGTCGCGATCCATCCGCCCAGGGTCGAGAACTCCACGCTGTCGGGCTCGTGGCCGAGGGTGAATCCGTGGCGCGCCAGCTCGGCCTGGAGGTGACGGCCCACCGCGCCGGCCTCGATCCTGGCCATCAGGTTGACGGGATCGATCCAGAGGATCCGGTTGAGCCGGGAGAGATCGACCGAGACGATGGAACGATCTTCATCCACCGGGCAGCGGAGGGCGTCGGTCACATTGGTGCCCCCGCCGTAGGGTACCAGGCATACGTCGTGGCGAAGCGCCGCCTCCACGATTGCCGTCACCTGATCTTCGGTGGAGGGATACACCACCAGGTCCGGGACCCGTTCCAGGCGGCCGTGCCGAATGGCGTACATCTCCTCCAGGGTATGGCCGTGCCCATGGCGAAGCCGGATCAGCGGGTCGTCCGCCACCGCATCGTCGGGAAGCAGCTCGCGGATTTCATTCTGGAAGGGGAGGTTGTGGCGGGCTGCCGGAACTTCGGGAGGGTAACTCGAATCGTGGGTGTCGGCTGGGGGAAGGTCGGTTTCCATGACCTTCCGGATCCAGGGAAGCAGATAGGGCAGCTCCAGCCCGGACAGCTCATATCGGGAGCCGGTGAGCTGGACGTTTCCATTGGGAAGCACCGTGAAGGCGGAGTCGCTGAATCCCCAGGCGTCGAGGCTCTCTGCCGCGTCGGGCTCGAGTCGCGGACTGCCGGGGGTGATTCGATTGCCGTGCATGGAGATAAGGTACAACGCGGCAGTGCTATCGGCTATCAGCTATTGGCGATCGGTCGGATCAATAAGTCGCTGCAATTCCGGGCGTTTGGGCTGTCGGCCATCGGCCGAGCTTCTGCCATGCAGGTGGCGCCAGAGCCAGGGAAGGAGGTGGTGTCGGCACCATCGCAATTCGGAGCGGAGCCGCATGGGGAAGGAGGGAAGGGGGGAAGGGGGAAGGGGGTGGGACCACGACGCGTCGGTTCCCGGCAGGCCCAGTGCCTCGGCGAGCGCCGCGGCGATGCGGGCATGGCCGAGCGCATTGGCATGCAGTCGGTCGTCGCTCCAGAGCCTGGGATCGGAGGCCACCGGGTGACGAGCCACATCCACCAGGATGGCGCCGGTCCGGGAAGAGACCTCGCGCAGGGCTCGATTGAGCAGCTCGACTCGTGGCGCGATCCAGCGTGCCGCCGGCATGACCGGGGTGAGGTCGGGAAGGGTGAAGGTAAGAAGCACGGCCCCCTGTCCGATCAGGGCCCGGTGCATCTCCTCGATATCGGCCGCGACCCCGGCCGGATCGAACCGCCGCCGCACCACGTCGTTGGTCCCCGAGAACAGGGTGACCAGGTCGGGTTGCATGCGGAGCGCCGGACTCAGCTGGCGCTCGCGGATCTGCCGGGTGGAGAGGCCCCGCACGGCGAGATTGGCGTAGCGCAGGCCTTGCTGCGACTCGGCAATCCGTTCGGCCAGCCGGTTGGCCCACCCGCGGTAGCCGCCGCGTCCGTCGGGATCGTCGAGCCCCTCGGTGGAGCTGTCGCCCAGGGCGACGTACACCGGGGAAGAACGGGGAAAGGGGACCACCGGGGGAAACGGGGGCATACAGTGAAGATACCGAGTCTTTCCCGATCTTCCCCAGTCCTTCCCGGTCTCCGGTCTTCCCCTCTTCCCCCTCCATGTGTAGTTTATCTACCTACGATAGGTAGGTATCCTACTCCTTGGAGTCTTCGTGCCGCCGACACCTCAGAAAAAGAGCGAGCTGCTGAAGGGTACGCTCGACATGCTGATCTTGCGGACCCTGACCGTGAAGCCGATGCACGGGTATGCCATCGCCCAGCACATCGAGCGGCTCTCCAGGGACGTGCTCGCGGTGGAGCAGGGGTCGCTCTATCCCGCGCTCGAACGGCTGCAGAAACAGGGGTGGGTGACTTCGCGCTGGGGTGATTCCCCCACCGGACGGCGGGCCCGCTACTACACCATCACGGCCTCCGGCCGGCGCAAGCTTGGCGAGGAGATCTCGAGCTTCCAGCGGGTGCTCCTGGGCATCAAGGGCGTGATGCGCCGCCGGGCCTGACGCTCATGTCCTGGCTCCATTCTATCCGGCACCGTCTCCGGGTCTTCCTCCATCCCGCCGATTTCCAGCGCGAGCTCGATGAGGAAACCCGGTTTCATCTGGACCTCGAGTCCATGCAACAGGAGCATGCGGCGCAGGGCGGGCTCACCCCGGCGGAAGCGCGGTACGCCGCACGGCGCCGCTACGGCAACGTGACGTCTCTCCATGAGGAAACCCGCCGGATGAGTGGACTGGGCTTTTTCGATCTGCTGCGCCAGGACCTGCGTTTTGCCGTCAAGAGTTTTCTCCGGACGCCGGGGTTCACCGCGGTGGCGGTGCTCACGCTGGCCATCGGCATCGGGGCCAACACCGCAATCTTCAGCGCGGTGAACGCGCTGTTGCTGCGGCCGCTCCCGTACCCGGAGCCGGACCGTTTGATGAAGCTGAGCCTCAGCTCGCCGGCCTCGGCTCACGGACCCGCGGAAACCGACCGGGTCTGGTCCTATCCCAAGTTCGCGGTGTTCCGCGATGCCCAGACGGTCTTCGAGGATCTCTCGCTCTGGATGGACTTCCAGCTCACCGTCACCTCGGAGGGCGAGGCGGAGCGAGTACGGCTGGAGTTCGTCGGCGCGCGCTATTTGCCGACCCTCGGCGTGCGGCCTGCCCTTGGTCGGAACTTTCTGCCTGAAGAGGACCTGCACGGCGGCGGACCCAAGGTGGTCATCCTGGGCGACGCCTTCTGGCAGCGGCGGTTCAGCGCCGACCCGGCGGTGCTCGGCCGGACGCTGAGCGTGAGCGGTGATCAGTACACCATCGTGGGCGTGTTGCCGCCCGGCTTCTCGGGTCTCTCCGGTCGCGCCGAGCTGATGATCCCGATCATGAGCCAGCCCGCCGAGGAGATCAACCAGGCCTGGAGCCACAGTTACTACGCGGTCGGGCGGCTCAGGCGCGGGGTCTCCCCTGCGCAGGCCGTCCTGGAGGCACAGCTCCTCGGCGGACGGGTAGCCGCAGCGTATCCTCACCCCGAGACCAGGGGTGAGGTCTGGGGCGCCACGGCGCGTTTGCTCGACGCCACGCGGGTGGATCCGCTGGTGCGCCGCTCCCTTCTGGTGCTCCTGGGTGCAGTCGGACTGGTGCTCCTGATTGCCTGCGCCAATGTCGCCAACCTCTTTCTGGTGCGCGCCGCGGGCCGGCGGCGGGAGATTGCGGTCCGGCTCGCGGTGGGCGCGGGGCGGGGCCGCCTGGTGCGTCAGCTGCTGACCGAGAGCCTGCTGCTGTCCGCGGTGGGCGGAGCAGCGAGTCTGCTGCTCGCATGGTGGGGCGTCACGCTCCTCTCTACCATCAATCCGGTCAATGCCCTCCGTGCCCAGCGGCTCGAGGGCCTGGGCGCGGTGAGCTTCTCGAGCATCCACCTCGACGCGGCGGCATTCAGCTTCGCGGCGTTGATGACGCTGGTGACCGGTCTGGTGTTCGGGCTGATTCCGGCACTCAAGGCCACCCATCCGGCGCTCACCGCGGAGCTCAAGGAAGGCACCGCTCCCGAGCCACGGACCGGGAGCTTCCGTGGACTCAGCAGCCGAAACGTGCTCGCCGCGGGCGAGATCGCCCTGGCGCTGGTGCTGCTGGCGGGATCGGGACTGATGATCAGGAGCCTGGGCAAGCTGCTCCGCATCGATCCGGGGTTCCGGACCGACAAGGTGCTGACCCTGTGGCTCAACGCGCCTCCCGATTACGGGCGCGACTCACTCCCCGGCTTCTATGACGTGATGCTGGATCGGCTCCGCGGCATTCCCGGTGTCACCGGCGCCGCGCTGGGCGACTGTCCGCCGCTCAACGGCGGCTGCAACGTCACCGGCATGTACTTCCGCGATCGTCCTCCCGCCGCGCCGGGAACCAGTCCCGACATCGGAATGCACTGGATCACACCGGAATGGAATCAGGTGATCGGTGTCCCGCTGGTCCGGGGCCGGATGCTCAACGGGTCCGACCGCAGAGGAAATCGGAAAGCGGTCCTGGTATCCGAGACCGCGGCGCGAAAGTTCTGGCCCGGAGAAGAAGCGCTGGGGCGGCCGGTCGGTCTGGGGCAGGGCGGTTTTTCGGAGGACACCGCGTACGTCGTGGGGATCGTCGGCGATGTCCGTTTCGGCACCCTCGACGCCCCGCCGATGCCCGAGGCGTATGTCTCGATCTATCAGTCACCCCGAGGCCGCATGATGGTCTTCCTTCGGACTTCGGGGGATCCGGTGGCGGCGGCCGGTGCTGCCAGGCGAGTCCTTCGCGAGTTTGCGCCGGGCGTTCCGGTCTACGACATCCGCACCCTGGAATCGCGCGCCGGTGACGCAATGTCCCATGCGCGGTTCAGCGCGATCCTGCTGGCGCTCTTCGCCATCGTGGCGCTGGCCCTCGCGACCCTTGGCACCTACGGGGTGATCTCATTCGGCGTGGCACAGCGCACTCGGGAAATCGGGATCCGGGTGGCGCTCGGTGCGGGGAGGGGGGACGTGATCCGGATGATCGTGGGGCAGGGCATCCGGATCGCAGCGGCCGGTGCGGCGATCGGGCTGGTGGCGGCGCTGCTCGCTACCGGGGTCATGCGATCGCTGCTCTATGGCGTGGCGCCATCGGATCCGGTGACGTTCGCCGCGATCGTCGCGCTGATCGGGCTCGCGGCCACGCTGGCGAGCTGGATCCCGGCCCGCCGTGCCGCCAGACTCGATCCCGTCGAAACCCTTCGCGAGGGGTAGGACCGCCACTTCGCCCGGTGTGACGCTCTTCCTACGCCTGTGCTGTCCCTGACGCTATCTTGTTGCTGCGAGTCTACAGTAGCCCCCGCCCCGGAGATCCGGGGCCATAGGCCCGCATGCGAATTAACTTCTGATGTCGTTGCCAGTCTTGAACTTGGATGACTGGGCGCCGGGTGGGTCAGGGCTGCGCGGGGGAAGTCCGAAGCGGTTCGCTTCCTGCCTCTCGATCTCTGCTTGAGCCCATCTTCGACAACTCAATCCACTGCGAGTCCCAGGGTGAGCACTCAACCGGGCCGTCCGCGGCCCCCCCGTGACAACATACTTTCGGAGCTCCGGGCCTACGGCGGTTTCCTCCGCGGGCTGCCGCGATTCCTCCGGGTGCGGATGACCTTTGAAGAGGCGCAGGCGATCGTACGCCAGCGCCTCCGCGAGCGCGAGGCCAACTTTCTGGCGAGCGTGAAGCGCGGCGTGTTCGACAACCCGCGAAGTCCCTACCGCCCGATGCTCGAACTGGCCGGTTGCGAGTATGGCGACCTGGTCCGTTCCGTCGGGGAGCGAGGCCTCGAACCCACCCTTCAATCACTTCGCGCGTCGGGTGTCTACGTCACCTTCGAAGAGTTCAAGGGTCGCCAGACCATCGTGCGGGGCGGCCGGGAAATTCCCGCGGGACCCTTCGCCTTCGACAACCGCGACCACAGCCGATACTACTCGGTCACCACCGGCGGGAGCAGTGGCGCGGGGCGGCGGGTCACCATGGACCTGACCCATCTGAAGGCGCGCCTCCCGCATCGCATCCTCTCGCAGCACTTCTCGGGGTCGGAAGGATTGCCGGCCGCCAACTGGTCCGACCTCCCTCCCGCCGGCGGGCTCACCAGCATGTTGATGTCCGGACCGATCCGGGGCCGTCCGCACAAATGGTTCTCGGCCACCCGGCGGGAGGGCGCCTCGTTCCGGTTCCGGCTCGCGACCGATGTGGCGCTCACCGTCGCGCGGCTGTCGGGTGCGCGGGTGCACTGGCCGGTATACCTCCCGTTCGATCAGGCGGTAGTGCTGGCCCGGTGGGCGCAGGACCGGATCAAGGAATCCGGCGGCTGCGTCATCAGCGGGTCGGTGAGCCGGATTCTCCGGGTGGCGGTGGCGGCTCAGGAAGCCGGCATTGATCTCACCGGAGCGATCCTCCGTGGCCACGGAGAGCCACCGACCCACGCCAAGGTGGCCCAGATCACGCGTACCGGTGGGAAATTCTATTCCGGCTATGCCTACACGGAGGTGGGCTCGGTGGGCACCTGCTGCCTCAACTCCGACCAGCCCAACGATCAGCACTTCTACCGGGATCATCTCGCCATGATCCAGGCGCCGCGACAAGTGCCGGGATTCGAGATCGAGGTTTCGGCCTTCTGCTATACCACGCTCCTCTCGACCGCGCCCAAACTGCTGATCAACGTCGAGTCGGACGACTATGGCATCGTGGATACCACGCCGTGCGGCTGTCCCTGGGAGGAGCTCGGGCTGCCGGAGCACATCCGCGAGATTCGCAGCTTTCGCAAACTCACCGGCGAGGGGGTGACCCTCGTCGGCAGCGACATGGAGCGCATCCTGGAAGAGGTGCTCCCGGCCCGGTTCGGCGGATCGGCGCTCGACTATCAACTGCTGGAAGAAGAAGACGACAAGGGGTTCACCCGGATCACGCTACTGGTGGCGCCCGGCGTATCGCTCCCCGACGAAG
>Ga0075429_100000026_pt1 | contig 66954 bp, 126 predicted proteins | sample RhiMetdeltSRZDD3_FD_75295 | JGI IMG/M metagenome (GOLD analysis project Ga0075429, IMG submission 75295) | Populus rhizosphere microbial communities from Tennessee, USA - Rhizosphere MetaG P. deltoides SRZDD3 | ecosystem: Host-associated > Plants > Roots > Rhizosphere > Soil | place: USA...
GAAGACGTTCCGGCGAGGCGCCTGCGTAGCGCGATTCGATGAACCGGCCAGCGTCGCGAAGGCTCCCGAACTGCACCGCATCCCCGGGCATCTCGCGTGGGAGTTGGCCTTGCTCGCGCACCATCTTCGAAAGCGCGATGATGGGGTTGCCTTCGGCCTGGCGGTGGATTCGTTCCAGACGGAGGTGCGGGTTCGCCATGAGGGCCCCGGAACCGCCGACGGGTGGTAGCTGCCCGTGGTCACCGACCGCGAGGATCGGGATGTTGAAGCTCCGGAGGTCATTGAGCATCGCGTCGGTGACCATCGAAGCCTCGTCCACGATGATGAGGCCGTAGTCACGATCGAGAACGTCACGCTTGAGCCAGCCATCATTGCCGCAGATTGTGCAGTTGCCGTCCGCGTCTTTCTGTGAGTAGACGAACTTCCGAGTCATCTTCACGTTCTCGGAGTTGACGATGTGGCCGTTCTTGCACGCGCCGTCATCGGTGAGCGCCGTCTCACATTCGGGGCATTCTCGCGTCTCGACGACTTCTGGCTCGCGGCACTCGCACGGTCGGTAGATGAGCGAGTGGATCGTGCCGCAGAAAGGCCGGCCGTCGGAGAACCCGTCCTCATTTGGAGGCTGCACCCCGACCGTATGCACCCCAGCGGCGCGGAGCTTGCGGCGAAGTACGGAGGAGGCTTTGCCGGTGTACGCGCAGAAGGCCGGCAGACCGAACTTCTCGGCAACGAGGGAGACGAGCGTGCTCTTGCCCGAGCCGGCGTAGCCGCCGAGCGTGAGTAGAGCGTGGTCGTCGCGACGCTCCGCCCAGCGGATGATGTTGTCGTAGGCGGAGCGTTGGTCGGGGGAGAGGTCGTTGACGGTGAGGTTCATGACCAGATCTTTCGGGTTTTGAGAGCCTCTTTGGCTAGTCCGACCGCCCCTGTAGACGAGCGAACGGATCGCGCGACGATTGTACGGAAGACGGCGTTGTGAAGTTTGTTTTCAGCGGAAACCGCATCTTCGTATTTGGCTCCGAGTGAACGCGCAGCGACAGATCGGATGTATTCGACACCTTTCTTGACGTCGGCGGGGGACAGATCCCGGCGTTTGCACAACTTTTCGAATTCAAGCTCGTTCATGGTTTCATTCCTTTCCTGCGCAGATGGGTCCAAGTCCAGTGGCGATAGATTCGGGGGTGGTGAGACGACGGCCGCACTTGCCGCAGCGGCCCTCGTGGTAGATGGCGAGTTCGGGGTGCATCTCACCGGCCGCGAGCTTTCTCCAAACCCACGCGAAGGCAACGGCGCTCGGGGCGTCCGAGGCGATGCGACTCTTCCGGCCGTGGACGAAGTTTTGGCCGTTCGGATAGATGCACCCGAGGTAGTCGTAAAAGTCCGGGCCGGTGAGGACCGACACAAAACGAACGTGACCTCCGTCCTTCGGAGCAAGCACACGGTATGTAAACCGAGTGCTCGTACGCCTAGACTGGAAAGTCACGTGGGCGTTGCCCGCGAGCATGAAGGCGACCGTGACGGCCGGAGTCAGAAGCTCCGCGCGAGGGTCAGGGGTCTCTTCCAACATGACTACTTGCTGCATGGTGGGTCCTACGTGCCCCGGAGTCAAAATCTTTCCTTCAAACAATTAAATAAAAAACTTGACCCGCCCGGCGGCGGCCACTACCCTTCCGGGGACGTGGGCGAGCTTTACGTTTCTGCGAGTGAAATCGAGACTTGGGATTTGTGCCCTAGGAAGTGGGCCTTCGTTTACATAGAGAAAAAACGTCTCCCCCCGAACGAATCAGCAGCGCTCGGAACGCGCGTCCACGCCATTCTCGAAAAATGGCTTCGGGACGGGATCGCCCCCGACCTCCTCACCGACGAGGGCGCCATCGCCGCCTCCGGATTGCACCTGCTTCCACCGCCGAGAACCCCGGGGCTCGTGACGGAAGAAGAGTTCCATTTCACCTCCCGGAGGGCTTGGTACAAGGGATATAAAGATTTCCGTTACCGCGACGCGAACGGCCTGCTCCACGTCGGCGACCACAAGACGACGAAGGCGTTCACGTGGGCGAAGAGTCTCGAAGAGATCCTCTGCCACTCGCAATCCCTCATCTACGCGGTTGATGAGTTCCACAAGAATCCGGACGACCAGCGCATCGCTCTCGATTGGGTCTACTACAAGACGACCGGCTCTCGAAAAGCCGAACCTCGGTTTCAGATCGTGGCCAAAGAGGTTGTCGCTGAGATGTTCTTCGAGCATGTCGATCCCGTCGCTGGGCACATCACGATGCTTCACAACTCGACGCCCCAAGGGACGTCGGCGCTCGAATTCGCCCCCGACTTCCGAGCGTGCGATGCCTTCGGAGGCTGTCCGTACCTCTCGATTTGTAACCCAACCCCAACGCAGAAAGTTCAAGCACACATGACCCAGGCAGCAACATCACTCGGCGACAAACTCAAGGCTTTGAAGGCAGGACGCGCTCAGTCGCCCATCCACCCGCCGGAGCACTTCGCGCCGCCCGGAACGGTCCAGCCACCGCAGCAACCGTCGCAGGGGGTCGGGTTCCAACCTCCGCCGCAGATGCCGCCGGGTCCTCAGATGCAGCCGGCGTGGCCGGGGCAGCCCGCGCCCGTGGCGCCGCCACCCCAAGGGTTCGCGTTACCGACCCCCGACGGCGCCCCACAGGGCCAGGCGCCGCTTTTCCCGATGCCGGCAATTGACGCTCAGGCGGCCCAACCACCTCCAGTTCCGTACCAGCCTCCTCCGGTCACGCAGGCAGCCCCTCCGCCGGAGCCGGTAGCGCCCGCCGAGGCCCCCAAGAAACGCGGCCGTCCGAAGGGTGCGACCTCCGCCGTCGCGGAGCAGAAGTCGGGCATCGTCTTGTACGTCGGTTGCGCGCCGATCGGGTCTCAGGTCACGTACGCGCTGGAGTACATCAACCAGGCGCACGACAATCTCCGAGGGATGATGCCGATTTCTCACTACCGAGAGCTCGAATTCGGTAAAGGCCCCGGCGAGCTTTGCAAAGCGCTCGAAAACTTGCTCGGCGTGTGCGAGGTGGAAGGACTCTTCCCGCAGGGCGATGTTGTGCTCGGAAGCACACAGATCGAGGAAGACACGGCGAGTGTGTGGTTCTCGAAGGCCGCCAAGATCGTGAGGGCGTTTCGGTAACCACTTAAATCATGTCCGACCCCCTCGACATCTCGAACGTCCTGGCCGCCGTTGCGGATGCGACGAACGGCGCGCGGAGAAACACCGCGCTTGGACGGATCCGAGAAGCCGAAGGCGTGAAACACACCCCCGAGCTCGACAGGATCTTAATGATCCCACGGCGCGTGCCTCTCACGCCCGATGAGGAGGCCGAGCAGATCGACCTCCTCACGAATCACCTCCGAACCCCGGGCGGAACGATGCGCCTCCGCCCGGTGCAAGCTCAGGCTCTCTTCGAGGCTCACGACAACCGCGGCCTCTTCGGACCGATCCGGGTCTCCGGCGGCAAGACGCTCATTTCGCTCCTCGCGCCGGTCGTCTTCGAAGCCAAGCGCCCGATGCTCCTTGTTCCGGCGGCGCTCGTCGAGAAGACGCGGAACGAAGCTCGGAAGCTCGCTCAACATTGGAGACTTCCGCAATTCCTCCAGATCACGAGCTACCAGGCCCTTGGCCGCGTCTCGGGCGCGGAGCTTTTGGAGCAGTACAACCCCGATCTCCTCATCTGCGATGAGGGACACAAGCTCAAGAACCCGAGAGCCGCCGTCACCCGGAGGTTCGCCCGGTTCATGCAGGGGCATCCCGAAACCGTCGTCATCATCCTGACCGGCACGATCTCGAAGCGGAGCCTCCGAGACTTCGCGCACCTCCTCATGTGGACGCTCAAGCTCCGGACCCCGCTACCTCGGTCGTATCACGAGCTCGAAGCGTGGTCGCTCGCGCTCGACGAGAAGCCGAACGCTATCGTTCCGCCGCTCCACCCGGGGGCGATTCTCAAGCTCGCGACGGATGAGGAAGGGAACCCGACCCAGCGTGCGCGCATCGCCGTCCGACGTCGCATCAACGACACGCCCGGGGTCGTGACGGCCTCTGGCGAGGGGTGCGAAGTAAGCCTTCGCGTACAGGGGCACGTCGTGCCGCTCACGAGTAATGCGGAGCAGGCGTTTCAAACCCTTCGTACGAAGTGGACGACGCCCGATGGCTGGCCCGTGAGCGACGGCTTCGCGGTCTGGCGTCACGCTCGTGAACTCGCTTTAGGTTTCTACTACATGTGGTCCCCTCGACCACCCGACGAATGGCTCGAAGCGAGGAAGAAGTGGTCGGCGTTCTGCCGGAAGGTGCTCAAGAACAATCACCGACACCTCGACTCTGAGATGCAGGTTGCCCGTGCGTGCATCGATCACCCGGAGTGGTACGGGGACGAAGAGTACAAGGCGTGGGCTGCGATCCGGGATTCGTTCAAACCGAATACCGTCGCCGTGCCGTTCGACGACTCCGTCATCGCGAGCTGTCAGCAGTGGATGGCGAAGCACGGGGGCCTCGTCTGGTGTGAACACATCGACTTCGCGCGACGTCTATCTGCAATCACGGGTGTTCCGTACTTCGCGGGAGAAGGGCTCGATGCCGAAGGACGTTCGATTGAAGACTATGACGGCAAGACGGCCATCCTCTCGATCGAGGCGAATCGAGAGGGGAGGAATCTCCAGAGGTATTCGCGGAATCTTGTCGTCTCGGCCATGCAGCAAGGTGATCGTTGGCAACAACTTCTCGCCCGCACGCACCGCGACGGTCAGGAAGCCGACGAAGTGCTCTGCGATGTCATCGTCACGTGCATCGAGCACGTCGAGGCCATGCGCATCGCCCTCAGCGACGCGCAGTACCAGGAAGACATCACAGGCGACCGTCAGAAACTCTTGATGGCCGACGTCATCATGCCGGAGACCACGAGCTTGAAAGGAGCGATTTGGAACAGGTGAACTTAGTCGCGAGCTGCACCTGACTTCGGTCACGTCCAGCTCGCGGGAATCTTCCCGTTATTTCGAACGAGGTATCAAAAATGATCGACTGGAATGGAATTGGAAGCGCACCGATTTTCGAACGAGGAACTTACTTCAACCCGGGAAGGTACAAGCTCAAGCTCCTTCGGTGCTTGAGTAAGGAAACGCAGAAATCAGGAACGGCGTTCATCGCAGAGTTCGAGGTCATGGAGAGCGACAATCCCGCTCACCAGATCGGAAGCAAAGCGACGTTCTTCGTGAAGATGGGAAGCGTTCAGGACAAGCAAGTCGGTTTCTCGAACATCCTGGAAATGATGGCGGCGATCCTCGGATTCGACGTCAAGAACGCTGCACACGTGAGCCAAATCGATCGGGAAGTGCGACCCACGCTTGCCGCCATGATGACCGCTCTCGAAACGCAAGGTACGGGTGTTCTGCAAGGGCGAGAGTTCGTCTCGGTCGAGTGTCGGGTCACTCTCACGAGGCAGCAAAGGGAGTTCACGCTTCACACGTGGTCTCCCTGGAGGCCCACGCAGGACTGGCGGCCGACTCCGACGCCCGCCGTCGCGACGATGCCGCAGAGGTCAGCGCAGCCTCAGCAGCAAATGTCCGCGCCGCCCTTCGCGAGCGCTGCGTTGCCTCAGCAGGCTTACCCGCCCGCTCAGGCTCCTCAGCAGCCGGTGTACCCACCACAGTACCCGCCTGCTCAGGCTCCGCAGCAGTACGCGCCGCCTCCGGCCCAGCCCCAGGCGTTCCCATCGCCTCAGCAGGCACCTGTCGCGGCTCCGGGACAGCAGCATCCGTATTGGATGAACCAGCAACGGTGAAAGAGAGACCCCACCCCGGTGATCCCGGGGTGGGGACCCCTAATGCAAGCCTTCGACACCGAGACGTTTCCGATTGAGGACGGCAACCTCGCGCCCGACCTCGTCTGCATTTCGTTCTCGGATCAGGAGTTCAACTCCCGGCTCTATCACGCGATCGACGGCTCCGCGACGTTCGAGGCGATGGCGGACTGCGCGCTCGGGAACAACACGCCGATCGTCACGGCAAACGGCGCCTACGACATGGCCGTGATGCTCGCACACGATCCGGAGCGACTCAGCGATCGGATCTGGACGCTCTACGACCGTGGCCTCGTGCGCGACGTCATCATGCGCCAGAAGCTCATCGACATAGCTCACGGCTGCTACCGAGGTTTTCGTCGCGACGCGGACGGCAAGACGTACAAGATCGGGTACAGCCTCGCCGAGCTCACGAAGAGGCACCTGGGCGTAGAGCTCAGTAAGGGTGAAGACACCTGGCGCCTTCGGTACGGCGAGTTGTACGAGCTTCCGCTCTACCGATGGCCCGTGGAGGCACGTGAGTATGCTGAGAACGATTCGGTAGCGACGATGGGCGTCTATCAGGCTCAAGAACCTGAGGCGCAGCTTCTTCTCGACGAGCCTGCCCGGTGTCGAACGGCGTGGATGCTCCACCTCATGTCCTGTTACGGCCTGAAGACAGATCCAACGGCCGTCGCGGCTTTCGTGAAAACGACAGAGGAGAAGGCGGCAGCGATCAAAAAGATCCTCGTGAAGTACGGACTCCTTCGAGAGAGTGGTTCGCGCGACACGAAGATGGCCAAGGCGCGCATGATTGCCGTGTGCAAGGATAAGAACATCCCGATCGCGGATACGGATAGCGGCGACGTCGCCCTCGACGACGCGACCTGCAAAGCGACCGGAGATCCGGTGCTCTGCGACTACGCCGACTATTCGAGCTTGGCCAAGGTTGTCTCGACGGACATCCCGATTCTGCTCAAAGGTGTGAACAAGCCGATCCAGACCCGGTTCGAGCCTCTTGCCGAAACAGGGCGTACGACGTCGAGCGCCCCGAACGTTCAGAACATCAAACGGCTCGCCGGCATGCGCGAGTGCTTCCGACCTCGCCCGGGATTTCTCTTCGTGGACGCGGACTACGGTAAACTCGAGCTTTGCACGTGGTCGCAGACGTGTCTCTGGGCGCTCGGGCGTTCGCGAATGGCAGAAGTTCTGAACTCGGAGGATGAAAACGATCCTCATCTTGACTTCGCGGCTCAGATCCTTGGCATCACATACAAGGAAGCAAAGGCGCGAAGCAAGGCCGGCGATAAGGAAGTTGACCAACGGCGTCTCGTCGCGAAGGTCGGAAACTTCGGGTTCCCTGGAGGACTCGGAGCGGAGAGCTTCGTCTCCTACGCGGCGTCTTCGTACAAGGTGAACATCACCATCGACCAAGCCAGAGAGTTGAAACGAAATTGGTTACGATCGTGGCCGGAAGCGAGGCCGTACTTCGATTGGGTCGACAGCAAAACTCAAGGACGGGGTGGTCGGATCTCGATGCAACGCTTCGTGACCGGGGCCTGGCGGTCCAACATGTCGTACACGGTCGCGTGCAACGATCCGTTCCAGAGTCTTGGAGCGACGGCAGCGACGTGGGCCGGGTACGACCTAGCACGAGCTTGCTACCACGACCGGAGCCACATTCTCTTCGGTTCTCGTCCGGTGAACTTCATCCACGACCAGTACCTTGTGGAAGTGCTCGATGACGAGCTTGCGCACGAACGTGCGATGGCTGTAGCAGAGATCATGGTCGCGGCGGCAAAGCGTGCGATCCCTGACGTCACGCCGAAGGTCGAGCCGCTCCTTTGTCGGTACTGGAGTAAGGACGCGAAAGCGGTCTACAAGGACGGGAGACTCGTGCCGTGGCCCTCGTAGCAATCGATCCAGGCAAGGTGACGGGCGTCGCAATATTCGACGGTAGTGATCCCGACATCACTTTCACGGTTCACCGACTCAAGTTCGCTGGGGTTTGCGCAATCGAAGAGTGTCGAGGCTTCATCGAGAGCGCGGCGCCTCACAGACACGATCTGTCGATTCATGGCGACTGCATCATCGAGGTTCCACAGATCTACCCAGGCCAGCAACAGAAGGGTGATCAGAACGACCTGATTGATCTGGCAGTCACCGTCGGGAGGTACGCTGAGTGCGCCGCCTCGTACGGTTTTCGGGTCACGTTAGTCAAGCCCCGCGCGTGGAAAGGACAGCTCCCGAAGGACGTGTGCTGGCAGCGCGTGCGAGACACACTCACGGCTCACGAACGTTCTGTGCCGGAGCAAATCCCGAAGTCTAAGGCCCACAACATGCACGACGCGATCGGGCTCGGAACTTGGTTTCAAAAAAGGTGGAGATGATGACGTTACTCAAGTGGTTCGAAAAAACACAACCCGATGGTGTGTCGAGGACAGCCTACGCCGAACAGTTGGCGAAGAAGTCCCGAGGCAAGATCTCGATGTCCACCATTCTAGGCGCGCTCAGAGGACAGAAGGTCGCGAGCTACGCGAAGGGCAAAGTCCTGAGTGATCTCACTGGAGGGAAAGTCCCCGTGCTGGAGATCATTGCCCGTGAGTGACAAGGAAGTTCAGGTTCGGCGTCCTCCAGATTTGGAGACTGCAGAGACACTCTCGGCGCTCTCGGCACACCTTCAAGATCTTCCGTGTAACGCCGACACATATCCGGGGATCTGTGAAGCACTCATCGACGTCAAGGCTCGAACGAAAGTTCTGTCGGACCAGCAGGAAACGATCCTCAAGCCTCTTCGTGAGGTCGAGCGTGCGGTTCGAGAGTGGTTCCGAGCTCCTCTCGACACCTACCGCATGATCGAGAACGTCTTGAAGCAGCGGGTCGTCGACTATCAGAAAACGCTCCGTCAAGAGAAGCAGGCCGCTATCGAGGCAGCCGGACGGGAGCCCACGCCCACGGCGATGGCGCAGCTTACGGCGCTCGCGGCCCCGCCCACGCCCACGGCGATCTCGTTTCGGAAGACGTGGGACTTCGAGATCGTCGATCCGAACTTGGTGCCTCGGGAGTACCTGCTCATTGACACAGTCGCGATCCGGAAGGTCGGCGTGGCGACGCAAGGGAAGGTTCAGATCCCTGGCGTGCGTTTCTTCCAGAAGGAAGGGGCGGCGGTTGGATGACAACATGTAGCCGCTGCGGCGAGCAATACGACGACAATTCCAGCGAGGCGCACGAATGCGCCGACGAGGCTACGGAACGGCGACTCTCGGATCTTGAGGAGACCGTCGAAAAACTGCAACAGAAGATTGACTCGTTGGCTGGGTTGCAGGAAGGCATTACGCTCAAGCTCGAAGAAGGTGAGCGTCAGATGGTTCTGATGGCTCTCGCGCACCTGGCCGTCGAGCGTCCAGGATGGGATCACGCGTTGTCCGGTATTGCCACGCGCATCGACAATATTCAAGCGGGGCGCCCTGTTCTCTTCGACTCGTTCAAGGAAATGAAACCGAAAGGAATAGTCGTCGAGTCGCCTGTACAAGCCTGGGTCCGCGCCGCCACGCTCATGCGCTCGGCAATTCAAACGCACGGGAAGCTCGCCGACGACGACCCGGCGTGGGGGATCGACATTCCAGAGTACCGGCCGCCGGAGGGAGCGTAACCGTGTTGCTCGTTCCTAAGTTCGAGCGTTGCGACAACGCCATCGTAGAGTTTCTCGACGATCTTTCGCAGCAAGGGTACTCATCGAACAGTATCCAGATGGCGCTGGGGCACATCGTCGGTTCTTGTGGGTTCGACAACAACTCCTCGTCTTTTGCTCTAGGTAAGCATCAAGGGGAGGTGGCAAGAGAAGCCCGTTTGACGAAGGAGTTGGAAGATCTACGATGACCGAAACACTCATGCTCAGGATCGAAGGCTTCTGCGATCTGGAAGATCACGGCAAGAAAGAAGACGGCACCGACGACATTCGGATCAACCGCGGCTACAAACTACAACTCGCGTTGAACCACCAGCTCATCGTCTACGAAGAGACGCTACCGCGAGATTCGGTGCCGGTTGATCCGACGGCGTATCTCGTGAGGCGGATCTCCGAGGCGCTAACGAGAAGTCTGCCGCAGATCGATCCGCGGCTCTAACTCACTACGGGTACCCCGCTCGCCGCCGGTTGGGGAGTAAAGCAGATGGCGGCTTCATGATGGTCAAGCCGGAAGACCGCAAAATGGTAGCCGGTACCGCGCCCGTTTCAACTACACGCCAGGAACGTCTCACAGTCCTTTGCTTCGGTCACGCAATCGTGCGGGAGCGGCACCGAGCTCCGCGTCTCCTCGTCCTTGCAGTCCTGGAGGAGCGTATCGAGATGCATGCCGCACCCGCCGAGCTTCTTCACGTTCTCGACGGCGCTCTCGCACGTGCCGCCGTGCGGCTGAGGCTCGGGTGTGTGCACTATGGGCCCCGTCGTGACGGTGCAGCCTGAAACAAAGGCCGCAACAAAAGCGACAATGAGGAGCACGAATAGTGTAGCTAGTAATGGGTAAAAAATGATTTTCATCCGACCTCGTGTACAACGAAACCAGCGCGAGCTTCGGCGATTCGCGCTCGGGAGATGCGTGCGAGGTTCCCGGTACCCCACGGGATCCAAACCCCATTGATGAGACGCGGGCGCCAGTAGTTACCGATCATCGCCTCGCCGTCGTGGAACTTGTGGCTCGTCATTGGTACGAGGTGGCCGCCGAGTGTCGGGCCCGACTGCGCTCCGATGATCCCGTTCCCGGTAAAGTCGGCGAAAGCGCGATCGACGTTGAGAGCGATTAGCGGGAAGTGCCCGCGATCTTGAGCCACAGCCAAGGTCGAGAAGATCTCGTCTCCGGTGCCGAGCACGATGCTCACTGTGAGGTTGTGGCGTTGGCTATCGACGCGAGCGCTCCACGGCGGGCGCTTACACGGATCGAACCCGGGCGTCTCCGGGTTCCAGAACTTGTACTCGCACGCGCCGCTGTTCTGGAACGAGTCGAGGATCTGTCCGAACGACATTCCCTCGTCTGGCAGAATGGCGTTGGGATCCGCGGCTTCGTACGGATACTTCGCGGCGAGCGCTGCATAGTGCCGAGGGTACGGAGATGTCTTTACACCTGTGAACGCGTACTCCGCGTAAGAGCCGCCGTGACTGCAACACGTGTTTTTGCGTTGGTAGAGATCAGTCCACGGCGCTTTACTCATCGAGCCATACGGTTGAGGTGTGTCGACGCCGAACAGATCCTCGTAGCCCGGCAGAGCACGCGGCTCGTCGGGCTTCCACCCCATGGGACGGTCGTCGAAGCTCACTTGCATTCCTCCACCCACGAACCCGAGGCAGCATCGGCGATTGTCTGCGCAGTGATCGCGATGGCTACCATCCCGAGGCCGCCGACTGCGAGTCCTATCCTGATCTCCTTCTTGTCCTCCGGGATCGGGAGCGCCGCCAACCCCGAGCCGCCACCGACGAAGGCTGCCCCCTTGGCGACCCCGCCGTAGAACTGCCGGCGGTCGTCGAGCGTGATGCAACGCTCGGTGGGTGGGGGCGCCGCGCCGACGAGCTGCCCGCGGTCCTGCATGCCTGCGATCTTGGCCTCCTCGAAGGAGCCGGCGCAGCCGGTGGTTGTCAGGAGGGCGAGCAGAACGAGAATGTAGCGTGCCATCTAGGGCAGAATACCACAGCGTCCGGCCGCTCAGCCTGCTACTCTAAGTTGCAGGCTTCAGGTGAACGTGATCGTCGAGGACGTCACCGGCACCGCGAGCGCCAAGCTCAACGTCCGCGAGAAGAATCCAGAGAGGAACGTGGGTGTCGGCACCGTGTGTGGAGAGAGCGGCGGGTCATCCGGTGGTTGCGCAGTCATCGTTTCTAGGAATTGCGCGAGCGGTCCGGCGAGCACGATGTCCGATGGTGGAAGCGCGGGGCTCGATGTGATCCGGAACGCGCCCGTCGGTTGCTCGATGACCGGTCCGCCCTTCCCGCGCAGCTCAACTGTGTCGTACTTCCGAAGATCGAGGCCCGTGTACGTCTCGGTGAGGCCGATGATCTTCTTGGAGATCGAAGCAATCGTGTAGACCTTTCCAGGCTGCGAAGCGAAGAGTATCGTATTGCCGGCGGAGAGCGAGCCGGTCTGATCCTCTGCGGTACGAACGCTCTTGCTTCCGGTCGTGACGAGAAAGTCGCCTTCGAGTTGCGGGAACGAGCTCTGCTGCCCGGCGAGAGCGAAGTAGCTCGGTGGCAAGTAGACGAGGTGCCGATCGATGAGGAGTTGAGCTTCGTCGACCAGTTCCGGGAACTCTTCCGGAGTCATGGTCGCCTCGATCGTCTGCACGTCTTCCGAAACTTCGGCGATGGTTATTTGACCGACGCTGTTCCTGAACGCGCCGAACGTGTTGACCACCACGGCGGTGATAGACGCGACGTCTATGGTTCCGCCATCGAGCGTCACCATGTTCGGTCTGCGTCCGGTGAGGTATGCCGTCACGGTGGCAGTGTTGCCCGCGGAGTCACGGTAGGAGATGTTGATCGAGCGGCAGCCTGGTCCCGCTGTAATAATCGGCGTTGTCGCTGCGCCGTTCGTGTCCAAGTCAGATGACGAGTACACGGCGATCTTCACCGCAGGCGCTATGACCTCCTTGATTGCCGGAGTGTTCGTCGTGCGGCCGGTGAAGGCGGGCGTGATCGCGATCGTCGTGTCGGTGAGCCCCGTAACCGTGTAGTAGACGCCCGGCTGAGACTGGAACTCTACGGTGTCGTTCACGTTGAGCGACGGTTTCATCGTCGCCGTTGTCGCGACGGAGAGCGAGCCGTTCGTCACGAAGAATGATCCAGGAAGCGCTTTCTTCGTGCGCAGCGGATACGGAAGCACGGGAGGCGTTGAAGTACGCGGGTGACATGGAAACGGCGGCGGCGCTTTCGGCCCTGCGACGTTGGCGGTCATGTTGAGCGTCAGGGTGCGCTTCGCAGTGCTCGTCGTCGGCGTCGACATCACGTCACTCACGACGGTGAGACCGAAGAGCTGCCCGAGCACCGGATCGGTGGTCGCGTTCACGTACAAAGGAACGGCTGCCATGGCAGCGGAGATGCCCGCCGACGCGTAAGGCGACCCAGTGGTGTCAACAGTCCACGCGAGGATGATTCGATCCGACATTGGGGCAGGATACCATCCCCCCGGCCGTCTCCTGACAGAGGGGACGTGCTTTTCCGAGCCCCGTTCAGAAAACCGTCCCGTCGCCAGCTACGCCGCCGCTCGATGCGCCGTCGGAAAGGCCGCTACTGGCGAGGTTTTGCTGCGAGCGCGGGGCTGTGCGATTGAGAGTGCAGCAGGCTCTTGCGCAGTCTTCGGGGGCTGTGCGATAAGGTATGGTTATCAGACAAGCCATGGTCGACAAGCTCGTTTTACACTCTAGCGGTAAACCTCTTATTCGCCTGAGCGACGAGCTTGCAGTGCTCGATCGACATGCAGATGAAGCGGCCGACGCAGCCGTCCCCGAGAACACGCGGATCGCCTACGAGCGGGAATTGGCCTGCTTCGCCTCCTGGGCGGCCCGTCACGGCTTGGAGGTCATGCCGGTCGCCCCAAAGGCCCTTCGTGCCTACCTCTTCGAACTGGCGGAGCGTGGACGCGATCCCGCCGATCTTGCGAGCGGCAGACGTCCGAAGGGGCCGCTCGGCTACAGCTCACTTATTCTGGCGCTCTCGGCTATCTGCCGCAGCCACCGGAAGTCAGGTCACCGAAGTCCTTGGGATGACCCACTTATTGTGGAAACGCGCAACACGTTTGCGCGCCTCAAGGGCACGGCCCCCAAAAAGCAAAAGCACGACCTCGGTGTAACAGGGGACGCGCTCCTTCTGAGCGTTTGCGACCTAATAAGTGACGACGTTCGAGGAGTTAGAGATCGCGCCATGCTTCTCATTGGATGGCAGGGAGGCGGGCGTCGTCGCAGTGAGATCGTTGCCGCACGCGTGGAGCACTTCCGCGACGTCGAGGGGGGCATCGAATGGACAATTCCGAGGAGCAAGGCGGATCAGACGGGCAAGATGCTCCGGGTGGCCCTCACTCCCGCCTCTGACGCTCGCTACTGTCCCGTGCAGGCCCTTCGACGCTGGTTGGCCGTGTCGAAGATCGAGCGGGGTCCTGTGTTCCGTGGGGTCGAAATGGCGACTGGCGTCATCAGGCCGGAGGCGCTCGCCGCCGTCGGCGTCGCACGTCGCGTACAGCACTACGTACGAAAACTAGGGCTCGACCCGAAGGACTTCGGTGCGCACTCGCTGCGGAGCGGTTTCGTCACGAGCGCGTACAAGCTCGGACGGAAAATGCCCGACATCATGCAGGCGAGTGGGCATCACGGCATTGTAGAAGTCATGGGGTACATCAGACGTGCAGGGCTCGTGGATGAGTCGGCAGGACGCGGGCTGCTCGATGAAGCACTCGCGCGTCGGAAGGAGAAGACATGATCGATTTCGGTTACTGGTTAGAGCGCGGTCTCTCTCAGCCTCCGATTTGTTTGTCTCCGATCATTCCGTCTGCGGATGAGATGAATCGCGCTCGTAAACGAGACGAAGGAATGCGTCAAAACGCAAAGGTCTACTTCGCCCGAAGACAATCAGACGGTGCGATCAAAATAGGAACCTCTACCTACGTACCAGGACGAATGTGCGCGATCACTCGACGGGATCCGGTAACACTACTCCTCGTGATCGATGGTGGGTTCCAGGTAGAAGCTCTTCTACATTGGTGTTTCGCTTCGGCACGTGTTCATGGAGAATGGTTTCTTCCAATTCCGGAACTGCTTGCATACATTAAGGAAAGCCGGTGACCCCCACCTTCCTCTTCGGCACTTTCTTTGGTTTCGTGTTCGCGTACTTGCTGCGCATCGTGCTCGGCAGCATCGGCATCCATAGCATGCGCTCGCGAGGGTTCTGCACACAATGTGGACGTAGAGCTCCAGCGTTCGCTGAGTACACCGTTGATCTTGAATCAGGGAATCGGTGCGCCGCGGTGTTCTGCGAGCCGTGTTTCATGTATTCGGCTCAGGTCAGTCGAGAGAACCCGCCACCGTGGAGTAAGCGATGATCTACTGGTACTTTTTCTTCGCTCTTCTGACCGCCGGGTACAACAGCAACGAGTTCTTCGCCAAAGAAACCCGAAAGACGCTCCATGTGCAACTTGCTGAAACTGGAGTCGGTGAAGAGATTGTCTGGATTGGGCTCATGGCGATCCTCGCCATGATCTCACTCGCGTGGCCTGCCTACTGGACGCTTTGCGCAATCGGATGGGTTGTGCGGCGACGGATGCGTGGACCGAAGTAGATGCATGGCCCGCCGCGACGGCGAGCCGATCTTCAGCACTGCTCGTTGCGGCGAGGAAGCGACGCACTACTCGCACGTCGGCCGGCGGTGCGCGCGGCACGCTGAAGAACTACGAGCCGCACTACGGAGCCCGAATACACTTGGGAGCATCCTGCACGGCGGCGCGTACTCCGAAGAGGAGATCGCACGTATCGTGGTGCCGCTCGCTTAGGCGCGCCGATAGCGGACCGCTTCCGGCCCTTTCTTTTCCAGAGCGTAAATTCCGACGGCTGCGGCGACGAGGATAGCCCCAGCGATCCACGTGGCGGAGTTGTCGGTCGGTTGCTGCGGGGTCGTGAGTGATTCTGCTTCGAGCATTACGCCACCTGTAGCCAGTTACTGCCGTCCCAGTTCCATTGATGTACGGCACCGAAGTACCCTCGTCCCTGCGTGGCGTCGAGGTACGCCGCGCGCTCGGCGAGGGCCGCGTCGTCGGAGAGCCACCGGGGACCCTGCTGCGCTGTGAGTCGTCCGTCGGCGTAGACCGCGAACCAACGATAGGCGGGGCCCCCGGCGCCTACGCCAGCCACAACGCCCGCCTGCTTCGGGTAGGGCCCGTAGCGTCGGTCCTGGCCCGGAGGCGTCTTGGCAACCACCTGAGAGGCCGCCGGAGCCGCTTTCGGGGGCGCGGCCTTGATTGGGGAAGCGGCCGCGGGGGGCGCGGGCTTGGGTGGAGGTACTTTGAGAGGTACCGCTTTAATCGGGGAGGGTTTTCCGACGACGTTCGCGAGCCAAGGCTTCGTAGGCTCTTGAACTTTGACAGCGGCGTCGAAACCTTTCTGGAGCTCGGCGGTGAGACCACTTCGAACGGCCTGCAACGCTTTCTCGCTTATGTTCTTCTGGTTCACGAGACCAGAAGCGATCTTGAACCCCTGCTCGACCTCGGGACTTGCCTTGAGCGTCGCGAGTGCGTTCTTGAGCGTGGGGTTGTCCGTGACCATCTTCGCGCCTTCGGCTAGCACCTTCTGTATCTGATCGCTCGCCATGTTCGCGAGTCCGTGCGCGATTGCGGTCTGGATCTTCTCACCTGTCGCGACGGCGGTACCGATGTCGTACGCCTGACGTGCCGGGCCTTCGGGAATTGCGTTGCGCGCGGCTTCGATCATCGCCTTCGTGACATTTTGACCGGAGAGTACCTTCGTCGCCGTGTCGTACGCAGCGAGCGCGACTGCTCCTCCAGGGATAGCAGCACGGATAGCTGCTTTTGCGGCCTCATCGATGCTCTTACCTTCTGCGAGAGCAATGCCGCCAGCAATCGCCGCCGCGGCCGTCGTACCGATACCGGGCACGAACGCGATGACCGCTTGTGCGTACGGAGCCGCGTCCTTGATAATCTTCATCTGCGCTTTGGCAGCGTTGATGAAGACGTGATCGAGGCGTTCCCCGGAAGCGATGGCTTGAGCAATATCGAGCGGAGCTTTTGCCGCCTCACCGACGATGTTCGCCACGTCGACTACAATGTTTGCAGCTCCACTCGCAACGGCTTCAACGTCATCGAAGAACGTCTGCTTTTTTGGGACTGCGTTCACCGCGTTTTTGACGAGCGCTTCGGTCTCTGGTCCACCTCGCGGTGGTGCTGCGGGGGGACCGTTGTCCGGCCCTCGTGCTTTAATGAGGTAGAAGTTGATCAGCCCATGGGCTGTATTCCAATCCATTTCATCGGCGCGGGACGGTTTGCCTCCGACGATGTTTCCTCGTTTCAGGATGTCGTTCGCACGCTGAGCAAGGGCTCTCAGGATCGTGATTTCATTTGACGTAGGGGCACGACGCTGATCCTGGGTAAACTCGGCTACCAGTTCTCTTGCTGGCGTGTTCCAACCGGCGATTGTGTTTACCGTTGTTGAAGTCCCGACGCCGAACAGCACGCTCGTATGGCATTGAGAGCCAGAGAGAAAAAGCGACTCGGTCTGCATCAAAGGAGAGTACACCATGATAACCAATCTTTCAGATTATTTAACGATTACGCACACCTACGAGCTGAGCGCGCTTCACCTTCGTACGACTCGCGATGGTAGACAATCTCAGCGCTAGTCATGGCTATCTGTCCGAGTATCAAAGCCCGAAGATCTTCATCGACTGGGTTTGCTTCGTGCTGTGCGCCGATGAGCGGAAGCGGTTGGATGAGTCGGTTGTGGTCCAGATCCCACGGCTTTGGGGCACCACCCGGAGCCGTCGGGTCGAACGGGCCACAGCGGTACTGCCAGATGACTGGCTTGCGTCCGGCTGGTGATGCAGGCGTCTGATTCGGAGTGAAGTGCGCGATCCAGAGTGGATTCTCCAAAATCCACAGCGGAGATCCGAGGAGTCGAAAGTCAGCTTGCGTGATGTAGATCATGCACGCGCCCCACTCCTTCTTCACTCGGTCGACTAGCTCCTTGAGGTCGGGCTCCCAAGCGGTCGATACTGGAGTGCCAGGGTCGGGGATCGGATCGAGCTCGACATCGATTGCGGGGATAATGTCACCGTCCCCGATCTGTACGACGTCGGACACGAGCTTCAACATCTTGAAGTGGTCGTTCACCGGCTGCGACGGGCGATAGAACTGGTAGAGGCCGGTTTTGATACCGAGATCTCGGGCCTTCGAGACGTGCTCGATAGCTTTACGGTCGCGGAGGGCCCCGCCGTACGACGCGCGACAGATGACGAAGTCGCATGACGCCTTGATGCGTGCCCAAGGCGGGTTCGTGTTGTGGTGAGAGAGATCGACACCGAAACCTATCGAATCCACGCGAACCTTCCCTTCCGCGCGCTGTAGGCGCCGTAAGCAGCTCCAAGAGCGAGTGCGAACGCTCCAGCCCAGAGTGCGCCGTGTCCCGAGACGGTCGGAGCGCGGAACTCCGGGTGCTCGTGCAGGTAATAGGCGTCGTTCACTGCGGCCTGCACGACCTGGAGCTTCGAGAGATACCCGAGCACTCCAGCGATATCGCCGAGCGTGAAGTACCCTTTCTTGTTCGGATCGAAAACTTTCTGGTTCTGTTCGTATTCCGCACTCGGCGCTGAGAAGACGACGTCCCCCGGAGAATGAGCGCGCTTAAGGGCCGCTTGGCTGAGCTGCGCCACCATCAACTTAGCGGCGGAGTCGATGGTCCCGGATCGCGTGGCATCGCGCCAGTAGTTGAAGATGGGACCGGAGAGTTGCGCGCTTGCCGGCCAGGATTTGTACTCTTCGGGTGAGACGCCAACGTAGTTCGAGAAGGTGCTGCGGCAAAATTGGTTCAGACCAACGCACCCGCTAGGGTTCGTCGCGGCTGGGTTGAACTTGCTCTCCAAATAGATGACGGCAAGAACCCACTCGGGACGGATGCCGAGTTGATTGTTGATCTTCCAGAGCGCGTCAGATGTCCCAGGCTGGTCAAGCGACACGGCGCGCCTCCTCAGAAGCGGCCCATGCCCAGTCTCGATACCCGTCCTGGGTCGGGTGGAGATGATCGCCTGCCATCGGGAGGAACTGCGCAGTCACGACAGGTACCCCGAGTGAGGCTATCATGTCGTGAGCCGGCGTGTTCACGGTTGCAGGCGGCTGGATCCACACGACCTTCGCGCCCATCGCCTGGAGAGTTTGGACGATGCGCTGCGCGTTTGCGGCGCTCGGCGCGTTTCCGTCGTTCACCCCGAGAGACACCAGTACTACCTCAGGGGCGAACGTCGACAACCAAGACGGGATCTTCGCCTGATAGGTGTTCAGACCGACGATGCCGGAGCCTTTGAACGCCGAGAAGCCGGGACCCATGAACGGCGTGAGCCCAACGGCGTACGAGTCTCCGAAGAGCGCGACGCGCGGTGTCTTCACCTTCTCGTGAGCCTTCTTACTAAGAACCAGATGCGTCGTTACGACCGCAACGGCGGCCCCTCCTACAGTGAGAGACTTCCAGTGATCACGCCAAGCCACGTGGTCACCGACCCAAGATCCCGATCACGGCAACCCAGGACCCTACGAAGTGATCGTTGTCTGGCAAGTAGGTCCCGATCTTGTGGCCCTCACGAGCGTACACGGTGAATCGGATCTGAGTGACTCCGGTCGTGCTGCACAGCACGCGAAAGACGCAACCTTGCGTGACTGGGATACCTCCGAAACACTGCATCCCGAAAGGAGGTGTCGTCTGAGAGACGCCGTTTACGACCAACTGGATTTGCGGGTAGTCGCTGCTTCCATTGTTGCTCATCGTTCCGAGGAACGTGATGTCAACATACGTGCCGGCTTCTTGTTGCGGAATGTCGAAACCCAGCGCCGCGCCGCCGTCCTGTACAAGAAACGGGATCGGGTCGGGAATGTCTGGGTTGAGGTTGACCGGCACTTCGAATTTGCCGGTCGAATGTGATTCGAACGATAGCGGCAGCACCGAAGGGATCACCGGGGAGAACTTCGCCTCCGGGTACGTCTCCCGGGAGCGTTGTCCTGGTCTCCCGATGAGTGATCCCATGGGGCCTTAGTACGCGACGAGTGTAGCGGGCCCTACCTGTGGAACGGCTGCCGCGAGAAGCTCCGAGGCGGCCAGCGTGATCGCAGGTAGGTTACTACCGAAACTCGCGGTGCCTCCTACGAAGAACCCGACTGCGGACGTGTACGCGAGCTGCACCGTCGCTGATGTGGCACCGCCTGGTATCGTGACCGCTGCGTAGCAACGGAACGGGGTGCGGAGGTAGAAGTCACCTTCGACAATAGAGAGAACGTTGTTACTTTCTTGGAGCGCGTTCTCGATCCAAAAGAACCCGTTACCGGAGGCGTAGTTCGTGGCGCCGTTGAAGCTCACGACGGGGAGCATCCGTTGCAGCCCCTTATCTCCCTCTGGAAACCCGGAGGTTAGTCCTGATGCGTCGACCACGAGAATATTCCCGGGGGTGACCCCAGGAAGAACCACTTGAAGAGGTGCTGGCACCATTGCCGCATCACGCTTGATGGTGTCAGCAAAAGCGACGCTTGGATCTTGGGTGATCGACACCGTAGGCATGTCGAAACCTGTCTTCACGAGCGCGCTTCCGGAGATGACGGTCATCGTTCGAGGTTGTGGGTACGCTTCACGAGACTTTCCGCCTCTTGGTCCAGTGATGTGCATCGGTCTACCTTTCGATCAATCGGAGATCGGGTTGATGAACCGGAGCGAGACAGCCGAATCCTTCGGTCGTGACGCGTGTGAAAATCCAGAGTAATCCGAGTCGTAGTGCGGATTGTCCCCTGTGTTCGTGTGTACGTTTCTGTTGTTCCGCTTCTCGTTGTAGAAAGCGAAATCGATGAGCGACCGGGGGGCTCCGTTCTGCGAATGACCACCCTTTGCTTTGAGTGTCTTGAGTTTCTTTCTCATGATTCTTCTCCGTCTTCTTCCTTCAAACCGCCTAGCAGCAGTAACAGAGCCGCATCGACGGAGAGAGCCAAAACACTAATCGCGAAACCTCCGAGGAGGATATCGAGCGCTCTGCCGTGCCCGAAAATGATGAGCTGGAACGTTCCTGCCCAAGCCCCGACCCAGAATCCCGTGCATTGGCTGCATTCAAGGAGTCCTGGCCAGAGTCGCCTTCCCTGCTCGAAGATCGTTCCGCGAACGATGATGAGGGTCAGGCCGATGAGGGCGATCCAGATCACGTCCCGAGCGAACCTCCTCGGTCGAAGACCCAGTCGTTGGGCCCGGTCAAGAACCGAGCGACCACGAAGCCTTGCTGCCCCGACGCGATCGTCGCGATGATGTTACCGGCGTTGTCTTTGACGTCGTATTTCTGAGCAGCGAAGTCTCTCTTCGTGATGCAGATTGTGTCGCCGTTTTTCTCACCGCCGCCGAGCTTCAAGGTTGCGGATCCGTCGCCTGTCTGTCCATCGACGGAGTAGTGATTACCGGAGAATGCTCCGCGGTACCCCACGGTTGCCCCGGTTCCGTTGAGTGACACGTCGGTGTTTCCGGTTCCAAGCAAATCGGCCCCCGGAACAGACCCGCCATCGAACCCGCCGATAACGATGACAGCGGCACCTGTATCACCACCTGGACGAGATCCGCCTGCTTCACTGAACGACTGCCACGAAACTCCGTCGAACAGCACCGGTAGCGTACCGTTCGATAGAGTCAGCACTGGGGCGCTAGACTCGCCGAACAACGTGTCTAAGAAGGCTGCTGTAATGCGAGCCGAGATAGCCGAGACGGAAATAATAGAGTCGAAGGACTGTATCGACCTTCCTGAGAGCGTGTTCCCTGACAAGATGCAGTTCACGATCGAGACGTTCGCGTTGTCTGCGCCAGTTCCGGCCGTAATTCCGTTTGGGAAGATCGTATTGAGACAGGCGATGTTCGCCAGTTTTTGTGTCGTTGTCGCGTCGACCAGACCTGTTACGGCGATGTTCGAGTCGCCTATCTCGTCAGCGCTGATGATAAATAATGACGATGGCGCGCTCGCGTCGTCAGTGAGCGTGATCGTTCCTATGACTCCGATATTGTGCAGACCAGAAACGGCGAGAGAGCCTGCGAAAGCGCCTGCGATGTTGGCCCAAGTCACGTTTCCGGTAATTCCAGTACCCGGACCGAATCCTTGCGAGTCCGCTCGGAGTTGGGTCGACGCGTACGCTGGAAATGCGACGTTCTCCGTATAGCCTCCAGTGATCGAAGGTGTTACCCATCCCACGTAATTCGCGGACGCATCGTTGGCGGACACGTTCGTGCGTGACGCCATGAACTGCGCGATCGTCTTGAACGGCGAAGAGCTCGCGCCGTTAAGACCAGTTTGAGTCGTATCTCCGTCGATGAACCTCTGCCTGGAAAGGGGCGGGAGTGCCGCGAGAATGCCGACTGCTGGGGATTGCGGGTACGACTCGGGCGATCGACCGCCCCTTCTGTGTCCTGCTAGATGCATGTTGAGCTCCTATCAGCCTGGTTCCGCGACTTCGACTAATGTGAGCACCGAGTTGGCCGTGACGATGTTGACTAGGGCGTCACCGATCACTTTCACGGTTACGTTCGACAGAACCCCAACGACGAAGGAGAGTCCGGTTACGTATGAAAGAACGTCGTTGGTTCCAGCTGGAATGTTGATCGTCATGGCTGCCGGAAGTTGCGCTACTCCGTTCACCAGAATTTGAACGGTCACATCGTGGGCCGAAGCGTCGGCGTTGAAGAGTCCAACAGAGATCGAGGCTATGGCCAAACGGCTTGACTTCGCCGTAAATGGAACGTTCGTTCCAGGGGCCAAAGTGCTTAGTACAGCGATCCACGGAATGATGGTTCCGCCAGGCGCTGCTTGTGTATCAGGCCCAGGCCCAACAGCTCCGTTCGTTGCGAACGGACCGAGTTTGGAAGCGAATCGCGGACGCTCGGGGTAAGTCTCCCGAGCAAAATTCCTACCCATTCTGTGAGCCATGTTCAGCGTTCCTTTTTGGCGATTTCGACGAGACGCGCGACCTGCTCCGCGCTGAGCTTGATGTGTCCCACCGATCCGTTCTCCGTATCGTCATCGGAGATCGTCATCGATCCGTCCTCGAACTTCGCTACGGTCGGGCAGCAACGTTTTCCGTAGCAGAGCATCTCTTCGTGGATCTTCATCACTTCCTCCGCTTGTGCGACTTCTTTCGACGCACCGGGCCGCGCTGACCGCGCTTGCCGCGAGCGCCGCGTGCGCCTTTTTTGCTGAGTGCGACCGCGGTTACGCCGATGACGGCGACGACGCCGAGAGCGCCGACCACCATCGCTCCAGTCGAGAGGCCCTTCTTCTCCGCAGGGGCCGGGGCGACCACGACGGGCGCAGTCGATCCGGAGGAGCTCGGCGGGGTTGCCGGGGTACCCGGTGGAGTGTAGGAAGGCGCCGGGATCTGATTCGCTGGACCACGACTCTCAGGGGTACTGCCAGGAATGACGGGAGTCGTCGTTGGTACCGGTGGAAGTTTTGTCGGAACGACCACAGCGGTCGGTGCGGGCGGCGTCGCAGCTCCGGGGACGATCGGATTCACGACACCGACCGGGGCCCACCACGTGGGGCGCGGGCTACAAGCCGCCGGAGCGCTCGGGAGGATGCGCCGGGCCGCCGCGGCGGTGTCCGTGCCGTACTTGCCGTCCTGGGCGACCCCGAGGGCCTTCTGGGCGGCGTAGACGATGGCGACGTTCGTCTGGAGGCAAGGATTGACGGACGCGAGCGCGGCGACAGCAGCGGGCACCGCGACTGAGGCGGTCGCCGGCACCGGAACTGGCGCCGACACAGGTGGAAGTACCGTGGAACCGCAATTCGACGACCCGACCGGAGCCCACCATGAGGGGCGGGGGGAGCATGCGGGCGGCGCGCCGGCAAAAACCCGTCGAGCGGCGGTTGCCGTGTCGGTTCCGTACTTGCCGTCGACCGAGACTCCGAGCGCTTTCTGCGCGGCGCACACGATTCCGACGTTCGCTTGCTGGCAGGGGTCGATCGCGCCGAGCGCGATGACTGCCGCGGGGGCGAGCGCCGGGGTGACCGTCGGCGAGACGGCCGTCGGGATCGTGGCTGCCGACGGAACGATGGGGCACGAACTCTGACCGACGGGAGCCCACCACGTCGGGCGAGGGGAGCATCCCGCGGGAGCGTTCGGCATGCGCGATCGAGCGGCCGTTGAAGTGTCCGTTCCCCACTTCCCGTCGACCTTGACACCGAGCGCGGCCTGTGCGGCGCAAACGAGCATCACGTTCGCTTGGAGGCACGGTCCACCGGCTGCGATGACCGCGAGAATGGCATCCTGAGCTGCGTCACCGAGGCCGAGAGGGTAGGGCATGTTGCGCATTTTGGGGGGTTCCTTACGAGACGAGGTGAGTTTTTACCGACGTCGTTTCTTACGAGTCGCGAGATACACACCACCGCCGACGACGGCGACGCCGCCTGCGATGATTCCGACCTTCATTCCGGTCGAGAGACCTGAGAATCCCTTACCCGCCTGGCACCACTTGCTCTCAGGGTCAGGGAAACCTGTGGGGAAATTCGTCGGGTCGAGCGCGGCCGTCATCACGAGCGCGCAGAGCGAGTCGTCGTCGAACACGCCGTCGGTTCGGAGCTTTCGTGCCGACGAGTTGATCGGCACAACGTTCGCGTTGTACCAGTTCTGAAAGCACCCACCGGCCGCGGCGATCGACGGACCCCACGTCTTACAGCTAGTGCCCGTGTTCTTCACGATGAGATCGTTCAGTTTCGTGAGCGTGTTCATCACCCACGCCTGCTGATCGCGGTTGAGCTTCACCCACACATCGCCACTGGCGCCGAGTCCGAGCTCGAAACCAGCAAGGCCAGTACCGCCGAGAGAAATTTGTTCGTTCATGAGGGTTCCTGTGCAGCCCGGACCACCCGGGAGGGTTTGGGCGTAGTTGCACGCCGCCTGACGCATACCCGGATCGGTCGGCCCCTGAACAGGGACGTCCTTCACGAAATTGTTCTGTCCGGAGACGCGTGCGGTAGCTTGGGCAGGGGTCATAGCCATCGAGGTTCTCCGAGTCCGTGGACCGTTCCGGTATCCAGCGCGCGTTGATCTTCACGCGCGGCGACATAGATACCGGTCATGACGGCGTTGAGCGCGCCGACGACGAACGCCGCTTTGAGCACCGGGTGAGAACGAGACGAATCAGCGACAGCGCCACCGATGGCGCCAACGACTGCGCCACCGATGGCGCTACCGATCATTGCTCCTACGACGTTGCTCACAACCACCTCGGTTCTCCGAGGCCGTGAACGGTCCCGGTCTGAACGACAATCTCTTCTTTCGTTGGAGCGGCTCCAAGGGCAGCTCCGGTAGCGGCGCCCACCAAAGCGCCAACAATGGCGCCATCCGTTGCCGAACTAGAGCTGAAATATCCGGGGCCTCTAACGTACTCTTGACCGACGTGCTCACCGAAGATCGCACCGATCCCTCCGCCGATCACGGCTCCGAGCCCTGCCGCCAAACGACTCACGGGACGTCCTCCCCGATGTTCTGGTCGAACACGAGCGCTCCGGCAATGACGCCATACTTCGCGAACGTCGGGAACGCCGCGACGAATTGATCCTCGGGAGAGAGGGAGTAAAACACCTGTGTGAGCGTGTCAGTGGTCGAGAGCGTCACGTTGAGCGACGTGTCGGGCTGCCGGACGCTCGCGTAGAGCTCGACGATGCACGGAGCGGGGATCGGGATATCGAGCGCGTACTCCGGCTGGTTCGAGCGCCACGGGTAACGAAGCTCGTGAATGGTGCCGAGAGACGCGCCAATCGGCGTTCCCCACGGACGCCCGCCGTTCGGAGGCACGTAGGCGCCGGCCGCCGTCTGATTGTAGAGGAGCGCCGGAGAATCACTCTGCTGGTAGATGAACCCCGGAGCGTTCAGAGGATTTCGGTGGTCACGATACCCCTGAGGGCGAACCATGACGTGCCAGGAGATATTGCCGTCCTGCGGGTGCCAGAGAGGGCTAGTGATCTCCTTCCGGAACGTGACGGTCGAGCCAGCCGCCGGACCTGATCCGGATGCGAGCGGAGGAGAAGTACGACCAGGGATGCGCGCGATGAGCTCGGCGTACTGCCGGATCCCGACGAGACGCGCGCCTTGATTGAGCGCGTTGTTCTCGGCGTTCGTGAAAGCGGCGCGAGCAAGGAGGAACAGGTACCGAGCTCCTCCGATTGACGCGCTCGCCGCGTCCGGCACGACTAGACCGGTGTACGAGTTCGTCTTGTACGGATCGGAGCCCGCGAAATCGAATTCTGGGTTCGGGCCGTTCGTGACGACTTCGAAGCGCCCGTTCTCCAGCGGCATACGGATCCCCGCCGCAGGGCTACCGGGGTAGCGCTGAAGCGGGATCACGTTGTTCTGGAGAGTCCTCATTGATTATCTGTGCGCGATCTTGCTGAGATCCGGGATGTCCCACGAGGGGAACAGAACACGAAGAAGCGAGCGAGCTTCCTCGTTGCTCATGTCGTCGATCTCCTTGGCAAGGAACTGCCACCCGTTGAACGTGATCGACACGTCGTACGGGACGGACACCGGGGTGTCCTGGAGGATCGCGGTCACCTTCACGTTGCTCTGCTTGTCGAGCGGCCAGCCTTGCGGCCACGTGACGGCGAACACGTCGGCGATGTTGCCGAGATCGGTGAACTGGTCGTTCACGTTGTACTTGGGGCCGCCGAAGACGGCGAGCTGGACCCCGACGCCCGTGCGACCACTCTGCTTCATCTGGTTTTCCCAGAGGCTTTGGAGCGGCGAACCGGGGAAGCTGTTCTGTTGCTTCAGGTTGAACGAGACGCGCTCGATGAGCGTGTCCTGCGTCAGGTTGTTCGAGAAGCTCTGCACGATCGGCGGCGCGTTCACCGTCGATGAGGAGAACTGGAGGTTGATGTCGCCGACGAACGGGACCCGAGGGACCCCGATCACCATGGCGTACGCGAACTTCGGCGCGTAGAGCGCGAGATTCTTCAGGTCGTGGTCTCTGGGCTGCATTGGACTCTCCTTGGGGGTTGAAAACGCTACGGGCGGCCACGGCGCTGTTGGCTGCCGCGCCGCCCGTAACTGTTCTCACGCTTGGATCAGGCGCTCTTCGGGAGCATGCCGCTTCCCTGACAGAAGTCCTTCCAGCCTCCGGGCATTTCCCATCCCTTGATCTTGATGCCGATCTTCAGGATGCCGCCCTTGAAGAGCTCGCGGCAGACGTTGACCTGCTGCGGCTGGTTGATGGGGTCGGCGTCGAGGGTCTGTTCGAGCATGACGCCCGTGCCGGTGCTCGTCGTGCAGGTGAGGTTCTCGTCGATCGAGATGTTCGTGCCGAGCGCGCCGTTGTTCATCGTGAGCGCTTCGATCATCGCGGCCTGGTGAACCGCGTCCTGCGCCTGGAAGAGCATCCCGATCGGAATGCCGCGCTCCAGGAAGCAGGGGCTTTCGACCGGGCGGTACATCTGACCGCGGCAGCCGTATCCCTGCCACCGGAGCCCGCCCCAGGTCACCGGAGAGAGATCGTAGTCGCGAGTCGCGTGGAACACGCCGAAGTTGTTCGCCGCGGCAGCGCCACCGACCTGCACGCTTCCGACACGGCGGAAGTTGACGGGCAGGAAGATGGTGTTCGAGCCCTTCGCGCGGTACGTCGCGTTGACGATCGCCACGAACTCGATGATGGCCACCTCGCTCGTACCGGCCGCTTCCGCGTCCGCGAACGAACCGAAGTAGCTCACGTCTGCGGCCAGCTCGTTGAGGACGAGCTCGCGCTGCGACGTACGCCACTGGAACTGGTAGGCGTTGATGAAGTTCCAACCTGCGCGCCACACGTCGGCGCCCCAGGTGAAATCGGCCGGACTGAACGTCTCGTCGTCTGCATCGTCGCCGAGCGCGCCGTTGGTGAGATCGTTCAACGTGAAGACGTCCGGGCTCGGAGGCGGAGCCGCGTCCTGGCTCGGAGCCACGAACGCGTTGCCGATCGTCGAGAACGACATCGGCTCGTGGAAGACGTGGACGCCCACGCCTTGGGCGAGGATGTCGGTCTGGAGAATGCCGTTGATGAGGAACGTCGAGTCGATCGACGCCACACCAGCCGCGCTCGAACCGCCCGAGAGCAGGTTCACCACGTCGCCGAAGGTCGAAAGAGCCTCGGTCGCCGTGAGGGGGAGCGGGATCGTCCACACGACCTCTTCGATGACCGGCACGTTGCCGAAGCTGCACCGAATGCACTTCTCGGCGAGTCCGACGGCTCCGCGCTCCATGCCGGCGAGACCCGCGCTCTTCGCGGCTTCGGCCGTCTCCGGCGTCATGCCGTAGCCGAAGGGAATGCGCTTGGTGCGGTCGCGATTGTCGGCGTACCGCTTAGTGATCTTGCCCGTGATCTTCTGTCCGTTGAACTCTTTTGCAGCCATGATTTTCTCCTGGGTTCCCTGCCGTTTCGTAGGTCAGCCGCAGGGGTTTTCTGACACCTCAACCCCGGGGCTCGAAGCCTACCGGGGCGGAGGTGAAGCGAGGGTTCGCTTACTCGGCGGCCGCTTCTCCAGAGAGAAACGCGCTGTACCGAATGCCGGGGGTCGGCGCGTCGGCGCAACCGCACGACGCGTCGTTCGGTTGTGGACCGGGGCCTGGGCCGGGCGGGGGACCCGGCTGCCAACCTTCGCCCGTGCCGGCCATCGCCTGTGCCGCTGTCGGCATGTCGCGAAGACCGGTTCGGAGGGCGTCCTGCGCGGTCGGCATCTCTGCCGTGCCGGCCATCGCCTGAGCCGCCGTCGGGCGCTGACGATCGTCGGCGCCCGAGAGAGCACCAGCGCCGGACGCGGAGAGCGCCTGCATCTTCTGCTCGATGTTGATTCGAGCGGAGATTTCGGCCGGGTAGAGCCGAGCAAGCTTGCTCGACTGAAGCGCCGACGCCGACGTGTCCTTCGGTTTGAGGAGCCGTCCAATGACGAGGGTCGTGAAGAGCATCTTCAGGGTCGAGATACCGGCGCCGAGTGCGAGCCCTTCGAGGGCCACCTTCGCCGTCTTGTTCTTCACAAATGCCGCGCCGACAGCCGGCACGACGGGAGCCGCGACGCCCACCGCGATACGCTTCCAGTTCGGAGTCGCCGCGATGTTCATCGTATTCGCGAGCATTCCGGTGCCGGAGCTCGTGAACTTGTCCTTCGGCGCCTCGGTCCCCGCGGGGTTGTAGGTCGCCATGAAGCGGTCGAGAGCATCCGCGGCGAGGAAGCCGACGGTGCCGGTGAAGGCCGCCATCGCCAGGTTGCCGGCGCTCATGCCGCCGCTCGACGCGTACATGCGGCGGCTACGGCGAGGAGCCGAGACGGACGACCGACGGCGGTTCGCGCGGACCGCGCGCCGACGCCGACGTGGGGACGCCACGGCCGTCTCGTGCATCTTCTTACGGCGCCTCTTGGCCCAACCCTTCTTCGCCGCCCGGCGGTGCGCCTTCTTGTGGCCATGCCACGCGCTCACACGTGCCCGACGACGCCGCGGGGTCGCGACGGTTGCCGAAGCACGCGCCCGGCGAGCCCGACGACGAGCTGGAGCCGCAGCCACCGCAACCTTCCGTCGCCGACGCCGACGAGGAGTGGCGACCGCTGCCGCGTGTACCTTCCGACGCCGATGAGAGCGACGGGGACGGGAACGACGGGCGCGCTTGGACGCCTTCTTCTTGTGGCTGCGCTTGCGACGGGATTTTGCCATGGGCTTGTCTTTCTTCACCTTCGAGGACTTGGCGCTCTTCGTGCGCTTGCCGGATGCTTCAGGTTCAATACGACGCAATCGCCTCGCAGCGACCCTTGATCGGGATTCGCTGAGAGCTGCGAGTCTGTCGTCGTAGAGACCCATTTCACGGCGGTGTCCCCAAAGAATCCGAGATCGCAGAAAGACTGGTCAACACATTGCGCGCTCTCGACAAGATCGAGAGCGTGATTACGTTCGCCGATCGACCCGTCTTGAGTCGTGGGTGTGATTCGACAATCAAGCAGAAAATCTGCCGCGCCGCGTACACCTACACCGCGTGCGTATTACAGACGGAAAAGGCTCTGAAATTTTTTGCTCAGAGATCGCGCCCTGTAGATCACACGAAGATCGTCCGTATAGCGCAGCGATCACTCAAGTGAGCGTTGGATACCGGTAATCGATCCAGGATCGTGGCGGAGACGGCTTCTTCGGAGCTCCGTCTCCCACTCCGAACGCGCCAGCGAGCCCCGCGGCACGGAGTGCGTGAAGATCGGCCATGCCGAGAAAGTCTCCGTGGCCTTTTTCTTTCGCTTCTGCGCCGGGCTCAATCCACCACTCTTTGAGATGCGACGCGATCTGACCAACAGGATAGTCAGTCGTGCCGTCGAGCTTCACCCACTTACCGAGATCATCCTTGAACGCACCGAACACGTGCGTCGGAACGTCGGCTGGAGCGCGACTGGAGCTCAAGATCACCATTGTCTCGATCCCGATCGACATGAGCGCCGCGAGAATCGTGATCGTCGCGTCGTCGCAATCGCCAGCGAGAAGACAGAGACCGCCCGCGTCGTCGAGACAGAGCGTCTGGTGAGGCGTCGCCATCGTCTCTCCCATGACGGGGTCTTTGACGTAGGCGACGGTCGCTCGAAACTCGTCGAGAATTGCTTGCGCCTGTTGGCGCTTCGTACCGGTAGCGACGTTGTGTTTTCGGATCGCCTTGATCGCCCACTCGCGTACGCGTGGGCTCATGCGGTGCTTCCACGCACGCTCCGCTACTTCCTTGCCTGAGAGCTTCGCGCCGTCTGCACCAGCAGGATGTGGCCTGGCTTCCGTCTTCACACCGGCAACGGCTTTATCGGTAACCATGTTCGTACACTCGCCTGACTCGGGGACGTTTCTTCCAGTAGTAAATCCCGCCCCCGACGACGGCGATTGCCGCGGCCCAACCGAACATGGCGCCGGCAGAGATCCCGCCTTTTTGCGTAGAAGCCACCGGCTGCGGCGGAACAACCACCTCTACAGGTTGCTGAGGAGGAAGTGTCGGGAGCGGCCCCGCTCCTCCGTAGTACGACTGGAGAGCAAGACGCGCGCTCCCGAGCGCCGTCGCGAGAGATTGACGAATGTCAGAGCGAGCCGAAGCGACCTCGGGTTGGTTACCGACGTTGATCGCAGCGTTCATGTCGGCCGTTCGCTGCCGCGCGTACGCGAGCGCAGTGCGCGCGTCGGTCGCGAACTTCACCGAGGCCGCCATACCGGTGCGTCCGACCTCGTTCATCGCGAAGTCGACGGCATCGATCACCGTGCCAGCGGTCGCGGCGAACTCACGGTCGCCCATCGTGTCGAGAAGGCTCACTGCAGTCGTCGCCGCGTCGAGCGTCGGGAAGTCCCCGAGGGTGCCAGCGAGCCCGACGCCAGCGGTGCCGACCGGTGTCACACCATCGTAATGAGGAAGGAGCTCGAAATACGACTTCGGGAGCCGGTCGAGCGTCCCGTCGAACCAACGATCGGGGAGATTCAGAACCTCACCGACACGAAGAGGGTCCCGGAACGTGATGAAACCGTTCGGCATTCGCACCGCGGCGCGATGTGAGTTGACACTCACGAGATCCCGAGCGCACTTCGGGCAACCAGCGTGAGAATCTTGGGCGGCGATCGACGCCGGGGAATCTCCTACCTGAACGGTGTACTGGCGCACGCGATCAGTCTAAGCGGGACGGACAGGATCCGTCCAGGCTCAAGGCGCGATGTACGGCTGATGAACTACCGGACGTCCGTCGTCAGCTAGCTGAATTCCTTCACTTTCAACCGCCATACGCACCATGGGGTTCTTGAGGAGCGATTCGAACTTCAAGGCGTTCTCGTACGCCTGTCTGTCGTCACGGGCGTCGATCTCGATACTCATGAGGACGCGGTACCTCATGCCGCACTCCTAGAATAACGGTACGCGCTACTCACACCTTGCTCCTCTTCGGCCACACGCTCCCACGGGTCGCGTGTGAAATGCCAAACTCGGCGTCCGTCGCAGAGCCACTCCAGATATTTCGAAGAAATACGAAACGACAACGGTCCTCCAACCGCGAATGTCGGACGAGGTTGTACCGCATCTGGTTCGACATGGCAGCGAGCTACCGTGTGATCCGGTTTACGCACTCGAACCGTGACCGTTCTCGACGGTCTGCTGACCCAAGATTCAGCTTTGATTCGGAAAGCTGCGTCCATTTCTCAACCGCCTTGCTCCCACGCACGCTGGCCCGGGGGAGGCGCCTCCGTCTCTTGGATGGTGGGAGGTACAGCTTGAGGAGGGGGCGGGAGACCTTGCTGCGGCGCCGGAGCGGGCGTCACGACGGCCTGCGGCTGTGGCGGTGGTTGCTGGTCTTCATAGACGAACCTGTAACCCTCGGGGGGTTGATCGCCGGATCGCACGTTCACCTGCTGTCCTACGTACGGTTGTTGCTTCGGGGGCTGCGTCGGCGCTTGCTCCGTTTCACGACGATTCTTCTCCTCTACCTTGTCCAACATGTCGCCGAGCCACTTGAGCGCCTTCGGAGCGCCGACCATGAGGGTCGGGGCCCACTGGATCTTGCCATCCTCGTCGTGGATGACGTCCATGTCCCCGATCTTCTTGGTGCGAAGACCGCTGTCGTCTTCTTGTGACGTCGTCTCTGGTTCGTCGGGCTCGGGAACACTTCCGCCGCCGCCAAACACGCTCTGCACCTCGGACGCGAAGCTCCGCATCTGACGCATCTGCGTGAGCCCGTCACGCCACGCGTCCATTTGTGAGCGCTGTGGTTGCTGCGGCTCTTGTGGAGGAGGTCTTTGCTGCGGACGGTACGGAGGCTGCTGTCGTTCGTACCCACCTCCGAGATCACGTCGCTGTATCGGCTGAATCGTCCAACCTGTGTCCGTGCGGAACACGAGCTCGTGGCCCGGAGGAGGCGTCACAGCCGGAGGTTGTGGAACCGCCGCCGCGGCAGGTTGCTGCGGCACGAATTGCTGCTGGGGCACCGGAGCCGGCGCTGGCTGTTGGGGCTGTTGACCAGGAGGACGCCACCCCATGCTCTCGAACCACTGCGCCATCTCGCGCATTTTGGCCATGTCCGTTCCAGGCGGCGGGGGTTGAGGCACCGGAGCTTGCTGTTGTCCAGGCGGCTGAAAACCAAGTCCTATGAAGTAATCTCGCCACGCGTTCAACTCGGCGAACTGATCTTTTGCTGGCGGAGGCGCAGCGGCGGGCTGCGGCACAGGTTGAGGAGGCACACCGTACGGGGGCTGCTGTGGCGGATATCCCATGGGTTGATCTCGCAAGTGAGCCGGACGTGTGTCCGGGAGAACGATGCGGCCTGTCCCTTTGAATTGGCCGTCGGGAGTGACGAACTGGATCTTGTACTCAGCCTCCGCGCTCGGTCCGTGGTAGCGCATGAGCGTTTCGTACATGTCATCGGCGTTGCGAGGACGGTTCTTGATGACGTACGACACCTGATCCCCGGTGAGCCGCTTCATACGGATGGTGAGCGCGCTCGCTCCGTACGCTTTCACCAGACCGTCGTAAGACGTCATAATGTCGTCGCTGTTGAACGAGACGTGTCTCTCGCCCGACTTCTTGCGTTTCACCGCGTCTCGACGTCTACGATTTTCGAGCACGCTCTCGGCATCGGCCGCACCGACACGGCGAATGTTTTCCGTAGATGTGACGAGATCCCCGTTCTCGTCTTCTGTCGCTCGTGCCTGTTGGATGACGTCTTCCTCGTCATCTGCGAATGGCGTGACAGGGTCACGCTCGCGCGGCCGTCGTGTGCTTGCCATGCCGTTGTTCAAGAGACTACTGTCGGCTGTCCGTTCGCCGGAGGCGGCGGTTTCTCGTCTGGGTCGTCATCATCGTCGAGCTTGTTCTCCTCCGCGATGGTCATTTCCGTGATGAAGACCTCGGGGGTCATTTCCTCGTCGATGAGCCGCACGAGCTTGTACGGAAGGAGGTGTCGGCGTCCCTCGACACCATTCTCCTTCTTGATCAAGTAGTAGATGCTCACGCCCATGTCCTCGACGTACATGTTGAGGATCGTCGCGTTTTTGATGAACGGGTGGTTCGCGCTGACCACCCAATTGAGTGGCGCGGGCCACACTACTTCCACGGCGTCGTCGGGGCGTTGGTCCCTCGGATAGATCGGATCGGTGACCAGGCGCACCACGCGAGGGAAGATCACCTCAGGCAGTTGAAGTGTTCGTGTCTGCTGGGTCATGAAGGCTCCTCTGAAAAATTGAGGCGAGCGAACTCGCCGAAGTGTTTGCGTGCAGCTGAGTCGTAGGCGCGGGCGGCTTCCTCTTCAGTGACGAAACGGCCGATGTAAATCAGTTGACGATCGACCCGAACGCGAGCGAGCCATGGTGCGGCTCCGGGAGCAAACGGACCTGAGCATCCTCGACCGATTCGAGAATTTTCTCGACCACGTTCTCGCTGGAACTCCGTACCGCACCGGAGACACGTCAGATCGACTTTCACAGGCGTCCGTCCTCCAGGAAGCTGTAGAAACTCGGATCTTTCACACTGCCCCCGGCGATTATATGGTCCAAGAGACAAATCTCCAGGCCACTCTCGTTGAGCGTGTCAAATACCTCGACGAAAGCTTCCGTCGTTTCGATGTCAGCTTCACTAGGCTGCGCTTCGACCCCAGATGGATGGCAGTGGAACAAAATAATCGCGTGAGCCCCATCAATGAGCGCCGCTTGAAGTGTGGGAACCATCGGTGCCATGACGCTCGTTGGTTCGCCGCGCCCCGTCTCGAAAACGCTCTTCATACGCATGTGTAGATCGAGCGATACCCCACCGAAGACCTCGTTCACTTCATCACCGATGGCCTCCATGATGAGCTGAGCCGCCTTCTTCGGCGTGTCGAGGGGCCCGATCTCGTCGGCGAGCGCGTTGCACGCCGCGAACCTCTCAGCGTCCTTCTGAACAACGAGGAACGGGCGACACTTTGAGCCTGGTCCTCCGGCGAGCACGATGGGGTCGATGCCTTCCGGAGTTTTGGGTCGCACCTTCTCGGCAACCTCACGAGCGCGGAGCTTCGCTTGCTTCGGCAGGTGGCACTCGCAGGGCTTCTTGCTCTGTACAGCACGCACCATGCGAGGCGCTACGATGTAGGGACGGGCGCTCACGCTGGTGCGCCTTCGACGGCTTCCGAAGTAACCCGTACCTTCTCGACGGTCTCCACACCGTTCGAACCTTCGAGCACGATCTTGTCGGCCGACTCCTCGCCCGGAAGAACGATGAAGTCTTCGAGGGAGAACTCCGAACAGCGCGCGATGATGTTGTTGTCCCACACGCCGGCAACGGGGTTCTTCGTCGGAACGATTACCCGGTGACCGCGGTGGAAGTGCATCTCGAAGCACATCTTCGCCACGATCAGATCGCCGGGTTTGTAGCCTTCCTTCGCGGCCTCCTCCCCGACGAGCTCGATCAGATAGTGCCGCGTGACGTTCTTGGACGTCTGACCCGTCGTGAGCACGATCTGGCTCTTCACCTTCGGCACAAGGGCGCGACAGATCATGTAGTAGGCTTCGGCTTTGTATTTCACTGGATCTCCTCGGAGGTTTCTTCGGTCTCAGGTGGCGGTCGGTCGAACTCTGCCATGAGGGCCAGCGGGTTGAGTTTCTCTCGTTCCGCGGGCCCCGCGGGCGTCTCGTTCGGGGGAGGTTGAAGGGGAGGCTTTCCACTCGCGGTGTGCCGCAGACGCAGCCCTTCGAGCTCTTCTTGATCGGCGGCCCACGCCGAAAGCACTTCAGAGTAGAGCTCTCGACTCGGAGCAAAGTAGGTCGTGTTCACGAGCCGTCGAGCCTCGACGGGGGCAAACTGCCTCGCTGCGTTGAGTATTACGAGAAGACTCATCCGGATTTCTCGATCGGGACACGCCGCGAGGCACGGAGCCGTTTCGTCATGTTCACCAGGACAGTCGGTCGCATGACGGCAGCGCGGAAGCATTTCGTCGATTTGTCGCCAAGCAATTTCCCACGACGTGCGGCTACGCCAGAGGGCGAGCGTGAGTGAGCTCCAGTCGCGTTTCGAGACGGAGATCTTGTCGTCGCCTGGGTTCGCAAAGCCCATCATGCGCTTCTGCGCTGGGTTCGCCTTCGGCTTCGGTGCAGCGATCAAAGGCTTCTGTTTCTTGCCTACCGTTCCGCGCCAAGCAAGCCACACCATGAAGAGGATTGCGACGACGTAGAGCAAATCCAAAAAATTCATCCTAATGACCCTTCTGGTTCACGCACGGGAACAATCCCAGGCGCACCATTTTTCTTGGCTACCTGAAGGATCACCGCCCTCATCCAAGGTCCCATTCTCACCCCACAACGCTCGGCGCGCTGTTCGATCATCTTGAACTGCTCGGGGGTAAGCCGAACGTAAATACCCTTGTTTTTCAAGGGAGGAGCTTTCATTTCATGATCTTCGCGCGTATAGCGTTCGATCTCCCGCGAGGATACTGCCCACGCATACTCGACCTGTCAAGACACTACGTGTAGACTTCCGCGGGAGATGGTGAAGTTCGGCGCCGGACCAGACTTCGCGGCGCAGTGTCCGCAGACGGCGCCGCTCGATGGTTATCGCGCGTGGATCGAAGCCGACGGCCCAGTTCCAGACGAGCTCGCGAAGCGCGCCGCTGCGCTCGGGGCCGACACGACGCTCCCCATCGGAGCGACCGAGAGTTATCCGATCCCCGGCGTCACGGCGCTAATGCGAGTGGAAACGCACGCTTGGGGACGAGATGACAAGGGAAATCTCGTGCAAGGGTGCTTCCGAGCCGTCGGGATCTACGTACCGGAGCTCGTGGCCGCGGGCGCCGGACTCAACGTACCCTCGTCGAGCCGCCTCGAAACGACCATCCAAGTTCTCACCGCAGCGAGCCTCATCATCGGGATCGGAGCGTCTGTAGTCGCCTGGCGCTGCAAGCAAAAACGGAAGAAGGCCGCGTGACTCCGTGTGATGCGATGCGAGCCGCACGTAACGCCTCAGGTTGCGAAACGGTTTTTCTCGGCGACGGCCCTGTCGTCGGCTTCGGAAACCCAGCGCTAGCTGTTCCGGCTGCAACCCCCTGGGCCGAGATCATCGTGACGAGCGTCGTTTCCGCCGCCGCGGGATGGGCGCTCGACGAAGCAGCGACCCGGTTCAGTGGTAGGAAGCGGAAGAAGCGCCGATGAACGAAGAGCTAAACACCCCTGCCGAAGATTACGCTACGGCCGCCGCTATCTGGACAGTGATCGGTGTCGGCGTTGTCAGCGCATTTATTTATGACGCGGTCAAGAAAGACAGGAAGCGGAAGAAGCGCCGATGACGAACGAACAACTCTTCCTCGGTGAGTGTCCCCTCATCAATCGAGAAGGGATCTATTTCGAGGGACGCAAGGTCATCTTGTTCGGGATGTCCGGGACGGGAGTGGGGGACGTCGGAGACCTCCTCGCCTACCGCCGACTTTGGCAGCCGTTCATCATGGCACACCTCGCGCTCTGGCAGCACCTGAACGACCTCTTCGAAGGTGCGGACGAGTCCAAACGTTGCCCGGCGGGGATCTTCTCCGTCGACAAGATCGATCCGTCACTCCCGTCAGCCACGAAATCATTCTGTGCGGGTCTCTCGATCACGCGCATGCACGTGAGTGAAACAGATCCGCGTGGCATCAAGGCCATGTGGAACGCGTGGGCCGGCAAATCTAGCGCCGACATTCTTGCGGGCGCGGATGCGATGCTCAAGTGGCACCAGCAAGTCGTGATGACGGTTGGCGGTTCGTACAAGCAAGAGCTCGTCGACCTTGCTAAGCAGTGGAAGCTCGACATCACACTCCCGGATGTGCCTCCGTTCGCTCAGCAGCAGGACGTCATCGAACAAATCGAATCCGCTTACATCACCGTGAAGGGCGTGCTTCAGCTCATCGGGTACGGACCGGCGGCGACGCTAGAGACCGCGGCTGATGCAGCGCAAGCGACGGCCGAGGGGTTGAAGGAAGCGGCACGGAAGGCCGGCGAGGCGATCAGCAGCCCACTCACCTGGATAGGTGTGACGGCGGTATTGGCTGTCGTCGGTGGTGTGCTCCTCGTCTACTACCGACCCAGCAAAGCTCGCGCCGCGCACGCCTGACCTGCAACATCAGGTTGCAGCGCTGGCGGAAACCGGTCGTGTGGTAGGCTTCCAAGTTGTGGATGTCGTGACGACTGCCGCAAGCTCATCGGAAAAACTCGCCGAGCACGGGGTGCTGGGGCTCGTCTGCCTGTTCCTCATCTCCGCGGTCGTGTGGCTGTACCGGGCGCGTGACGCCGATGCGAAAAACTACAACGCGGAGTTGCAGAAGGCGACGGACGGTAGGCTTGCCGACGCAAAGGCGTATACTGACAAGGTGCTAACAATCCAAAGCACCGTCCTCGAAGCAGTGAAAGCTCTTCAAGAGCTCTACGAAATGGAGCAGAACCGCAACCAGCCGCGTCAACGCGGACGTTTTCCGTCGAGCGGAGGCACATGATCCCGAAGCCTCGCGTACGCTCGCCGACGCCGACTCCAGAGCAGACACAAGTGCTCGTGGACTACCAGAAGGCACTCGATGGACTCGCGGAGAGCGAAAAGTGTGTGAGGGAACTCGGGGCTCGGGCTTGCGCTGAAGTGGTCAAGCGCAAATCGATGCCGAAGATGCACGCGCTCTCGACGGCTGAGATCGCGGCGGGCATCGCGCCGCGTCCTAACGGGCGACGGTGATCGGGAGCTGAGGCGGGGGTTCCTCGCCGGCTACTGATGCGCCGATGAACGCACCGAGCGTCGAGCCTGCGGCACCGCCGACTACCATCGCGTCCTCTACGTTTCCGCCACGACGCGGGCGGTACTTCTGAGCGTAGAAGCCAGCAGCAGCCCCGAGCACGCCTCCAACGAGAGCACCGGCAGCGGCGGCAAGCCCTGTCTTGTAGTTGCTCATACCCAGGAGGCTATCACAAAAAGAGAAACGGCCCGGAGTTACCGAGCCGTTTCCAGCCTTCTTCGCACACTTCAGAAAGGAGCAAACACTGACGGGACCAGGGAACGATACGCTCGTTCGGTCCCTAAGTCAATTCACGGCACCGACGGCTCTACGGATCGCGTAAACCACGCAAGCCGCGGGCATTTCCTTCTCCCCGCGAAGAATGATGACCCACATCGCGTCCTCCTCTGCCGGGAGCCGTTCGGCTTCGTGCGCCGACATCTGTTCGAGCCCGGAGATGAGACGGGGGGCCCCGGGACGCGCGAGACGCTGCATGCGCTCGATGACGACCGATCGAGGCTCGATTTGAAACCGTGAGGGGTCTAGCGCGTTGATCGCGATCACGAGATCGCCGGTACCGAGCGCTTCGCGTGACGAACGGTATGCATCGAGGAGGCTTGCGGGGTTGCACATCCTGTTGAGTAGGTGCTGCATCTGAGGCGGGGTGCCGCGTCCGTACGCAAGTTCCGTCGTGAGTTTCATCGCTGTCATTGTCAGGTTCCTTTTCTTGGGTGGTTTGAATGCTTAATGGGTCATGTGCGGAAGCGGCGGCGGTTCCCGGTATCGGTTGAGCTTGAGCGGTTCGCCGGCCTCCGTACAACTGCGACCGTCCAAGCACCGTTCGTACCAAACGAACATCTTGTCGGAGTCGTCGCTTTCGAGCTTCAGCGCGGCCTCCAGTTCTTGTTTCTGATCCGCGAGCAACCGGAGCGACGGCGCTGCTTCGTCGATCGCTGCTCGTCGTCCTTGTTTGTAAGCGAATAACCCGGCGAACGTGCCCGCGATCAAGGCGATGATCAGATAGTGCAGAAGCGCCGACGCAAAATGCTTCACGGTTGCCACCCATGGGCTGCGGACTGCTGTTTCACGGTTGCCCCTTGATCTTTTCAGTGATCGCGCCACCTTCCGCGCGTTCGCACTCCAAGGCGAGCGCGGCGATGTAGGCCCGACACTCTTTCGCGGTTAGTGTCGTTCTCATCCCCCGACGATACGGCCCGTACCAAGTAAGTGTGACCGCAGGCCCTGTGAGTTTCCCGCGGACGCCATTGGGATGACCGTATGCATCGAGAGTGTACTCTCCGGCACGCACGCCACTGGGTGGAGGACTCAACTCGCGCGTGCTCGACTCCGTCTGGTCTGCCGTTTCGTGCTGCTTCACGGCGCGCCGCGAGCATACTAGCGAGTGGTGCGGCAGGCGTTTGCCGCACTCCTGGCAGAATCGTTTGGGAGTCAGAGACATCACCCACCCCCGTGGTCGTGAGAGGGGGCGAGGGCTCCGGAGCAGGGGCCTTCCGGCATGCTGAACGCGGTCATGGTTTCCCCGCAGAGTAAGCACCAGTCGTTACCTACGCCGTCCGGTTCCCACGCATGGCCATTGTTCAGAATGACGCCGGCAGAACCGGGGATGGCGGCACGTTCCGAGTAGCGCCGCAGCGCTTCATCTACTGGCCATGTAACGGCGCTCCCTAACGCTTTCCGCAACCTTTCATTTTCCTCCGCCATCGCCCGCAGCGCGGCGTCGCGGTCACGGAGGGCGGCTTCTACTACGTCCAGCGCATCCCACACGAAATGCTCCTCGTGAGGCGCCATTGCCTGAACGAAGCCAGTTACTTCTGCCAGCGCGGCGATGGGGTCGGGGGCGGTCATCGCCATTCCCGGAGAATGCGATGCGCTCGCATGATGCATCTGAAGCCGAGTTCGTTCTGTTTGATGTTGTATAGCAATTGCCCCAAGTGCACGAGCACACGGATCCGGAGCAGCGTGACCACGTGAAACCAATATCTTCGTTCCATCACCGTCCCCCCTTCCCCGTCGCGGGGTGCTCATCCGTTGCCGTCCCGAACCACTCGGCGCGACGCTCAATGATCTTCTCCTCCCACAGAGCGGCCGCTTCTCGGGATTGCGCGGCCAATCCTCGGTCTCCCTGGCGTTCGTAGCGAGCCGCATCTTCCTCGAAGCGCTGCACAATCCGGCCCATATGCGACAAAATGTGGGCTCGCCGTATCTCGATCTCCGACGCGCGTTCGCAGGCGTTGAGCGCACGTTCATCAGGTAGCGTCATCGCTGCCCCTTCCCCGTCGCGGGGCGTTGGTGGTTGGAATGCTTCACGGCGCGCGAGTGGTCTTTCATAAGCGCGCTCATTCAATTCTGCTCTAGCTTGCGTTCGCGCTCTTCTAGGACGTTGAGCACGTGATCGCGAAAACGCTCTAGGTCATACACGGTAAAGCCGCCTTCCGGTGCCTGGAACGACCATAGGACTTCCCCTGTATCCTGATCGACCCAATCGAACCAGCGATCGGCTCTGGGTCTGAGAACCATGTGTCTGGATTGCTTCACGGGTGTACTCCAATCCTTGCTCACCTGAGACCCCAGCCGCGATGGGCCTGCGTGCTGAGAGCCCAGAGTCCTCGCGAGTTCCGCGCGCCGTTCACGGCGGCGATGACCTGCTCGTAGTTGTACGCCCCGCCGCTGACGATGGTGAGCGGCTGCAAGTACCGATGAAAGAACGTCGTGGTGGTCTCCAACTCGGCGAGGATCTGCCAAAGACGATCTTCGGACCAGTCGGGATGAACGACGAGTTTCAGTGTGTGCCCCGATCTCTGAACGAAGCCCGTCGGGGTCAGCACCTTCGGGCTTACGGTGAGCCAGTCTATCGGATAACCCTCAACCGACCGAACCCCGCTGGTCTCCAGATGTACGCGATGCCCAGCATCTTTGAGCGCCGAGATCAGTGGCACCAGATCGTGGTCGGTCGGCTCGCCACCTGTGATGCAGACGACCGCTCGCCCCGCCACCAGAGAAAGTATCTCCGGGACCCCGAGTGAACTGGTCGCCTTCCACGGAGCTTCATCGCAGTCCCGACGGATCGCGCAATCGAGCACCGAACACCCAGCAAGACGCACGAACGCCATCGGATAGCCGACGAAATGGCCTTCGCCCTGGAGTGAGTGAAAAATCTCAGCGATGGGATACTTCACAGCGTCACCTTGAGGTAATGCCCCTCGGGCAAGTCCTCGTCTTCCGAAGGACCGCAATACTGCGTCGGATCGGGCACGCCTGCTTCCGCAAACCCCTTCGAGCGCAGAAAACAGGAATCGCACCTTCCGCACGCCCCGGACGGACGAGGGTCGTAACACGAGCACGTCATTCCGTAGTCGATTCCGAGAGCGACTCCCTTTTGGATAATCTGGGCCTTCGTCAGAGCGATGAGCGGCGCGTGAATCGTGAGAGCCTTGCCCTCGACACCTGCCCTCGTCGCCAGGTTCGCCATCCGTTCGTACGCTTCGATGTACTCCGGACGACAATCCGGGTAACCGCTATAATCCAGTGCGTTGACGCCGATGAAAATGTCCGAGGCGCCGAGAACCTCTGCCCACGCGAGAGCGAAGGAGAGAAACACAGTGTTACGCGCGGGGACGTAAGTCACGGGGATTCCGTGCGACATCTCATTGAACGGCCTGTCCTTCGGCACGGCGATGTCGCTCGTGAGCGCTGAGCCCCCGAACACGCGCAGATTGATCGTCGCGATGACGTGCTCGGAGACTCCGATCTTCCCGGATACCCGAGCCGCCGCGTGAAGTTCGGCCTCATGCCGCTGGCCGTAATGAAAACTCAGGGCGAAGACGGAATACCCCAAGTTCTTCGCGATGGCCAAGACGGTGGTCGAATCGACTCCGCCGGACAAGAGCACGACGGCTTTAGGCTGCATTTCGGTCCTCCAGATCGTTCAGTAGTTCTCGGCGCCACTGAAGCGCCCACACGGGGCAGTTGGCGCAGTTAATGTGGCCCCTCTTCCGTCTATCTCCGGGCTTGTCGTGCCCAGGCAGGAGCACGGGGTTCTGGCGGGCCGTGTCACTCCAGGCCGTCGAGTCCGCACTCGCTAGTAGTTGGTGACAGTTCTTCAGCCCCAGTTTCTTGAAGCCGAAGCCGTGTAACCGAAGGCCGGAGCCGGCGAGCGTCGTCATGATCGTCGTCGCTTCGGCGGTGTTCTGTCGCCGACAGACGGTCCCGACGCCCACGACGCGCTCGTCTTGCAACCGAATCCCCGCCTTCTCGTAGAGTTCCTGGCACCGCCAATAGTCGGTTAGCTTCCACCCTTGGAGGACCGGAATGACTCGCTCGCCGAGCAACTTTCGCAGGTCGAGAAAGTTCTTCACCGTCCGACGCTGATGTTCCAGCACGCTTAGGCCGGTACCCGCGAACACGACGCCTCGCGCAGCTGCGCCACCGGCCAACACTATCGGCTCGCACATCCAATCCTGCGGCGCAGCCCACCGCAGACGCTTGCCGTAGAACCGGATGTACTTTTTGACCTCGTCGGCAAAGTCGTTCGTGGAAATCGTCCAGCGGCCGAACATCTGAAGCTCAGTGAAGCCGCCCGAGTCGAGCGCGAAGGATGTCTCTGCGGGCGGCAACTTGGCATAGGTCGCTAGCCGTCGTCGGGAGATGAACAGATCGACGCCGATGAAAGCCTCGTCACGAAGCCAATGCGGCTGGTGCGTTCCGAGGAAGAACCTCACAGGCCCATGTCCTCTGTGGCGTTCTTCTTGTCGAGATTCGCGATGCGGATGTACCGCTGCACGATCTTGGTGTTGCTGTGCCCCGAGTGCCGCATGATTTCGCTCTCGGTGTGCCCGTTGAGCGCGGCCTGGGTGATGAACCCGGCGCGGAGCGAGTGCGCGCCGTAGCCCTTGTGGTCGATGCCCGCGTTCGTCATGAGGCGCTTCACGACCTTCTCGACGTACTGCGGCCAGAGGCGTTGCTGCTCGCCGTATTGGACGACGCGCCCCCAACGGTTCACCGGGCGGAAGATGGGGCCTTCGGCGATGCGAGAAACCGCGAGCCAGCGCTTCAAGATGCGAACGGGGCAGGTCGCCTCGTTCTTCCCGAACAGGACCATCTTCTCGAAGCCATTGCCTTCCTGGTCCTCTTTCGCGCGCTCGATGAGCACTGTGAAGCCCTTGTCGTGGAAGGTGACATGCTCGACGTGCGTGTCCACGATCTCGTGCCGCCGCATCGCGCAAGCCCACCCGAATGCAACGATCGCTCGATCCCGAGCGTTGAGCATCGAGATGTCCGGCGTGGCCGCGAGCATCTTCTTGATGTGGTCGGCGAGGAGTGGCTTCATACCGACGGCACGGACTTTCTTCGTCCGCCGGATGCCTCGCCAGACTTGCTGCACGGCAGGATGGAACCGCGGCGAGAGGTGCCCCTCGGCCTCGTGAGCCTCTCCGATGGCGGAAAGGAACTGGTTCACGGTCGAGACGCTCAAGCCATCCTCCGCGAGCTTGGCGAGGTACAGGCGGACCGTTTCGGGGTCGGCAGGCACCGCCTTGACGCCGCGCTCCGTGCAGAACGCTCGGAACGGAACCATCTTCTGGAGATACGAGGCGCGCGTGCCCGGAGCGCGAGAGTGTTGGGCGTAGGAATGACAAGCGTCTTCAAGACTGCGATTCGACATACCAGTTGGACAGAACTGGTCGGCGAGATATTCACGCGGCAACCCTGCTTCATCCTACGACCCTAGTTCCAGGTTCCTACCACTGCGCCAGCGTTGGGACTGGGGTTGTACACGATGCGAAACACGTTACCGGTGTTCGTTCCGTAGTATCCCCAGGCAGTCACAATCGATCCGTTCGAGGTTGGTTCTTGCTCTGCGATGTACGTTCCGCTGGACAGCGAGAGCTGCGTGCAACTTCCTGTGCATCCGCTCGCCGCGCACCATGTCTCGCAAGCCTTTGCGGCCTCGGTCGCGTCATGCGTTCCGACGGTCGTGCAGTCCTCCCACGTCTGACCGAGGCCGGTCGAATGCGTGACGAGACAAGACGACGCGCCGCCGGTCGCAAGTGAACCTCCGGTTGCCGGCGAGCCTCCGGTCGCTACCGCCGTCGTTCCCCCCGTCGATGTGGTCGCCGCATCTCCCGTCGCTTGGGTGCCCCCGGTTTCTTCTCCCGAGCCACCCGTGCTTCCTCCTCCAAGGCCTCCGTCGTCCGCTGCATGAGCTCCCCCGCTGCCGCCTTCGACCGAAACTCCAATCCCTCCGGTGGAGGTTTCTTCGCCGCCTGTACTCGTCTGTGTTTCGCCGCCATTTCCGTATCCTCCTTGTGCAAACAGTTGTGGTGTGAAATCCGACCCGCCGCATCCAACGACGAGAACTGATAAAAGTAAGTACTTCATTTTGCCTGCTCCTTCGTTTCCAGTGGCATGCACAGAAACTCCGACGGCTTCGCTTGTTCGACCGTCTCGGTTCTCGGCGGCGTGAGTCCACATGGAGGATCCTTCCACCCGAGCTTCTTGTCAGAACACGCCTTGCAGCGTTTCCAGCCCGGAAGAGAAGGCGCCCCGCACAAGTTGCACGGTTTGGTTGCCGCCGGCTTCTTGGTTTTGTCGACGCCGCTCATTTTGATGCCACCTCCAGAATACGCCGCCAGTGCTTCGGATCTTCCGGCACGAGACGTCCATTTTCGAGGGCCGAAAGTTCCACGGCCCGAAACCCGAGCCGGCTGGCCATGTCACGGAGGGCTATGTTTCGACCACGGCGGATCTCAATGAGACGTTCTGCCTCAGGCCCTATTTTGTACACTGGAGTGAGAATTTCCTCGGACGTGCAGCCACGGGCGCGAGTGACGAACGCCTGACCGCGACGGTGCTCGACGGGAGTGGCGGAGCGGAGTTTCACGGCTTAGGCCACACTTGCTCGAACCTAGACCCGTACTTCTCAACGTACTCGTTGCCGCACTGCCGACACCGAAGCACGTAACCGCGATCGGTCACCGTCGTCTCCAGCGTGTTCTTTTGGGGACTGCACAAGCATCGCGCCTTGCGCCAACGCCACCACGTCCACGCTGTTTGCCACAAGGCTCCGAATATGTCTTTCACGCGTACACCTCCCGCTCGTCCTGGAGCGACCGCATCGCGGCCTCGAAGATGTCGTTCTCCGAGTATCCGTGCTCTCGTAGGAGCTCATTCACCTCGACCTCGGTGGCGCCGTCAAGGAGAGCGATTCTCACGATGTTGATGAGTACACTCCTCTCCTTCATGCCGTGCGGAGCCGGGCACGGCTTGTCCGTGTACCAGTCATGCTCCGCGCAGTGATGCGGAAGAAGCTCGTGCGGACGATTCGAGAACTGCACCTCAACGTCGTCGAGCACGTTGGTGCGCCAGAAGTAGCCTGCCTCCTGGTCGGAAACGAAGGGGTCCTTCACGCCGGCACCCACGAGCTCGGGTACTTCTGGAGCCACTCTTGATCGACGCGGATGTCCCAAGCGCGCTGCACGACGCGGGGGGTTTCACCTAATTTCGGATCGCCGTACTCGACGACATTCGACTCCTTGCGCGCGACGCTTGCGACGTAGGTGCCGTCGCCCTGCTTCCAGAGAATCATGCCGGCGACGTTGATCTTGCGAATTTCTGTAGTGTTCATTTGGGTGGGCTACTCCTCCACGGTGGAAACTTCGGGTCCTCGACCCACATCGCCTTGACGCACACAACCGTCGTACCGAAGCCGACGGCTGCGGTGCCGCCTTGTTTTTCGCAGCGCTCGATCGAGGCGGACTTCCGTTCCGAAGCTTGCGCGTAGGCGCGTTCTTCTTCCGACCGATCGATCTTTGGTGGCTCGGGAGCAACCGTGGTTACCGGAGCAGGAATAGAGGGCGCGGCCTCTTTGACGTGAAAAAGCCACGGGACAAACACAGATGTCGCTCCGATCAACAACCCCAGAACGATCCAATCCACTATCTTCATCTGGCTCTCCCGAGCATCTTCCGGATCCCCGCCCGCTCCCTGTCGAACAAGTCAGCGACCTCGGACACGCTCTTGCCTTCTCTGATGAGCCACGAGTACACCTCACGCCTGGCCGCAACGACCGAGGCCGTGTGCCGACCTTCGTAGAGATCCTGAAGCGACACATGGTGGTTCAAGGTTCGTGACTCGACGCGACCGAAGAGGCCGGTCGTGCGGAGACGTTCCTGGAATTTCGAGAACGAGCGGGTCATCGGTATCTACGCGGCTGCCCCGGGATCTTCGGATCCGGAGAGCGCATCCCCGCCACGATCCCGAGCATTTTCAAAGCTGGATACTTGTCACTTTGGAAGGCCTCCTCGAACTTGCGCCGCTGTCGTTGTAGTCGTCGTCTTCGGTGTCTCATGCTGCTTTTCCTTCTTTCTTCGGGAGCTCACCCTGGCCGCAGAGCCATCGCGCGACATCCTTGAACGCCTCCCGCGTCGTCTGCGCGTCGGCCTCGAACGCGACGTCGTAGAGACGCTCGGCTTCGAGACAATCGTCCATGCTCGGCCAGCTACCGTCGTACGGGCGGTAGAGCCGCTCGGCGTCCTTCTGAGCGACGAGCGCGACCATGGCGTGGGCGTGGAGGTTCACGGGCATCGACACACGGCGACGGGGGATCCTTCGTGCCACTCGATCTTGTGGTGAACGTTCTCGCACTCTTGTCCGCCGCCGTAGTCTTTGGCTATCACCGCCTCGGTGCAGAACGTTGGGCGCATCCACAACCAATCGACGGTCATCATGATACCCACGCCGACGATCGTCACCAGCAAGATGAGTGCGGTCACTCTGTAGATGATTCGAAGCTCGTTCATGGTGTGCCTCCTTCTCGCAGCCGCCGCGCGACACGGAGCAGAATCAGATACCCGAGGAGGTCGAGCACGACGTCCTCGTCCTCTTTCGGGTCGCTCGTCCGGAGCCGCGAGAGTTTGTCGTCGATGCGGACGAGAATCTGTTCCTCGGGGCTCGCCTTGCTGAAGATGCGGGCGGGTTCGAGCGCCGAGTTCCCGTACTTCCGATTTTTTTCGAGAAGCATCTCACGGAGGGCGTCGCATTCCTGAGTGATGTGTTCGGCGGGGGTCATCTAATCTCCTTGAGACATGAGATAGCGACGGTGTCACCACGGGAAGATGAGTACCCAGTGCCTTGCATGAAACCTTTCGCGACGTAACAGACGATACCGTTGGACGTGTCTCGAATTCGACGAACGTGTACGTCGTCAAGACGAACGTCTTGCTCTGCGTAGAGACCAACTCCGTCTGCGTGAGCGACCGACGCCGCGGTGGCTATCATCACGACGATCAGTAGTGTCTTCACGACACCGCCTCCAGTACCGACCTGGGCGCTACGAGCCCCCAGAGTCTCTCCCGGTCTCCCCATTCGAGCACGAACGGGATGAGCTCCCGAGCGATCCACCGCGTCGAGTCTTGCATCTCCGTGAGCACGGAGCAGGCTGCGTCGAGCGGTTCCTTGTTCCCGGTGTACGCGTAGAGCTGGAGGCACGCGACGAAGGCGTTGAGCACCTTGGCGTCGGTGCCGGTGAGGGCTCCGAGGCAGCCTTTGCTGAGTTTCGAGCGCGGATTCTGCTCTTTGATGACCGCGCGAGCCCATTGTTGCCAGGTTTGTTCCTTCATGCCTGCAAATCTCCGAAGAACGACGTGAGTACCTTGTGTATACCCTACGTTTACTTTCGTCAAGTTCTTCCCTTGACGGGCGAGGCAGGTTCCCGGACATTGGGAAGGAAGATCCGGACCCTATCCGACGAAGGAAACATCATGCGCTTCCCGAAAATTGACGACGTCGCAGCCGAACTGCGCAGAATCAATAAAATGGACACCGACGAGGACGACATCGACGTGCGCCTCCAGGTCTACTCAGACGGAGACTGGGCCGTGCGGTGGGGACTGTCGGACTACGACCAGGATCATCGCGGGTATTGGGGCTCTTCCGGCGTCCCAGGCGGCAACCGCCGGTTCGACTCAAAGGCCGTCGCTCGTGACCTGATCGATCAGGCGAAGGAAGCGAAGGCGATGGGCGGGGACGATGAGGGGTTGGATGAGGCGCCAGCGGCCAAAGTCGGCGAAGGACACACCACGGAAATCGTCATCCCTGAAATGGACTGGACCCAGATCAGCGGAGACATGGATCCGGGTCAGTACGGTGCCATCATCGCGACAGGTGATGGCTCAGCGTTGGAGCTCATCGAAATCCAGCCGGTTCGTGAATACGTCGGTAACAAGGATGCGGCCGACGTCGGTTTTCCGTTCTGGTCGAAGGAAGCATACTACACGCTCGAAGATCTCGATCCAGAAGACGAGGATGTGCAAAAAGCTCTCGAATCGATGGATCTGGACATCAGTAACATGGCACCGCCGCAACGCGCGATCATCATCGCGGAAGCGCTCATGCGCTACGGCGTCGGAAGCGACGAAGGTCCCGCAGGATGGTCACAAGACGTACTCGGGGACCGAAAAGTGAAGTGGTGGACAGGCGCGGTCGCCGGAGCTGAGTACATCGCCGACGAGGATGAGGAGTTCCGACGAGAGATACTCGGTGAAGAAGACGAAGAGACCGAAGAAGACGAGGAAGAATAACCATGGCCACCCGCAAATCTAAACCTAGGAAGCCTCCGACCCCACACCGTGCCCCCGCGGATCAAGACGCGGCGACGGAGCTCGTACTCTACATCGAAAACACCTCCGATCTGTCTCCCGACGGTCCGAGCGGTCAGGGCCGGAGCGTGCTTCTGAACGCGCTCCGGAAGTGGCGGAGGGGCACGTACGACCCGACGATGGCGGTGCGCCTGTTCGAGTACCTTACTGAATCCGGAGCGAAACGGTACGCGAAGGAGATGGGCTCCTCCGAGAAGGAGTGGAGCACGATGTTCACCCCAGCCACGCGGCACGAAGCGGCGAAGCAACTCGAAGCGAGCTTCCGTCACGCGGTCGAGCACGGAGAGTACGATCACGTCGATACGAAGATCGGGGTGCGGGAGGGGGTCGAAGCACATCGGCCGGAACGATCCATGACGTATCCACCGTCACCGTCGGGACAGTACGTTCTGAGCCGAGACGGCAAAGAGGTCATGCGGGGTACGGAGCAAGAGATCTGGCAGTGGATGCACCGGAACCACAGTTACAGCATCGACCACGCTCTTCGTTACGAGGGGTACTCGATCACGCCAGCCGAAGGAGCGCAACGTGGTGAGAGTTTCACGCCGGCATTGTCCGGTCAGTACGTAGGACGTCGCGTCGAGATTCTTCACGCTCCGGGAAGCGTATATTTCAAGCCCGGTCAGTTCGGATACGTCGTAGGTCAAAATCAAACCGGAGGCATGCATTTTATTGACGTCAAGCGCACCAGCAGACCCGGAGAGGTAGCGCTACTAATCTCCAAGACACGTGAAATGCGCGGCGGCGCGCTCTGGTTCTCTCTCGAAGGGGTTCGATTCACCGGGCGTGACACGAGAGGGCACGAGGCGCGTGAATCAGTCTCCGAGCGTCGCGACAGATACTCGATGACGTACGGTCAGCTTCCGGAATTCAAAAATTTCGAGCACGACGTTCATACACGAATCAATCCCGAGACAGACGAGCCGTACTGGCCCGAAGGCACAACCTATCCCATGGAACTCGTCTCGCCACGTGAGATCGAACTCGCACGTGAGTTCGGTGGCCTCGATGACTTCCGCACCGAGCGCCACCGAACCGGCCGTCACACTGGTGCAATCGGCTTCCGTGGTAACGAGAAGCAGATCTACGACTTCCTCACGTTCCTCGTGGACCAAGAAGATGCATTCTCCGGCGAGGAAGACAGCGCCGGTAGTCTCGCGTCGTCGATCATGTACACGCTCGGGTACGAGTGGGTCTGAGGTAGCACCATGAACAAATCAGAAAGAAGGCTCGGTTTTGTCGGAGTGAGCCGCCGACCATCTTCCCCACGCGCCAATACATCCCGAAAGCGTCGAGAAGCGCCCGCTGACCCGCGTGCCGTCGAGTTCTTCAAGAAGCACGCCGGTTCTTCGTACGACCCGAAAAAAGAAACCCCCGCACAAGGGCGTCTCCGTGGGGCCAAGGCGCTAGCTCGCGCCGAGGCCGAAGCGACGGCTCGCGGTTGGACCGTCGAATGGGATCACGATCAGAATCCGGATACGTCGTGGATGGACGACGAACAGCTCGCCGATTACGAATCAGGTCGCATCGAAATTTTGGATGCCGTCCTGAAAGATGAAAGCGGCGAGGTACTCGAATCACTAGGTGGCGTGGCACTCAATGCTCGCGGCCCGAGAGATCCATACGGTCGTGTCGTCGAGGCGGAGCTTGCTCTCAAAGCTCTCGGCGAGGAATGACGATGAAGCGACAATTCGGACCGTTGTCATCTCGTAGGGTACGCGAATCTCCCCGCGTCGCCGACTTCAACTCCCTCGACGACCTCATCGCCCACGCCCATCACGAACTCGGTGCGACCCACGTCGTCGTGGCCGGTGCTCACACGCAGATCTTCTTCCCGCGCGGCGGTCAGTATCCGTACGAGGCCGCCAAGGTGTGGCGGAAGGGCGGGTACTGGCACGCGGAGGGCCCCGGAGCCCGGATGGGCGTGAAGACGCTACCCAAAGACGCACAACCGATCGAGGTCGAGGGAGGCGGGCGGAGGGCGGCGGAAGCGCGCCCAAAAGCCTCAGGGCGACGCCCACTACGTCGCCAGTAATCTCGGACGAGGCGATCCTTAAAACGATCCACGACGTCGGCGACAGTGACTACGCCGCGGGGTTCGGTCGTATGAGCACCGAAGATCTCGCAGCGCACTTCGGGATCGATACGACGTACATGCTCAAGCGGATGCAACGTCTCGCTCGGGCAGGCAAAGTGAAGAAGGTCCGCGACATCGTGAGCCGTAAGAGCGGTCGAGTCGTCGGCTGGCAGAAGTGGGAAATGTACTGGGATCCCGAGAACGACCCTTACGTCTAGTACCGCCCATCCCCAGGCTTCTTCTTCCCCGAGGCGAGTTCGGTAGCGTTCGCGAACGCCTCCTGGGCGTCGTGAGCGGCTTGCATGTCCGTCCGCGACGGGGGCCGGATGGGCGTGAGATCCTGGTCGAATTCCCGAAGGCGTCGCTCAAGCGCCGCGAGCTCGATCCGGAGCCCGTTCACCTCCTGACACGCGTCCACGGTCTGTGAGATCACATCCAGGACGTCTTTGCCGACGTTCCCGGCCAGCTTGACCTCCAGCGCGCGGAGCTTCGTACGGAGCTCGCCGACGCTTGTGCAGACCTCGGTCCCTCGCTTCACTTCTTTCAAGAGCGATTGGAACTCGTGCTTCGGGATCGTAATGTACTGAGGCACGATCCCGATTCTACCTGATCCGGCTACCTCGGGTGTCGACGCAACATTTTGATGCACTATCCCTTGGACTTGATCGAGAGGTTCAATTTTTCCGGCCACTTCCGGGCGACGAGCGCCTTCCACTTCCGCTCGCGCTGCTTGAACACCTCCTCGTACCGAGACTCGTGCGCGACGCACGTTTTGCCTGTCCCATAGAGCACGAACGCCTCCGTGTAACCGGCCTTCGAGTTGAGCTTGTTGCAGTAGTGCCAGGCGCGCTTCAGACCTAGCGCCGTCTGCTCGGCGCAGCGGGTGGTTGCTTCAAGATCTTGTCCGGCAAGGGCCTTCCACTCCGAGCGCGTGCGCCAGAGCTGGTGGTGCTGACCGAAACAAATTGCGAGGCCGCCGTCCCCGAGACGTTCTCCACTGTGGAGCTCGGGGTTGAACCGCGTCTCGCCCCAGAACACTACAACCTCCGCCATCGCCATCTGCATCCGGTGGGCGCCTCGCACTTTCTGAAGGCTTGCTTCGACCGCGCGAGCGGTCACTTCCATTCGCGCTTCGTAGTGTTCCTTGGTCTCGTTCCACTTGGGAGACGGAGACGGCATGAGCGAGTAGATCGCTGAGAGGATGTAGGGAAAGAGGTTCATCGTTCAAACGTAGCGACGGGACGAGGGGGTAGTCAACCCGTCAAAGGCGCCCCGATGTCTCCACCGCTCGGGGCCACACGGCTGCACGCGCTAGCCGGGGATCGACTCCCGGAATACCAGACCTAACCGTGCGGGAGTTTTTGAAACGCCCATGGTTTCTTTCGTTGAGCACCGAGCTTGAGTTCTTCTCTGCGCATCGAACGGCACACGTCGCATTCTGAGCGTCGGCTGCGACCGTTCTTGTGGAATGCAGACAACGGAGTCGGCGTGCGACATATGGAACACCGTTTCCATTTCACTTTGGAAACCGATTGGCCACACCCGAGATCTCGTCGTTCACACTGGAAGCTCCGCAATTACATCCCTCTGGGTACCGACATCCAAGCGAATGCTCGGCAGGTTTGACGAGTTCCCAGGCTTCCTTCGCCCACTGCACCAACCGTTCGATCCGTTGGTCACGGAAGGCTAGCTCGGCAGCGATGTCGCTCTTCGAGACGAGCCTCTCCGACGTCATCGCGGCAACGTGCGCTGAGTAGTGCGGTTCGAGCGCGACGACGTCTCTGTATTCGTAGTGTTTCATTCCCGCCCACTCTCCGCGGCATCATCCGCCCGCGCTTGAGCCGCGATCTCATCAAGCGCCGTCGTGAGTACCGCTCGAAGGAACGCCGTCTCGTCGAGGAGCTTCACAGCGTCGCGCGACGGCGGCGAGTTGTAGGGCGCCGATTCAAGGATCTTGATGACGAGTTCCAGCGCCTTGTGCGCGTTCCAGAACGTGTGCTCGGAGTTGCCGCCCGGGTACTCCAGGCGTTTATTGGTCTGCTGGAGAAGTTCTTTGACGCGGCTCATGTGAGTAACCTTGCTCCGTGGTGGTTGCCGGAGAGCATGAACCGGTCGTTGATCTGAACCATCTCGCCGCTCTTTACGAGCTGCCGGATCACGCGCCGGACCGACGAGACGTTCCGGCCGATGCTATCGGCGATCTCGCCGGGCGTGCTCGGTATATTGCGCATCTCCTTCATGTGCTCGATGACGGCGGCGCGGACGGTGAGGACGGGGGCGCAGCGAAGCTCCAGAGAGATGGTCATCCGGTCCACCTGGCGAAAGCGAAGTCTCTCGTACGTAACGCCTCGCGAGCGAGATCGGCAGCGTCCGGCGCTCCATTGGCAATGGTGCGTAGCACGTCCCTCCAAAGATCATCTTCCTTGCCGTGCGCGCTCGCGTCGTCGTCAACACCAATGCGCCCGATCTCGGCGACTCGTTTCTCGACTTCTTGTAAGGTCACTTTTTCTCCCTCGCCCACACGACGACCACATGTGACGGCTTGCCGTCGTGGAAGAGCCCCGAAGCGTGTCCAGCAAGCGCCGCCACGGAAACGATCGTCCAGGGACCTACAAGAGGTTGGCTGTAGCCTGGGTGAACATAGCGAGAGGTCGGCGGCTTAAGCTCACGGTCGCTCGCTGGGTAGATCTCTTGCCAGAACTCGTGGGTGTCCGTGTTCAAAATTTACTCCTCGTTCGTATCGCTCGTTATGTCGATTCCGTTAAAAAAGTAATGCCCACATTCGAAGCACCAGATTACATAGTTCGCGTTTCGAAGGTGCCCGTGGCTGCTGTTGCAGTTCCAACAAGAACGCATGGCAAACGCGTTCTTGTTGTCGCGCATCCACTGATCGGCTTTTGCTCGCGCCTCCTCCTTCGTCACCGCTTCTCCTTCCGCGCCTCCGGGAGCCGCTCCAGCACCCGCTTCACGACCGCGTCGGCCTCGTCGCCGTAGTGGCGCACCATGACCTTCGCGATGGCCTGAGCGTCGTTTTCGTAGCTCGGCTCCGCGACCTTCTTCAGGGCGCGGTCGACGGCGGAGATGACGCGGACGACGAAGCCTTCGGATTGGGGGGCGGGGGTCACGGTTCCCTCTGTTGGCAGCAACGACGCAAACACGTGGTCGGATGCCCCGGATGAGTCGGGTCAACGTCGGCACGATGAACTTGCTGAACCCTCGAAGCCCACTCATGGATCGTGGCTTCTTCGGCCCACTTGGGGCGGCTCTCGTACGAGTCCCAGATCCACTCGGGGTAGTTCTTGGTTGCCATGCCCTGTCCTACGCCTGTACCCCCAACGTTCTTCCTTGTCAACCAAAGTTTGACAGGGAAGATACGACGCGGTACAAGCGTCTACTAGAGCATGACCCGACCCGCTTACGGCGTCCCTGTAACCCTCTTCCTGGCCGGGGTAATTCTGGCCGTCTACGCCGCCGAGCTTGCGGGTGCCGTCGACACCATCGCCGCAGGTTTCATCCCGGCCTCGCCGACGTTCCGGGGTGCCTTCCTGAGCGTCTTTCTCCACGACCCGGACAACATCGCTCACGTCGCCGGAAACCTCGTCTTCTTGGTCCTCTTCGGGACCGTCCTCGAGCCGGTCATCGGGAGCCTCAGGTTTCTGATCTTCTACGGCTCCGCCGGCTCCGCCGGCATCGCCCTCCACTGGTGCGTCGACCCGACCTCGACGCACACCCTCGTGGGTGCCTCAGGCGCCATCTTCGGTGTCATGGCCGTGGCGGCCGTGATCCAGCCGCGTCTGCTCGGGTTCGCGATCGGGTTCATGATTCTCAACATCTGGTATGCATTCCACGGAAATGAGGGGATTTCATTCGGGTGTCACGTCGGCGGGTTCGTGGCCGGAGTTCTGGAAGCGGCGAGTTTGAAACTTCAGGGCGAGTTGACGGAGGAAGCGTGACCCGCAAAGTCAAACAGTACAACATGGCCGGGCGCGCCGGCTGCCTCCAACTCCGCAAAGCGCAAAGCACCGGGACGCTCGTCGGGATCTACAACTCCGATCAGGCTGGCTTAAACACAGAAAGCGGTACCTGGTCCGTGGTGTGCGAGGAGCACGGGGCCATCCTCGGGTGTGAAAAACAGGGCGACGCGCGGGCTCAGGCTGCGGACCCGCAAGGCTGGTGCGAAGGATGCCGACAATGATGAACATCACTCCCGAACAAGCCAAGGCCGCCGCCCGCATCTTCGAGCTCTTCAACGATTGGCTCGCCCCTGGTCGCACATACTGCATCGAAATGACGCCCTCCGGACGGGTCGTCGTGCGACTCACACGCCCCGATGGGGTCTGTCTGATCTTCAACGGCGCCGACGTGCAAGACGCATGCGCGCAGGCCGCTCAAACACTTTGGTGTAACGAAGGAGAGGAACCATGAAATACACGATCATTCTCACTTGCTTGATGTTGCTCACCGGATGCGCCGATCACGTGAGCTTCGTCGTTGCAACCCCGCGCGAACTCGTCGGGTTCTGGTACGGCCTCTGGCACGGGATGTTGCTCCCGTTCTCGTGGATCGTCTCACTCTTCGACGATAGCGTCGCGGTCTACGCGATCTACAACAACGGTGGCTGGTACGACTTCGGTTTCGTACTGGGTATCGGCACATTGGGTGGCGGTAGCCGGAGCACGCGACGATGAAAAAACCACCCGCTCTCACCACCCACCGCGGCGACGAGATCGAACGCGTGTCGCTTCAGCGCCAGATCCAAGAACACCTCCACGAGGTCGAGATCGCCAACGCCGAAGGGCGACGCGACGACGTGAGCGATCACCTGGAGGCCGCCTTCGAGGCGAACGGGTACATCGTCCGGCTCGATCGAGCCGTCATGATCGCCGCGCTCACCCGGCTCCGAGAGGCCGGCTTTCACACAACCCCAGGCGGAAGGGCCTGACCGATGGCGACCGAAAAGACAATCCAAACCGCGTTTCGACTCCCCGAATCGCTCATCAAGGAACTCGACGAGCTCGCCGCAGAGATGTCGACCCGAGAGATGACCTACACACGGGCCGACGTGCTTCGCATGGCGGCCTCCAGAGGGCTCGAAGAGATCAAGTCCAACCGGAGGAAGAAGCGATGAGCCTAGATCTAGAGGTCACGTTGAACCGGTTCGGTTTTCAACGTGTCGCCGAAAACAAGCTGCAACTCGCATGTTTTCGAGTCGCTTGGTGGCGCGTACCAGGAAAGCACTCAATCGGCATCGAGATGAATTGGAGGACGTCTTGAGCGACCACCTACGCGCCGAATTCCAGGCCATCCGAGAGTCGCTCTCTCGCTCGATGGCCCGGGGCCGCGTCGTGTCCGAGAGAGACATCGACGAGGCCGTCTTGACGCTGGAGGAGATCAAGGAAGCGCTCACCGTGCTCCCAACACTCGCCAAGGCGGAAGCCGTCGCGTCGAGCAAGCTCCTCCAGACGGCGCTCACCGACATCGTGTGGCGGCTCAAGAATCGGAGGCGGCTATGAACGAGATATTCAAGGCTCTAGAAGAACTCGCGACGCTACGAGTGTTCATCAGGCGTCTCAGGAAAGTTCTCGGTGGAACCACCGCTTCACTAGATGAGATCATCGAGATAGTTGAAGAACTTCGAGTCGAAGGAGTCCCATGACCCGCAAACGGGAACTCCGATGACACCCACCGTCATTCCCCTTGACGCACACAAGTACGCGCCCGTGCTTCAGCTCATGATCGAGATCATCGGCAAGGAACAGAACACGACCTTCGAAGACGCGATGAACCGCGCAGCGCGCGAACTCAAGCTCGAAGTGCCGGCGCACATGCAAGACAACATCCTCCGGGCCGCGTACCGCATCATCGCGACCGGAGGGATCCCTGGAGCACCCGAAGCATGACCGCAAAAAGAATCTGGATCGTGATCCGCCCCTCCGGGGAACGCTTCCATGTCGACAAGGAGCCCGACGGCGGCATCGTCGAGTGGGCGAAGGGGCTCGACGTCACCGTCGAGGAGTACGAATTTAAGGGGCACGTGAAGAAGGTGGCGGCAAAGCCGACGCTCCGAAAAACGTCCGTACCCACGCCCACACGACCTTGAGACGGCTCATTCGAGGATCTTCCAGGTGTGCCCTCGATCACGAGCTTCGGCGGCGACGTCCGGCCATCGCTCCCCGATGATCTTCCACGGTTTAGCGCGCTCGTCGGCGCTGTACGTGCAGACCGCCACACGCCCGGCGATGACGAGGATCCGGTACGTGTACTCTTCTGCTCGCGCCTCGACCCAGAACGCGGTCATACCCGCCAACGTCCTCTCATCCATAGCCGCACGCGCATCTTCGTTTTCTTGATTCGTTCTACGGCGCGCTTTGCTTGAACCTCAGTTGCGAACTCGAACTCCAAATCGCGCATGCCGGTAACGAGGGACATGCCGGAGCCGACTGAACGCGTCCTTGCGGCTTTCTCTATGGCGCGATCCCTGTCGATGTCGAAACCTCGATAGGAACATTCCACCGCCCAAGGGCGCGCTCGGGGCGGGAACGAGAAAACGTATTTGCTCTTTTTCTTCACCGCCTACTCTCCGCTCGCGCCTTCTTGATGAGATCGGAGATGACGCTACCAGCGGCCTTCACGCTCGGGTTATTGACCGTGTCGTAGATCGTTTTTGCCGCCTGGACGACCGGAGAGCCCGCCAGAGCATCGATCGGGCTATCGAGGAGGTCGTACCGCTTGATGAGCTTGCAAGCCCGAAGGGCGGCCGTGGTGGCCTCGTTCGGAGGCGTCTTCGAGTGCGCGGCGAGCTTCACGAGCTTTCGGACCTTGGCGGTGGCCTGCTCGCGGGTGAGAGCGGTCATTCGTCGTCATCCTCGTCGTCGTCATCGTCGTCATCGTCCGGGTCCGGCGTCGACTCGGGCGGGGGCTCCGAGTCTTTCTTCTTCTGCTTCGGAACGCCGCAGAAGCGCTCCAAAAACGCGTCCGATAGCTCGTCGGCAACCGCGCCGACGTACTCCGTCACGTCCTCGACGTCTGTGTCAGGCTTGCAGCGCAGCCCTTCGAGGGCCGAGCGTGCGAAGCCAACCCACAGTTCGCGTTCCTCTTTCTCCGTGATCATTTTCTTTGCGGCCATTGTTGCTCCTTCATGAAGGTCGTGAGACGTGTGTCGATTCCTCGGTGATGCGAAGCTCCGCGTCTTCCGGTAGGTACTCTTTGAGCACTGTCAACGCGATTTCGACGCCGCGCTCGACGGTGCAGCATTTGTTCAACTCTTCAGAGAAACCGCCAGGCTTTCCATTGCCCGTACCATCGTAGAAGATTGGCTTGTCGCCACAGTCGAGGCGTTCAGAGCCATCAAATTTGGATGGTGGTGGAGGCGTTCCGTACTGCACGAAGCGCCCCGTGAGTGGGTTCTGGATGATGACGAAGCACCGAAGCTCGCGCGGCGACTCGGCGAGCCGTTGGAGCGCCGCGTGGATCGGTTCTCGGGCGTCGGAGAGCTTCACGGTGCCCAGATCCACGCTGGAGTCAGCACCGTCGCCCCGTTCGGACGATAGACGACGGACCCATGTTTGACGGTCACTGTCGAAAGCGGACCGACGGTATAGATCGGGTACATGATCTCCGTGCTCGCTCCGGGGCGATTCACGACGGTATTTCCTCGCAGGTACAAGGATCATGCTCGACACACCCTTCGAGCCACGTCTTGGCGTACTCCTCTGCCTTGGCGAATGCCTCCGCGACCGTGCCGAACTTACCGAGATTCTTGTGGGCGTGATCCTGAAAGACACTCTCGGGTGAGTCAGCTGTTTTGTGGAATTCGAGCGCCATGACCGCCCATCCAATGAGTTCGTGGGTTTGGACGATTACACCGAGACGACGATCACCGCTCGTGACCGACGCCATGAACGACGATGAGCTCGTCCACCGCAACATTAGGCTGCGGCCTTGCGGAAGAGCTTCGGATTATTCTTCCGGAGAGCTTGGGCAAGGAGCGCTCGGATCACGACGCTCATTTTCACTTCTTCCCCCATCGCCCGACTCATCCGTTTCTGTTCGCGCTTGAGCGCGGCGCGGTACTCGTTCGGCACCCGAAAAGCAACGGTGTCGTTTTTCACTTGGGTAGGAGTACCCAAGGTTTGCAATGTTTGCAAGCGCCATTTTTTCTCACTAGGGGATCTTGACCCGCCACCCCGCGTAGGTCTACGCTGACCCTTCCAACCGTCGATTGAAAGGTAGCTGGACATGCTCCGAGCGAACCGGGAGACTTTTCTTTGAACTACCGAGGGATGCAGGCCGAGATCGTCGAGATCTTCGCGGAGGCAGCTCTCCTGGGGCCGAAGAGGCCCGAGTTCTACGTGATTCGAGGCACTAGAGCGCCGAAACTGAAAGCGACTAAGAAGCCACGTCCGCTCCGCCGCGTCGGTCGCGACGTCATGGCGCACTTCGGGCGACGCTGCGTGAACTGCGGAGCTGACTCCCCAACGCACCGATGCCCGGTGGTGGTGGCGGCGGAATGAGCCGTCAAATCCACATCAACGGCCGGGGCGTCAAAGTGACGCGAAGGCGACACTTCGCCGCGAACTGGGACGGCTCCTACGGTTACGGAGCAGGCAGAGCGCATCCGTGCGTCGAACACGTAGCGTGCGACTACTGCGGTGCTCGTAAGGGGAAGCTCTGCATCGGAGCACACGGAGTTCATTTCGATACTCACGTTAGTAGACGTGACGCGTTCACGAGACTGAAGAGGGTTCAATGAGCCGGAGGAAACGTTCCCGGAAGATCCGTTCGGCGCATCGACGTGAGCGGCGGATCGAGCGCTGCGAACAATTCGAAAAGAACAAGGCCATAGTCGACGATCTGATGATGCGCGAGCGTGTACGTCGCACGATCAACTCGTCGGATTTGCCAGACAGCGTGAAACGAGCGATCGGTTTCATGGTCTCACCAGCTGGACAGTTGAACGAGGAGATGCGGCGCATCGTGGAGGAGAAGAAATATGGCTCATGAAGCAGTATGCAAATCGTGTGGTTCAACGGCGGGGTACACCTACCAAACACGGTGTGACGGATGCGGGGTCGTTTTTGAAGAAGAGCGCGGAACAGCATCGTGCGCGCCGCTCGTTCTTCCAGATCGAGCCAATTCATCAACCCTTTGCCCTAACTGCAAAAAGCAGGTGCTGTCAGCCGTCGAGGAACTCCTCCTGAAGTGCGCCCGCTGCGGGCACCTCAGAAGCGAACACAACGCCTCGTGTTTGCGTCTCGGAAAAGAGATTGAACCGGGTATCCGCGAGGCTTGTGACTGCAAAGGGTGGGTGGCGCCGTGAAGATCAGACTAGGTAACGCGCAAGGAACATTCATCGAGACTTCGAACGAGGTGACCCTCTTCGACGTCTTCTCTGGCGTCGGGATCCAGACTGATGCGGGCCTCTTCGGTATCGCTCAGCGGGATGGCGGCATCGAGGTCATGCTCGAAGGGAAAACTCTGGCGACGTTCGTCAGCAACGAGAGTTTGGGCGGAGAAGTCTGGAAAGCGGCGAAAGAACAAGCCGACGCTCTCGTTGGTGTCGACACACCGGAAGCCGCGTTCCGTCGTGGGCAAGAGGCAGCACGGGCTTCTGTCATCAACATGATCGAAGACCCAGGCAGATGGCGCGCAGGGGCGTTGTCTTCCTCGTTGATCGCCTCGGTCTTTGAGGTTGCCACGAAGTCTGGATACTACCCACCGCCTCAGGCTGAGCCTCATCTCTCGATCGAGGAGTGTAAGCAAGAGATCCGAAAGTTGAAGCATTCTCTGGAAACGGTCTGCGAACAACGAGACGTGCTCATCGAAAAATTTATACCGGAACACCATCAAGCGAACGCGCGCGAGCTGGTTAACCACATCCACACCGAACGGAAGAAGTTGTGAAAACACGCTGCAACCATTGGTCTGGTTGGTTCACTATTCAATCTGCGCATCACAGTGAAGTGTTACTTGGCTCTTTTCAGGCACCAAAAATGCAGTGGTGCCGCGAATGTGGTTCCGTTCAGGTCAACGGCGAGTGGATTCCGCCCGACTGCGCAACGGTTATTGGCGAAGATGAAGCCAGCCCCGATTTCGAAAAAATCGTGTCTGCTATCGAAGAAGCGTTCAACGACACGACTGAAGAATATCTCAACAAACATCCCGACGACGCTTACATCCAATTCGCCACACGGCTCGCCCTGCGGCTTGCAGAACGAAGCATGGCGATCAAGAGGACATCATGAAGACTCGCTTCAAGATCGGCCCCTGCCTCGGTAACGGTAGGCACGCAGCTCTCGTCGAGAAGGACGGGCAAGAGCACGAGACGACGATCAAGATCGCTTCCGAAGGAACGACGGTCGCGCCGGGTGAGTCTCTCATACAACTCGCAGCCCCGGACAACGAAGGCTGGCACGACGGGACCGTGCTCTTTCACAACGGGCCGGCGCAGGTTGCGACGCCTGCGTATCGAGAGGGTTACGATCGGATTTTTGGGAAGAAGACGGAAGTGGGGATCGCATGAAGGACAAGGAACTGATCGGGGCCACGGTCGAACTTCTTCAAGACATCCGTACTATAGGCGGAGACGTTTTCAAGAAGGGCGACCACATGAAGATCTACGGCGCATGGCGCGGTCGTTTTCAACTCCACGCGCTTACGCCTACAGGTCGTGTTCGCGTTCGACGGGGCTGCGCTCCCGGAGTCAGACAAGTCGATCGCCGAAAGTTCATCGTGATCAGATCGGGATAGGAGCAGACAAATGGAAGTCGACATCAGAAAGCATCAACCGGTCCGTGAGGACGTGCGCGTAGGGATCGCGGCGCTCCGCGTGCAGGGGCGGCAGATTTGGGGGAGCACGCGCCACGAGCTGCCCGACATCGTGCTTCGGCTCATGGTCGGCGTCGGTGACCTGGCGCGAATTCAACGAGATTACCCGTTCTTTCGTACCGGGAAGGTCTCCGAAAAATCAGTCACGAGCGAAGAGACACGCGAACTCAAGAAGGAGCTCGGCAACCTCATCCTCTCGTCGATCCGCTGGATCGACGATCTCGGACTCGACCTGCTCGAATGTCTCGATCTCGCTGTCGAGGCGCAAGAGAAGTTCGCGAAGAGCGGGAGGCCACGATGAGCGACTTCACCCCCTCCGCCGCCGACCTCGTCAACGGCAAGAACCAAGCGCGCGTCGCCGCCTGGATCCTCGAAACGTTCGGCATCGAGTTCCTCCGGAACGGTCACGAGCGGACGCTGCGTGCCGTCGAGGAGGTCGTCGAACTGGCGCAGGCCGCGGGCGTCCCTAAAGAAGTCGTTCACCGCGTCGTCGACTACGTGTTCTCTCGCCCCGCCGGAGACGTCGAGCAAGAGATCGCCGGCAGTCTCGTCACGATCTACGGAGCCGCGACGGCGCTCGGGGTCGACGCGCAGGGGGAGCTCGACAAGGAACTGGCGCGTATCAACACGCCGGAGGTCAAGGAGCGGTGCCGCAGGCGCCAGGCTGAGAAGCGTGCGGCGCTCATTACGGGGGACTCGTTCAAATGAGCGACATCATCGACGCTGCCCAAAAGGCCATCGGGATCGAATACGGGCAGCCCATACCTTTGCTAAAAATGGCACCCCCGGCAATCTGGGCCCGGGAAACGTTCGGACACGGTATCCCTGACGAAGCGCTCGACACGATCGACACCATTCTCGCCGCCTCCGAAGAACTACACGAAGACAAGGTCCGCACACTGTTGCGCAAGATCGCGTCGACACGTCGCACCCGCCACATCCCCCGCGACGACGGCAAGCCGTACATGACTCGGTACGACATCCACGGGTGGATGCCGGAGGACGGCGAGGACAAGAAGTACCCGCTCTCGATCTACCTGCACCGGTTCCACACACCAGATTACGACGAGGCGCCGCACAGTCACCCGTGGGCGTGGGCGAGGTCGCTGGTGCTCACGGGCGGGTACACCGAACGGCGAATGTCCGAAGGTGTTCTCGTCGAGTCCCGTGTGAAAGCCGGCGACCTCAACCGCCTCGAACCCGACGACTACCACATCATCACCGAGCTACACGGCGAGACGTGGACTCTGTTCTCCGTGGGCCCGAGGCTCGGCACGTGGGGCTTCTGGGTCGACGGAAAGCTCGTGCCGTGGCGCGAGCGCATGCGGCAGCGGGGGCTCAAGCCGGAGTACTGATTGGTCATGCGTGCTATGCTCATCTTCCACGAACGCCTCGCGCGTTACCCCCACGGCTCCCGACGGTTGGAATTGTCGGAGCCGTGGGGTTTTCTTTTTGAGTGAGGGGCCATTGATCACGATGCTTGACGTCGCGCTCGTTTACATCGAGCACCGCTTGGCGACCGTTCCGATCCCATACATGCAGAAAGGGCCGGTGATCCCAAACTGGTCTGATCTTCAGATCACTCGCGAGACGGCGCCGCACTACTACAACGGCATCCCACAGAACATCGGCGTCGTCCTTGGATCGAAGTCCGGAGACCTCGTGGACGTGGACATCGACTGCCGGGAGGCTCTTCAGCTCGCTCCGTACATGCTTCCGGATACGTGTCGGTTCGGTCGCGACAGTAAACGCGCGTCACACTGGCTCTATTACTCTCCGATCCTGAAGCACACGAAGTTCGAAGACCCGAACATCAAAGGCGAAGGTCAGACGATCATCGAGCTCCGCGCGGACGGCGTACAGACCGTGTTCCCCGGGAGCACGCACCCGAGCGGGGAGTTCATCGACTTCGAAGAAGATTGGGGACTAGAAAAGACCGCCCAGGTCGAGCGCGAAAAACTTGAAACTGTCGTCGGCAAACTCGCCGCCGCGGCCCTCCTCGCCCGGTACTTCCCGGCGAAGGGGCGCCATGACTTCTGTCTAGCCCTCGGCGGGGGCCTTCTCCGGGACGGGTGGACCGTCGAAGAAGCCGAGCCGTTCGTTGCCCTCGTGGCCTGGGTGGGCGGCTCTGACAGCCCCAGGCAGCGCGCCTCGACGGTCCACGGTACGGCGGAGAAAATCAAGGCAGGAGAGCCCGTCACCGGGTGGAAGCGCGTCTCTGAGCTCATCGCGGACCGTCCTCTCGGCGGGGGCGTCGGGGGGAGGAAGTTAGTTGGACGCGCACGGAAGTGGCTGCCGGCGACCAAGAACGAGATTGACAACACGAACAAGATCCAAATCACCGTCGGCTTCGACGAGCTCGAAATCGCCGACCACATGATTTCCGCGCTCGGGACGCTCCCGAACGTCTACAACCGAGGGTACAAGCTCGTGCAGATCCTTCGAGATTCTGTTGAGACGAAAGAGGAGGAAATCACCCGGGAACCAAACGCTCCACGGATCACCGAAATGCCGAAGGTACGGGTACGAGAACTTGTTTCCCACTTGTGTAACTTCGTGCGTTGGAAGACTGGTCAAGACGGCGAGCCTGCACTCATTCAAGTTCCTGTCCCGGATGAACCAGTGGCAGCCCTTCACGCTCGGGGCGAGTGGCCCAAGATCAAACCTCTCGGTGGCATCGCAGAGTGCCCTGTGTTTCGTCCCAACAAAACCATTCTCGACGTTCCTGGATACGACGAGGCAACCGGGATCTTCTACGAACCGAACGCTGACTTTCCGTCCATCCCCACTGAGCCGACCCTCGACGACGTACAGAATGCCATCGCAGAAATCTACGACGTCGTGCAGGACTTCCCGTTCGAGAACGACGCTCATCTCTCGGCGTGGTTCGCGCTCCTCCTCACACCGTTCGCGCGACCTACGATCAACGGCAGCGTCCCGATCGGGCTCTTGAACAAGAACAACCATGGCGTCGGAGGAACGATGCTGGCGGAGATCATCGGAGAGATCTTCAGCGGAAGATCTCTCCCGTGCATGCCGCTCGCGAACGAAGACGAAATGCGGAAGCGTCTTCTCGCCCTCGCGGTCGCGGGCGATCCGATCGTCCTTCTGGACAACGTGAAAGGGACGCTCGACTCCCAAGTTCTCGCGCTCACAATCACGAGCCAAACGGTTCAGGACCGGCGCCTCGGGATCTCTCAAATGGTCCCGATGCCGATGCGCGCTCTCTGGCTCGTGAGCGCGCAAAATCTCGTCCTCAGTAACGAGCTTGTTCGTCGCGCCCTTCACGTCCGTCTCGAAACGACTCTAGAGAAGCCTGAGGAGCGTTCGGACTTCAAGTACGACCCACTCATCCCGCACATCCGAAACGTGCGTCCGAAGCTCGTGAGCGCAGCGTTGACCGTTCTCCGCGGGTACTTCGCCGCGGGCAGCCCTCCTCAAAAACTTCCGGCTTGGGGTTCCTTCGAGCAGTGGTCGAACGTCGTGCGTGGAGCGCTCGTATGGGCGGGCATGAAGGACCCTCTCGGCGGTCGAGAAGATCTCACCGAGACGAGCGATTCGGAGACGAGCGCTCTCGAACGAGCCCTCATCGCGTGGGAGGGACTCGGGCGTCCGATGCTCATCTCGGAGGTCTTGCACGAGATCCAGATGGGGTCTTTCGCCCACACAGAACTCAGAGAAGCGCTCGCAGAGCTGTGCGATCACCCCGCGGACAGGCTCACAGCCTCGATTATTGGGGTCCAACTCAAGAAATATCGTCGAAAAAACGTCGGTGGACGCCGTTTCGACACGAAACCCAAACAAAAACACGGAGTTCCTTGGTTTGTCAGCCGAATCGGGTGACGCAGGTGACGGAGCGATGGTGCTGTTTTGGGTGACGCAGTCGACGCAGGTGACGCAGTTTCAGAGGCGTTGGCGGAAACGGTCGGTCCGGGTGACGCAGGTGACGCACCCCCAATCCCGGTTTGTAGAAAATTTCCTGATCAGACGACCAGGGCGACCGAAATCTCCAACGGCCTCTGAAACTGCGTCACCTGCGTCGACTGCGTCACCTGGGCGACCTCTTTGGACGGGACGCTTCGAGAGCACTGCCACCACTCGAAGGAGCCGTTGTCCACACAGGGCGACCCGCAACCTTCGCATCGGTGACGTCGCGAATCTGCCCACGCGACGAGGAGCACGGGCGCGCAGATGATGAGAGCGAGAACGACGACCGCCAGGACGCTCAAGAGGAAGGTCATCATCGGCGTACACCTTTCGCTTTCACGATACTCGTACGTTTCTGCCACGGCGTGCGCATCCCGAGGAGGGCGTTGATCTGACGACACTGGCACCCAGAGCTGTCGATGCAGCGCATCGCGCGGTATGAACCCCACGGTTTCAGATCATGATCGAAACCACAGAGAATGCACGCGTCCGATGGCAACTGGATACCGTCGGACTTCGTCGCAGCGACCGCCGCTCCAATGGCGGTGAAGAATCCACGACGGCTCACCACCGGAGCACCGTCAAACGCTTCGAACTTCTCGTGCAAGCTGTATATAACCATTTGCGCCAGCTCGCATCGTCGACAGGTCCAGGGCGTTCGGCACACACGAGAAGATCATCGAACGCCGAGCCTTGCATCTTGTGGACGGTCATCGCGTAACCGAAATCGAAGAGCGTGCCCATCTGATACCAGGCGTAGATCCCTGCCTCCTTGTTCAACTCTTCGAGGCTCCCGAACGTCTTGTCACGGCCGAATTGGGCCATGAGCATTGAGTACGGGCGAGCTCGGATCTCGTCCTCAGGGAACTCGATCTCTCCTTTGATATGGGTCCGGCTCTCGGGCTGCGTGTTCGTCGTGAGGACTCCGCGCATTCCGTTCGAGACGGGCTCTCCTCCGGGGTTCTTCATGTTGCGGAGACACACGAGGTGCTCTCCGGCCGCTGGGAAGTCGGTCCGTGAGAACCCGCGCACCTGCCGCACGAGGTCGTTCAGACCCACGCGCTTTCGGTTTGTGTAGACGGCGAGGCTCATTTCGAGAAGACGTTCCGGCGAGGCGCCTGCGTAGCGCGATTCGATGAACCGGCCAGCGTCGCGAAGGCTCCCGAACTGCACCGCATCCCCGGGCATCTCGCGTGG